>Ga0207705_10000209_pt1 | contig 59476 bp, 51 predicted proteins | sample KBSC13metaG_FD_184314 | JGI IMG/M metagenome (GOLD analysis project Ga0207705, IMG submission 184314) | Corn rhizosphere microbial communities from Kellogg Biological Station, Michigan, USA - KBS C1-3 metaG (SPAdes) (version 2) | ecosystem: Host-associated > Plants > Roots > Rhizosphere > Soil ... | reverse complement strand
CAGATGCCGGCTTCCTCGGTGACGTGGATGCGCATGATGCGTTCGAGCAGTGGGTGGATCGGGCGGTCGCTGCGGAGTTCACGGCGCTGCACGTAGTCGATCGGGTCCTCACCGCCGAGCACGAACAGGAAGAACAGCTGCGGGAAGCAGCGGCCGAGGCCGACGATCCAGCGCATGCCGGGCCGGTCGAGTCGCGACATGCCGGGTGCGTCGTAGCCGGTGCGGTTGACGAACTCCTGGAACATCAGCGAGTGCTGCGCCTCCTCGATCACCTCGTGATAGGCGTAGCGGAACTCCGGCGCACCGTTGGGCAGCGTCATCGCGAACTCGAGCAGTCCGCGCTTGAGGATGTTCTCGAAGATGAGACCAAGCTTCATCTTGCTGGCCACGAGCTCGCAGCCAAGCCGTGCGCGCTTGTCGGCCGGCAACGACTTGTACCAGTCGGTCGCGCCCAACGGGTCGAGCTCCGGGTCGAGCTCCCACCGCGGGTCGGTCGGGTCGAGGCGGTATTCCGGGTCGTCCCACGCGATGTCGCCGTAGGCATCGAAGTGCTTGTGCACCGACAAGTCGTTGAGCCGGTCCAGCAGCGACAACCACCGCTCGTCGCCCTGGTTGAGCGTGGGCTCGTCGGCGAGGTTGTCGCGGGTAGCCAGTTCGGTCATGACGACGTTCCTTCCGGTCCATCGGGCAGAGCGGGATTGACGAGCATCTTGAACACGGCAAGCAGTTCCTGATCCGGGAGCACGTCAGCGCCCGGGACGAGCCCGGAGGTGGCCATGCCAGTGAGGAACGTGAAGACGATCGCGACGGCATAACGAGGCAGGTTGGGATTGGCGACTGTCTCGTCGGCGAAGATCTCGCGGAAGACTTCCTCGCTCGCGCCGACGAAGTCGCGGTCGACCTCGGTGACCGCGGCGCGGAGTTCCGGATCGGTGCGGGCGGCGACCCACAGCTCGAGCCACGCGGTGAACGTCGGGCCGGAGAACATCGACCACAACACGTCGAGCGCGGCGTCGCCCCTCTTGGCGCTCTCGGGCAGGTCGGCCATCGCCTTGCGGAACTCGGTGAGCCGCTGCTCGAAGAGGTGGCCCACGGCGGCGGCGAGCAGATCGGCCTTGGTGGGGAAGTGGTGCAGCAGCGCGCCTGGTGACACACCGGCGCGGCGCGCGACATCGGTGGTCGTGGTGTGCCGGTAGCCCTTGTCGACGAGCGTGTCGACGGTGGCGGTGAGGAGCGCGGCCCGCGTGGCGGCGGTCCGTTCCGCCTGAGTTCGCCGGACTCGCTCCATAAGAGCACTATGTCGCGCCAGAAAGAAACCGTCAATACTTAATGTTTGTGTTCCCGGTCACGGTCACGTCCCACTTCGAACAGCGGGCGACCACTTTTGCCGCCGTTCCTCGGCGTGTCGTGGTCGCCCGCTGTTCGAAGTCGCTAAATGAGGGGGCGGGCGGGACCGGTCCTGGGTTTCGCGAAGCGGCCGAGACCGCGAGGCGTGGCGGACCCCGCCATTGCGGCCGTTGCGGCGGCTTCGGCGGCCTCCTCGCCGGCGGCCCGGCGGGCGGGCAGGAGCGAGCGGGGCTGACGTTGCTGAGACTGGTTCTGGGTGTAGAGCACCGCGAAGCCCATCAGGATCAGCAGCACGATGAGAAGGTTGCGCCGGTTCTCGTTGGTGCCGGGGGCGGGGCGGGCCGCGGCTTGCGGGGCCAGGTTCGTCGGTGCGGTCGGCTGCGACGACCCGGCGACGACCGGCGACTGTCCGGTGTCGGGCGCGGCCGGCACGTTGACGCTGCCGGCGGCCGGGAGGGCCGCCGGGGCCGGGGCGCCGGCGGTGTTGCCGCTCGGCGCGGGCGGGCCCGCCGGCACGGGTGCCGGTGCGGGCGCGGAAGACGACGAGCCAGGGTTGCTGACCTCGAACGTGTTGTTGTCGGGCTTGTTGAAATCGACCGCGAACGGCGGCGTGAGATCGGTCCCCGTGCCCGGGTCGGTGCCGACGACCGGGGCGCCGGTGGTATGCGCCGGCACGATGGCGAGGCTCAGCACCCCGTCGCTGACGTCGGCCGAGCCGTCGAGCAGGAACGTCAGCGACGAGCCGTCGGCGGAGAGCTGGCCGGTGTAGTGGTGCGTGTTGCAGTCGTACGTCGGCGCCGTGGAGCCGTCCTGGTCGTCGCCGGACTTCCAGCTGTCGTCGGCGGTCGGGCAGGCCACGATCGCGTTGAGCATCTTGGCCCCGTTGCCGGTCATGGCCTCGATCGAGAGGGTGAGGGTGCCGGAGCCGTCACGTGCCAGAGGCAGCTCGACCGCGCCGAACGACAGGGTCTGCTGGGACGCGACGCTGACGCGCAGCCCACCGGACGGCGTGTCCGGTGCCGGTGCGGCGGTGCCTGATGCGGCCGCGGTGTTCCACCACGCGACCTTTGTCGGGGCGGACGCCGACGCCGACGGTCCGACGGCGCCGGCGGCAACCAGCGCGATCGTCGTCGCCGTCGTCGCGATCGCGACCCGGCCCACCCAAATCCGACCTGTACGAATTTGACCAACACGGGGCCGCGTTGTCACCGGGCACCTGCCTTCGAGCTGCGGTTGATGGTCGCCGGGTCGTTGCCGAGGTAGGCATTGACGACGCGGTCGTCCTTGAGCACGTCGGCGGGCGGCCCCTGCACCAGCACCCGGCCGAGGTCGAGCGCGACGATCGAGTCGGACAGCGTCGTGATGAGCGGCATGTCGTGCTCGATCACGAGCATCGCGCATCCGGTCTCCTCGCGGATGCGGCGCAGCAACGGACCGAGCGCCTCCGTCTCACGTTGCGCGATGCCGCTTGACGGCTCGTCGAGCAGCAACACCGTTGGGTCGTGCGCGATCGACATCGCGAGGTCGACGATGCGCCGCGAGCCGGTGGACAGCTCGGCGACGAACTTGTCGCGGAACGCGGCGAGGCCCATCAGCTCGATCAGGTCGTCGACGGTGAAAGCGACATCAGTCTCTGACTCGCGCATCGCGGGTGTCGCGAACAACGCGGACACGTGGTCACGCACCTCGATGTGCCGCTCCAGCCCGATCGCGATGTTCTCCGCGACCGTCAGCGACGGAAAGATGCGCGCGTCCTGGAACGAACGGCCCAGCCCGATCGTGGCCCGCTTCTCCGGCGGCCAGCCGGTGATGTCCTGGCCCGACAGTGCGATCCGTCCGGCGTTGCTCGGCAGGTGCCCCGAGATCATGTCGAAGATGGTCGTCTTGCCCGCACCGTTGGGGCCGATCAGGCCGAGGATCTCGTTCTCGTGCAGGGTGAACGAGACATCGCTCACGGCGTTGATGCCGCCGAACATCTTGGTGAGCCCGGACACCTCGAGCACGGGCTGACGTGCGACCGGCTCGGTCGCCTTCTGCCGACTGCGCGTCCTGGCCTTCGGTTCGTCACCACCGAGCGACTTGTTCGCGCGGTCGAGGAACACCGAGCGCAGCACGTCATCGCGGTGCAGCAGATCGGCGGTTGCCCCCTCGAACCGCACTTGCCCCTTCTCCATGAAGTAGGCGCGGCTGGCCAGCGTCAGCGCGACGTTGACCGACTGTTCGACCAGTACGACGGTGGCGCCTTCGGCGTGGATGGCGCGGACGGCTTCCAGCAGCCGCTCGACGATGACCGGGGCGAGACCCAGTGACAGCTCGTCGATGACGAGCAGCCGCGGCCGCGCCACGAACGCCATGCCCAGCGCGAGCTGCTGTTGCTCGCCACCGGACATGTCACCGGCGAGGTTGCTCCAGCGCTCTTTGACCCGCGGGAACATCTGCAGGACCTTGTCGGTCCGCTCCTTGACCTCGTCGGCGTTCTGCCGGGCATACAGCCACGTGCCGGCCTTGAAGTGCTCGGCGACGGTGAGCGTCGGGAAGACCGCCTTGCCGCCAGGCACCTGCACGATGCCCAGGTCGGTCGTGTGCGACGGCCGCGAATGCGTGATGTCGTGGCCGTCGAACACGATGCGCCCGGCGGTCGGCTGCACAAGACCGGAGATCGCCTTGAGCAAGGTCGACTTGCCGGCACCGTTGGTGCCGAGCAACGCGACGATCTCACCTTCGCGGATGTCGACGTCGACGCCGAACAGCACCTGCACCTTGTCGTAGGCGACGTCGACGCCGCGGCAGGAAAGCAGCGCGTCGAAGCCTTCGGTGAAGGGCAGGACGGCGGTCGCGGCGCCGGCCGAACGTCCTGGCAGCGAGAGCTTCATTTGACCAGCTCCGGCTCGGGCATCGTGCCCCCGACGGAGTCGGCACTGATCTCAGCTTCGACCAGCCGGTCGGCGACCAGCGACGGCACGTGGATCTTGTTCCTGGCCGCCACCTTGCGCAGCCATTTGTCGCGCTCGTCGAAGGCCCAACCGGCAAGACCGCCGGGGTTGGCGTAGAGGTTGAGGATGAGCAGCGGCCCGGTCAGCATCAGCGGCATGACGGCGGTCCAGGTCGGGCCGAGTGAGCCCCAGATGTGCCCGCCGAAGAGCACGAACGCCTCGTAGGACACGACGCCGAGGACGCCGGCGGCGAGCGAACCGAGACCGCCGACCGCGCCGGCGAGGAACACGCCGATGCTCGCCAGGACCGAGTAGTTGCCGGCGGTCACGCGGTGCTGGTCGTAGACGTAGAGCGTGCCGGCAACACCGCAGATCGCACCGGCGATCGCGAAGGCGGCGAGTCGCGTCTTGATGGGAGTGATCGTGTAGGACGTCGCGGCGCGCTGGTTGTCGCGCAGCGCCAGCAGCACCCGGCCGCTGCGGTTACGCCGGAACGACGCCGCCGCGAGCATGCACAGCAGCAACAGGCCGAGGCAGAGGAAGTAGAACGCGCGCTCGCCGCCGAGGCTGCCTTCCAAGGCGAACTTTCCATAGAGATCCGGCCGCCGGATGGTGGAGCCGAATCCCGACGGAAGGAGGTATTTCCCGACGTAGTTGATGTTGAGGAAGTAGAACTGTGTCGCGTAGCCGAACGCCAGCGTTGTCACGGCCAGGAACAGACCCTGGATCCGCACGGCCGGCAGGCCGATCACGACAGCAGCCACCGCGCCGGCTGCCATGCCCAGACCGAGGGCGGCGAAGAAGTCGATGTTGTGCGCTGACACCACGCCGCCGACGACGCCGGCGGCGATGCCGACCAGGCCGAACTGGCCCAGCGAGATCTGGCCGGCCCAGCCAGTCAGGACGACCAGCGAGACACCGACGATGCCGTAGATCGGCAGCAGCTGCAGCTGGAAGATGTAGTCGCCGCTGACGACGTAGGGGAGCGCGACCGCGATCCCGAGCAGCGCGACGATGCCGGCGGTTCGTGCTCGCACCACCTCCGGCACGCGCCGCAGCTCGAGCGGGATCGGCCGGAAGTTGGCGACGGTCTGCCAGGTCGACGCGTTCTGGTCGACCGCGCGTGACCGCGACCGGCGCTGCACGAGCATGCCGACGAGGACGACGACGAGCATCATCCCGTTGCTGAACGAGTAGTCGCCGTACTTCGACACCGACCCCGCGATCAGCAAGCCGACGCCGAGACCGGTGAGCAGCGCGAGCCCAATGTTCTCGAACTTCGCCACCACTGCCGCGGCGAGACCGTAGAGCAGCGTATCGAAGCCCAGCGTGGCGTCGCTGGGCACACCGATGATCGGCGCCTGCGAGAAGATCGCCGCTGCCGACAGCAGTCCGGCGAAACCCCAGGCGGCCATGTTGACGGCGTTGACCGGGATGCCGAGCAGCTCCGCGCGCTCGCCGTTCTCGCTGGCGGCGCGCAGGGCGATGCCGAGCCGGGTGCGCTTGAGGAAGTACATGAGCCCGAAGGTCAGGATCAGCACGACCACGAACGCGAACACCTGGTTGCCGGTGAGGATCGGCTCGCCGCGGGAGTTGTGGAACTGCAGGTTCTGCCACGGTGTGGTGACCTTGGGCACTGCGCTGGCGCGCTCGCCGAACCACACCGGGATGAAGAACCCGAGCGCCGCGTAGCTCTGCGCGATGCCGATCGACACCACCGTGACGATGAGCCGCGAGGCATTCTTGAACCGGCGCAGAACGAACAGCTCGGTCAGGATGCCGGTGAGGATGCCGCCGACGATCGCGATCGGCATCGTGAGCAGGTAGTTGACGTGGTTGGCGGTCGACAGCAGGACCGCGGTGATGGCGGGGACGGCGCCGACGGCTGCGGCGGCGAAGTTGATGATGCGGCTGGTGCGATAGGTCAGCACCAGCGCGACACCGACCACGCCGTAGAGCGAGCCGAGGGCGAGACCGTCGATCGTGTTCTTCGGCGTCAGTGCGAAGAAGTGCTTGACGACGAGGTAGAACACAATCGCCGCAACGGCACGTCGCCCGATGACGACGGGCAGGCGGTTGCTGCCCGCGACGTCGGCGACCCGCTCGCGGACGCCGCCGATGTTGTCGCGCCAGGTGGCGCCGATGTCGCTCAATGCCGGTTCTCCGGCTCAGGAGCGGGCGGCTGCGCCACGCTCGGGAAGTCCATGTTGTAGCGCCTGCCCTCGATCTGCACGTAGGTGCCGGGCTTGCCGTTGTAGGGGCTGGTCTTCGCCTTGTCCCAGTAGACGATCCGGACGTCCTGGGTCCAGGCGCCGCCACCGCGCAGGAACTGCTTGAGCGGGTGACCGCTCGTGCCGCCGCCGATGGCGCCGAGGTCCGGGGCCGCGTCACGCATGCGTTGCGGCGTCAGCAGCGGGCCGGTGTTCTCGACCAGGCTCGCGAACATCTCGTAGTCGGACCAGATCGTGTCGATCGTGGACTGGCCGACACCTGACGGGAGCGCCTGGTTCTGGTACGTCATCTTCCAGATCCGGTAGGCCGCGCTCTCGGAGGGGCCGGTCTGCGGATCGCTCGTCGAGAGGCCGACCGTTCCGTCGTACGGACAGGGATTGCCGTTGGGACAGGCGAGCGTGTCGCCGTTGTTGGCGGAGTTGGAGTAGGTCTGAGCGCTGGAGTCGTAGTCCATCGTCTGGTCGTCGGCGATGAGCGACTCCGGCCAGTAGTTGTCGGTGGCGAACGCGTTCTGGCCGAACTGCGGCGCGACCGGGTCGCACAGGCAGAGCACGCTGGTGGCGGGGTTCTGCGGCGTGTTCATCTTCGACGCTGTCGTCTGTGACTGCTGCGTCGCGGTGTTGATGTCCTGCGCGTAGAAGTACTCGTGACCGTTGACCGACTGCCCGCACTTCGCCAGCGCGGGATAGAGGACGTGTTGCACCGTCCACTTGTTGTCCGGGTCGTTGGTGCTGATCACCCCGAGCTGGCGTTTGGTGTTGCGGAAGTTCTGCGCGGGGTTCTTGGTGCCGGCGAAGATGGCGTTCTTGCCCGCCATCTGCGCACACCACCACTGCGCGAACTGGGTCTGCACCCTGGATGCACTCTCGCCCGACTCGTAGGCGTACGGCGCGTTGTCGGACAGGAACTTGTCGGAGAAACCACCCGCGCCGAAGTTGACGACGTGCAGGCGGGACAGCTCGGCGTAGCAGACCGAGCAGACCGTGGTCTCCCAGAAGAACCCGTAGGGCTTGTACTTCGCCACGATCGAGTCCATCTCGGCGGTCAGGCACGAGTAGTCCGGCGGCACCGTCTGGCAGGTGCCCTGCACGGTGTCGACGTGGATCTTGCGGCCCCACAGGTTGTAGTGGGTGTTCATGAAGTTCACGAACGCCTTGTTCCACGACTGCGCGGCCTGTGCGTTGTAGAAGGCGCCCTGCGCCTTGAGGATCTGGTCGACCTCCGCGCCGTAGTCGGCGACGTAGTTGACGACCTCGATGGTGTTGTTGGTGACGCCCTGCCAGGTCTGGCCGCCGTTGTTCGGGTAGGCGCCGCCCGGGGTGCCCGGCACGCAGGTGGGCGCGTAGTAGTCGATCGCAGGGCTGAACTCGCGGCCGTTGACGCAGTGCGTCTTGTCGCCGGCCAGCTTCTGCAGCGCGGCGCCGCTGGCGTTGGTCACGCCGGCGCCACCGCCACCGGCACCACCGGCCGCCTGGGCGCCGCCGGCTGCTTGGCCGCTGGCCGTGCCGCCCGGGCCGGTTGCTGTGCCGCCGGGGGGGACAACAGTCCCGTTCGGGCCGGTCACGCTGCCGCTGGGCCCGGTGGCGGTCGTGCCGCCCGGGCCGGTGGCGCTGTTGCCGTAGCCGCTGCCGAGCGCCGAGCTGTTCGCGTTGGGCGCGGTCGACGGCACGGCGAGGATGAGCACGATCTGTACGGCGGCGAGCGCGAGCAGCGGCCCGAACTTGCCGAGGAGCGGATTGCCGGACACTGGGAGCCCTCCGGAACGGGGATGGAGCGTGAACACGATCTGTGACCTCAGTCACAGAACGTGTTCGATGCGATTAACGCCGTTCCTGCTACCCAGGTGACGCGGCGCAACCCGAGGCAGCCTCGAACACGGGGCAGTTCAGGTGAATCTCGGGCAGATAGGCCGCTGAATGCAGCTGGGTGGACAGCTGGGCCGCGCGCGGCTCCGTACAGGTTGGGACGGACCAGGGACGCCAGCCCGCGAGCGTCGCCGCCGAGGTAGCGGTCGAACCAGGCCTTGGTCAGCTCGCCGATCAGCTGCAGGTGGGCGTCGCCGGTCACCGTCCGGCTGGCGTCCTCGTCGAAGGACAGGTGGTTGGTGCCGGCGGGAATCAGCTCCATCGTGTCGATCCGGGCCGACCGCCAGGCCGACCAGGCCGCCTCCTTCTCGTACGGATCCGCCAGCACGTTGCGCTCGGGGCAGGTCACCGCGTTGTCGTCGGAGGCCAGCCCGAGGGCCGGCGCGCGCGGCGTGATCGGCTCGCTCGTGGTTCCGGAGGTGTAGACCGGCCGGCCGGCAAGCTGCGACAGGGTGCACTGCGGCGCGAGCAGGTAGGTGCCGGAGTCGCCCTGCAGGTCGGACGTGAGGTTGTCGAGCGCGACCACTGCCCTCACGCGCTCGGGGTTGACGTGGTGGTGGGCGCTGTCGCTCCAGTAGTCGCTGTCCTGCACCCAGCTGGTCGCCCGCGCCCCTGCGGAGTGGCCGGCCGCTCCGATTGCGTTGACGTCGATGAAGGCGGCGTAAGGGTTGGCCGGGTTGCGCAGGTAGTCGACCATCGCCTGCATCGCGTTGGTGAAGTTGGCCGCGCTGTTGCCGGCCGTCGTCACGGTGAGTGCGACGTAGCCGCGGCCGGCGAGGTAGCGCGCGAGCCACCACATCGTGTGTTCGTTGCTGCCCAGCCCGTGCAGGATCGCGACGGCCGGCAGTCGATGACCCGACGCGACCTGCACCGGGCGGAACTCGGTGCCGGCCAGGTCCTTGCCGTCAGCCGGCGAGGGCACGCTGACCGTCCGCTGCAGCCAGTCGTGGTCGGTCTGCCAGGGGTAGCACCACGGGTTGTTGCCGCTCCACGTGCTGCCCTTGGCCGGACACGAGGCGACGCCATCAGAGTCGCCAGGGGCGGCGGGTGCCGCCACGGCGGTAGCGACTCCGGCGACGAGAACGACGGCGAGCGCCGTGCGCAGCACTGCTTTCACGCGGGCCGCTCGCCGACAATGCTGACGCGCAGACCGTGTCGCACGTTGGGGTAGTAGTCCCAGATCGCGAGGTGTTGAGCGCAGCCGTTGTCCCACATGGCGACCGCGTTGGGGGTCCAGCGGAATCGGCACTGGAAGTGCGGGTTCTCCTGGTGCGCGTACAGGTAGTCGAGCAGCGCCCGGCTCTCGCCCGGCGACAGCTCGTTGATCCGCGTGGTGAACGCCCGGTTGACATACAGCGCCTTGCGCCCGGTCACGGGATGGGTCGTCAATTGGGGGCGGCCTCTCATCCGGTCGCGGCGCAGGCGGCGCGAAGGTCCTCGATGTCGGTCTGGTGCGGCAGGTAGATCGCCGAGTGGTAGCTCGAGGACAGCAACGTCGTCAGCGCTGTGCCCAGCACGCTGCAGGCTGTGAGCACGGTCGTTGCGTCGTCGTCGTGCTTCAGCCACCGGTCGAACCATGCGTCGGTGTAGAGGGCGATCTCATGCAGCAAGGTGTCGTTGCTGGTGCTCGACTGCGCGAACTGGTTGTGGTTGACACCGGCCAGCACGAGCTCCATCGCCGGCAGCCGGGCGGCGAGCCAGGCGAGGAACGCCGTCTTCTTCTCCTCCGGCGGACCCGCGGTCGCGCCACCGGGCGCGTCCTGGCCGAAGCCGCCGGCGCCGTCGGACGCCAGCCCGAGTGCGGGGGCTGCTGCGGCCACGTCGTACGCCGGGTCGTCGCCTTGCGTGAGGCAGTCGGGTTCGCCGTTGATGACAGCGTTCTGAAGCCCGCTGCTGCCGCCCGGGCCCTCGTTGCTGGGGGTGCCCTGGTCGCCGCAGTAGTTGGTGGTCAGGTTGTCCAGCGCGACGACGGCGCGGACCCGGCCGTCGAAGCGCGGGTCCTGCAGATAGGTCGCGGCGCGCGCGCCTTCGGAGTGACCGGTGGCACCGACCTCATGCGGGTTGACGTGTGATCGCCATGGGTTGGCCGGGCCGAGCAGGAAGTCGAGCGCCGACTGTCCGGCATCGAAGAAGTTGTCCATCTGCTGGTAGGGGACGTTGTCGCACGGCTCCGGGTTGGCGCGGCCCGGCTGCATGTCGCCGCAGACGTTGTCGCCGAACGTGTCGGAGTCACCAATGCCTTGGGGGTCCACGGTGAGGCCGACGAAGCCGTCGAGAGCGAGGAACTTCGCCAGGTAGGAGACGCTGCCCTGGGTGGCGGCGCCACCGCTGGGCGGGATGACGACGACGGCGGACAGCTTGCCGAGTGCGGTGACGTTCTTCGGACCGTACAGCGTGCCGGCGAGGACCGCACCGGAGCGACGCGACGGGAACGACACTGCCTGCGACGCGTAGCCGGAGTTCCACGCGTAGTCGGGCTGGCTGTCCTTGACGACGAGTCCGGTGCCCTGCACCGGCGCAGGCTCAGCTGCAGCGAGAACAACCGTGCTCGCGAGCATCGCGGTCACCGCCGCGTACGTCGCAACCCGCCAAGACATTGCTGAATGTCAGCGTGGCGAAAGGCGCGCCGCAAGGGAGGTTCTCGCGGCAGCTCGCGGGTTAGCCGACGTAGAGCTCGCGCAACCGCCGGCGGTAGAGCTTGCCGTTGTCGTGCCGCGGCAGCTCATCCAGGAACTCGATCCGGCGCGGGCACTTGTAGTGCGCCAGGTTGTCGCGGCACCAGGCGATCAGCTCGGCGGCAAGCGCGTCGCTGGGCTCATGACCCTCGCGCAGCTCGACGACTGCGACCACCCGCTCGCCCCACTCGTCGTCGGGCACTCCGATGGTGCCTGCGTCGGCGACCGCCGGATGGTTGAGCAGCGCGGCGTCGACCTCGGCCGGGTAGATGTTGACGCCGCCGCTGATGATGAGCTCCGCGATGCGGCCGGTCAGGAACAGGTAGCCGTCGTCGTCGAGGTAGCCGTGGTCGCCCACGGTGAAGTAGTCGCCGCGATAGCTGGCCTTCGTCTTTTCCTCGTCGTTGTGGTAGCGGAACGGCAGCGCTGCCTTCATGTAGACGGTGCCGATCTCGCCGACGTCCGCCTCGGTCCCGTCCTCGCGGTAGATGCGGATGGTGTCCTCGGTGTAGGGCCGGCCGACAGTGCCCGGCTTGGTCAGCCAGTCCGGCGACGTCACGTAAGTGCCGCCGCCTTCGGTGGCCGCGTAGTACTCGAAGATGACCGGTCCGAACCATTCGATCGCGCGCTTCTTCACGTCGACCGGACATGGCGCGGCACCGTGCAGGATGAAGCTCAGTGACGACACGTCGTGGCCGCGCCGCACGTCGTCCGGCAACGACAGCAGCCGGTGGAACATCGTCGGCACCACGTGTGTCTGCGTCACCCGGTGTTTCTCGATCAGGCGCAGCATCTCCGCGGCGTCCCAGCCGTCCATGAGCACGACGCCGACCCCGAGCGAGAGCGGCAGCGCGAGTGAGAACGCCAGCGGTGCGGCGTGGTAGAGCGGTCCGGTGCACAGGTGCACGCCGTCCGGCTTCTCCCGCGACGCCGCGATGATCGCCTGGTAGAGCGGGCTCTCGCCTGCCGGTCGCGCCGGTCCCTGCCGCTCGACGCCTTTCGGCCGGCCAGTCGTGCCCGACGTGTAGAGCATCGTGCGGCCGAGCTGCGGGTCGGCGATCGCATCCGTGCTCTGCCCGGCCACGGTCGCGTCGTACGACGAGAAGCCCGGGATCTCACCACCGATCGCCAGCCGGAGCAGAAGGGTGTCGTTGCTGCCGACGCCTTTCGCCACGGCGTCGGCGAACTTCGCGTCGGCGATGATCGCCTTGGCCTCGCAGTCGCGGACGATGTAGTCGATTTCCGGTCCGGTCAGGTGCCAGTTGACCGTGGTCAGCCGCAGGCCGCTGCGCAGCGCCGCCTGGTGCACCTCGGCGAACTCGGGGCGGTTGCTGCAGACGAGCGCCACCCCGTCCCCAGGGCCGAGCCCGGCCGCGCGGAGAGCGTGCGCGACCTGGTTGGCGCGCGCGTCCAGCTCGGCGAAGGTCCGCTCCCCCTCGGCGGACATGATCGCGAGCCGGTCCGGGTGATGACGGGCATGCCAGGACAAAGCGGTGCCAGTCGTCTGGGCGCGCTGCAGGGTGTCTTGGTCAGCGACAACTTCGGCCATGGCCGGAAAGTACACGCTGATGTCGGGATTGTCGGCCAACGTCTCTGGGCAAACAGAACGACGTTCGGTACCGTCCGAGGCATGACGACGTCTGCCGATGCAGCTCTCACCAGCCCCGGGGCAGTGCGCGATGCGGTCCGCGCCTTCCTCGACGAGAACTTCGACCGCGACATCTCGCTTCGCACGTGGCTCGAGCGACTGGTCGACTCCGGCTGGTCGTCGCCGCAATGGTCCCCCCAGTGGTTCGGCAAAGGGCTGTCGGCAGACCTCGCTGCTGTTGCCTTCGACGAGTTCCGCAAGGCCAAGGCCCCCGGGCCCCCGGCTGGTCTCGGCCGCATGCTCGCCGCGCCGACGATCGTCGCCCACGGCAGCGACGAGCAGAAGAGCCAGTTCGTACGCCGGATCCTCACCGGCGAGGACGCCTGGTGCCAGCTGTTCAGCGAGCCCGGCGCCGGCTCCGACCTGGCGTCGCTGCAGACGCGCGCGGTGCTGGACGGCGACGAGTACGTCGTCAACGGCCAGAAGGTGTGGACGTCAGGTGCCCTCGGTGCCGACCTCGGCATGCTGCTGGCCCGCACCGACGTCGACGTGCCCAAGCACCGCGGAATCACCTACTTCGCCTTCGAGATGGACCAGCCCGGTGTCGAGGTGCGGCCGCTGAAGCAGATCACCGGCGACGCGTCGTTCGCCGAGGTGTTCTTCACCGACGCCCGGGTGCCGGCCGCCAACATCATCGGCGAGCTCAACGGCGGCTGGGGCGTGGCGATGACGACGCTGATGAACGAGCGCGTCGGCCTCGGTGCGGGTGCCTCGCTCAACTTCCCGATCTCTGCCCCGGCGGGGCGCAGGATCCAGAAGCAGCTCGACGTCACGGTCGGCGAATACATCGACCGGGTCGCCGGCGGCCGCGCGCAAGCCGGCAGCGCCGGGCGCAACATGGGCCTCGGCAACCTGATCGACTACGCGAAGAAGACCGGCCGCGACTCCGACCCCAACGTCCGCGACCAGATCGCCCGGGCCTACACGCTGACGCAGCTGCTTGGGTGGAACGGCCTGCGCGCCAAGGCTGCGGCCAAGGCCGGCAAGGGCCTCGGCCCGGAGGCCTCGCTCGGCAAGCTGATGATGTCGCACGTCACGCGGCAGAACCGCGAGACGGCGCTCACCATCGTCGCGGGCGACGCCATGCTGGCCGGCTCGGACGCCCCGCTCGGCGGATCGGTAGCGACGCAGACGCTGTTCACCCCCGCGCCGTCGATCTACGGCGGTTCCGACCAGGTGCAGCGCAACATCATCAGCGAGCGCGTTCTCGGCCTGCCGAAGGACCCCGACATCTCCCGTGACGTGCCGTTCCGCGACCTCAAGGTCGGCACCCAGTCCAAAGCCAACTGAGGGGCGTAGCAGAAATGTCCATGGCGTTCAACGAAGAACAGGACGAGCTGCGCAAGAGCGTTCGTCGCTTCTTGGAGCAGAAGTCCGCGTCGGCCGATGTGCGGAAGCTGATGGAAACCGACGAGGGCTACGACCCGTCGGTCTGGCAGCAGATGGCCGAGCAGCTCGGTCTGCAAGGGCTGGCGTTGCCGGAAGAGCACGGCGGAAGCGGCTTCGGCTTCATCGAGCAGATCGTCGTCGTCGAGGAGATGGGCCGAGCGCTGCTGTGCGCGCCGTACTTCTCTTCGGTGGTGCTGGCCGGCACGGCCCTCGTCGAGTCAGGTGACGACGCGGCGCAGAAGGACCTGCTGCCCGGCATCGCCGACGGCTCGACGATCGCGACGCTTGCGTGGGTCGAGAACCCCAGCAACTGGGGCGTCGACGCGCTGCAGACGACGGCGAAGCGGTCCGGCGACGGCTACACGCTCGACGGCAAGAAGACGCTGGTCCTCGACGGGCACACCGCGTCGCTGATCCTCGTCGTCGCGCAGGCCGACGGTGGCCCGTCGCTGTTTGCGGTCGATGCGTCGGCGTCGGGCATCACGCGGCGCAAGCTCGAGACACTCGACATGACGCGCAAGGTGGCGTCCCTGGAGCTCGCCGGCACGCCGGCCCGGCTGATCGGCAGCGAGGGCGACGCGGCCCGCATCATGGAGAGCACGTTGCAGATCGCGGCGGTCGCGCTTGCGGCCGAGCAGGTCGGTGCGGCGCAGAAGTGCCTGGAGATGAGCACCGAGTACGCCAAGCTGCGTGTGCAGTTCGGCCGCCCGATCGGGTCGTTCCAGGCGATCAAGCACAAGTGCGCGGACATGCTGCTCGAGGTCGAGTCGGCGAAGTCGGCGGCCTACTACGCCGCCTGGGCGATCGCCGACGGCACCGACGAGGTCCCTACGGTCGCCTCACTGGCCAAGGCCTACTGCTCCGACGCGTTCGCCAGCGCCGCGGCGGAGAACATCCAGATCCACGGCGGCATCGGCTTCACCTGGGAGCACGACGCCCACCTGTACTACCGGCGGGCGAAGTCCAGCGAGCAGTTCCTCGGCAGTGCCAGCCTGCACCGCGACCGGCTCGCGCAGCGGCTGCTCGCAGCTGAAGGAGCCTGAGCCATGGCGGTCGAGCGGTTCGTCATCGAAGAGGGTCACATCGCGTCGTTCGCGCGGTCGATCGGCGACGCCAACACGGTCTACTACGGCCCGGAGGCGGTCGCGCCGCCGACGTTCGTCCAGTCGAGCGCACAGTGGGACCCGGACTACTTCCTGCGGCCGAAGGTCGGCCAGCCGTGGTTCGGCTCGGGCAAGAACCCGAGCGGCGCGGGTGGTCGGGCGGGGGGTAGCGGGCGGGGTTCGGGTGGTTCCGGTGGCGGAGGTGGCGGTGGTGGCACCGGCTTGCACGCCGAGCAGCACTACGAGTACCACCGCCCACTGCGCGTCGGCGACGTCCTGACCGCGACGACCAAGCCGGGCAAGACATGGGAGAAGGAAGGCCGCCGCGCCGGGAAGCTCGTCTTCTCCGAGACGGTGGTCGAGTACCGCGACCAGAACGGCGAGCTCGTCGTCACGGCACGCGGTGTCGGTGTCCGCACTGAGAAGCCGGTGGAGCAGTAATGGGCTGGAACGTCGGGGACACCCACGAGATCACGCTCGTCGATGACCTCAAGCGCACTCAGATCGTGCAGTACGCCGGGGCATCCGGCGACTACAACCCGCTGCACACGGACGAGATCTTCGCGACGAAGGTCGCCGGCTACCCGACGGTGTTCGCGCACGGCATGCTCACGATGGGCATGACCGGCCGTGCGATCACCGACCTCGTCGGCGTCGAGTCGCTGACGAAGTTCGGCGGCCGGTTCACCTCGCAGGTCTTCCCGGGCGACACACTCACCGCCAAGGTCACGGTCGAGTCGGTTGACGACGGACTCGTGAACTTCAAGGTGAGCACGGTCAACCAGGACGGCGCCGAGGTGTTCTCCGGCTACGCGGCGGCGAGGGCGTAGAGCGCGTGTCGATTCGCGGCAAGGCGTTCATTGCGGGCGCCTACGAGCACCCACTGCGCGACATCCCGGACCGCACGACCGCGCAGGTGCATGCGGATGTTGCGCTGGGTGCAATCGCCGACGCAGGACTGACGCTCGACGACGTCGATGCCTACTTCTGCGCCGGCGACGCTCCGGGCTTCGGTGGTCTGTCGATGGCCGACTACCTCGGGCTGCGCGACCTCAGCTACATCGACTCGACCGAGATGGGTGGGTCGTCGTACGTCGCGCACGTCGGGCACGCCGCTGCCGCGATTGCGGCCGGCAAGTGCTCGGTCGCGCTCATCACCCTCGCCGGGCGGCCGCGCAACGAGCGGATGAGAGGCCGTGGTGGCGGTGGCCGTCCGTCACCGGAGACGTCGTTCGAGTCGCTGTACGGCGTCAACACCGTGTCGAGCTATGCGCTGGCCGCGCAGCGGCACATGTACGAGTTCGGCACGACCAGCGAGCAGCTGGCCGAGATCAAGGTCGCGGCGTCGCTGCATGCGCAGCACAATCCCAACGCGTTCCTGCCCAAGCCCGTGACGATCAAAGAGGTCGTCGACTCGCGGATGGTCAGCTCGCCGCTGCACCTGCTCGACTGCTGCGTCATCACCGACGGCGGCGGCGCGGTCGTCGTCGTGTCGCCCGAGGTGGCCCGGTCGTTGCCTCGCCGCACGGTGAAGATCCTGGGGCACGGCGAGGCGACCAAGAACATCGATAACGGCCGCATCGACCTGACCTACACAGGTGCTAGGTGGTCGGGTCCGCGGGCGTTCGAAGAGGCCGGCGTCAGCCACGCCGACATCGACTACGCGTCGATCTACGACTCGTTCACCATCACGGTTCTCGAGACGATCGAGGATCTCGGCTTCTGCGCGAAGGGCGAAGGTGGCCGCTTCGTCTCGGACGGCGCGCTTGTTGCGCCGTACGGGAAGTTGCCGTTCAACACCGATGGCGGCGGACTCTGTAACAACCACCCGACCAACCGTGGCGGCATCACCAAGGTGATCGAGGCGGTGCGGCAGCTGCGCGGCGAGGCGCACCCGGAGGTGCAGGTGCCCAACCCGCAGATCGCGCTGGCGCACGGCACCGGCGGATCGCTCGGGACCCGGATGGGCAGCGCGACGCTCATCCTCGGGCAGGAGGACTCATGAGCGCCCTTCCGACGCCGGCGCCGTTCGTCGAGTCCGACACCGAGGAGTTCTGGTCGGCCACGGCGGCTGGTCGGCTGCTGCTGAAGAAGTGCAACGCCGACGGCACCGTGATCTGGTATCCGCGGTCGCTCTGCCCGGTGTGCCACAGCACCGACACGTCGTGGTTCGAGGCGAGCGGTGAGGGCGTCGTCTACAGCTTCACCGTGTCGCATCGCGGTGAAGGGCCTTACCGCGAGGCGGCGCCGTACGTGCTTGCCTACGTCGAGCTGGACGAGGGACCACGGTTGATGACGAACATCGTCGACTGCGAGCCGGGTTCCGTCTCGATCGCGCAGCGGGTGCGTGTGGTCTTCGACGACACCGGCGAGGGCAACGCGCTGGTGCGCTTCACTCCGGTCTGAGATGGTCGCTCGGCCGCAGCCAGGCGGTGATCTTCGCGCTCGCGACCAGGTTTTCGGCGTGTCGCGACGAAAAGTGGTCGTGGCCGCGAAGATCAGCCTGGACGTCAGGGCTGACTGAGATGGTCGCTCGGCCGCGGTTGCGTCAGGTCGTCATCGACACGCTCGACGCGCGGGCGAGTGCGGAGTTCTGGGGTGCCCTGCTCGGGCTCGTCTACCGGCCGGGGCACCAGCCGCCCGTTGACGGCGCGCCGGATGTCGCCGGCCGGGAGTGGCTCAACTTGCGAACCGTCGACGGCGAACCTGTTTTGGCTTTCGAACAGGTGTCGTCGCTGCCGCGGTCGACCTGGCCGGGTGACCGTGTGCCGCAGCAGTTGCACCTGGACCTGACCGTCCCGGACGTGGCCGGACTCGACGCCGTGCACTCGCGAGTGCTGGAACTCGGCGGCACGTTGCTCCACGACCGGTCCGACGATCCGATCGAGCCGCTGCGTGTCTATGCCGACCTGGACGGCCACCCGTTCTGTGTCTTCGTCACACCGGACGTGTGATGATTCAGCCCATGCTCTGGCGAAAGTTCCTGCGCATCCTGAAGATGCGGCGCGCCCGCCGACGCGGCGGCTTCTAACGACTTGTCAGACCCTGGCGTTGCTATAGCAACCTCACCGTCTGACAAGTTGCGCGAGGGTGGGCACCGCGTGGCGGATGACGCTCAGGTGGCCGTCGTCGTCGTGGACCTGCAGCCGCGCGCCGGGCACCACCGATGCCGTGTGGCGGGCGTGCGCAACCGGCACCATCGTGTCGGCGCCGCCGTGGACGACGAAGACCGGACGGCTGATCGCGCCGACATCGAAGGAACCCCAGCCAGGGCCGTCGGCCAGCCGGTCGTCCGTATAGCCCTGCACCCCGAACGTCCACCGCGCCGGACCGGATGCAAGAGCAGCCTGCAACCACGCGCCGTCACTGAACAACGCCATGTCGGCGTCCGGCAGGGGCCGGTCCGGCGTGGGCATCTTGCTTCCGTCCTCGCCCCATAGCTCGGCCGCCGCGGCGAGCGCCGAGGCGCGATCCGGCGCGTCCCACAGCGTCGCGGTCCCGACAGGTGCATGCCCTCGCGCGCACCCGACCACGACATGTCCGTCAGCGCACAGCACAGGACGACGCCGGCGACCCGCTCCGGGCACAAGGCGGCCAGGGCCAACGAATACGCGCCGCCGGTCGAGACGCCGACGACGCCGACGCGATCCAGCTCCAGCCGATCGAGCACAGCGACGGCGTCACCCACCCAGCCCGCGATGGTGCGTCCGGGCTGGGGAGTCGACAACCCGTAGCCGGGCCGGTCGATGCCGATCAGCCGGATGCCGGCCGCAGTGGCAGCGGCGGCGGACTGCATCGGCTCGAGCCGGCTACCCGGCCCGCCGTGGCACCACAGCGCCGGCACATGCTCAGCCGGCCCGAAGTCCGCCCAACCAACCGTCCGGCCGTCGACGGCAACGGTTCCTTCGCTCGTCACGCCGCGCACTGTGGCACAGCGCGCGAGCGACGAGCGAGGTCTTAACTCCATTGCGCGGCGATTCGGCGCTGCCTAGCCTGACCCCGACTTGAGGGGTTGCTTTGGCAGCATTTGAACCGATTGAGCGTCGGGTCGCGCCGTACCTGGGTCTCGTCCGATCCGTCTGGCGTTCGGATCCGCGGCAGAGTGCGGCCTTGACGGTCGTCGTGATGTTGCGGAGTGCGGCCCCATTCGTGTTTGCGATCTCCGCCGCCGTCGTGGTGTCGAAGGTGCCGGATGCGGTCCGGCACGGCTTGTCGTCCGCGCCGGGACACAACGTGATTGCCGGTCTCGTGGCGATGGGCATCTCCTTCGCAGTGCAGCAGATCGGTCCGGCGATCCAGCTGAGCCTCGCCGACTCGCTCGGTCGCCGGTTCAACGCGGAACTCGACCAGCGGCTGATGCGGCTCGCGCTGACGCCGCGAGGCGTCGCGCATCTCGAAGACCCGGCGGTCGGCGAGCAGCTCGCGGCGGCACGCCAAGCGGTGTCGGGCTGGCCACGGCCAGGCGACGCCGTTGCCGCACTGAGCGGCCGGGTGGCGATGCACGTGTCGATCTGGGCCGGCGCACTGCTGCTCGTGACCTTCCATGTCTGGGCGGCGGTCTTGATGCTCGGCGCGTCGGTCTACATGCAACGTCGGCTCGCGGTGTCCATCGCGGCTCTGGGTCAGAGTCAGGTTGGTCGCGCCGCTGCCCTGCGAGAAACCGGCTACTTGCGCGACGTCGCCCTGCTCGCTCCGGCAGCCAAGGAGGTGCGCATCTTCGGCCTGGGTGGATGGCTCGTCGACCGGCACGTCCGAGCGTGGCGAACGGCGTCCGCATCGATGCGCTCCGCACAACAGAAAGGACAGCGACAGCTGGTCGTCGCGTCCGTTGCGATGTGTACGGCGCTCGCTGCAGTGGTCGGTGCGCTCGGCTGGCAGATCAGCAGGGGGACCGTCGGCCTGGCCGCGGTTGCCGTCAGCCTGCAAGCGCTCGCGCTCGTCACGAGAAGCATTGGCGACGAGCAGGCCATCCGTGACGGCATGGTCCTCGGCTACGCCATGGGGGCGAGTGCAACCGAGCGCGACCTCGAGGCACACCTGTCCGGACGGATCAGCGATCTGCCAGGGCGAGCGTCGGCCGCAGGTCTTCCGCAGCGAGACATCCGTTTCCGCGACGTACGCTTCGCCTATCCGGGCACCGATCGCGAAGTTCTTCGCGGTCTCGATCTCGATCTGCGCGCAGGTGAGTCACTCGGCGTCGTCGGCCTGAACGGCGCGGGCAAAACGACCCTGATCAAGCTGCTGTGCCGCCTCTACGAACCGACGAGCGGCTCCGTCACCATCGACGGTGTCGAGCTGAGCGAGCTGGACGCAGGGGAGTGGCAGCGACAGGTCGCGGCGATCTTCCAGGACTACGTGCATTACCCCTTCACCGCGGCGGAGAACGTTGATGTCGCGGCCGACCCGGCACTTCTCGAGCGGGCTAGCCGTGCGGCCGGACTGTCGGAGATCGTCGAGGCGTTGCCGTCCGGCTGGGACACGCCGCTGTCACCGCAGCTGCGCGGGGGTGTCGATCTGTCCGGCGGGCAGTGGCAGCGCTTGGCGCTGGCGCGTGCGTTGTACGCCGCGGCGAATGGCGCGCGAGTGCTGGTCTTGGACGAACCGACGGCGAATCTCGATGTCCGCGGCGAAGCGGAGATCTACAACCAGTTCCTCGAGTTGACGCAAGGACTGACGACGATCCTCATCTCGCATCGACTGTCCAGCGTGCGCCTGGCCGACAGAATCGCCGTGATCGACGACGGCCGGTTGCACGAACTTGGGACACACGATGAGCTGATGAAACTGCGCGGCCGTTACGCCGAACTGTTCGACCTGCAGGCGGCGGCATTCCGCACCGAGGCGGCGACGGCATGACCTTCCTGAGGCGCATCCGCGTCGTGGTCGGGCTCAGCCTAGAGGCCAGCTTCGGCATGTCAGTGGTTGTCGTGGCCGTGGCGGTGCTCGCGCTGTTGAGCATGCTGCTGGTAGCCGTCGCCCTCAAGCTGCTCGTGGACGCAACGATCGACCATTCGACCCGAGGGGTCGTCATCGGTGCAGTCGTCGCCGCTCTCGCGCTGACGGCCAGCGTGGGCTGGCTACCGCTCGCGGCGTCCCTGTCGCTTCGTCTGCAGGAACGCATTCAGACCACGCTCGACCGTCGGCTGATGACCTTGACGGCGGAACTGCCCACGCTTGAGGAGCGTGATTCGCCGCAGTTCGCCGAAACTCTTCAGTTGTTGCTGACGTCGGACCGGTTTCCGCTTGCGGGTGGGCTGGTCACGTTGGCAAGCGTTCTCGGCTTCCTCGGACTGCTCACAACCGCGTGCGTCTTCATGGGTTTGCAGCATCCGCTACTTGCCCTTGTTCCGGTGGCCGTGCTTCCACTGCTCTGGGTCGGCTTCCGGGCCGACCAGGCGTGGGATCGGGCCAGGCAGACGATCGCCGGCGATCAGCAGCACAGCCAGGAGCTGTATCGCATCGCGACGACGCCCGAGGCCGGGAAGGAACTACGCGTCTTCGATCTCGGCGACGTCCTGCTCAGTCGTCATGCAGCCGCGGAGGACCGCGTCCGGCGGGTGCTCAACCGGGCGGGCCTGCGATCAGCTCTGATCCGGTCCGTGAGCTGGCTGCTCTTCACCGGCGGATACGTCGCCGCCGTGCTGGTCGTCACTGAGCGCGCCATCGACCATCGTGCGAGCGCCGGCGACGTGGTGCTGGTCATCACACTGGCGTTGCCGATTGTGCTTCTCGCCGGCACCGCCGGACCGTATCTATCCGTGCTGAGCCAACTCAGCGCGGCCGCGGGCCGTCTCAGCTGGATCGGTGCCATCGCGGCGCGATCAACGGCTCCGGCTGCCAACTCCCGTCCTGCGCCGACCCGGTTGGCCCATGGGATCAGCCTTGTCGACGTCTCGCTCACCTACCCATCCGCCACTGCACCGGCGCTGCAGGAAATCACGCTCGACATCCCGGCCGGCAGCGTCGTCGCCCTCGTAGGGGACAACGGCGCGGGCAAGTCCACGCTCGTCAAGCTGCTGTGCGGCCTCTATCACCCAACCCGTGGACAGATCCTGATTGACGGGGTCGACGCACGAGACATCGACAACGAGCAGTGGCGGGCGCGGATCTGTGCGGGGTTCCAGGACTTCGTGCACTTCGAGTTCCTGGCACGGGACTCGGTGGGAGTGGGCGACGTGCCCCGGCAGCTCGACGCGCGTGCGCTCGACGCTGCCGTGACTCGGGGTGGCGCCGGCGACGTGATCACCACCTTGGCGCAGGGCCTGGACACGCAACTGGGCCGCACGTGGACCGACGGCGCCGAACTGTCGCTCGGGCAGTGGCAGAAGATCGCACTCAGCAGAGGGTTGATGCGCGACAAGCCGCTGCTCGTGGTCCTCGACGAACCGACTGCAGCGCTTGATCCTGCAGCCGAGGAGCAGTTGTTTCGGCGCTTCGCCGAGACGGCCCAATCGGCACGCGCCAGCGGCACGATCACTGTGCTCGTCTCACACCGCTTTTCCACGGTGCGCTTCGCCGACCTCATTGCGGTCGTCGACGACGGACGCATCACCGAGCTTGGCTCACACCAGGAACTGATTGCACGCTCGGGCACCTACGCAGAGCTCTTCGAACTGCAGAGCCGGCACTACCGCTGAGTCAGCAACCGGTCAGTCGCGGCACGCCGCACAGTGTTCCGGACCTGCCGTCGGGATGCACGGCCATTAGCCGCGCCGCGAGTGCAGCGGAACCGCGGTCCGCTCCCGGTCCTGCCTGCCCGTGTTGCAACAGGAACGCCAGGTAGTCGTCGACCTCGGTCGGGTCGATGCGCAGATTGTTGTGGTAGTCACCGGCGTAGGTCTTGTTCAACGCGCCGGCCAGGTGCGGCGACGTCTCGTCGTACGGCGGGTCGAAGAACGGGTCACCGGCGGAGCCGTTGTAGACCGACATCCAGTGAGTGGGACGCGGTGCTTCGCCGTGCTTGTTCAACGCCGCGAGCCACGGTGAGCCGGGCGCGATTTCGTTGCAGCCGTAGTAGGACGTGTCGAGACCACGACAGACCGACGTGCCGTGGTTGGCGCCGGCGATGGCGACGACGGCGACCACGTCATGTCGCATCCACGGGTAGTCGACGAGTAGCTTGCGCACGATCGTCACGCCGAGTGAGTGCGCCACGAGGTCGACCTGCCGCGACCCGGTGTAGGCCTGGACCGCTTCCACGAACCGGCACAGGTCCGGGATGTTGTCCTCGTTCGCCGCGCCGTGCCCGCCGTTGGCGAACCCGCTCGGGTTCTGCTCGAAGTAGTCCTGGTCGGGCGTCGTCGGCTCGCCGGCCGGAGCGCCGGCATAGAAGTTGCCGAGCCCGTTGTAGGAGATCGCGTACATCTCCTGCATCGAGTAGTGCGCGAGTCGTTGGAACTGCAGCATCGGCGACAGCCAGTTCTGCGCGTCGGCCTGGTTGCCGTGCACGAAGATGACCGGCGTGTGCCGCAACGCGGCGTTGCGGTGCAACCCACCGAGGCCGCCCACCGGGAACTTCCACTGGCTGTCGATGATCGACGGGAAGTCCGGCGCGAAGTAGCGAGGTGCCGGCGGCGGCTCTGACAAGCCCCCGGTCGGCTGGTTCTTCGGCGCCGCCGACGGTCGGCACGGCGGAGCCGCCGAGTGCGCTGACGCGGCTGGTACGACGACACCCAGCGTCGCGAGCATGGCTCCGCACAGCAACCCGACAATGCGGCGGTGGCCGGTCACGGGAGAAGTGTCCGTAGTGAGCGATAACCACTTCAAGGTAGGTGCGCCGGCGTGCGAGGGTGCCTCACGTGACCGACGTGACGATCCGGGCCGAGACCGAGGACGACCGCAAGGCCGTCCGCGATGTCGTCGCGGAGGCGTTCGTCGATGAACCCGTCGTCGCCGACCTCGTCGACCGTTTACGCGACTCGAGCGGCTGGCGTCCCGGTCTGTCGCTCGTAGCTGAGCGCGAAGGAGCCGTCGTCGGCTACGTCCTCGCCACACGGGCCTGGTTGGACGCTCCCGACGCGCTCGTCGATGTGCTGCTGCTCAGCCCGCTCGCGGTGCACCCCGACCACCAACGAGCTGGCATCGGGGGCGCACTGGTGCGGGCGCTTCTCGATCTGGCCCGCGCCCGGGACGAGCCCGGGATCTTCCTCGAGGGCTCACCCGTCTACTACTCACGCTTCGGCTTCACCGCCGCCGGCGACAGTGGTGTCCGGCGCCCGTCGCTGCGCATCCCCCCGCCCGCGTTCCAGGTGGTGTGGTTGCCGTCGTACGACGAAAACCGGCACACCGGGACGCTGGCGTATCCCGATGCGTTCTGGGAGCTCGACTGCGTCGGGCTGCGGTGACCGTCAGCTGCTGTAGACGAGCCGCGTCACCCAGTCGGCAACGAGTGCGGGCTTGTCCTCGCCCTCGATCTCGACCGTGATGGTCCGCACGACCTGCACGTTGCTGCCCTTGAGCTCGACCCCGGCGAGCACGGACGAGGCGCGGATCTTCGAGTTGACCTTCACCGGGTTGATGAAGCGCACCTTGTCGAAGCCGTAGTTGACGCCCATCACGATGCCGTCGAACCGCTCGCCCGGCTGCTTGATGGAGCCGGTCAGATGGGTCAGCAGCGACAGCGTCAGGAACCCGTGCGCAATCGTCACCTTCCACGGCGACAGCTGCGCCGCTTGCTCCGGGTCGACGTGGATGAACTGGTGGTCGATCGTCACGTCGGCGAACTGGTTGATGCGCTCCTGCGTCACCTCGAACCAGTCGCCGGTGCCTTCCTGCTCACCGACGGCGGACTTGAACAGCTCGTACGCAGCTTCTGCCTTCCCCATGGCAAGAGGATGTCATCTCGTCCCGGGGGCAAACTCACCGACCACCGCGGGAATCGCCTTGGGACACAGCACGTCGACGTCCACCAGGCGTGCCCCGTCCCAGGCGATGTATTGCGTCATGTCCGCCGCCCGCCCACCGAGCCCGGACGTGCAGAACGCCGGCAGCTGGTGGTAGTCGCTCACGGCCGTCGCCAACCACACCGGCACCGAGAGCGTCGCGCCGCCGGTGATCTGATCCCACATCGGTTGCGACGAGTAGATCCCGGCGATCAGCCCGCGCGACTGGATGGTGCGCACCGCCGCCGCGATGACGGCGACGTTGCCCGCCGCCGACGTCGACCAATGGTTCATGATTTCGACGTCGAGCCAGACCACGGGCACGGCGAGATGCGCTCGGGTGATCCGGGCCAAGCCGTCCAGCGCAACCTTGCGACCGTACGACGCAAAGTCGCCGACCCGCGGCGCGTCGATGTTCAGGTAGGCCGAGACGCCGCTGCGGGACTGCGCGTAGTTGGTCTCCGCGGCCAGGCACGGGTTGTCGGTGAACGGCTTGCCGCCATTGACGCCGAGCACGGCGAAGCCCGGCTGCAACGTCGGCTTGCCCACCCCCGCCCACGGCGCATCGCATTGCGGCCAGGACACGTCGACGCCCCATGCCGTCGACAGCTGCGTGGCGTGCGCGACGCCGCCCACGTGCGCCGGAGCCGAGTGCATCGGTCGGACCGGTGCGGCCGCCGGCGTCTGCAGGGTCGCGGGGAGCGCAGATGTCGCCGCCGGCTGTTGCGCCGAAGCCGGTGCAGGCGGCGACGCCTGCGAGGAGGCCTGCGGCTCCTGCTGCACCGAGATGATCACGATGGCCACGACCAGGACGACCCCGATGGCGGCCGCGAGCACGCGGATGCTGTGCAGGCGGGCTCGCATGCTGGGGATCTCGCTTCCCGTATATCCGGATATCGGGTGCGTTGACAGGGTACGTGTTTCCGCCCACGACGCGCTATTGCGAGTCACTTGCAATAACGACTCAATGCTCTTTAGGGTGACGACCGTGACTGCGACGACCCTGACCACCCGTTTCACCCGGGTTCGCCGCTCACTCACCGCCGGCGAATGGGCGTCGCTCGCCGGTATCGCCCTCACCGTGATTGCGCTGCATGTCGCGGGCTGGTTCACGCTGGCCGCGATCGTCGCGCCGCACCACTACCACGTCGCCGGCGGCAAGGTCTTCGGCATCGGCATCGGTCTGACCGCTTACACGCTGGGCATGCGGCACGCGTTCGACGCCGACCACATCGCCGCGATCGACAACACGACCCGCAAGCTCATGGCCGACGGGAAGCGCCCGGTGTCGGTCGGCTTCTGGTTCTCCCTCGGCCACTCGTCGATCGTGTTCTTGCTCTGCCTGCTGCTCGCTTTCGGCGTACGGTCGCTCGCCGGCCAGGTCTCCAACGGCCAGTCGAGCCTGCACACGCTGACCGGCCTCGTCGGCACCAGCGTCTCCGGCGCGTTCCTCTACCTCATCGGGATCCTCAACCTGGTGATCCTGTTCGGGATCCTCAAGGTGTTCCGCGCGATGCGCCGGGGTGAGTACGACGAGGAGACGCTCGAGGACCACCTCAACCGTCGCGGCTTCATGAACCGGCTGCTCGGCGGCCTGACCAAGTCGGTGCGCAAGAGCTGGCACATCTACCCGGTGGGTCTGCTCTTCGGTCTCGGCTTCGACACGGCGACCGAGGTCGGGTTGCTCGTGATCGCCGGTGGGGCAGCGGCGTTCGCCTTGCCTTGGTACGCCATCCTCACGCTGCCGGTCCTGTTCGCTGCGGGGATGAGCCTGCTCGACTCGATCGACGGCTGCTTCATGAACTTCGCCTACGGCTGGGCGTTCTCGCGGCCGGTGCGCAAGGTCTACTACAACATCACCATCACGGCGCTCTCGGTTGCGGTCGCGCTCATCATCGGCACTATCGAGCTCGTCTCGATCCTGACCGACCGGCTCGCCATCAAGAGCGGACCGCTCGCATGGATCGGCAGCCTCGACCTCAACAGCGTCGGCTTCTTCATCGTCGGCCTCTTCGTCGTGACCTGGGCGGTCGCGCTCGCGGTGTGGCGGTTCGGCCGGATCGAGGACCGCTGGTCGGCGGGCATGGCGCAGCTCTCCGAGTGAGCTCCCCAACACCGGCGGGCGAGCCGTACGACTCGGGCCTTCTCGACGTCGGTGACGGCAACCTCGTCTACTGGGAGACCTGCGGCAATCCCCATGGGAAGCCGGCGCTCGTGGTGCACGGTGGACCGGGTTCCGGCTGTTCGGTCGGCATGCGCCGAGCGGTCGATCCCTCGAGGCATCGGGTCGTGCTCTTCGACCAGCGTGGCTGCGGCCGCAGCAGGCCGCATGCCAGCGACCCGGCTGCCGACATGAGCGTCAACACCACGCATCACCTGATCGCCGACATGGAGCGGCTGCGCGAGCACCTCGGCGTCGACCAGTGGCTGCTCTGGGGAGGGTCGTGGGGGTCGACGTTGGCGTTGGCCTACGCCGAGGCGCACCCGGACAGGGTCAGCGGGATTGTGCTCGTCGCCGTCACCACGTCGCGCCGCTACGAGATCGACTGGCTCTACCGCGGCGTCGGCCGCTTCTTTCCGGCTGCCTGGCGGGAGTTCCTCGCCGGTGCCGCCTGCGGACTCGACGACGACGTTGTCGCGGCGTACGCCGCCTTGATGGAGCACCCCGACGCCGCGGTGCGTGCGAAGGCGGCGCTCGACTGGGCGACGTGGGAGGACGCTGTCGTCGGCCACGAACCCGGCGGCAAGCCTGACGTCTACCGCAACCGGCCGCCGGACGCGCTGCTGGCCTTCGTGCGGATCTGCGCGCACTACTTCGCCGCAGGCGCCTGGCTCGAGGAGGGTCAGATCCTCCGCGAGGCGCCTCGGCTGTCGGGGATCCCGGGGGCGCTGATCCACGGCCGGCTGGACATGAGCGCCTCGCTCGACACCGCCTGGGAGCTGGCCCAAGCCTGGCCCGACGCCGAGCTCACGGTGATTGACACCGCCGGCCACCAGGGCAACGACGCCATGCGCGATGCGATCCGCGCCGCCGTCGACCGGCTGAGTCCGCCCTAGCGACCCGCCCGGCCTCGAGTGCGACGAATGGCACGTTAAATCGCCCGCCGCACTGCCCTTTCGTGAAGGTCGACGCGAGCCAGCCGCGCGCGCAGCCCTCCGGCGAAGCCGGAGCGACGACCCCAACCTCGGGTGCTGACAAGGCGTCAGCAGGTTAGGGTCCCGGCAAGGCGCTCGAACGCGGGAGGTTGGCGTCATGGCATGGGACTTCTCCACCGATCCGGAGTTCCAGGAAAAACTCGACTGGGTGCAGGACTTCTGCGAGAACGAGCTCGGACCGTTCGACACAGTCTTCCCGTTCGCGATCCGCACAGGCGACGCGGCGGTCAAGGCTGAGGTCAAAAAGCTGCAGGACAAAATCAAGGCGCAGGGCCTGTGGGCGGTGTTCCTGGACAAGGAGCTCGGCGGCCCGGGCTACGGCCAGCTCAAGCTCGCACTGCTCAACGAGATCCTCGGCCGCTACCCGAGCGCACCGGCGTACTTCGGCTGTCAGGCGCCGGACACCGGCAACATGGAGCTGCTCGCGGCGTACGGCACGGACGAGCAGAAGAAGCGCTGGCTCGAGCCGATGCTCAACCAGGAGATGTTCTCGGCCTACTCGATGACGGAGCCCGAGGGCGGCTCCGACCCCAACATGTTCAAGACCTCGGCCACGCGAGATGGCGAGGAGTGGGTCATCAACGGTGAGAAGTGGTTCACCAGCGCCGGCCGATACGCCGACCTGCTGTTCGTCATGTGCACCAACGGCATCTTCGTCGTTCCGCGGACAACGCCTGGTGTCGAGATCCTCGACAGTGGCCCGCGGGCGCACTCGCACATCCGCTACACCGATGTGCGCGTTCCGCTGGACCACCTGCTCGGTCCGGAGAACGGCGCCAAGGTGCTCGCCCAGCGCCGTCTCGGCGGCGGCCGCATCCACCACTGCATGCGCGGCATCGCCCAGACCAAGCTCGCGTTCGACATGATGTGCGAGCGCGCGTTGTCGCGCGAGTCGCACGGCAAGGTCATCGCGCAGCACCAGATGGTGCAGGAGGCGATCGCCGACTCGTACGCCGAGATCAACCAACTGCGGCTGCTCGTTCTGTGGACGGCGTGGTCGATCGACCAGTCCTCGACGCAGGAGACGCGCACGCAGATCTCCGCGTGCAAGTTCACCTGCGCCAAGGTGCTCAAGGACGTCACCTACCGGGCGCTGCACATCTTCGGCTCGCTGGGCATGACCGAGCTGACGCCACTGCTCAACCAGTGGAGCAACGCGCCGGCGATGGCGGTCATGGACGGCGTCGACGAGGTGCACAAGGTCGTCGTCGCCAACAACGTGCTGGCGCAGTACAAGCCACACGAGGGGCTGTGGCCGACCGAGTACCTGCCGCACAAGCGGGAGCAGGCCCGCAAGAAGATGGAGCCGTTGCTGGCGTCCAACCCGGAGCTCCAGCGCTACGCCGACGGCATTGCGTCGTACATGGCTGGGCGACACTGACCTCATGGCACCTGAAGGAATCAACGCCGAGCGGGTCACCGACTGGCTCGTTGCCAACACCGGTCCGGTCGAACCCCCGCTCGAATTCGAGCTGATCGCCGGCGGCCGATCGAACCTGACCTACGGCGTCACCGACGCGACCGGCCGCAAGCTGGTGCTGAGGCGCCCGCCGATCAGCCACGTGCTCGCCAGCGCGCACGACATGGGTCGTGAGCACCGCATCATCTCGGCGCTCGCGAACAGCGACGTGCCGGTCGCTCCTGCGCTCGGACTGTGCACTGACGACGACGTCAACGGCGCGCCGTTCTATGTCATGGACTTCGTCGAGGGTCACATCCTCCGTACGGCGAAAGACGTCGAGGCGGCGCTGGACGAGAAGGCACAACGGGTCGCGGGCGAGGACCTCGTCGACGTGCTTGTGCGGCTGCACGAGGTCGACGTCGACGCCGTCGGCCTCGGTGACCTCGGCCGCAAGGACGGCTACCTGGAGCGGCAGCTCAAGCGCTGGCACGGCCAGTTCCAGAAGTCGCAGGAGCAGGCCAAGGAGTCCGGCGCGTTCCGGCCCGCGCCGGTCGTCGACGAGGTGCACGCACTGCTCGTCGAGGCCGCACCGGCGCAGCAGGGCGTGGCGATCGTGCACGGCGACTACCGGCTCGACAACACCGTCATCGGTGACGACGGCACGATGAAAGCAGTTCTTGACTGGGAGCTCTGCACGCTCGGCGACCCCCTCGCCGACGTCGGCATCCTCCTCGCCTACTGGACCGACCGTGACGAGAGCGGCGGTGTGCCCGGCATGGGCGCGGCGACGACCGCGCCCGGGTTCCCGAGGCGTGCTGAGGCGGCAGAGCTCTATGCCAGCAGGTCGTCGCTGGACCTGTCCGTGCTGCCTTACTACGTCGCGTTCGCGTACTGGAAGCTCGCGTGCATCGTCGAAGGTGTCTACGTGCGTTATGCCAGCGGCGCGATGGGCAAACAGGACAGCTCGAGCCAGCTCTTCGCGAGCATGGTCATCGACCGGGCGGAGAAGGCGCGCTCGGCGCTGAAGGAACTGTGAGCAGCCGCCCGACGAGGTTGCGCCACGCAGCCTCGTCGGGCAGCGGCGCGCCGCTCGCTTCGAGCAGGTAGCTGCCGAACGCGATCGCGAGCCCGAGGTAGGCCCAGGCGTCGGGGTCGACGTCCTCATCGACCTCGCCGGTCTGCTTGGCCTGCTCGACCACAGTGGCGATCTCGCCGCGAACCGTCGCCACGAGCGGCGCGATTCGACTGCGTACGTCGGCGTCGCGCCGCGCCGCGGTCAGCGTTTCCAGCAGCAGCCGACGGGCGGTGCCGCGATCGGGCACGACCACCCGGCCGACCAGGCCGATCAGCACCCGCCCGCCGCCGCTGCCGGCGTCGCGGGTCTCGGTGAGCAGCCGCAGGAACCGCTGCGCCGACTGCTCGATCGCAGCAAGCAGCAGTTCGGATTTGTCCGCGAAGTTGCGGTAGATGGCACCGGTGGTGAGTCCGGCCCGGCGTGCCACCTCCTGCACGCGGGTGCCGTCGTACCCGCTGTCGGCGAAGACGTTGGCGGCTTCGGCGATCAGCCGGTCCCGCGTGTCGCGCGGTGGTGGCGGCGGCGTGGGCATCGGCACACGATAACGGGGGGTTGCACAGGGCTTGCGGGGCCTGATAACGCGCGTTATCGTCGCTTTCATGACGGTGACTGCTCCGGCCACACCTGTCCACCCGATCGACGAGCACGAATGGTCTTTCCCGCTCGCCGGCGAGGCCCGCTTCACCTGGGAGTACGACGTCGAACGGCAGCGGCTGCTCTCGCTGTACCAGAAGGGCAAGGACAAGCAGTGGGATGCGCAGAAGCGCATCGACTGGGACCAGGAGCTCGACTACGACAACCCGCTGGGCACTCCGGCGCAGACGCTGCCGATCTGGGGCGTGCCGGAGTTCGAGAAGCGGCTGTCCGAGCCCGGTGAGCTGACCCGCATCACCCGTGCGATGGCGGCCGCGCAGATCAGCCAGTTCATCCACGGCGAGCAGGGCGCGATGATCACCGGCGCGCGCATCGTCGAGACGGTGCCGGATATCGACTCGAAGTTCTACGCCGCGACGCAGACGATGGACGAGGCGCGGCACACCGAGACCTTCGACAAGCTGCTCCGCGAGAAGATCGGGATGGACACCTTCCCGATCAGCAAGCCGCTCGCGACGCTGCTCGAGCAGACGCTGTCGGACAGCCGCTGGGACATGCCCTACCTCGGCATGCAGGTGCTCATCGAGGGGCTTGCGCTCGCGGCGTTCGGTGGCATGCGCGACTACAGCAACAGCCCGCTGGCCAAGCAGGTCGTCACCTACGTGATGCAGGACGAGGCTCGGCACGTGGCGTTCGGGCGGATGGCGCTCAAAGATGCGTACGCCGACCTGACCGAGCCGGAGCGCGACGAGCGCGAGGAGTTCGTCGTCGAGGCCTGCTACCTGATGCGCGACCGATTCCGCAACGGCGACGTGTGGGAGCAGCTCGGCTACGACGTCGACAAGGTCTTCGAGGCGAGCAAGCACCATCCAGGCGCCAAGCACTTCCGCAACCGGCTGTTCACCCGCATCGTCCCGTGCATCAAGGACATCGGCCTGTGGGGCCCGCGGGTGCGCAAGGCCTATGAGGACATGGGCGTTCTCGAGTTCGCCGAAGCCAACCTCGACGGGCTGATGGCCGACGACGAGAACCGCGCGGACGAGCTCGATGCCGAGCTCATCCAGCAGCGTCGCAACGAGGTCGACGAGACGATCGAGGCCGGCCGCACCGCCTGACGCGAGCCGCCAATCGCGCGTGATCGGCGCCTACGCGCCGACCACGCGCGATTGCCCTACGAGCAGTGAACCGTCGCGCCGGGCGGCAGGTGGAAGTCGCTGACCGGGTCTGACGTCGGGTTGCCGGTGACCGTGCCGGTGTCCGCGAACAGGCCGTCGCCGACGCCGCCGCTGCCCCTGCACGTCGTGTCGCTCCATTGGACCGAGACGTCAGCGGCGGAACCCGCGTACTGAGACGCCGTTGCATCATTGCCCCCGCCTTGCACCTCGCCGCCGCCGATGACGGCGCCGTTGCCGGGTCGCCAGGTGATGACGAGCGGGGCGCCGTTGAGCGTCGTGTGCAGGTCAGCGCTTGCTGCGTTGGGATCGATGCGTAGTGCCGAAACGGGCAACGCCGACGAGTAATCGTCCGACCCGCAACTGTTCTCATCACAGCGGTTGGCGTCGACCAGGAGCAACGGCCCGTTGGATGTCTCCATCGCGCGCAGCTCGAGGCTTATCGAGGCCCCATCGGGCAGTTGCACGGTCAGATCCGTGCCGGCGGTGCGGCCTTGCTCGACCGCGCTCCCCGCGAAGGCGGGCGCGATGGTGGCGGCGCAGCCGAGGCCGGCGATGGCGAGCACGACGCGGTTCATCTGGGCTCCTGTTCCTGAGGTGGTCCTCTCGTGGACGGGTAGCCGTGCTTGCAGGTTCGCCCGAACCTTTTGCCGAACTTCTCCGTCTACGACCAGACCAGGCATGACGGGAGCGGCGATGGCGGCGGAGGTGGGGCAGCTGGAGCTCGTCCCTGCCGCGCGCCCGGACGAGCGGGTCGAAACGCTCGGCGGGGAAGCTTTTGCCGATCTCTACCGCAGCCAGTTCGGCCCGCTGTCCGGCTACGCGGCGGCACTGACGGGCGATCCGGCGGCCGCGGTCGACATTGCGCAAGAAGCATTCACCCGGCTGCTTGCGCGATGGCGTCGAGTTCGTGATGCCCGCGCCTGGCTGTTCTTCGTGACGACGAACCTCACCCGCGACCATTGGCGCGCGGTCGTCCGGGACCGCGAGCTCTCCGAGCGTGCCGGCCATGCGCAACCGGACAGCGTCCCCGCGACGGACCCGTGGCTGCGCGACCTCGTTGACCGGTTGCCACCGCGGCAGCGGCAAGCGATCCTTCTGCACTACTACGCCGACGTCTCCGTCGACGAGATCGCACGGCTCCTCCATGTGCCGGTCGGCACGGTCAAACGTCGACTTCACGACGGTCGTCACACGCTCGCCGCTCACGTGCGGGGAGACCAGTCATGACGCAGACCGGTTTGCCACGCCGCCCGATCGGCGAACTGCTGCCACCGCCGGACGGGCTCGCTGAGGTGCGGCGTGCCGCGCGCCTGCGCCGACGTCGCAAGTCGGCGATCGTTGCCGGCGGCGGGTCCTTGGTGGCGGTCGTCGTCGCGGTCGTCATGCTGGTCGGCGGTGGAGGCGGCATCGACGTCCTCAAGACGGTGCAACCGGCAGTCACACCGACCAGTCCGACCGGCATCTCTCTGCCGACCACTGCACCGGCGCGGTCGCAGACGGCGCGTCCGCCGGCCTCCGGCGGTCAACTCGAGCGCGGACCGGGACCGGCACCCTTCGCTGCAGACCCTGCCACCTCAGCGCCTGCCCCAACCGCGTACTCACCCGCCGCCGCGGAGCCGCGGCTCGTCCGTACACAGTCTCGTGACACCGGAAACGGGCTGGTGCTGCGCTGCGAAAGTGTCGACTACAACTCCGGCACCGACGTCAAGCGGCAGGTTGGCTGGTGCGTTGATGCGGTCGTGCGACGGGTAAGCGGTGGCGAGCAACTGACCATCGATGTGTGCCGAGACAGCTCGGGCGGCGGAACGCTCACCTTCGACACGACCCACGAGGTCGACCTCATGGTGCAACGCAACGGGAAAACCGTGTGGGACTGGGCCCACGACCATCCGGCCCGAAGCGACCCGCACCAGTTGGCCTCAGCCGCCGACGGCTGCTGGGACTGGAGCCTGGTCTGGCCCGACATCTCGCAAACAGGCGAGGGCGCGGGGCACGGCAACTTCACCTTCATCGCCACGTCAATGGCGCATGAGCTGGCCGCTTCTCCGTCCCAGTCGGCCACCTTCACCCTGTAGGTCGAACCGACCCGACCCACCCCGGTAGCGAAAACCGAACGCGATTCGGCACACTAGGAGGCCTCCCCGCAGGCTCTTCTAGGAGGCCGCCGTGCCGAATGATGTTGTGGCGCCGGACGACCCGCACGCCCAGGAACGCGAGGCGCTGCGCGACACCGTTCGCACGTTTCTGGACCGTTCGTCGACCGAGGCCGACGTCCGCCGGCTCATGGAAACCGAGACCGGCTACGACGAGACCGTCTGGAAGCAGGCCGCCGACCAGCTCGGGCTGACCGGCCTGGCCATTCCGGAGGAGTACGACGGCTCGGGGTTCGGTCCGCTCGAGCTGTCCGTCGTGTTCGAGGAGCTGGGCCGCTCGATGTTCTGCGGGCCGTTCTTCTCGACCGTCGGCCTCGCCGCGAGCACGCTGCTGGCGAGCGACGACGACGCGGCGAAGAAGGAGTGGCTGCCGAAGATCGCTTCCGGCCAGGCCATCGCGACGCTGGCGCTCACCGAGGAGTCGTCGTCGTGGGACCTCGCTGACATCACGACCACCGCCACACGCGACGGCAGCGGCTGGAAGCTGTCCGGGACGAAGTGGTACGTGCTCGACGGCAGCATCGCCGACCTTGTGCTGGTCGTCGCACGCGCCGAGTCCGAGGTCGCGGTCTTCGCGGTGGCCGGCGACGCGACCGGGCTCACCCGCGAGCCGATGGTGACGATGGACCTGACACGCAAGATGTCGCGGCTGACCTTCGACGGCGTCGACGCACAGCCGATCGGCTCTCAGGCCGTGGGTCGCGAGATCGTCGAGCGGGCGCTCCTGATGGCAGCGACCTACCTGTCGGCCGAGAACGTCGGCGGCGCTCAGCGGTGCCTCGACCTGGCGGCCGACTACGCCCGCGAGCGTGTGCAGTTCGGCCGGCCGATCGGATCGTTCCAGGCGATCAAGCACAAGCTCGCGAACCTGCTGACCGAGGTCGAGCAGGCGCGGTCTGCGTCGTACTTCGCCTCGCGCGAAGCCGCCGCCGGCAAGTCCGGTGAGACCACCGACGACCTGCCGCTCGCCGCTTCGATCGCCAAGTCCTACACGTCGGACGCGTTCTTCCACGCGGCAGCCGACAACGTCCAGATCCATGGCGGCATCGGCTTCACCTGGGAGCACCCGGCGCACCTGTACTTCAAGCGCGCCAAGACCAACCAGCTCTTGCTGGGATCCCCGTCCTACCACCGCGGTCTCGTCGCTGACCGCGTCGGAATCTGAGAAAGAGGAGGACGCGATGCGTTGGCGGATCGAAGACGCGCCGGAACGTGCAGAGTTCCGGGAGCAGTTCCGCGGCTGGCTGCGCAATGCCTTGCCGGACGGCTGGCTGGACGCGGTCGACACGGGCGATGACGAGAAGTTCGACAAGCTGCACAGGAGCTTTGACCTGGGCGGCTGGCAGCGCACGATCGGGTCGTCCGGCTATGGCGCACCGTTGTGGCCCAAGGAGTACGGCGGCATCTCGGGCGAGCCGTGGATGCAGCAGATCGTCCGCGAGGAGCTGACCCGCAACCGGCTGCCGTCGATCAGCTTCAACGTGCTCGGCGTCGGACTGGCCGGGCCGACCATCATCGAGCACGGCAACGAGGACCAGAAGAAGCGCTACCTGCAGAAGATCCTCACCAACGAAGAGATCTGGTGCCAGCTGTTCAGCGAGCCGGGCTCCGGTTCGGACCTGGCGTCACTGTCCACCCGCGCGGTGCGCGACGGTGACGACTGGATCGTCAACGGCCAGAAGGTGTGGACGTCGATCGCGCAGGCGGCGGCCTTCGGCATGCTGCTGGCGCGTACCGACCCGGACGTCGCCAAGCACGACGGCCTTACCTACTTCATCCTCGACATGAAGTCGCCGGGCGTCGAGATCCGTCCGCTGCGTCAGATGAGCGGATCCGCGGAGTTCAACGAGGTGTTCTTCACCGACGTACGCATCCCGGACGAGAACCGGGTCGGCGAGGTCGGCGAGGGCTGGCGCTGCGCGCGCACGACGCTGATGAACGAGCGCGTCACGCTCTCCGGCGTCTCGCTCGACCGCGTCGCGTTCCTGGGCGGCACCCGCAAGGACCCGTGGCAGTCGTTCCTCGAGACGATTCCCGACCGCACCTCCCCCCTGACGCGTGACCGGCTTGCGCAGATCTACATCGAGCAGGAGGTCAAGGAAGTCACGTCCTTCCGTGCTGCCGCGGCGCGCGCTGCCGGGCGGCAGCCGGGCCCCGAGGGCGGCGTGAGCAAGGTGTTCAACGCCGAGCTCAACCAGCGCCGGAGCGAGCTGGCCGTCGACGCGGCCGGGCTCGGTGGTGTCGCCTGGATGCCGGGTGACGGAGCGGCCGAGGCGCGCGCCTACAACTTCCTGCGGGCCCGGGCGAACACGATCGAAGGCGGCACGTCCGAGGTGCTGCGCAACCAGATCGGTGAGCGCCTGCTCGGGCTGCCGCGTGAGCCGGATGCCGACAGGGGACTCGCGTGGAGCAAGACGCGACGTTGACCTCATCGACCGACCGTGGATCGGTCGACCGGTTCCTCTCGCTGATGGAGCTGGAGCGCATCGACCGCGACATCTTCCGGGCCTGGAACCCGCCCCAGCCCGGTGGGCGTCGGCACAACTTGTTCGGCGGTCAAGTTGCCGCGCATGCATTGCGCGCGGCGACGATGACGATCGACGTCGAGCATCATCCACACTCGCTGCATGGCTACTTCCTGCGGCCTGGTAAGGACGACTCTCCGACCATCCTGCGGGTCGACCGCATCCGCGACGGCAGGTCGTTCACGACGCGCACCGTGGTCGCGCTGCAGGACGGCGAGGCGATCTTCAGCCTGACCGCGTCGTTCCACAAGGACGAGCCGGGCCGGCAGTTCCAGACGCCGCTCGACACCGCAGTCCCAACGCCGGACGAGCTGCGGGCAGAAGGCGTCGACACCCATGACTGGTGGGGTCCGGCTTCACCGTTCGAGCGGATCGAGGTGCCACAGCGCTACAACGCTGGTCGGCCTCGGCGGCTGATGTGGGTGCGCACGCGCGCGCCGCTGGCGGACGACCGCGCGCTGCACGCGTGCGTGCTGACCTACATCTCCGACATGGGCGTCGTCGGCGCCGTGCGTGCGGCGCTCGGCCGGGTCGAGCACCACGGCATGGGCGCAAGCCTGGATCACAGCGTCTGGTTTCACCGCCACGCGCGCGCGGACGAGTGGCTGCTCTTCGATGTCGAGTCGATGTCCAATGCCAACGCCCGTGGTCTCGGTCTCGGGTCGCTGCACACGATCGACGGCACGCACGCGGTGTCCATCGCCCAGGAGGCACTGGTCCGCCTCCCGGAGTGACAGGACTGTCCGGCGCCTCCTGCCCCTGGAGGGTCGCTAGCTGCTGACAATTCCGCGCTACGGGCGCTTGGCCACCGTCAGCAGGACCACTGCGTCCTCGTCGGCGGTGAGTGAGTGTCGCGTCGGCGGCACGATGAGCAGGTCGCCGGTGCGGCCCGACCACCTGTCGTCGCCGGCGACCAACGTCACGCGGCCGGCCAGCACCTGCAGGGTGGCCTCGCCCGGGCTCTCGTGCTCCTGCATCTCCGAGGCGGCCGTCATCGCGATGACCGTCTGGCGCAACGACTGCTCGTGGCCACCGAAAACGGTGGTCGCGCTGCGGCCGCCACCTTGGCGGGCGCGGTCCAAGTGCTCACGGGCGGTCGCGTCGAGCGAGAGCTTCCTCATGCCCTGAGTCTGCCGCCTCAGGCAGTCGCGCGGTTGTCCGCCTCCGCGTTGGCCTCGGCCGCGGGCACAGCGTGCAGCACCATCGGCATGCCGTGGGCGGGTCGCAACGTGACCGACGCGCGAATCACGACGTTGGCATCCGGCGCCAGCACCGGACGCCACTTCGGCGCGAGGATGGCAAGGGCCAGCACCGACTCGACCCAGGCGAACGACGCGCCGATGCAGACATGCGGCCCCGCGCCGAACGGCATGTAGGCGCCGCGCGGCTGCCCCGGTGCGCTCTCGCTATAACGGCCGTCGGCGTCCAGCCAGCGTTCCGGCCGGAACGACTCCGGGTCCTTCCACCAACGCGGATCCCGTTGCAGCAGCCAGGTGGGCAGCAGCAGCAGAGCGCCACGCGGCGGGCGGAACGGCCCGATCGCAAGGTTGCCCGCGACGCTGCGTTCGATGATCCACGCCGGCGGCCGCAGCCGCAGTGTCTCCGCCACCACCGCCTGGGTGAAGCTGAGCCGGTCGACATCGTCGTACGACGGGTCGCGCTCGCCGACGACCGCGTCGATCTCGGCCCGCATGCGCTCAGCGGCGTCGGGGTGCTGGTCCAGCAACCACCACGCCCACGTCAATGTCGTCGCTGTCGTCTCGTGCCCCGCGAGCAGCAATGTGAGCAGCTCGTCGCGCACCTCGTCGTCGGACAGGTCCGGCACATCCAGGACGGCGTTGCGCAGTGCCTCGACCAGCTCGGCGTCACTGTGCTCCGCCGCATCACGGGCGAGCCGGTCGAGCAGGTCGAACGACTTGCGCAACCAGCCCAGGCCGGGGATGTTGCGGAACGCCACCCGCTCGAAATTGGGAATGAACAGCATCGGCATCGCGCGCATCAGCAGCTCCAGCGCCTTGCCGACGTCCGGAGCGATCGCGCGCCCGTCAACGCCGAGCACCGCACGGCCGATGGCGTCCATCGTCAGCGACGCCATCTCCTGCTCCATGCGGACCGGCTGCCCGTCCTGCCACGCCACCTCGGTGTCGCGCGCGGCCGCGACGATGCTGCTGGCGTAGCTGTCCATCCGCTGCCGCTGGAACGCCGGCTGCATCTGCCGTCGGCGCAGCCGATGCTGCGGTCCGTCGGTGGTGAGCAGGCTGTCGCCGAGGAAGACACCGAACTTCTTGAACGTGCCGCTGCGTTCGACCACGTCGTACGGCGCTGTCAGCACCTGGCGCACCCACGCCGGATCCGTGATGACCCAGGTGTTGTCACCGAGGAAGCGGAACCAGGCGGCACCTTGCGGCCGTGCCCGTTCGCCGATCTCCTCCCACGTCTCGGGGGCGCGGGTGCGGTCGAAGACGCCACGCAGCCGGTGCGGGTTGAACCGGTAGCGCGGTGGAGTCGCCGTTGCCTTGTCTGCGGAGATCGACGCCATGACCGAATAATGCCTCGTCCGAAGCCTGCCGGCTGTGACCCGGGTCACCTCGACCGTTGATGACATTTCCGCCAAGATGCTCGCGGGGGTGACGGCAATGGGCTTCTACGAGGACCGCGTGCTGCCGCACATCATCAACGTCGTCATGAACAACAAGCAGACCCGCGAGACCCGCGCGCGGGTATGCAGCGGGTTGTCCGGCGAGGTAGTCGAGATCGGTTTCGGCACCGGCCACAACCTGCCCTTCGTGCCGAGCGCGGTCACGCGGTTGCGCGCGGTCGAGCCTTCCGGTCGTTCGGTCGAACTGGCGGGCAAGCGGATCGCGGCCGCGCCGTTCCCGGTCGAGGTAGTCGGTCTCGACGGTCAGAAGCTGGCGCTCGAGGACGACTCCGCCGACCATGTCCTGTGCACGTGGAGCATGTGCACGATCCCCGATGCGGTGTCGGCCGTCCGCGAGATGCGCCGCGTGCTGCGCCCGGGTGGGTCACTGCACTTCGTCGAACACGGGCGATCGCCCGACGACAACGTACGCCGCTGGCAGGACCGGATGAACGGCTTGCAGAACCGGGTCGCCGGCGGCTGCAACCTCAACCGCGACATCACCGGGATCATCGAGGCCGGCGGCTTCGACGTGATCAAGCTGGACACCTACTACGGCAAGGGCGAGCCCAAGCCGCTCGGCTACCTCTACGAAGGCGTCGCGACACCCGCGGCCCTGGCGCGGTAGTCCTCGCGCAGCTGCCGCTTGTAGAGCTTGCCGTTGTCCTCCCGCGGCAGCCGGTCGATGAAGTCGACGGTGCGCGGCAGCTTGTAGCTGGCCAGCTTGCCGCGCCCGAACGTGACGAGCTCGTCGGCGAGCTCAGCGGTCGCGTCGACGCCGGGCTGCAACTCGACGACGGCTTTGACCTCCTCGCCCCACTCGTCGTTCGGCACACCGATGACGGCGACGTCGCCGACGGCCGGATGCGTGATGAGTACCGCTTCGACCTCGGCCGGGTAGATGTTCACCCCGCCCGAGATGATCAGATTGGTGCTGCGGTCGGTGAGGTAGAGCCAGCCGTCCTCGTCGAGGTAGCCGACGTCGCCCAACGTGTAGTAGTCGCCGCGGTAGGCCTTGGCCGTCTTCTCGTGGTCGCGGAAGTACTCGAAGCGGCCTTCCGCCGGCGCCTTGATGTAGATCGTGCCGGGCACTCCGGCGGCGGCCGGTTCGTCGTTGTCGTCGAAGATGCCGATCTGGTCTTCCTGTGGCTGGCCGACCGTGCCCGGTCGGGCCAGCCACTCTTCTGGCGACGCGACGGTGGTGAGCCCCTCGGTTGCGCCGTAGTACTCCCAGATGACCGGCCCGAACCAGTCGAGCATCGCCTGCTTCACCGGCACCGGGCACGGCGCGGCGCCGTGCCAGACGAGCCGCATCGAGCTCACGTCGTAGCGGCTGCGCACCTCCTCCGGCAGCGACAGCAGCCGGTGGAACATCGTCGGCACGAGGTGCGTGTGCGTCACCTTGTGCGCGTCGATCATCCGCAGCGTCTCCTCCGGCTCCCACCCGTCCATCAGCGCAACCGTCGCGCCCTGGCTGAGGGGACCGGTGAGCGAAAAGGCAAGGGGCGCTGCGTGGTAGAGCGGGCCGGTGACAAGACTGACGTCCTTGCCGGCCTGGACGGACGAGGCAGCGCGCATCTTCGCCAACAGCGGTGACGGACTCTGCGCAGCGGCACGGGCAGCGGCTCCGGCCTCGCGGTGCACACCCTTCGGCCGACCCGTCGTGCCGGACGTGTAGAGCATCTGCGAACCGAGGCTGGGGTTGTCGATGTCGCTGCCGTCGTGCTTGCCGATCTCCTCGTCGTAGTCGGCGAACCCAGGGATCGCACCGCCGATCGCGAGCCGCACGCCCGCGTTCCCCTTCGCGACCGCGGCCGCCGCAACCTCACGGAATCGCGCATCGGCGAAAAACGCCTTCGCGCCACAGTCGGCGACGACGTATGCCGCTTCGTCCGCGGTCACGTGCCAGTTGATCGGCGTCAGCCGCAGGCCCGAGCGGCCCGCCGCCTGCAGCACCTCGACGAACTCGGGCCGGTTGGAACACAGCAGCGCGATGCTGTCGCCTGCCTGCACCCCCGCGGCGCGCAGGACGCGGACGATCTGGTTCGCGCGTGCGTTGAGCTCCGCGTAGGTCCGGTTGCCGTGCGGCGACAGCACCGCCGGCACATCCGGCTGCAGGCGCGCCCACAACGAGTTGAGCGTGCCGGTGCGCATCGCATCCGCGAGAGGGTTGGGCTCCGCTCCCGCCGATGGAGTGGCTGCAGCCTGACTAGGGGACTCGACGGTCTTCGTCTCCGCGGTCACCGTCGCACCGTAACCAGCCCGACACCGTCGTCGCTAGGGACGTCCAACGTGCCTTGACCGGGTCAGCCGGCGCTCATACGTTCCGGCCACTCGACGGGCAGGAGACGGTGATGGACTTCCTCAGCGAGGCGACCGAACGCGGTGTGACCGAGCGCGACTTCGAGCTGAAGGTCGAGGGCGAGCTCGTACCGGGCGTGCTCTGGACGCCGGAGCAGGCGACCGGCTCACGGCCGACGGTGCTCATCGGCCACGGCGGCACGCAGAACAAGCGGGTGCCCAACGTGCTCGCGCTCGCCCGGCGCTTGGTGCGCCACCTCGGCTACGCCGCCGTTGCCCTCGATGCCCCGGGCCACGGTGACCGCGTCACTGACCCCGAGGCGGCCGAGCGGTCTCGCCAGGCCTTGCAGAACCGCATCGCTTCCGGCGGCGCCGAGCGCACCCAGACACAGATGTCGCCGCAGGAAGCCGAGGCGTGGACCAACCGCACCCGCACGCACGTCCGGGAGTGGCATGCGCTGCTCGACGAGCTCCCCGGTGTGCCTGGTCTGGGGGAGGGGCCGTTCGGCTACTGGGGTGTCTCGATGGGCACGGCGATCGGCCTGCCCTTTGTTGCCGAGGAGCCGCGCATCACCGCGGCCGTGCTCGGTCTGGCCGGCCTCAACAACCGGCCCGGCGCCGAGGCGTTCGAGCGGGCGGCGCGGTCGTTGACGCAGCCGGTGCTGTTCCTGTTCCAGTGGGACGACGAGCTGATGACCCGCGAGTCGGGGATTGCGCTGTTCGACGCGCTGGCTGCCAAAGAAAAGACCCTGCACGTGAACCCGGGCGGCCACGTCCAGATGCCGCTGCACGAGCGGGAAGCGGTCGAGGCTTTCTTCCGTCGCCACCTCGGCTCCGCGATCTGACCCCGCCATCTGAGACTGAGTGCGAAGGGTCACATCACCCCGTACGTCGGTTGACCGCCTGCGAGGCGGATGACAGTTTGTCAGCCCTGTGACATCTTCGGCGATTTCATACGACGGCGACGGCGGTCCTGCCGTTCGCCGACGGATGACGCCGCAGGATCGTCGTGAAGCCCTGCTGGACGCGGCCGCCGCGATCGTCGCCTCCGACGGCGTCGCCGCGGTCACCATGGATTCGGTCGCCGAGACGGCCGGGGTGAGCAGACCGCTCGTCTACCGCTACTTCCCCGCCAGCGGGGACATCCTTGCCGAGCTCTACGCCCGTGAGCTCACCGAACACGACGCAAAGCTCACCACCGAACTGCAGGCGGCGGTGACGTTCGAGGACAACGTCCGCGCGCTGATCCGGGTGTGGCTGGAGACCTTCGGTGAGCGCGCCGACGTCGTCGGGCCGTTGTACCGGGCGGAGGCGATCGCGGGTCGGGTCCGCGAGGAGACGCGCAAGCGCGACCACGGCACCATCGACCACTTCTCCGGGCTCGCCGTCAACGAGTTCGGCATCTCCCGGCGGGTGGCGATCGCAGGAGCGTGGATGCAGCTCAGCACGTTGCAGGCGATCCTGCACGTGTGGGCCGCGGCGCCGCAGCGCTACCGGCGGTCCGAGGCTGCCGCGATGTACGTCGCGATGGTCATGGGCGCGTGGCGGGAGCTGGCGGCTTCAGTTCGCTGAGCCCGCGCAGCCCGCCGAGCATCAGCTCGACGTAGGTGTGCTCCAGTCGGTTGCGCGTCGCCCGGCTGGGCGCGGTGCGCCACCGGTCGATGGCGCCGCCGAGGCCGGCCAGCAGCACGCGAGCCGCGTCGTGGGCCTCCTCGACCGGAATGCCGAGCTCCTTCGCGTACCACTCGCCGTAGGTTCGCTCGAGCCTGCGCAGCCGTTCCCGATGGCGGACCGCGACCTCCGGTGCGATCGTGCGCGCCTCCATCAGCCGGCTGAACAGCGCGGCGCGCTCGGCCAGGTGGTCGAACCATGCCTTCGCCCATGCCCGGACCTTCGCCTCGAAGCCGGTGACGCCCGCGATCGCCTCGGCGACGCGGCCGTCGAGATCGGCCGTCTCCCGGTCGAACAGCTCGAGCAGGATCTCGCCGCGGTTGTCGAACTGCCGGTAGAGCAGCGCCTTGTTGACGCCAACCGCGGCGGCGACCGCCTCCATCGTCACCATGGCGACGCCCTGCTCGGAGGCGATGCGGGCCGCGGCGTCGAGGTATTGCTCGCGTCGATCGCGGGAGGAGACACGGGGCGCGCGTTCCGTCGCGGTGGCGGGCATCACGGGCCCCCTTTCGGCTCAAATCGAGACGTACCTGGCCAACAAGGTAACTGTCACGTTACAGTTTGCAGCAGATTCCCGGAAGGTGCCATGACCGTTTCGACGCAGACCGTGACGCCGCCTGAGGCGCTGGCGTCTCCGCTCGACCTGACCCGGCGCCCGCGGATCCACCCGGACAAGTCCCGGTCGTGGCTGCGCCGCTGCCTGCCGGTCGTCATGCCCCACAAGGGCGCGTTCCTCGGCGCGTTCACCAGCACGCTCGTCGGCATCGTCCTGCAGATGCTCATCCCCACCGCTGTCATGGCCGCGATCGACGGTGCCATCGTCACCCACAAGCGTTCCCTCGGTCCCTACATCTTCATCATCATCGGGCTGGCGGTGGCGCAAGGCGTCGTGACCTATGCGTCGCGCTACCTGCTCTTCAGAGCGGCGTACGACCTCGAATACGACCTGCGCACGATGATGTTCGAGCACCTGACCCGGCTGTCGCAGTCGTTCTACGACCGCGTGCAGACCGGCCAGCTCATCTCACGTGCCAACTCCGACATCCGCGCCGTGCAGATGTTCCTGGCGTTCGCGCCCAATATCTCGGTGCGCTTCGTCGGCTTCGGAGTGGCGTTCGTCATCATGCTGACGATCAACGTGCCGCTCACGTTCATCGCCATCGGCACGCTGCCGCTCGTCTACATCACCGGCGCGCGCATGCGCGCTTTGATGTTCCCGATCTCGTGGGTGGTGCAGGCGCGCACCGCGGAAGTGGCCACGATCGTCGACGAAAACGTCAACGGCGCCCGCGTGATCAAGTCGTTCGCAGCCGAACAACGCCAGGTGGATGCGCTGGCGAAGAAGGCGCGACGACTGGAGTGGGCCTCGGTCAAGCAGATCAACATCCGCGCCCGCTACGCCCCGATCATCGAGAACCTTCCCAGCGCGGGTCTCGGGCTGGTGCTCCTCGTCGGTGGCTACTTCGTCATCCACCACGAGATGTTGCTCGGCCGCATCGTCGGCTTCGACCTCTACGTGTTGATGCTGCAGGCGCCGTTCCAGCTCTTCGGCATGCTCACGATGCTGAGCCAGCGCGCTGCCGCTTCGGCGGGCCGCATCTTCGAAATCCTCGATGAGGAGCCGCACGTCACCGAGCGCCCTGGTGCGGTGGAGCTGACCGAGCCGCAAGGCGACGTTGTCATCGACGACGTCCACTTCGGCTACGCCGGCGGGGCGCACGTGCTCGACGGGCTCTCGCTGCACCTTCGCCCGGGCGAGACGCTCGCACTGGTCGGACGGACAGGCACCGGCAAGACGACGCTGTCCCGCCTGCTCACCCGCGCCTACGACGTGGACAGCGGGTCCATCCGGCTCGACGGCAACGACGTGCGCGACCTCACGCTCGCCAGCGTCCGCCACACCGTCGGCGTCGTCGCCGACGACCCGTTCCTGTTCTCAGTGTCATTGCGCGAAAACATCGCCTACGCGCGGCCCGACGCGTCCCACGACGAGATCATCGCGGCCGCGAAGGCAGCCGGGGCGCACGACTTCATCACCGCGCTGCCCGAGGGCTACGACACCGTCGTCGGCGAGCGCGGCTACACGCTGTCCGGCGGCCAGCGGCAGCGCATCGCGATCGCGCGCACGTTGGTGAGCAACCCACCGGTGCTGATCCTCGACGACGCGACCAGCTCGATCGACGTACAGGTCGAGTTGGAGATCCACCACGCATTGCGCACGTTGATGGACGGCCGGACCACACTGGTCATCGCCCACCGGCCGTCGACCATCGGGTTGGCCGACCGGGTCGCCTACATAGAGGGTGGCCGCATCCTCGCTGTCGGGCGGCATACCGAACTGCTCGAGACCGAGCCGCGCTATGCCGCGACTCTTGCCGCGGCCCAGGCCGAGGACGACCGCAACGCGGCGGCGCGCGCCGCCGCGACGGCGGGGCGGTAACGATGGCGTTCGGACCGGTCGGCGGTGGTGGCTTCGGCGGCGGCGGTCGCATGGGCGGCGGACCCGACGCCCCCGGACTGCCGTTCGGCGGCATCCCCGAGGAACTCGTCGGGATGGCAGAGAAGCTGACGGCGTCCGAGCCCGACTGGTCCGACGCGCATGTCCCGTTCCGGCATCCGATGCCGAGCACGAAGTCGTTCTCGCTGCGGCAACTGCTGGGCTCGCACAAGGCAGCGATCGCGCTGTCGCTGGTCCTGGTCGTCGCCGAGGCCGCGGCAAAGCAGGCCGGTCCGCTGCTGACCAAGATGGGCATCGACCGCGGCATCGCCCGCGGCAGCATGCACACGCTTGTCGTGATCGTCATCGCCTACTTCGGCACCGTCGTGCTGGCAGCGGTCATCTCCGGGGGCCGCGTCTCCTGGACCGGCATCGTGGGCCAACGCCTGCTCTACGACCTGCGCGTCCGGGTGTTCTCGCACCTGCAGCGCCTGTCGCTGGACTACTTCACCGAGGAGAAGGCCGGGCGCATCATGACCCGGATGACGAGCGACATCGAGTCGCTCAACCAGCTCCTCCAGGACGGCCTGGTCAACCTGCTCGTGCAGGGCCTGACGATGATCTTCGTCACGATCGTTCTGCTCACCCTCGACGTCAGGCTCGGCCTGATCACGATCTTCTTCGTCTTCCCCACGATGGGCGCGCTCACCTGGTGGTACCGCAGCCACTCCGACGCGGGCTACGACCAGGTCCGGAGCGAGATCGCCAACGTGCTCGCCGACCTGTCCGAGAACCTCGCCGGCATTCGGGTGGTGACGGCCACCGGTCGTGAGCGGCGCAACATCGCGCAGCATCGCTCGGTCGTACGCCGCTACCGCGACGCCAACGTCTTCACCGCCCAGCTCAACGCGGTCTACGGCCCCGGATCGCAGCTCATCGGCGGTGTCGGGCAGGCGCTGATCGTCATGATCGGCGGCTACTACGTGCTCCATCACCAGCTGACGCTCGGCACGCTGACCGCCTTCGTGCTCTACCTCGGCAACTTCTTCGCGCCGATCCAGCAGCTGGTCCAGCTCTACGGCACCTATCAGCAGGGCCAGGCCGCGGTGCGCAAGCTGTCCGACCTGTTCAGCACGGTGCCGTCGGTCGAGGAGGCGCGCACCGCGGTCGACCTGCCGGCGATCCGCGGCCAGATCGAGCTGCGCGGCGTCGACTTCGCCTACTCGCCCGACGTTCCGGTGCTCCAGGACATCAACCTGTCCATCCCGGCCGGCGAGACGATCGCGCTGGTCGGCCCGACCGGCGCCGGCAAGTCGACGATCGCCAAGCTGGTCACCCGCTTCTACGACCCGACCGCCGGCGACGTGCTCATCGACGGGCACGACCTGCGCACCGTCACGCTGGAGTCGCTACGCCGCCAGCTCGGCGTCGTACCCCAGGAGCCCTTCCTGTTCGCGGGCTCGCTGCGTGACAATCTGGCGTTCGCCCAGCCGGACGCGACCGACGACGAGATCTTGGCCGCGATCGACGCGGTGGGCCTCGACGACCTGGTCAGCCGGCTGCCGGGCGGGCTCGACACCTACATCCACGAGCGCGGCACCTCGCTGTCAGCGGGGGAGCGGCAGCTGGTCGCCCTGGGCCGGGCATTCCTGGCCCAGCCGCGGGTGGTGGTGCTCGACGAGGCGACCTCGAACCTCGACCTGCGCTCCGAGCGCCGGATCGAGGCGGCCCTCGACCGGCTCGTGGCGGGCCGGACGGCTGTCCTGATCGCGCACCGGCTGTCCACCGCCATGCGGGCGGACCGCGTCGCCGTGATCGACGGGGGCCGGCTGGTCGAGCTGGGCACCCACGACGAGCTGGTCCGCGGTCACGGTCGCTACCGCGACATGTTCCGGACCTGGGAGAGCTCCTGGCGCACCGTCGAAGCGTCGTAACACCCCGCAGCGGGGGTTGCGGAGTGTTACTGGTTCGTGGCTAAAACGGGCGAACCTCCGTAGACGTGTTGACGGTTTGTTACTTAGCGTTTCCAGCACCTCGCCCCCGATGGAGGTGCCTCCATGTCCCCGAACCGTCTGCTGGCCCGCTACGCGCCGCTCGTTGCGGTGCTCGCGGTCCAAGCGATGCTCGTGTTCGCCGCGCCGACCGGCTCGAGCACGACCACGCTCGCCAATGGCAGTAACTCCGGCAACTCCGGGGTGAGCAATGGCTCGAACAGTGGCCTGGGCGGGGTGAGCGGCACTGTCGGTGGCGGTGGCGGCGTCGCCGCTGGCGGCGGCGCGGCCGGCGGTGCCGGCGGAGCAGCCGGAGGTGCCGGGGGCGCGGCCGGCGGTGCCGGCGGAGGCACGACCGCGAGCGGACCGATCGCCAACACCAGTCACGACATGAGCCGCTGCGACAAGAGCGGCCACGAGATCGGTGTGATCACCTACATGCCGGCCTGCGTGCCGGTCTGGCACGGCGGCAACAACGGCGGCGCGACCATGCAAGGCGTCACCAGCAACACGATCAAGTACGTCTTCTTCGTGCCGATGGCCAACGCCGAGGTCAACGCGATCCTCGCCGGCGAGAATCTGGCCGCCTCGTCCGAGCAGATCTGCGAGGGCCTCCAGGCCTGGAACGCCGAGCTCAACAAGCGCTATGACTTCTACGGCCGCAAGCTGCAGAGCCTGGACGGGCCGGGGCAGAACGCCGGTTCGAAGAACCAGAGCAGCTGCCACTTCCCCTACTGGCAGAGCCAGTGCACCCTCACGCCGCCGGACGAGAACTGTCTTCGCGCCGAGGCCGACGCGATCGCACGGATGCACCCGGCCGTCGTCTTCGCAACCGGTGACGGCGCGCTGGTCTACCGGCTGGCGCAGGACCACATCGTGACGCTGACCGGCAACCTGGCACCGGAGAGCTACTACCAGCAGCTCTCGCCGTACCTCTACGGCATCACCAACGGCACGTTCCAGGCGAAGATCTTCGCGGAGTACTGGTGCAAGAAGCTCGCCGGCAAGCGGGTTGTGTACGGCGGCAACACGCCGGGCGACGTGCAGGACCCGGACAGCAACCCGGCGACACCGCCGCCGTACCGCAAGATCGGCATCCTTTACTACCTGAACCCAGCGGACCACACCGCCCAAGAAGACGCCAACGAGCTGCAAGCACTGATCACCGGTGGCGAGTGCGGCAAGCCGGGTGATGCGTTCACGATTTCCTACGCGAGCGACATCACCACGGCTCAGCAGCAGACCAACACCTATATCGCCGAAATGAAGAAACACGGCGCAACCGACGCCACCTGTTTCTGCGATCCCATCGCGCCCGTGTTCGGGAGCAAGGGCGAGGAAGAGCAGGGCTACCATCCCGAAAACGTCGGAACGGGCAGCGGCCTGCTCGACTACGACGTGCTCGCTCAGCTCTACGAACAGGACGTGTGGAGACACTCGTTCGGGTTGTCCAACATCGGCGACTCGCTGCCGTTCGCGCAAAGCGACGCGGTCAAGGCGTGGAACGACGTCGGCAACTCCGGCCAGCCGGACAAGACCGAGAACCTGAACCTGACCTACTACGAGTTCATGGGTCTGATTCTCATGGCCGCAGGTCCCGACCTGACGCCGCAGAACATCAAGGCGGGCCTGGCGAAGGAGCCGTTGCTCGGCGGGAACCTCTACTACGCGGGCTGGAAGTTCACGCCGCAGTTCCCCTACAGCGCTGAGCACGACGTGCGCGAGGTCTACTACTGCCCGAGCGAGCAGTCACCGATCAACAACCAGCTCGGTCGCTACGACCCTCTTCTCGGCGGAAAGCGCCTCACGCTCGGATCGCTCACCTCGAGCCTGGACGGAGTCTTCCCGAATACGCCCGGCCATGACACGCAGGGGATGTGCCCGAGCACGGGACAGTGAGCCGGTCCAGATCACCTCAGAGGGAAAGGTCCTAGCAGAGTGTCCGTGCTGACACAGCGTTCCGTTAGCGGGATGCGGGTGCCGCCATGGGTGGCCGGCCCTTGGCGGCACCGGATCGCCGGGCCGGCGATCCGCAGCGTGCTGGCGCTGGTCGGTCTCAACGTCGCGATCTACGTCTTCATGAGCGGCAACCGGCCACCGTCCGGCGTCATCGTCTTCGGCGCGCTGATCGGACTGCTCTATGCCCTCGTCGCATTCGGCCTGATTCTCATCTATCGAGCCAACCGGATCATCAACTTCGCCCAGGCGGAGATCGGTGCGTCAGCGGCGTTGCTCGCGGTGTTGCTGATCAAGGTCCACCACGTGCCCTACCTGCTGGCGTTCGTGATCGCGATCGTGGCGGCCCTGATCTCGGGTGCAATTGTCGAACTGCTCATCGTGCGCAGGTTCATGCGCGCTCCGCGGCTTGTGCTGTCGGTCGGCACGATCGGCATCTCGCTGATCATCGCGGTGATCCAGTTCTACATCCCGCACTGGCTAGGCGGCGGCTTCCTGGTCGACCCGACACCGCCCAAGACCCCGTTCTCCGGTCTGAAGTTCCGCATCGACCCGCTGATCTTCGACGCCAACTCGATCGTGATCCTCTTCGCGGTCGCGGCTGCGGTCGTCGGCCTGTGGGCGTTCTTCCGCTTCACCAGCGTCGGCATCGGGATCCGCGCGGCGGCTGAGAACGCCGACCGGGCCAAGCTGCTCGGCATCTCCGTCGGAGTGCTGTCGAGCATCACCTGGATGCTGGCGGCCGCGCTGTCCGGTCTCGGCGTCTTCCTTCGGATCCCGGTCATCGGAATCCCGATCGGCGCCGACGTCGGTCCCTACGTTCTGCTCTACGCGCTGACCGCGGCCGTCATCGCGAAGATGGACAGCTTCTACGTCGCGACCGTCGCCGCTGTCTGCATCGGGATCATCGACCAGTCGATGTACTACTGGTCCCGCGTCGCCAACCTCGGCGCCGCCCTCATGCTGCCCATCCTGCTGGTGTCGATGCTGACCCAGCGCGGTCGACTCTCGCGGGGCGAGGACTCAGGTGTCGCCACCTGGTCGATGGCCAAGGAGTTCCGGCCGATCCCGCCCGAGATGGTCCGGCTGCCCGAGGTCGAGTGGGGCCGCATGGGCGGCTACGCGCTTGCCCTCGCAGCGGTGATCGGCCTCCCGTATGTCGCCGGTTTTCAGCAGCAGATCCTCGCCAGCGTGATCGTCTGCTACGGCATGGTCGCGGTCTCGCTGGTGATCCTCACCGGCTGGGCCGGGCAGATCAGCCTCGGACAGTGGGGCATTGCCGGCGTCGGCTCGATCATGGCGAGCATCATGGCGCTGAAATGGCACCAGGACTTCTTCCTGACGCTGCTTGTCGCCGGCATCGCCGGAAGCATCGCCTCGCTGATCATCGGATTGCCGGCGATCCGCATCCAGGGTCTCTACCTCGCCGTCGCAACGCTCGCCTTCGGCGTCACGGTGCAGATCTATTTCATGTCGCCGCAGTATTTCGGCAGCATCCTTCCGGGCACGCTGCAGCAGATCGTGCGCCCGAAGCTCTACCACCGCATCAACATCGACAGCAATCATCCGCGAGCGTTCTACTTCGTCTGTCTGCTCTTCCTCGGTTTGGCGTTGTTGTCGGCCCGGTTGTTCCGCCGATCCCGGTCGGGTCGTGTCATCATCGCCGCCCGCGACAACGAGCGCGGAGCGGCGAGCTACGGCATCTCGATCGCCCGAGCCCGCCTCACCGCTTTCGTCGTATCCGGCTTCTGGGCAGCCGTCGCGGGCGCGCTGTTCGCCTATCAGTCCCAGACCGTCGGCCAGGGCGACTTCGACCCGTCCGAGAGCCTGCTGCTGCTCACCATCGTCGTGCTCGGCGGCGTGACGTCGCTGCCCGGCGCGATGCTCGGCACGGCGTTCATCGGACTGCTCAAGTACGGCGGACTCAACCCGCAGGCGCAGACGCTTGCGAGTGGACTCGGCGTGCTGCTCATCCTCTACATCGCACCCGGCGGCGCGGCGCAGGCCTTCTACGGCATCCGCGACGGGTTGCTGAGATGGGTCGCCGCCCGCCGAGGCATCCTCGTGCCGAGCCTGGTCGCGGACGCCCGCGAAGACCAGGTGAGTGAAGAGATCGAGCAGCAGGCGCTGCGCACTGCCGCTGCCGCCAAGTCGCTGCACGTCGAAGAGGCCGGAGCACCGGCGTGAGCACTAAGCATCTCGACGTCGAGGATGCGCGATGAGCACCGTGAACCCTGACGCGTTCGCAGAACCGGAACCGCGCATGCCGGGTGGAGCCTGGCGGGGTGTCTTCACGCTGCCGCTCGTCGTGCTCACCGCGATCTACCTCTTCGACGAGTTCGACACCGCGGCGTTCGGTGTTCTCGCACCGAACATCGAGAAGAGCTTCCATCTCTCCGACACGGGGTTCGGGGCGCTGGTCATCGGCAGCCTTTCCCTGCTGCTGCTCCTGGCGATCCCGCTCAGCCATTACGCCGACCGGCTGCCGCGCCGGCTGTTCGCGGTCGTGCTCGGCATCGCGGCCGGCGTCTTCACGTTCCTCACCGGACTGGTCGGAAGCATCGGACTGCTCGTGCTGGTGCGGCTCGGCCGCGGCATCGGCGTTACGTCCAACACGACCGTCCACAACTCGCTGCTGGCCGACTACTACCCGCCGCAGCAGCGCGGCCTGGCCTACAGCGTCCACCAGAGCGCGGTGCAGCTCGGCGCGATCGCCGGCCCTGCGGTCGCCGGTGGCATCACGGCCGCGACCGGCAACTGGCGCGCTGCCTTCCTGGTATTGCTGGTGCCGCTGGTGGTCGTCGCGGTCTCGGCGCTGCGGCTGCCGGAGCCGGTGGCCGGCCAAAGCGACGACGCCGACGCCGCCATGGCGGTCAGCGGGGAAGACCCCATCTCGTTGCGGGAAGCTGCGCGCACACTGCTCGCAGTGCCGACGTTGAAGCGGCAGTACTGGTCCAACGTCTTCATCGGCGCCGGCGTCGTTCCGCTCGCGTTCCTGCTCCCGCTCTACCTGCAGCGCGTCTACGGCGTGGCACCACTGGGCCGCGGCCTGATCACGTCCGCCAACGCGGGGTTCAACTTCATCGGCATCCTTGTCGCCGGCTCGCTCACGCGGAAGTGGTTCGCCAAGCACCCGGGCGAGCCGCTGCGCTACGCCGGCGGCACGCTGGCACTGGTCGGCGTCGGCCTGCTCGGTGTCGCCATCTCGCCCAATCTGCCGACCGCGATCATCGTCGGCTTCATCACCAGCTTCTTCGGCGGCGCGTTCTACCCACCGTTCTTCGCCGTGCAGTCCGTCGTGTCGCCGGCTCGGGTGCGCACCCTGTCGTTCGGTTTCGGCGCCATCTTCCTGGTGGCCGGTGTCGCGGGCATCTGGTTGTTCGCGCTCGGCATCTTCAAGCCGTCGTGGAACCTGTCCAACCGCGGCTTCAAGGACTACCGCCTCGCGCTCGGCGCGCTGTTGCCGTGGTGGGTCATCGGTGGCCTCGTCCTGGCGTCGGCAAAGAAGATGGTGCCCGGCGACATGTCCAAGGCGTTGCGGACACTCAGTGCAGCAGTCGAGCTGCGCAAGAACATCGAGGCCGCCGGGTCACGGGCTCTCCTCACCTGCGCGGCAGTCGATGTCGCCTACGACAAGGTGCAGGTGCTCTTCGACGTCGATTTCGAGGTGCAGCAAGGGGAAATCGTCGCTTTGCTCGGCACCAACGGTGCGGGCAAGTCGACGTTGTTGAAGGCGATCAGTGGGCTGGTTGACCCGGCGGGTGGAGCGATCTACTTCGACGGGCGCGACGTCTCGCATCTCGACGCCGTGCACTCGACCAAGGCCGGCATCATCCAGATGCCCGGTGGCCGCAGCGTCTTCCCGACGTTGACGGTCAACGAGTGCCTACGCCTCGCCGGTTGGATGTACCAGCGGCACGAGTCGTCGTACGTGAAGCAGGCCACCGAGCTGGCGCTCGAATACTTCCCGATCCTGCGCCAGCGTGGCGACCAGCTCGCCGGCAACCTGTCCGGCGGTGAGCAGCAGATGCTCGGCCTGGCGATGGCCTTCATCGCCAAGCCCAAGCTGCTGATGATCGACGAGCTGAGCCTTGGTCTCGCCCCCACGATCGTCGGCCAGCTGACCGACATCGTGCGCGCGATCCACGAGCGCGGCACGACGATCATCCTGGTCGAGCAGTCAGTCAACGTCGCCCTGACACTGGCCCAGCGGGCGGTCTTCATGGAGAAGGGCGAGATCCGCTTCGAGGGCCCCACCAGCGAACTGCTCAACCGCGACGACATCTTGCGCTCGGTGTTCCTGGAAGGTGCGGCGAAGGGCCGCGCTGCCGCGGAGACTGCTGCCTCGTCCAACGGACGCGCCTCCGCGCGCACCACGAAACGGGCAGCGGAGAAGCAGCTCGTCGAGCTGCTCGGCGCGCCCGAGGTGCTGACGCTCAACGAGGTCGGTGTTCGCTTCGGCGGTGTGCAGGCGGTCGACGGGGTCTCGTTCGAGCTGCACCAGGGCGAGGTGCTCGGACTCATCGGCCCGAACGGGGCCGGCAAGACGACCGTGTTCGACGCGATCAGCGGTTTCGTCCGGCAGCAACGCGGGCGCATCACCTTCCTGGGTCAGGACATCACCGGGCTGACTCCGGACGAGCGGGCGCGGCTGGGCCTCGGACGCTCGTTCCAGGACGCGCGGTTGTTCCCGTCGATGACCGTCGTCGAGAACGTCGCGGTGGCGCTCGAGCGGCACATCAAGGTCCGCGACCCGCTCGCGGCTGCCTGCGGGCTTCCGGCTGTCGCCGACGCCGAGACGGAGGTCGCCTACCGGGTGCACGAGCTGGTCGACTTGCTAGGGCTGGGGGCGTTCCGCAACAAGTTCGTGTCCGAGCTGTCGACCGGATCGCGTCGCATCGTGGACCTCGCGATGGCGATCGCGCACAAGCCAGCAGTGTTGATCCTCGACGAGCCGAGCTCGGGCATCGCTCAGCGCGAGACCGAGGCGCTCGGGCCGCTGCTCATGCGCATCAAGGAGGAAGTGGGATGCGCACTTCTCGTTATCGAGCACGACATGCCGCTCATCACCAGCATCAGCAACAGGCTGATCGCGCTGGAGTTGGGACGGGTGGTGACTGCCGGGATGCCGCAGGAAGTCATCACGCATCCGGCGGTGGTCGCGTCGTACCTGGGAACGGACCAGGCCGCGATCGAGCGGTCCGGCAGCGGTGGGGTGCTCACCAAAGCCGCCAAGCAACCGGCGGGCGCGCGATGAACACGACTCGCCGGCGCCTGACGCGTGTCGTGGCCCTTGTCGGTGCCACCTTGGCGACGGGGGCGTCGGTCGCCGCCTTCGCGCCCACTGCGGCCGAGGCTGTCTCGCAGATCCAGACCGGCTACTGGTCGGCATTGCCGGCCTCGCCCCAGGTGCCGAGCGGCGGGTTCGAAGTCGGCTCGAATCCCAGTGGCGTCGACTCGGTAGCGGCGATCCGCTTCCAGCTCGGCTCGGGCGAGACGGTGCAGAAGCTCAACCTCAAGGTCAACTACGCCGAGCCGGCCAGCCAGGTCGCGATCGAGCTGTGCCAGGTCGCGGCTAAGTCCGATTCGTGGCAGCCACCGAGTGGAGGTGGCCCCGGCGCCTTGTCGTCGGCGCCGACGCCGGACTGCTCCGGCGGAGTCGTCGGCGGGAGCCTGTCGGCGGACGGCACGACGATGACGTTTGACCTGTCGTTGATGAACTTCCCGACGTCGACGGTGGACGTGCTGCTGCAGCCGAGCCAGAGTGCGGGCGCAGTCAACAGTCTTCCCGGTGCGCCGAGCCAGGGCTACACGGCGTTTGACTCGGCGTTCGAGCCGGTGACGACGGCGCAGATCGCCGTCGCCGTGAATCCGTCACAGGCCAGCTCTTCGCTGGGCTCGAGTGGCAGCCAGCCGGTCTCGCAGCCGGCGCCGGCGCCGGCACCGGCGCCCGCACCCGCCGCGGGTGGCGCCTCCGTGTCGCTGCCGCCGGCATCTACCGGCTCGGGAGTCGCACCGGCCGTGCCGCCGGTGGTCGCCTCGACGCCGCAGTCCTCGCCGGTCTCGCAGGCCTCACCCGTGCTGGTCAAGGGCGGGCGCAACTGGCGGCTGCTGTTCTTCGTCGCGATGCTGTCGTCGGACCTGCTGTTCCTGCTGCTCTGGTATCAGCACCGGGCACCCACCGGCCCGGGGGAGCGGCCCAAGCTCTCGATCTACGACCCGCCTCCGGCCCCCGCGCCGGCGGACCCGGCCCCGGCGACCTGAGCCAGGCCAGATTTTCTCGAGGGGGACACCCAACGTGACTATGCGTCTGTCCGGCCGCGCCGCGGTCGTCGCGGCTCTGTTGGTGGCGACGACCGCCGCTGCCACGCCGGCGTTTGCCGTGGCGCCGGCTCCGCTGCCGGTTCTCCGGGCGCCCGAGGCTCAGCAGGTGGTGCAACGGGTGGTCGATCAGCAGTCGGATGCGTCATCCCGCAGCGTCCATATCCGCACCACCGGTCCGCTGATCAGCAATGTCGAGACGAATACGACGCGCGATGTGGCGAACATGCGCTCGGACACGAACAACGAGACGACCATGACTCGCTACTGGGCGTCGCTTTGTGCCGCCGGCGGCGCGTCGCTCGCCACTGTCAGCTGCCTGCTGTTCTTCGAGGAAGGACAACAGCTGTATTACAGCGAGCGCATGGGCAACGACAACATCGCCGCCGCGCAGGCGATCGAGAGCTACGCCGATTACTGGGCCTACTGGGAGCTGGTCGCCGTCGCCTATTGCGTCAGCGGCGGCCCCTGCGACCCCTGACGTTGCGCGTTGACACGGACTTCGAACGGCTGGCGACCACATTTTGGGCGATCACACGGAGTGTCGTGGTCGCCAGCCGTTCGAAGTCGGGCGATGACGCGCTATTCCGCTGGACGGGCACGGGAGACTGACCCCGTGCACCTGACCACCGATGAGCTGCTCGCTGCCGGCGACCATCTCAAGGACGCGCCGGCCGACAGCGGCCGTGTCGAGCTGATCGTGGCGCGGCCCGAACCCGGAAGCCGGCTCCTGCTCGACGAGGCACACCTCGACGTCGCCGCTGGCCTGGTCGGTGACAACTGGTTGACTCGGGGCAACCGGCGCCGCGCGGACGGCAGCGCGGATCCCGACGCGCAGATCACGGTGATGAACATTCGCGTCGCGGTCCTCGTGGCGGCAGACCCGCAGCGGATCCCGCTCGCCGGTGATCAGCTCTTCGTCGACCTGGACCTGTCCATCGCCAATCTCCCCGTCGGCAGCACGATCGCGATCGGTTCGGCGGTGTTGCTCGTGACGGCCAAACCACACCTCGGTTGCGCGAAGTTCGTCGCGCGGTTCGGCGAGGAGGCGATGCGCTTCGTCAACTCCCGCGAGGGCCGAGCGCACCGGTGGCGCGGCATGAACACGAGCGTCCTCGAGCCGGGCACCGTCCGCCGCGGCGACGTGATCACGGTGAAGACTTGTCAGACGGTGGCGTCGCTATAGCGACCCCAGCGTCTGACAAGTCGCGCAGCTAGTGGGAGGTTGCGCGCTCCGCGGCCAGCGCCGAGCGGCGTACCTTGCCGGCATCGTCGCGCAAAGGTTGATCGACGATCTCGAACGTACGCGGCTGCTTGTAGCGCACCAGCCGCTCGTTCAGGTGCCGGCTCAGGTCATCCAGGTCGATGTCGTGCGGCGCCTGGATGATCGCGTGCACGCGGTGGCCGAGGTCCTCGTCGGGCAGGCCGATGACGGCGCTGGACTGCACCAGCGGATGCTCGTCGAGCGCTGACTCGACCTCGGCCGGATAGACGTTCGAGCCGCCGACCAGGATCATGTCGGTCCGCCGGTCGGCCAGGTAGAGGTAGCCGTCCTCGTCCAGCCAGCCGATGTCGCCGAGCGACTCCCACTCGCCGCGCTTGCGCGCCTCGGCGCCGATGTAGTGATACGACGGGCCCATTCCGTCGGGTCGCTTCAAGAACACCTCGCCCACCTCGCCGGCGGGCAACGGGTTGCCGTCCGGGTCGAGGATGACCATCTCGCCGAAGGTGACCTTGCCGACCGAGCCGCGGTGCGCCAGCCACTCCGCGCCGGTGATGACGGTGCCGGCCTGCGCTTCGGTGCCGGCGTAGAGCTCCCAGATCTTCTCCGGGCCGAGCCACTCGATCCACGCCGCCTTCAGCCACTCCGGGCAGGGGGCGGCGAGGTGCCACACCGTGCGCAGCGACGAGACGTCGTAGCGCGACCGCACGTCCTCGGGGAGCCGCCAGATCCGGCCCATCATGGCGGGCACCAGGTAGACCCAGGTGGCCTGGTGCTTCTCGACCAGACGCAACGTCTCCTCCGCGTCGAAGCGCGGCATCAGCACGAGTGTCGAGCCCTGGAAGAAGCCGGCGAAAGCGGAGCTGAACGGGCCGTTGTGATACATCGGCCCGGGCATGAGCGCGATGCCGTCGGGCGTGTGTTGCCACACCCCGCTGACGGCCTGGTGGACGCCGGGCGTTCCGGCCAGGATCAGCTTCGGCCGGCCGGTGCTGCCGCCGGAGGTGGGTGCCTTCCACGACGGGGAGATGCGCGGAGGCAGCGGCGAGTCGTCGTCCTCGAGCAGGGCGTCGGCGTCGTAGATCGGCCGGTCGACGTCGAAGTCGCCCGCGGCGATGACGATCGGCGCGTCCGCCAGCTCGACGATCGCCTGCAGCTCGAGTGCGGGCAGGCGTGACGACACCGGTTGCGGCACCGCTCCGACCTTCCAGCACGCGATGCAGGCCTCGATGAACTCGACGCTGTTGGGCAGCCCGATCGTGACCAGGCGGCCTTCCGTGACTCCGCGCGCTTCCAGGCCGCGCGCCATGCGGTTGGTGCGGGACTCGATCTCGCGCCATGACCTGGCAAGGTCGCCGCACACGACCGCGACGCGGTCGCCGAGCTGCTCGGCGAGCCGGCCGATGTGCACACCGAGCGGGACCGGCGTCGGTTCGGTTGCTGTCGTCATGACTTGTCTCCGTAGGCGCTGACACGTTGCCGGGCCGTGCGGCGCAGCGGTTCCCGGGGGTGGACGACGAGGGCGAGCATGGCCGCGACGATGGCGCCGTAGACGACCACGATGGTGATCGAGGCGTGTGCTGCCACGTTGCCCGCGATCAACAGCCCGAGCGGGATCATGCCGCCGAAACCCATCATGTAGAGCGCCATGACCCGGCCGCGGACCGCGTCGTCGAGATGTTCCTGCAGTCGCGTGGACAGCGTGGTGACGGTGGCGAAGTAGAAGAAGCCGACCGCGAACACCACGACGTACGCCGGTCCGGCGGCGCGCAGCAGGGCGAAGACC
>Ga0207705_10000208_pt1 | contig 59559 bp, 64 predicted proteins | sample KBSC13metaG_FD_184314 | JGI IMG/M metagenome (GOLD analysis project Ga0207705, IMG submission 184314) | Corn rhizosphere microbial communities from Kellogg Biological Station, Michigan, USA - KBS C1-3 metaG (SPAdes) (version 2) | ecosystem: Host-associated > Plants > Roots > Rhizosphere > Soil ... | reverse complement strand
TCCTGCCAGGCTGGCGGCGCGGGGCTGTAGCTCAGATGGGAGAGCGCTGCAATCGCACTGCAGAGGTCAGGGGTTCGATTCCCCTCAGCTCCACCAGCCCAGGTTCCCCGATCGGAACTCAGCGCTGCTCCCCCATCCGCGGGCGCCACAGCACCGGCGCGTAGGCGATGACGAACAGCAGGAGCGCGCCGCCCCAGACGAACCCCGCCACTTCGATGCCGAGGTTGTAATCGATCAGGCGAAGCGATGCCGAAACCCGGAGCAGCGCGCCGGCCGTTACCAGCAGGTAAACAAGGATCGTCGCCGCATTCGCCTTCAACTCGCGCGCGGTGTGACCCAGGCTTGCGCGGCTCATCACGGCCAGGATCATCGTCGCCATGGCGCCCGCGGTCAGCGCATGGACGGCGGCACTTGGCGGAACCGCGCCCATCAGGCTCAGGCCGAGCAGCGCGAGCCCGATCGGGAGCCACGCGTAGCCGATGTGCAGGATCAGGACGAGCGGGTCGGCGAAGGTGCGGTAGCCGCGCCAGCGGATCCAGCGCGCTAGCTGGAGCGCCGCCGCGGCGAGAAGGATAATGCCGATCGGTGCCGTCGCCGGGCCGCTGAGCCAGGCGAGCAAGGCGAAGGCGGTGGCCGCGATCACGAACAGGTCGAACTTGCCGGGCTGGGTCGGAAGGCCGGTCCTGATCCCGCGCTTGGCGAGCCAGTTGCGAGTGAACGACGGAATGATCCTGCCGCCGATCAGCGAGATCAGCAATATCACGATCGAGACAGCGATCTGCCAGCCGAGATCGGGAAGCGGGATGGTTCCCGTCACGGACAGGTAATCGACCGCGTCGGCGAGCCCGAAGAGCGCGATCATGCCGACGACGGGCAAATTGCGATTATTCGATTCCAGCACTTCTCGAGCGGCGAGGAGCGCAAGAACGGCGAAGAAGCCGACGTCCAGGGTTGCCGCGACCGGGATCGTCACCACCCCCGAGAACAAAAGCGCAAGCCGCGCCGCTCCCCAAATCCCGAACAGGCCGGCCAGCGGCCAGCCGGCGATCGGAAGCCGTCCCGTCCAGTTCGGCACTGCGGTCAAAAGGAAGCCGGCCATGATCGCGCCGACGAAGCCGAACAGCATTTCATGCCGGTGCCAGGCCAGCGGATCGAGCGCGGTCGGGAGCACGAGCGCGCCACTGAGCGAGGCAATCCACAACGCGATGGCGATCACCGCCCAGGCCGCGCCGCCGAAGAAGAAGGGGCGGAAGCCGCCGCGGAAAAAGGGGTAGGAATTGGCCATTCGGCGGCGGCGAAGCGCCAGCATTTGCTCGCCGCGAGTGACCGATGGTTCACGGGATTGATTGTCAGCCATGCCCCACTCTAGCCGCTCGCCGGATGCAGGCCCATAGGACGACTCGGAATGGCGAGAGCAGGCGTGGACGACGGAGCGATTCCCTTAAGCCCGCTGATCGACGGTTTCGGCCGGCACATCACCTATGTCCGGATGTCCGTCACCGACCGGTGCGACCTCAGGTGCCGCTATTGCATGGCGGAGCGCATGACGTTCGTTCCGGGGAAGGACGTGCTCGGTCTCGAGGATATAGTCGAACTCGCCGACATCTTCATCGCGCGGGGCGTGACGAGGATTCGGCTGACCGGCGGCGAGCCACTGGTCCGCAAGGATATCGCCGAGCTCGCGGCCGCGCTGGGCCGACGCGTCGGCTTTGGCCTCGACGAGCTGACGATGACGACCAACGGGACCCGCCTCGCTGACCATGCGCGGGGGCTGTTCGATTCGGGAATTCGACGGATCAACGTCAGCCTCGACAGCCGTGACCCCGACCGCTTCCGGCACATCACCCGGCATGGCGACCTGGCGCGAGTCCTCGGCGGGATCGAGGCCGCGGCGCGCGCCGGTCTCAGGGTCAAGATCAACATGGTCGCGCTCAAGGGCATCAACCACGACGAATTCGCGCCGATGCTCCGCTGGTGCGCAGCGCAGGGGCATGACCTGACGCTTATCGAGACGATGCCGCTCGGCGAGGTCGAACAGGACCGCACCGAGCATTATCTGCCGCTGAGCGAAGTTCGCGCCAGCCTAAGCCGCGAGTTCTCGCTGGTGCCGTCGATCGCCCGCACCGGCGGCCCGGCGCGCTATTATGAGATCGACGGGCTCGACGTTCGCCTCGGCTTCATCACTCCGCTCACTCACAATTTCTGCGACGGCTGCAACCGCATCCGTGTCGCCGCGACCGGGACCGTCTTCGGCTGCCTCGGACACGACCAGAAAGTCGAGCTGCGCGAGCTGTTGCGGAGCGGCGGGCGCGCCGCCGTCACCGCCGCGCTCGACCGGCTGATCGCGGGCAAGCCAAAGGGCCACCAGTTCCGGATCGAAGCTGCCCGGCCCGCGGTCGCGCGCCACATGAGCGTGACCGGCGGCTAGGCTTAAATCCCGGCGTACCACTCGTAATCGGTGGTATCTTCCCAATAGCCGCCTTTGCCTCCGTAGACCGGGGCAAGGCTCTCGACCGCCTGGATTCGCTCGATGTATTTCGCGTGCTTGTAGCCGAGCTGGCGCTCGACGCGCAGCCGAACCGGGGCACCGTTGGGCACTGGAAGCAGGTGGTCGTTGAGACCAACGGCAAGGATCGTCTGCGGATGAAGGGCGTCGATCAGGTCGATGCTTTCGTAATAGGGCTTGTCGCCGAACCGGTCGGCGCAGTGGAAGACGATGTACCTCGCGCGCGGGCTGAGCCTCGCCGCGTCGAGGACATTCGACAGCGGAACGCCGTGCCACTTGCCGATCGCGCTCCAGCCCTCGACACAATCGTGGCGCGTGATCTGCACCCGGTGCGGCATCGATCGAAGCGTCTGGATCGGGATCGATAGCGGCCGGGCGACCAGCCCGTCGACGACCACTCGCCAGTTGGCGAAATCCTCGGCGAGGTGCTTCGCATACGCATCGGTTCCCGGCATCGATGTGCCGTTGGAGCGAAAGATCGGCGACAGATCCGCTTCGCTATACTCGCGGGCGAGTGCGTCGCGCGGCGAGACCAGCCGCTGCGCCCGCATCGTCAGGCCCTCCGCCGAACGCAGCATGCCGCGGAAGGCCTGGCTGTTGTTGAGCCGGTCGCACCCGGCAAGGACCCCCGTCGCCCCCACCGCGATGAAGCGTCGCCGGGTGATCATTCGCGCGCCCTTTCCGGCGGCACCCGGAAGCGTCCCGTGATCATCGAGGTGATCTCGTTGATCGGGCCGGCGAGCACCACCATCACCAGGTGGACGATGATAAAGAGAAGGATCGCGGCCGCCGTGAGGAAGTGGATCGACCGGGCCGACTGACGGCCTCCGAACAGATCCAGCAGCCAGGGCCAGGCCGCATCGATCGCCGGCGACATGGTGAGGCCGGTCAGGATCATCAGCGGGATAAGCAGGAAGATCGTCGCGACGTAGCTGAGTTTCTGGAGGATGTTGTACTTGAGCGCCGCCTCGCCGGTCGGGAATCGAAGCCGGGCGTGTGCCCTGATGTCCTGCCAGATGTGGTCCGGCTTGAGCTGGTCCGCTGTCGGCGCCAGATCGCGCTGCACGTGCCGGTTCCACAGGCTGACGGCGAGGAAGAGGACGAGGCCCGCGACCAGCACCCAGGCGAAGGCGAGGTGCCAGCGCCGCGCCGCCGCCAGATTGTAGGTCGAAGGAATCGTCGCCCAGCCGGGGAACGGCCGTCCGTGAAACGCGAGCCAGGCGTGGTCGAAATTGGCTCCATAAGCGCCCCAGTAGAGCCGCGGATGGGCGTTGAGGATCATCAGCCCCGACATCAGCATGACGATGACCGTGATCGCGTTGATCCAGTGCCAGATCCGGGTCGGAAGCCGGTGACGGTAAGCGATTCGGCGGTGCGCCGGCGCCTTCGCGCCCGGGCGGTCGGTTACGCTGACGTCGTTCATAGGCGCCTTCCTCGCGAGGCCGAGCTTAGCGCAGAGCGAAGCGGGCGAACAGCGCGGCAATCGTGAAGCTTCGCTCGGCCTGTCGGCTCCGGCGCGGTTGACGCATCGGCCGCGGGCGTACACCCGCACGCCATGGCTCCAGCAGTTTAGCGGGCGACCGATGGACCCGCAGACCATCGCCGCAATGGCCGTGCTCTTCGCGCTTTCGGCGGCGCTCTATTCCAGCGTCGGGCACGGCGGCGCCTCGGCCTATATCGCGACCATGGCCTTGTTCTCGGTCGCTCCCGAGACGATGAAGCCGACCGCGCTTGCGCTCAACCTGCTCGTCGCCGGCTTCGGAGCCTGGCGCTATTCGACTCGTGGCCTTTCGAACTGGAAGCTGGTTCTCGCCTTCGCGATCACCGCGACCCCGGCCGCCTATCTCGGGGGCGGCATCCATTTGCCCGGGATCTACTACAAGCTGCTGGTCGGGATCCTGCTGTGGCTCGCGGCGGCGCGGCTGCTGTGGCAGCCGAGGAAGCTTGCAACTCGCGAGCCGCACATGCCCTCGCTGGCGGTGACCTTGCCGGTGGGCGCGGCGCTCGGGCTTCTGGCCGGCCTGACCGGGACCGGCGGCGGCATTTTCCTCAGCCCGCTCATCATCCTGCTGGGCTGGGAGGAGACTCGGCGGACTTCGGGGGTCGTCGCTGCCTTCATCTTCCTCAATTCCATAGCGGGGCTCGCAGGAAATCTTGCCTCGATCGGCCGCCTTCCGTCCGAGCTTCCGATGTTCCTTGCCGCCGTTGCCGTCGGGGCCATCCTCGGCACGTGGCTCGGGGTCGGCCGCCTCCCGCGGCCGTGGCTCCTCCGCTTCCTGGGCGGCGTGCTTCTGATCGCGGGCGCCAAGCTGCTGTTCACCTGAGCGGCGTCGCTAGAAATCGAGAAGCTCGACTGCCTCGCCGGCGGGAAGTGCAGCCGTGTTCGCCCGCTGCCGGACGAGCACGTCCGCCTCGGCGAGCATCTTCTGTGCGCTCGAATCCGGGTTCGAGAGGATTTCGACCGAACCGCCCCTCCAGCGGGCCCGATGGAATGTTTCCCGGGCGCCGCAGCCCCCAAGCGCGCGAGCCAGCGGGGCGGAGCGCCAGTTGAACGCCTCGGCGGTATTTCTCCCGGTCATTCCGGCGAGAAGGGGGGCGAGTAGCAGCCGGGCCGTGACCAGTGCCGATGTCGGGTTTCCCGGAAGGCCGATGATCGGAGTCCCGGCGGCGCGGCCGAACCAGGCCGGCTTGCCGGGCTTGATGGCGACGTTCGAAAAGAGGAGTTCGAGGCCCAGCGGCTCGAACATCGCCTTGGCGAAGTCCCTTTCGCCGACCGATGCTCCGCCGGTGACGACGACCAGGTCGCAGTCGCGCACTGCATCGGCCGCGGCCCGTTCGAGCTCGGCAAGATTGTCGCCCAGGCGCTGGCGCCCGATTGCTCGGCCGCCCCAATCGCCGACAAGCGCGGCAATCCCGAACGAAACGCTGTCCGGAACGGCACCAGGCGCCGTTGCCGCGGACCCGGGCTCGACCAGTTCGTCTCCGGTGCCGAGGATTTGCACGCGCGGGCGCTTCGCGACTTCCAATTGCGCGACATCGGCAGCGGCGGCGGCGAGCATTGCCCGGGCATCGAGGAACCGGCCAGCCTCGAGCAAGACTTCGCCGAACCTGAAGTCGCCGCCCGCGAGGCGGATAAAGTGCTCCTCGCCAGGCGCCGTATCGAATATTGCGGCATCGCCCTCGCGCCGGACAATCTCCTGGATGACGACCCGACCGGCCCCGGCGGGAACGGGCGCGCCGGTGAAGATGCGGACGCACTCGCCCGCTCCGAGCGTGCAGTCGAAGCCGCCGCCCGCGAACGACTCGCCGACCACTTTCAGCCGCACCGGAAGCGTTGCGAGATCCGGCTCGCGGACTGCGTAGCCGTCCATCGCCGACACATCGCACCGCGGCGAATCGATCCGGGCGACGACCGGCGAAGCGAGCACCCGGCCCGTTGCCGTGTCGAGAGCAACCGGTTCGCTGCCGAGCGGCTTTGCTGCCGATGCGACCAGCCGGACCGCCTCGTCGAAGCCGATCATAAGGTGTGCGAGCGCTCCCAGTCGCCCGATTTGCCGCCACTTTTGGAAGTAACGGCAATGCCGCCGATCACCATCTCCCGGTCGACAGCCTTGAGCATGTCGAACAGGGTCAGGCAGGCGATGCAAACGGCGGTCAGCGCCTCCATCTCGACTCCGGTGACGCCATTGGTGCGAACTTCCGACTCGACCCGGAGCCCTGGCAGCGCGCGGTCAATTTCGATCGTTACCTCGACTTTGGTCAGCGGCAGCGGATGGCACAGCGGAATGAGCTCCGCGGTTCGCTTGGCCGCCATCACGCCGGCAAGCTCGGCGGTCGAGATGACGTTGCCCTTGGGCGTCGTCCCCGCCTCGATCTGCGCCAGGGTCGCCGCGGCGCAGGTCAGCGTTCCGGCGGCTGTGGCCGTCCTCGCCGTCGCCGTCTTGGCGGTGACATCCACCATCCGGGCGCGCCCATTCTCGTCGAGGTGCGTGAGCCTGGTCATTCGAAGAGATGCCTGAGCCGCGGGACCTGGCTTGCCAGCGAGCAGGGCCGGTAGCGGCTGTCGAGCTCGAGGGCGAGCACCAGGTCCCAGCCGTCGCGGCAGGCGCCCATCGAGCCCGGAAGGCAGAAGACGAACGTGTCGTCGATCTGGCCGGCGAAAGCGCGCGATTGAAGCGTCGAGACGCCCACCGTGTCGAGGCTCGCCTGGTGGAAGACGATCGCAAAGCCGTCCATCTCGCGCCGGAAGAGCGGCCTGACCGCTTCCGGTGTGACGTCGCGGGGGGCGAAACCGGTGCCGCCGGTGGAGATGATCAGGTCAACGTCGGGAGCGTCCACCCAATCGCGGACTTGGTTGCGGATGGCCTCGACTTCGTCTTTGACGATGGCCTTGCCGGCGAGAGCGTGTCCGGCCGCGGTCAGCCGGCCGGCGAGCAGTCTGCCCGAGGTGTCGCTGGCCTCGTCGCGGGTGTCGGAAATGGTGAGGACGGCAATCCGCAGCGGGTGGAAGGGCAGGCTTTCGTCAATCCCGGCCAACGCTCACTCCCAGCGCCCGCGGTCGGCCAGATCGGCCTCGGTCGGCTCGATCCAGGCCGAGCCCGACTCGCCGGTCTCGCGCTTCCAGAACACGGCGTCGGTCTTCAGCCGGTCCATCAGAAAGTCCGCGGCCTCGAAGGCGGCGCGGCGGTGGAGGGAGGTGGTTCCGGCGAAGACGATCGGCTGTCCGGCGGCAACGCGGCCACAGCGGTGGACGACCCGGACGTGGCTGACGTCGAAGCGCTCGGCCGCGTCGACGGCGATTTCCTGGAGCGAGCGGGCGGTGAGGACGGGGTGATGGTCGAGCACCAGCTCGTCCACGGCCTGGCCCGTGCCCGATTGCGGCCGGGCGATCCCGACGAAGGACACCGCCGCGCCGTCGCCGCCGGCACAAGCGAGAAGCTCGCCAAGCTCGGCCTGGGGGTCGAGCCGCCGCTCCTCGAGCCGGGTGACGACGCTCATCCGCCGGACACTGGAGAAAGGAATTCGAGCCGATCGCCGGAGCCGACACGATGGTCCTCGCCGACGACGGCGGTTCCGACGACAGCGCGCGAGCGGAGGTTTGCCAGCGTTTCGCCCGCCTGGGGATAATCCGACGCAAGCCTCTGCCTCAGCTCCGCGACCGAGCAGCCGCCTTGAGCCGGGAGTGCAAGCTCCGGCGCGATCAGCTCCGCCAGCCGGCCGTGGAACAGGATCTTCAACGCTTCACCCTCGGTGCCTCGCCGCATTGCTGTCGCCGCCGCGGCGGGCGACGTCAACTCCGGCGGCCGCGCCGGGCCATCGCCCAGCCCGGCAATCCCGGAAAACTGCGCAGATTAAATCGGCAATGGCCAACGCAGGCTAGCAACCGCGCGCACCTGCGTGTATTAAGCGGGCCGTGTTGGTGGCCTGCCAGAGGTTCGAACCAACCCGTGGGCGGCTCCACTTCCATCACGGTGGTGGGGCCGCCTGCATATGACAGAGCCGGCGATGAAGCGCTCCGGGCCCTTTTCAACTGGGGGCTTTGGGTCGGACCCCGAATTGCGCTATGGTAGTCGGCGCTACTGGTCGCAAACGGACGGGCACTGGCGCTTTGCGGCTCCTGACCTTCTTCGTCGCTGATCCTAGCATCCGGACCCGACTTCCCGGGTCCAAACGTGAGAAGGAATGAAGAAATGCCCACAGGCACAGTCAAATTTTTCAACGAGTCCAAGGGCTTCGGCTTCATCCAGCCCGAGGGCGGAGGCCAGGACGCGTTCGTCCACATCTCCGACGTCGAGCGCTCGGGAATGAGCACGCTCAAGGAAAACCAGCGCGTCACCTACGACGTCGAGGACGACCAGCGCGGCAAGAAGAAGGCCTGCAACCTCAAGCCCGCCGACGGCGAGTAAGCGTATAACGGGAGGCGTCCGGTTGCGGACGCCTCCCATATTTTTAGCGGCCAAGCGCTGCAGGTCAGCGGCTGCTCGACGCGCGCCACGCGACTCGGCCCCGCGGCGCTCCCCCTTGGAGGACTTTCCCTCTCGGGAAGTTGACACGTTTGACAAGGCTGGGAAGGCGAGGCGTCCTGACGCGGACCACCAGCTATCTCGGACCAGCGCCTGCAGGACAAAGAATTCCGAGCATCCGGGAGATGGTCGGAGACAGGGGCGCTGTCCGGAAAACCATTTGTGAGACGCCACGACGAGCGCTGAGGTCGGCTGCGTCCGGCCTGCCGCCGCTTACGCCGGAACTTGGGGCCTGGGTTTCTTGGCTCGGGACGGCGTGAGGCCGGTTGGCTTGTGCTGGCCGCGCGGGGCGCGGAGCGGCGGGGTCGGCAGGGGATTGTCCTGCTGTTCAGGAGGTTGGATGCCAGGCCTCCTCGCCGGGATCGGCTTTGGGCGGAAGCGGCTTGCCGAACTTTCCGACTTGCCGGTGCTCGGACCAGAGCTCGGTCGAGCGGTTCCTGCTGAGACGTCCAGCGAGGTCCATCGCGCTGGAATCGTCAGCCGCCTCATATCTTGCGCACTGATCCATCCGGCTGCTTTGCGGGTGATTCAGCGCGAACAGAGTATAGGTTGCCATTGGTGAGTTCCCGACCGGGGTCCCGGCCAGCACGGTGATGGGCGCTGAGGCATTAAGACTTCGTTCCGGGAGCTGGAGCTGCGTCAAAGAAAAAGCCCCGCGATCGCTCGCGGGGCTTTGTTGTCTTTGAGGGTGAGAGGGCACCAATAGCGGGCCCTTCCACCGCCTGCGGCGGCCGTCTTCCACTTCAAAGGCAGTGGAGGAGGATTATTCGCCGTCCTTGTCGCCCGTCAGGAACGCCGGGGCGAACGTGGGCTCGCCGCCTTCGTTGCCGCCTTGGCGCTCGCCGCCTTCGCCGCCTTCGCGCCTCGGGCCGCGTTCGCCGCCGCGGCCGCCGCGCTCGCCGCCGCGTCCGCCACCTTCGCGGCGGGGGCCACGATCGCGGTCACGGCCGCCACGGTTGCGGTCGCCGCGGTCGCCTCTCGGGCCGCGGTCACGGTCACCGCCCTCGCGCGGCTCGCGCGGGGGGCGGGTATCGGGCAGCTCCTCGCCGGTTTCCTGGTCGACCACGCGCATCGACAGGCGAACCTTGCCGCGCGGATCGACCTCGACCAGCTTGACCTTGACCTCCTGGCCTTCGGAAAGGACGTCGCGGACATTCTCGACCCGCTCGTTCTTGATCTCCGAGACGTGGACCAGGCCGTCCTTGCCGGGCATGAAGGTCACGAACGCGCCGAAATCGACGATGTTGGCGACCTTGCCGGTGTAGATGTGGCCGACCTCGGGCTCGGCGACGATGCCGTGGATCCACTGGCGCGCGGCCTCGATCTGCGACAGGTCGGATGAGCTGATCTTGATCGTCCCGTCGTCGTCGATGTCGACCTTGGCGCCGGTCTCGGCGACGATCTCGCGGATGACCTTGCCGCCGGTGCCGATCACTTCGCGGATCTTGTCCTTCGGGATCTGCATCGTCTCGATCCGGGGGGCGTGGGCACTAAGCTCGCCGCGTGCCTCCGGAAGCGCCTTGGCCATTTCGCCCAGGATGTGGGCGCGGCCGTCCTTGGCCTGGGCCAGCGCGGTCTTCATGATCTCTTCGGTGATCCCGGCAACCTTGATGTCCATTTGGAGCGAGGTGATTCCGGCCTCGGTGCCAGCGACCTTGAAGTCCATGTCGCCGAGATGGTCCTCGTCGCCGAGGATGTCGGAGAGGACCGCGAAGTCCTTTCCTTCAAGGATGAGGCCCATGGCGATGCCCGCCACCGGCCGCTTGATCGGAACGCCCGCGTCCATCAACGCCAGGGTCCCGCCGCACACCGTCGCCATCGAGCTGGAGCCGTTGGACTCGGTGATGTCGGAGAGAACGCGAACGGTGTAGGGGAACTCCTCATGCCCTGGGAGGACCGGGTGGATCGCCCGCCAGGCGAGCTTGCCGTGGCCGGTTTCGCGACGCGACGGAGCGCCGAAGCGGCCGACTTCGCCGACCGAGTATGGCGGGAAGTTATAGTGCAGCATGAAGCGCGAGTAGGAGAGGCCCTCCAGACCGTCGATCATCTGCTCGGATTCCTTGGTTCCAAGCGTGACGGAGACGATCGCCTGGGTCTCGCCGCGCGTGAACAAAGCCGAGCCGTGGGCGCGCGGAAGGAAGCCGACCATGGACTCGATCGGGCGGACCGTCTTGGTGTCGCGGCCGTCGATGCGGCGCCCTTCCTTGAGGATTGCACCGCGAACGATGTCGGCCTCTAGGCTCTTGACCGCCTTGCCGGCGACGAGCTGGTCCTGCGGGTCGGCATCGGCGAACACGAGCTTCGCTTTGTCGCGGGCGGCGTTGAGCGCGGCCGAACGCTCCGACTTGTTGGTGTGCTTGTAGGCGTCGGCGATATCCTTGCCCACGAGTTCCTTGAGCTTGCCCTTGATCTCGGCCTTCTTGTCGGCGCCTGTATCGAGCTCCCACGGCTCCTTGGCGGCCTTCTCGGCGAGCGAGATGATTGCGTCGCACACCTTCCTGCTGGCCTCGAAGCCGAACATGACGGCGCCGAGCATCTGGTCCTCGGAAAGCTCCTTGGCCTCCGATTCGACCATCATCACCGCATTGGGAGTGGCTGCCATCACCAGGTCGAGCGAGCCTTCGCGGATCTGCTCCTGCGACGGGTTGAGGATATACTCGCCATCGATGAAACCGACCCGGGCGGCGCCGATCGGGCCCATGAAGGGGACGCCGGAGATCGTGAGCGCTGCCGACGCGGCATACATGGCAACGATGTCGGGCTCGTTCTCGCCGTCGTAGGAGAGGACCTGCGCGATCACCAGGACCTCGTTGTAGAAGCCCTCGGGGAACAGCGGCCGAATCGGCCGGTCGATGAGGCGGCTGGTGAGCGTTTCCTTCTCGGTCGCTCCGCGCTCGCGCTTGAAGAAGCCGCCGGGGATTCTGCCGGCAGCGGAGAATTTCTCCTGGTAATGGACGGTCAGCGGGAAGAAGTCCTGTCCCGGCTTGACGGTCTTGGCGGCGGTGACCGCGCACAGGACCACGGTTTCGCCGAGAGTCGCGAGGACCGCGCCGTTGGCCTGGCGGGCAACGCGGCCCGTTTCGAGCTTGAGCGTCTTTCCGCCGAGCTCGATTTCCACTGTTTTGATGTCGAACATTTCGTTTCCTTTACCCCGCGGGCCGGATGCCGGCGGGACAGCATGAGCAGGCAAGCCGGCCTGCGAACGGTTCGGGGCCGTAAATCGCCCCTTCGAAAAGGCCAAACCGCCGGATTGCGGTGGACCCCGAGACTCAAAACGGCCCCGCTGGGGAGCCGTTTTCGTCACATTATTTGCGAAGCCCGAGCTTCGCGATGAGATCGGTGTAGCGCTGCTCGTCCTCGCGGCGGAGGAAGTCGAGCAGCGATCGGCGCTTGTTGACCATCATCAAAAGGCCGCGGCGCGAGTGGTTGTCCTTCGCGTGGGTCTTGAAATGCTCGGTCAGCGTCTGGATTCGGCTGGTGAGGATCGCGACCTGGACTTCGGGCGAGCCCGTATCGTCCTTGCCGCGGCCGTGCGTCTTGATCAATTTCTGCTTGTCTTCGGCAGTGATCGACATCGGGGTACTCCTTGTCTTCTAGATGTTGAACCCGCGGACGACCTTGAGGCCGTCAGCCGCTGCTTCGACCAGCGCCACCGGAATTCCCTCCGACGTCGCAAGCTGAAGCCCCGGCCTTGCGGGGAAGCCGGCAAGCCTCTGTCCTTGTCGGAGCAGCTCGGCTTGACGGCTGGTGACGGGGAGGGCCGGGATGTCGTCCAGCGCAGCTTCCATCGGAAGCACCGCCCGCGTCAGGTCGCGCGCCTTAGCGAGTTCGTTCAGAAAGTCCAGCGAAATGGCTGATTCCAGCCCGAACGGACCGGCGCGCGTTCGTCTTAGATAGGAAACGTGCCCCACCGTTCCAAGCGCCCGCGCGATGTCGCGCGCAAGCGAGCGGATGTAGGTGCCCTTGGAGACGGTGGCCGAGAGGGTGATTTCGGCAAGGCCGTCATGCTGTGGAATGGACCCTGAAACAGGTTCGGGGTGACGAATAGAGAGCGAGTGGATCGTAATCGTTCTTGGCATCATTTCGACCGTCTCGCCGGCTCTCGCCAATGAATAAGCAGCCTTGCCGCCGATCTTCAGCGCGGAAAAGGCGGGGGGCACCTGCTCGATTGCGCCGGTGAAGCGGGGCAGGGTGGCTTCAACCTGCTCCGGCGTCGGGCGGATGGCGCTGGTGGCGATCACCTTGCCCTCCGCGTCGAGCGTGTCGGTTTCCTCGCCGAAGCGGATCGCGAATTCATAGGTCTTGGTCGAGTCGAGCATCCGCCCGGCGAGCTTGGTCGCTTCGCCGATCGCGATCGGGAGAACCCCGCTCGCCAGCGGGTCGAGCGTCCCTCCATGGCCGACCTTGGTCTTCGGCTCGCCCGCCTCGCGGAGCGCGCGCTTCACGGCCGACACCGCCTGGGTCGAGCCGAGGCCCACCGGCTTGTCGAGGATGATCCAGCCGTGGAGCAGCTCTATTCGCCCTCGAGGTCCTGGGCGACCTTCTCGGTACGGAGCAGCCGGTCGACGTGCGTGCCCTCGTCGAAGCTTTCGTCGGCGAGGAACTTCAGCCTGGCGGCATATTTCAGCTGCACCCGGCGGGCGACCTCGCGCTGCAGATAAGCGGTGTTCTGGCGCATCGCCTTGAGCACCGCCTCCTCGTCCTGGCCGAGGAGCGGCTTCACGAAAACGGTTGCGTGGCGAAGGTCGGGGGACATGCGCACCTCCGTGACGCTGACGAGGTGCGACTGGAGCACTGGGTCGTGGACGTCACCGCGTGCAAGCAATTCGCTCAGCACATGGCGCACCTGCTCGCCGACTCGAAGCAGTCGGACCGAGCGGCCTTCGGAGGTTTCGTTGCGGCGCATTACCAGTTCTCGTCATGCTGAACTTGTTTCAGCATCCATTTCTCCACGCACACTGCCGGTCTCCACGATGGACCCTGAAACGAGTTCAGGGTGACGGGCTAGAGAGTGCGCGCGCGCTCCTCGACCTCGAACACCTCCAGGCTGTCGCCCGGCTTGATGTCGTTGGTGTCGGCGAGAAGGACACCGCACTCCAGGCCCGAGGTTACCTCGTTGACATCATCCTTGAACCGCCGAAGCGAGGCAATGGTCGTCTTCGAAACGATGACGTCCTCGCGGGTGAGGCGGGCGTTGAGACCCTTGCGGATGACGCCTTCGAGGACGAGCAGGCCGGCGGCCTTGTCCTTCTTTCCGGCCGGGAACACCTCGCGCACTTCGGCGCGGCCGACGACCGTCTCGATGATCTCGGGACCGAGCTCGCCCGCCATCGCGCCCTTCACCCAGTCGGTGAGGTGATAGATGACGTCGTAATAGCGAAGCTCGACCTTGTTGCGCTCGGCGACCTCGCGCGCCTTGGCATTCGGGCGGACGTTGAAGCCGATGATCGGCGCTCCGCTGGCGCTCGCCAGGGTCACGTCGCTCTCGGTGATCGCGCCGACGCCCGAGTGAAGGATCCGCACGCGAATCTCGTCGGTCGAGAGGCGGTTGAGCGCGTGGACGATTGCCTCGACCGAGCCGTGGACGTCGGCCTTGACCACGAGCGGAAGCTCCTTGGTTGTCGACGCGTGGTTCGCGAACATATTCTCGAGCGTGACCGGAGCAGCGGTCGTCCGCTGCTTGTCGAGGACGCCCTGCCGGTAGGCGGCGACCTCGCGTGCGCGCGCGTCGTTCTCGACGACCGTGAACGGATCGCCGGCCGACGGAACGGCGGACAGGCCGAGGACCTCGACCGGGAATGAGGGCCCGGCTTCCTTCACCTGCCGGCCCCTGTCGTCGACCAGGGCGCGAACCTTGCCGCTCGACGCGCCGGCAACGAAGACGTCTCCGACCCGCAGCGTTCCGCGCTGGACGAGCACCGTCGCCAAGGGGCCGCGGCCCTTGTCGAGCTTGGCTTCGATCACGGTGCCTTCGGCGGGCCGATCGGGATTGGCCTTCAATTCGAGGATTTCCGCCTGGAGCTGGATCGCCTCGAGAAGCTTGTCGAGATTGGTCTTCTTGAGCGCGGAGACTTCGACGTCCTGGACGTCGCCGCCCATGTCCTCGACGATCACCTCGTGCTGGAGAAGCTCCTCGCGGACCTTCTGCGGCTTGGCATCCGGCTTATCCATCTTGTTGATGGCGACGATCATCGGCACGCCGGCCGCCTTGGTGTGGTTGATCGCCTCGATCGTCTGCGGCTTGAGCCCGTCGTCGGCAGCAACGACGAGAATGACGATGTCGGTGACGTTTGCGCCGCGGGCGCGCATTTCGGTGAACGCTTCGTGGCCCGGAGTGTCGAGGAAGCTGACCTTCGACTTGTCGGGCAGGGTCACCTGATAGGCGCCGATGTGCTGCGTGATTCCGCCAGCTTCGCCCGAAACGACGTCCTCGCCGCGAATGGCGTCGAGAAGCGACGTCTTGCCGTGATCGACGTGGCCCATGATGGTCACGACCGGCGGCCGCGTCTTGAGCGATTCCGGAGCGTCGACATCGACCGACGTGTCGATGTCGATGTCGGATTCGCTGACCCGCTTGATGTTGTGCCCGAACTCGGTGACGAGAAGCTCGGCCGTGTCCTGGTCGATCGTCTGGGTCAGAGTGACCGGCATTCCCATCTTGAAGAGCGCCTTGACGAGGTCGGCGCCGCGCTCGGCCATTCGGTTGGCGAGCTCCTGGACGGTGATCGCTTCGGGAACGACGATGTCGCGGACCTGCTTCTGCGCGGGTCCGGCTTCCTGGTGGTGGCGCTTTTCCTTTTCGCGGGCACGGCGAAGCGCGGCCAGCGAGCGGGCGCGACTGTCGTCCTCGCCGGAAAGCGCGCGGCTGACGGTCAGCTTGCCGCGATGGCGATGTTCCTCGCGACCGCGCGAAGGCCGCGCAGGCTCGGGCCGCTTGGCCGCGGGCGCATGGCCGTGGCGGCGCTGGGCGCGGCTTTCGTCTTCGTCCTCGGCGGCCGCAGGAGCGGCGGCTTCGGGCTGGGCAACGGCCTCGACGGCGCGCTTGGCCTCGTCTTCGGCACGAGCACGTGCTTCCTCGGCGGCTGCTTCCTCGGCCTTGCGATTCTCGTCGGCGCGGCGGCGCTCTTCCTCGCTCTGCTGGCTGCGCACGCGCTCTTCGCGGCGGCGCGCTTCCTCCAGCGACGTCAGGCGCGCTTCCTCGGCTTCGCGCAGCAGGCGTTCCTGAGTTTCCATGCGGCGGGTCATGTCGTCGACCGGCGACGAGCGCGCGGGCTTTGCCGGAGCGGCCTTGGGAGCGGGCTTCGGCTGGGGCGATTCGGCGACGGGTTCGGGCTCCGGCGTCTTCGGCGGCTCGGGAGCTTCGCCCGGCTTGCCGAGAATCCGGCGCTTCTTGACCTCGACCACGACCGTGTTCGACCGGCCATGGCTGAAGCTCTGCTTCACCTTTCCGGTTTCGACCGTTCGCTTGATTCCCAGCGGCGGCCGGGCGCCAAGTTTCGGTTTTTCGGTCTGGTCGCTCATTCTGTTCCTTCAACTTCTTCAGCCGAGCCGATTCCGTCTGGCGGAACGCCGCCTTCCAGGCCGGCATCGGGGTCAATGAATTCGCGCCACCGCAAGAGCGCGTGCGTGACGCGCGCCGCGGCCGCGGCTTCGATCAGGGCGACATGTACCACATTTTCGCGCCCCAAGGCTAATGACAAGATAGTGCGACCCTCGGGAAATATCACCCCCTGCGGGCCGCCGCCTCCAACCCGCCATGCCTGGTCGAGCGCCCTGCACCCATCCTCGCCGGCATCGGCGGCGTGGATCAGGAGGCGCACCTTGCCGGAGCGAGCGGCGCTCTCGACCCGCTCGGAGCCATTGACGAGATTGCCGGACCGCGCTTCCATTCCCAGCCGGTCGAGCGCCGCCTGGCGGAGCGCCCGCTCGGTTCGATCGGCGAGATCGGCGGGGACGGTGACCTCGCCCGCCTTGAAGGCGCGTTGGAGCGCGCCCTTGAGCTTGCCGTTGGCAACGGCCTCCGCGAGACCGGCCTTGCCGACGGCGATCCAGGCGCCCCGACCCGGAGCGCGAGCCCGGACATCGGGAGCAACCGTGCCGTCGGGGCCGAGCGCCAGCCGGATGAACGCGTCGCGGGCGCCCTTGCGCCGGGTGAGGACGCAGGTGCGTTCGGGGGTGTGCCCGCCTAGCGGATCATTTCGAGGATCCCGCATCGGCGGCCTCCTCGGTCTTTGGCTCATCCTCGAACCAGTGAGCGCGGGCGGCCATGATGATCTCGTTACCCTGCTCGTCGCTGAGCCCATAATCGGCGAGGATTCCGCCTTTGTCCTCGGGACGGGTAGGCGCGTCCGACCGGCGCCGCGGCTCAACCCGTTTCTTCTGCACCAGCTCGTCCGTTGCGAGATCGGCGAGATCGTCGAGAGTCTTGATCCCCGCCTTGCCCAGGGTGACGAGCATCTGCTCGGTCAGGTGCGGCATTCCGGCGAGAGCATCGTCGACTCCGAGGCTGCGGCGCTCCTCGCGGGAGGCGGCTTCGCGGCGCTCGAGGGCTTCGCCGGCGCGGCTCTGGAGTTCCTCGGCGATTTCCTCGTCGAGACCCTCGATCGCGCTGATTTCCTCGCGCGGGACGTAAGCAACTTCCTCAAGCGCGGTGAAGCCTTCGGCGACCAGCAGCTGAGCGAGAGTCTCGTCGACGTCGAGCTCCTCCTGGAACATGGTCGAGCGCTCGATGAACTCGCGCTGGCGCTTCTCGCTGGCATCGGCTTCGGTGAGGATGTCGATCTGCGAGCTGGTCAGCTGCGAAGCGAGCCGGACGTTCTGGCCACGGCGGCCGATGGCGAGGCTCAGCTGGTCGTCGGGAACGACGACTTCGATTCGGCTCTCTTCCTCGTCGATGACGACCCGGCTGACGGTGGCCGGCTGGAGCGCGTTGACGACGAAGGTCGCAAGATCCTCCGACCAGGGAATGATGTCGATCTTCTCGCCCTGGAGCTCCTGGACGACGGCCTGCACCCGGCTGCCCTTCATCCCGACGCAGGCGCCGACCGGGTCGATCGAGCTGTCGTGGCTGATGACCCCGATCTTGGCGCGGCTGCCCGGATCGCGGGCGGCGGCCTTGATCTCGATGATTCCGTCGTAAATCTCCGGCACTTCCTGGGCGAACAATTTCTTCATGAAGTCCGGGTGGGCACGCGACAGGAAGATCTGCGGTCCGCGCGATTCGCGGCTGACGCGGAGGATCAGCGAGCGGATTCGGTCGCCGACGCGGACCATCTCGCGCGGGATCTGCTGATCGCGGCGGATGACTCCCTCGGCCCGGCCGAGGTCGACGACGACGTGGCCGAACTCGACCCGCTTGACGACTCCGGTGATGACCTCGCCGGCGCGATCCTTGAATTCCTCATACTGGCGCTCGCGCTCGGCATCCCGGACCTTCTGGAAGATGACCTGCTTGGCGGCCTGGGCGGCGATGCGGCCGAACTCGATCGGCGGCAGCGGGTCGACGATGAAGTCGCCGAGCTTGGCGTTCTTGTCGAGCTTCTGCGCGCCTTTGAGGTCGACCTGCTTGAAATGATCCTCGGGCTCTTCGACGACTTCGAGAACCCGCCACAGCCTAAGCTCGCCGCTGGTCTGGTCGAGCTTGGCGCGGATGTCGTTCTCGGCGCCGTAGCGGGCGCGGGCGGCGCGCTGGATCGCATCTTCCATCGCCTCGATGACGATGCCCTTGTCGATCAGCTTTTCGCGTGCGACCGCATCCGCGATCGCCAGCAGTTCGGCCTTGTTTGCAGTCGGTGCCGCTGGTGCTGCGGTAGCCATTGGGTTCAACCTTCCGTCTTGATGAGGTCCGCCCCTTCGGTGCTGAGCGGATTGGTGGCTTCGATGAGTTCGTCGGTGAGCAGGAGCTTCGCCGAGGCAATGGAGGCAAAGGGGATCGGATAGTCCTTTCCGTCCTTGCCGGTGACATGGACAATCCCGCCCTCGCCGGTGCCGCAGATTGTTCCGGAGAATTGCTTGCGCCCGCCCATCGGCTCGGCGAGCGTGATCCGGGCCTGCTGGCCGGACCAGTCGTCATAATCCTTGAGGCGGGTGAGCGGCCGGTCGATTCCGGGCGAGCTGACCTCCAGCCGGTAGGCCCCCTCGATCGGGTCGGCGGCGTCCAGCACGTCCGACAGCCGTCTCGAGATCGTCTCGCAATCGCCGAGGACCAGCTGGCGCGTGTCGGGCCGCTCGGCCATCACCTGCAGCGTGGGGTCTGACGTCCCGCCGATCATTGCGACGCGCACGAGATCGTAGCCGAGCGACTTGAGCTCGGGCTCGATCAACCGTTTAAGCGCGTCCAGATCAGCCATTCGTCGTTCCAACGCCAATTGCCCCAAACACCTTCGAGACCGGAGCCGAGGTGGCCCCAGCCTCAGCATCAATTACGATGTCGAGGAGAGAGCGGCGATATAGGCGTGTCTAGGAACGGGCGCAAGCGCGCTCAACGCCGAAGCGCGCGATTCTCCTCGCGGACTCGAATAGTGAGGATTGCGGCATTGAGGATGGTGAAGACGAGCGCGACCCAGGGGAGGCCGAACACCAGCGGGAGAACGGCAATCTCGCCGGCGACGATCCAGTAATTGGGATGGTTGAGGAAGCGGTACGGGCCTTCCTTCACCAGATCCTCGCCGGGAAGGACGATGATCCGGGTCGTCCAGCGCGGGCCGAGGGTCGCCAGTACCCAGAAGCGGGCGAACTGGAGGATGACGTAGAGCGCCAGCCAGAATGCATCGGGCGCCCGGTCGTGGGCGAGAAGCCACAGAGTCACCAGCCACAAGGCGTGGACTCCGACGATCAGCGGGTAATGGCCTGCGGCATGCTCGCGGGCGCCGCGCTCCAGAAGGCGTTGGGTGTTGCGGCCGCTGAACCACAATTCGATCAGCCGCTCGATGGTGACGTAAGCAAGGATTGCGACGGCGAACAGGTTCATGCGTTCTCCAACAGCAGGCCCGCACAGGTAAATCCGGGCCCGAAGGCCGTCAGTAGAACGCGCCTCGGGAGCCCGCGTTCGATCAGCCGCTGGAGGACGAACAGAACCGTCGGCGCGCTCATGTTGCCGTAATCGTTGAGGATTTCGCGCTCGAGGTTGAGCTCGCCCTGTGGGAGATCGAGCGAGCTTTCGATGGCGTCGATGACCTTCACTCCGCCGGGATGACAGCAATAGCGGTCGATGTCGTCGCGGGTTCGGCCGAAGCTTCCGAGCATTTCGTCGACGGCGTCGGCCATGTTCGCCTCGACGAACGGCGGGATTGCGCGGTCGAAGATGACCGCGAGTCCCGGGTCCTCGACCTCCCAGCCCATGATGCGCTGCGTATCCGGCCACAATTTCTCCGCGGCTCCGGTGATCCGGCCGATGCAATGGGCTCCGCTTCGAACGACCGCAGCGGCGGCGCCGTCGCCGAACAAGGCAGTGGCGACGATCGCTGCCGGGTCGTCGCTATCGAGCCGGATCGAGATCGAGCAGGTCTCGACGGTGACGAACAGCCAATTGGAGCCGGGCTCGGCAGCGGCCAGCCGAGCCGCGATGGCGAGGCCGTTGACCCCGCCGGCGCAGCCGAGGCCGAAGACGGGGACCCGGCGAACGTCGGGCCTGAGGCCGAGCTTTGGCCCGACCCGCGCTTCGAGGCTTGGGGTTGCGATTCCGGTGGTGGAGGCGGTGACGACCCCGTCGATCTGGTCCGGCTGCAGCCCGGCTTTCTCGATCGCCTCGGATGCGGCCCGCTCGAACATGTCCTGGGCAGCCGCGAGATAGACGGCGTTGCGATCGTGCCAGCCGTGCGGCTGCTCATACCACTCCGCCGGAGCGACGATGTGGCGAGTCGCGATCCCCGCATTGTCGAACACGCCCGACAACCGGTCGAACAGGGCTGGCTTGCCGCCCCAGGCGCGGCGAGCCGCTTCCTTGGCATAGGACTGCTCGACGATGTCGGGCGGGACAGCAGTGGCCAGGGATAAAAGGCTGCAGGGTTGCATTATGCACCTCTAGACAGTGTGGCAGCCCCACAGGTTCCCTTTCGGGAGTGAAACAGTTGGGATGAGCGTGCGGTTAATACAAGCTTGTCTTTTGCTGGCGGTCGCAGCCTGCGGTGCGTCCGGCCCAACTTCGGCGCAATCGGGTAACATTGAAGCCGCTCCCGCGGCGAAAAGCGGGCCGCCGTTCCGAGTGGCGGAAGTCGCGACCTTCGACAGTCCGTGGGCGATCGCCTTCCTTCCCGGAAGCACGACTGCGCTGGTGACCGAAAAGCCCGGCCGGATCTGGCTGATCGATGTCGCCAACGGGCGGAAGCAGGCGGTCGCGGGGGCACCGAATGTGGTAGTGAGCTCCCAGAGCGGGCTGCTCGATATCGCTCCGTCACCGCGCTTCGCCTCGGACGGGCTGGTTTATGTCACCTATTCGCAAAACTCGCCGAACGGCGGAAGCGGACTCGCGCTCGCTCGCGCAAAGCTGGTGCGCGAGGGCGGCCCGGCGCGGCTAGCGGGGCTGCGGGTCCTCTGGCACGATCCGGCCGGCGGCCGCGGCGGCCAGTTCGGCGCCCGGATCGCCTTCGCACCCGACGGACAGACCCTGTTCCTGAGCTCGGGCGAGCGGCAGCGTTTCACCCCGGCGCAGGACCCGGGCCAGCCGCTCGGCAAGATCCTCCACCTGACTCTCGACGGGAGACCGGCGCCGGACAATCCGATGGCGGGCAGGACCGGCGCGGCGACGGTCGAGGTGACCGATCCTCCCAGGGACACGCAGGCCGCGAAGAGCGCGGCCGCCAGGACGGTGCGCTGGTCGGGGCCCAACCTCACTCCGGCGGAGACCTGGACCAGCGGACACCGCAATCCCTACGGCCTGATGTTCGCTCCCGACGGGACGCTGTGGGAAACCGAGATGGGTCCGCGCGGGGGCGACGAGCTCAACATCATCGTGAAGCGCAGGAATTACGGCTGGCCGGTGGTCTCGAACGGGGAGAATTACGACGGAGTCCCCATCCCCAATCACTCGACGCATCCCGAATTCGAGGCGCCGAAGCTATCCTGGAACCCCTCGGTCTCGCCGGGGGGGCTCCTGATCTACACGGGCTCCAGCTTCCCGCAGTGGAAGGGCGACGCGCTGATCCCGGCGCTGACAGCCCAATCGCTGATCCGAGTCGATATCGAAGGCCACGATGCGAAGAGGGCCGACGAATGGCCGATGGGCGCCCGGCTTCGCGGGATCGCGCAGGGGCCGGACGGCTCGGTGTACATCCTGCAGGATGGAGCGGGCGCCAAGCTGCTAAGGCTGACGCCCGCACCCTAATGTGAGCAGCCGCCATGCCCTCGGGGGCATGGCGGCGCGTGGCTGCTTACTCCGCCGGCTGGTCGACCTTGCGCAGGTAGGGCTTGATCGTCTCGAAGCCCTGCGGATATTTCTCGCGGGCGGCCTCGTCGGAAACCGACGGCGGGATGATGCACTGCTCACCGTTCTTCCAGTTGACCGGAGTCGCCAGCGTGTGGCGGTCGGTCAGCTGGACCGATTCCAGGAGTCGCAGGATCTCGTCGAAATTGCGCCCCGAGTTCATCGGGTAGATCAGCATCGCCCGGATCTTCTTGTCGGGGCCGATGATGTACACTGCGCGAACCGTCGCATTGTTGGCCGAAGTCCGGCCTTCATGCGTGCCTTGCTCGTCGGCGGGAAGCATATTGTAGAGCTTCGACACCTTGAGCTCGGTGTCGGCGATGATCGGATAGTTCACGTCCGCTCCGCCGACGTCCTTGATGTCGCCCAGCCAGCGGCCGTGGCTGTCGACCGGGTCGACGGACAGCGCAAGGATCTTGGTGTTCCGCCTGGTGAATTCGGGCTCGATCTTGGCCATGTAGCCAAGCTCGGTGGTGCACACCGGAGTGAAGTCCTTCGGGTGCGAGAAGAGGATGGCGTAGCCGTCGCCGATCCAGTCGTGGAAATGGATCGTCCCCTGCGTCGTCTCGGCGGTGAAGTCGGGGGCGGTGCTGCCGATGGCGAGGCACTGAGTCATGTGAATCTACTCCTTCTCAAGCGGTTGTTTCATCTTCCCTGATGAAGTCGGGTTCGATGTCGGCCGGCCGTTCCAGCCACGGCGCCACCGGCAGTCCCTTCGAGCGAAGGAACTCCGGGTTGAACAGCCGCGATTGATAGCGCGTGGCCGGGTCGCAAAGCATGGTGACGATGGTCTTGCCCGGACCGATTTCCCTGGCGAGGCGGATGGCGCCGGCGACATTGACCCCCGACGAGGTGCCGAGCGCGAGGCCTTCATGCTCGATCATCGCGTAGATGGTGTCGAGAGTCTCGTCGTCCGGGATCAGGAAACTGTGGTCGACCTTCAGCCCTTCGAGGTTGGCGGTGATCCGGCCTTGGCCGATGCCTTCGGTGATCGAGCTTCCCTCGGAGCGGAGCTCGCCGGTCGTGTAATAATTGAACAAGGCCGCTCCGGGCACGTCGGCGAGAGCGATGGAGATATTCGGATTGCGCTGGCGAAGTGCCATTGCAACGCCCGCAAGCGTTCCACCGGTTCCGACGGCGCTGACGAACGCATCGACCTTGCCTTCGGTCTGGTCCCAGATCTCGGGGCCGGTTGTCTTCACATGGGCGTCGCGGTTAGCGACATTGTCGAACTGGTTGGCGAAGATCGCGCCGTCCGGGTCCTCGTTGTTGAGCCGCTCGGCCAGGCGCGCAGCGACCTTCACGTAATTGTTCGGATTCCGGTACGGCACCGCCGGTACTTCGATCAGTGCCGCGCCCAGCGCTCGAAGCGCCGTCTTCTTCTCTTCCGTCTGGGTCTCGGGGATGACGATCACAGTGCGCATCCCGAGCGCATTGCCGACGACGGCGAGGCCGATTCCGGTGTTGCCCGCGGTCCCGTCGACGATGATCCCGCCCGGGCGAAGCCGGCCGTCGCCGATCGCGTCGCAGATGATCCCGAGCGCCGCGCGGTCCTTCACCGATCCGCCCGGGTTCATGAATTCGGCCTTGCCGAATATCGTGCAGCCGGTCTCCTCCGACGCCTTGCGGAGCTTGATCAGCGGGGTGTTGCCGATCGCGTCGAGAACGGTTTCGCGCACCTGCATGCCCGGGCCATGTAGGACCGGCGCACGAGTCGCGAAAGGGTCAGGGACAGCGCTGATACCGTAAATAATAAGCGCGGCGGCCTTCGCGGTCCGCTTTCCCTTCGTAGCGGGTGGCGGGCCAGCCGCCGGGCCGCTCAAGAAAATCGGCGGGTTTCTCGGCCAGCCAGGCGAACTGGGCCGAGTGGCGCTGCATGATCATCAATGTCCATTCGAGATAGACGGGATGGTCGGTGGCGATGCGAAGCTCGCCGCCGGCTTTGATCTTGGATGCGATGAGGTCGATCGGGCCGTCGTTGACCATCCGCCGTTTCGAATGCCTGGCCTTGGGCCACGGATCGGGGTGGAGGAGATAGACGAAGCTCAAGCTTCCATCCGGAACCCGCCGGATGACCTCGAGCGCATCGCCGCGCCACAACCGGACGTTGGCGAGATGCCCGTCGCGGATGTGGCCGAGCGCGGTCGCGACCCCGTTGAGGAACGGCTCGCAGCCGACGAAGCCGTGATCGGGGAGCAGGTCGGCGCGATAGGCGAGGTGCTCGCCGCCGCCGAAGCCGATCTCGAGGTGCATCGGGCGCTTGTCCCCGAACAGGCGCTCGGACGTGATCTCGCCATCTTCCGGCACCGCAATCCGAGGCAGGACGGCTTCGATCAGTTCCTGCTGGCTTTTGCGCAGCTTGTGCCCGCTCGACCGGCCGTAAAGCCGGTTGAGCGTAGTCGGATCGCCCTGCTTGTGCGCGGTCATCGGGCGGGCCTTAGCGTCGGCGGACCGCGGCGGGAACCTTCGGCCGGCGCCCGGAGTCGATGCGCCCGAGATGAACGTCGCAGACGAACACAGCCAATCCTACTGATACGATTCTCCTGACAGGCGTCTGGCTCAGCTACTTTATCGGCGCAGCGATCGGGGTCGCGATCCTGCTCCAATGGTCGCTTGCGGCAGTGCTTCCCCCGGTTGCGGGGCTGCTGGTCCTGGTCGCGATCGACTGGAGGAACCCGATCCTCCTCCCGAAAGCCGAATTCGAGCAGATGAGGAAGGGCCGCCGCACAGGCTGAATGCGAATCGGGAACTTCCCGCCTTCCGCGGCGTCAAAGCCCGCGCCCACCCTGAGATGGTTCAAAAGAAGGAGGAGGAGGGAAGTGACAGACAGCGACCGCGCCCATGTCCATCCGCGAAGCACCGCGAGAATCGGCGATCATCCGATCCACCCGATGCTGATCCCGTTCCCGATCGTCTGTTTCATCCTGACGTTCGTTGCCGACGTCATTTTCACCCGGACTCACGACACCACCTGGGCAACTGCTTCTGTCTGGTTGCTGGTCGTCGGCCTGGTCTTCGCCGCGCTGGCTGCGATCGCTGGCCTGACGGACTTTCTTGGCGACGATCGCGTGCGCGGGTCGAGCGATGCCGTAAAGCACATGCTTGCCAACGTCACGGCAGTCGTTCTGGAGCTGGTGAACGTCACCCTCAGATGGCGCGACACCGGCTTCATCGATTCCGCCGGAGTGTACATCTCCGGAATCGTCGTCCTCATCCTGCTCTACAGCGGCTGGAAGGGCGGCGATCTCGTCTTCCGCCACGGAATCGGAGTGAACGACGGCAGCTAAAGGCTAGGCGTCGATTTTCGCGCCCACTCCGCTTGCTCCGACTGCGGCCCTAAGGTCGTCGGCAAGGTCGATCCGCTCCCACGGGAAGAAGTCTCCGTCGGCTTCGCGCCCGAAATGGCCGTAGGCCGCCGTCGGTTCGTAGATGGGCCGGTTGAGCTTCAGGTGCGTGCGAATTCCGCGCGGAGTGAGGCCGCCGAGCTTCTCGATCCGGCCGATCGCCTTTTCGAGCTCGGCGTCGTCGACGGTGCCGGTGCGATGCGTGTCGACGTACAACGACAGCGGTGCCGACACACCGATCGCGTAAGCGAGTTGGATCGTGCAGCGCTTGGCGAGCCCCGCCGCGACGATGTTCTTGGCAAGATAGCGCGCAACATAAGCCGCTGAGCGGTCGACCTTGGTCGGGTCCTTGCCCGAGAAGGCGCCGCCGCCGTGCGGTGCAGCGCCGCCGTAGGTGTCGACGATGATCTTTCGGCCCGTGAGCCCGGCATCTCCGTCGGGGCCGCCGATCTCGAACGCGCCGGTCGGGTTGATGTGATAGACGGTGCTGTCGGTCAGCAGCTCGGCGGGCATGACTCGCGCGACGACGTTCTTCACGTACTCGCGCAGCTGCGTCTCCTTCTCGCCCTCGTCATAGCCCGGCTTGTGCTGGGTCGAAACGACGATCGCGGCCGCCTCCACCGGATGGCCGTTCTCGAAGCGCAAGGTGACTTGGCTCTTGGCGTCCGGTTCGAGGAACGGAGCCGCTCCCGAATGGCGGTCGGCCGCCATCGCTAGGAGGATCTTGTGGCTGTAGTCGAGGGTCGCCGGCATCAGATCGGGAGTCTCGTCGCAGGCAAACCCGAACATGATGCCCTGGTCGCCCGCGCCCTCGTCCTTGTTGCCGGCGGCATCGACACCCTGAGCGATATGCGCCGACTGGCCGTGGAGATGATTGAAAAACTCGAAGTTCGACCAGTGAAAGCCGGCCTGCTCATAACCGATCCGCTTGACGGTGCCGCGAACCACCTCCTCGATCTCGTCGCGGGCGCCGGGCGCCCAGCCGCCATGCTCCAGCCACCGATCCTCGTCGAACACCGGCTTGCAGCGGATCTCGCCGGCAAGGATCACGCGATTGGTAGTCGTCAGGGTTTCGCAGGCGACTCGCGCCTCCGGATCCTTGGCGAGAAGCAGGTCGACGATGGCGTCGCTGATCTGGTCGGCGACCTTGTCGGGATGACCTTCGGAAACCGACTCCGAGGTGAAGAGATAATTGCTTCGCATTTGCTCGAATTCCGTCCTTCGGCGAGTGCTTGGGAAGGTCATATAAAGGATTTGTTATATGCGCCGATAGCGCCAGCCTCCGGCAAGAGCAATGCCGCCGATGAGAAGCAAAGCGGCGAGCAGCAGCGGGATGGCATTTCCAAAGCGCGCGAAGATCGTGGGCTGGGGCGACTCGGGCGGCAAATAGCCGTCGATGACGCCAGCTTTGCGCCAGCCGAGCTGCTTTACGATATTGCCGCGCGCGTCGATGATCGCGCTGATCCCGGTGGGGGTGGCGCGAATCACCGGAAGCCCTTCCTCGGCGGCGCGAAGCCGTGCCTGGGCGAGGTGCTGCGGCGGTCCCCAGCTTCCGAACCATGCATCGTTGGACGGGTTGAAGATGAAGTCCGGCCGGTCCGATTCGTCGACGACATTGCCCGAGAAGATGATTTCGTAGCAAAGCTGAAGCCCGACCCTGCCCCAGCCGGGAAGGTCGATCGTCCTTGGCCCCGGCCCGGCGTTGAAGTCGAAATCGCCCGGCGCAAGGCGAGCGAGGCCGAGCGGCTCCAGGATCGGCCGCATCGGCAGATACTCGCCGTACGGGACGAGGTGCGCCTTGTCGTAGCGCTCGACGACACTGCCATCCGGGGCGAGCGCGAAGATGCTGTTGGTCGCTCCGCTAATGGTTCGGCCGTCGTTGGAAGTGAGGCCGATTCCGCCGGTCAGCAGAAAGGCTCCGGCAGGGGCGGATCGAGCCGCCCGGCGGCGCTGGAACGCAGCGAGATCGGCGGGAAGGCCGGCGCGCTGGTCCATCAGCGGCTCGGTCACCGCCGCTTCGGGCCAGAACAACAGGTACGAGCTGTCCTGGCCAGGCGATGCGGAAAGCTGCGCCAAGGTGAGCGCCGCCTCGTCCGCCAGCTCGGGCCGCCATTTGTCCTGCTGGCCGATGTTCGGCTGGACGATCCGGATCGGCTTGATGGTGAGGGGGTCGTCGGGAACCCGCGAGGAGGGGAGCAGCCACAAAAGCGCGGTTGCAAGGACGATCAGCACCCCCGGCAGCCATTTGCGGCGCATTTCCAGCCAGATCACGCTTCCGAGAAGCGCCGTCAGCGCCGACAGGCCATAGGTGCCGATCAGCGGAGTCGTCTCGATGAGGGCGGTGGGCGCCATTGCCGCCGCGGCCGGGTTCCACGGGAAGCCGGTGAAGATTCCGGCGCGGAGCCATTCGCTGATAGCCCAGGCACCGCCAAGCGCCAGCGCCAGCGCGGCCTCGTTGCCCTTGCCGATACGCCACGCGAGTCCGGTCGCGAGCGCCGGATAGACGGCGAGGTAGATCGATAGCAGGACGACCGCCACCCAGCCCAGCGAGGGCGGCATCTTCGCCTGGTAGGTGAAGGCGGTCGCAATCCAGTTGAGGCCGATGACGAACTGGCCGAAGCCGAACAGCCAGCCGATGAGAAGCGCGGTTCGAAGCCTGGTCGTGCGCCACAGCAGCCAGAGCACGACTGCGAAGGCGACGGGCATCAGCAGCCACAGACCCGCGGGCTCGAAGGCGAAGGCTGACGCGGCGCCGGTGACGAAGGCGAACGGCGGGACCAGCTTCGGCGATTTGAGCGCTTTCAGAATGGCATCCTCCCCCGCCAACGGGAACGGTCGTCCCGAGCCCGCCCATCGCTAGCCGAATTCGCGGGCGGAACGAAAGTCTGGACAGCGCCTGTGTTCGCGACCACGGGGCCAGCATGAGCCTGCCGCCGTTCCATCTCGCCTTCCCGGTGGACGATCTCGACGCCGCCCGCCGCTTCTACGGCAGGCTGCTTCAGTGCCCGGAAGGGCGCAGCGCCGACGACTGGGTCGACTTCAATCTCTACGGCCACCAGATCGTCGCCCATCTCGCCCCCGACTCGATCCGCGCCAGCGTGACCAATCCCGTCGACGGCGAGGACGTTCCAGTCCCGCATTTCGGTATCGTCCTTGCGATCGCCGAGTGGAAAGAGCTCGCCGAGCGGCTCGTCGAAGCGGACGTGGATTTCGTCATCGCTCCGACCGTCAGGTTCGAGGGCCAGCCGGGAGAGCAAGCGACGATGTTCTTCCTCGATCCGGCGGGCAACGCACTCGAGTTCAAGGCGATGGCCAACCCGGCGAACCTGTTCGCCAGGGATTAGGCCGCCTGCCCGTCCGGCTCGGGCGCGTGAAGGCGGACGCGGAGAATCTTGCGCGGGTCGGACTCCACGGCCTCCAGGCGCCATCCCGATGGATGAAGGACCGATTCGCCGCGCTCGGGGATGTGACCGGCGAGCAGGAAAACGAGCCCGCCGAGCGTGTCCACTTCGTCCTCTTCCCACACCAGCCGCGCGTCGACCGCTTCGGCGAGGTCTTCCAGCTCGATCCGCGCGTCGGCTTCCCAAACGCCTTCGTCGAGGCGCGACAGCATTCCCGCCTCCTCGATGTCGTGCTCGTCCTCGATCTCGCCAACGATCTCCTCGACCACGTCCTCGATCGTGACGAGGCCCTCGGTGCCGCCGAACTCGTCGACGACGATGGCCAGATGCGTTCGCTGGGCGCGCATCCGGGCGAGCAGATCGATGACTCCCATCGACTCGGGGACGAACAAGGGATTGCGCATCAACGCCTGCATCGAGCGGTCGCGATCCTTGTCGATCATCGCCGAGAACAGGTCCTTGATGTGGACCATGCCGACGATTTCATCGAGGCTGTCGCCATAGACGGGCAGGCGGCTGTGCTCGGCCTCCGCGAACGCCTGCACAAGCTCGTCGAAGGCGATCGTCGAAGGGACCGAGACGATGTCGCCGCGGGTGACGCAGATGTCGCCGGCAGTCTCGTCGCCGAAGTGAAGCAGGTTGCGGAGCATCTGCCGCTCGACGGGCGTCAGGTCTCCAGCGACCTGGCGCGACTCCTCGGCTTCGTCGATCGCTTCCTCGATTTCCTCGCGGAGCGTCTGCTCGCTGTCCTCACCCCAGATCAGGGCGCGCATCCCGCGCCATAATCTTGAGCCGGCGTCGTCGTTACTGGTGTCCATGATCAAGCTTCATCCGAATAAGGGTCGCCGATGCCGAGAAGCGCAAGCGCGCGCACTTCGCGCGATTCCATATCCTCGGCGGAGCGGTCGTCGTGGTGATCGTAGCCGAGCAGGTGGAGCGTTCCGTGGACGATCAGGTGAGCGGCATGCTGCTCCAGCGGGATCGCCTTTTCGGCCGCCTCGCGCTCGCAAACGCCGCGGGCAAGGACGAGATCGCCGAGCATCAGCTCGGGTCCATCGCCGCCGACCTCCGAAAGATCGCTGGGCGCCGCCTGGGGGAAGGAGAGAACGTTGGTCGGCCGGTCCTTGCCGCGCCAGCCGGCGTTGAGCGCCTTGACCTGGTCGTCGCCGGTCAGCCGAACCGAAAGCTCGACCGGCCGCTCGGACCGGGCGAGCTGCGGGAATGCGCTTTGCGCGATTGCGGCTTCGGCCGCGGTGCGCACGAGCGCCTCCCAGCGGGTGCTACTGTCCCACTCGGGATCGGCATCTATGTCGATATCGAGAGTCATGCTCAGGCCCCGGGGCCTTCATAGGCCTCAACGATGCGGCCGACCAACGGGTGCCTCACGACGTCTGCCACGGTGAACGGGACGACCGCGATTCCCTTGACCCCGGTCAGTCGCTCGACGGCGTCGTGAAGGCCGGACTTGCCGCCTTCGGGCAGGTCCACCTGCTTGGGATCGCCGCAGATCACCATCCGGCTGCGCATTCCAAAGCGGGTCAGGAACATCTTCATCTGCGCCGGCGTGGTGTTCTGCGCCTCGTCGAGGATGATGAAGGCGTCGTTCAGAGTCCGGCCGCGCATGAAGGCGATCGGAGCGATCTCGATCTCGCCGCTGGCGATCCGCCGCTCGACCTGCTCGGTCGGGAGCATGTCGTAGAGCGCGTCGTAGAGCGGGCGGAGATAGGGATCGACCTTCTCCTTCATGTCGCCGGGAAGGAAGCCGAGGCGCTCGCCCGCTTCGACCGCCGGGCGCGACAGGATCAGCCGGTCGACGCTTCCGCTGATGAGCTGCGATACCGCCTGGGCGACGGCGAGGTAGGTCTTGCCGGTCCCGGCGGGGCCGAGCGCGAAGATCATGTCGTCGCGCGCGAGTGCTTCCATGTAGACGGTCTGGGTCGGAGAGCGCGGAACGATGGTTTTCTTGCGCGTCCGGATCATGACTTTCGGCGGCGAGGCGACCTCGTCGTTGATGATCCCGTCGAGACTGGGCTGGGCGGCCATTCCGAGCACCGCCTCGACGGTCTCCGAATCGATGTCGTTGCCCTGCTCGAGCCTCTTGTAGAGCCCGACGAGAACGTCCCGAGCTCGCGCGGCCGAATCGGCTTCGCCCTCGATCTGCACCCGGTTGCCGCGCGCGGCGATGTGAACTCCGAGCCGACTCTCGATCGTGATCAGGTGCCGGTCATAATCGCCGAACAGCGGCCCGAGCAGGTACGGCTCGTCGAATTCGAGCTCCAGGCGCGCGCGCCCCTGCTCGTTGGCGGGAACTGCGGCGAGTTCGGGTTTGCGGCCCATCAGGCGGCGTCTTCCTGTCGAAGGGCGCCGGTCATGCTGTTCGGGCCGGCGGCGGTTAAGGTGAGGGTGAGCAGGGTTCCCGGCCTGGCGCCGGTTTCGACATGGACCGATTGGAGCCAGGGCGAGCGGCCGATCATCTGGCCCGGACGTCTTCCGGGCCGCTCGATCAGCACCACCGTCTCCCGGCCGACCGTCGAGCGGTTGAACGCCAGCTGGTTCGCGGCAATCCGCGCGTGGAGGCGCTGCAGCCGCTCGGCCATGACTTCGGGCGCGATCTGGTTGTCCATCGCCGCCGCCGGAGTGCCCGGCCGAGCGCTGTACTTGAACGAATAAGCCGAGGCGTAACGCACCTCGTCGACGATCCGAAGGGTGGCCTCGAAATCCTCCTCGGTCTCGCCGGGGAAGCCGACGATGAAGTCGCCGGAAATGGCGGCGTCGGGGCGAGCGGCGCGCATCTTTTCGATCGTGCGCAGGTAGGTCTCGGTCCTGTGGCTGCGATTCATCGCCTTCAGGATGCGGTCGCTTCCCGACTGAACCGGAAGATGGAGGTACGGCATCAGTTTCTCGACCTCGCCGTGGGCGGCGATCAGTGAGTCCGTCATGTCGGCGGGATGGCTGGTCGTGTAGCGGATCCGCTCCAGCCCATCGATTCGCGCAATGTCGCGGATGAGATCCGCGAGGCCGCGGCCGTCATGCTCCCACGCGTTGACGTTCTGGCCGAGGAGGACGATCTCCCTTGCTCCAGCCTCGACCAGAGCTCGCGCCTCGGCGACGATGTCGCGTCCCGGCCGCGAGATTTCGGCGCCGCGCGTATAGGGCACCACGCAATAGGTGCAGAATTTGTCGCAGCCTTCCTGGACCGTCAGGAAAGCACTCGGGGCGGCGCGGCGGCGCGCGGGAAGCGCGTCGAATTTCGAAATGGCCGGCATGTCGGTGTCGACGGGACGCGCGCCGCGGCTCGCCTGTGCCACCATTTCCGGCAGACGGTGATAGGCCTGCGGGCCGACGACCATGTCGATCATCGGCGAGCGCGCCTTGGCTTCGGCGCCTTCGGCCTGGGCGACGCAGCCGGCGAGCGCGATCATCGGCCGCGACCCATCCTCCCGCTTCAGGCGCCCGACGTCCGAATAGGCCTTCTCTGCCGCTTTTTCGCGGATGTGGCAGGTGTTGAGGACGACGAGGTCGGCATCCTCGCCGTTGGGCGCGGCGGCCAGTCCGTTGTCGGCCAGGAGCTCGGATATCCGGTCGCCGTCATAGACGTTCATCTGGCAACCGAAGGATTTGATCCGAAAGGTCTTTGGGGTGGATTGCATCGGCGCGGCTATACGCGAGGGTGCGGGCGACTTGAAGCCAGCGCGGTCTCGATTGCTTCGCGCGCACGATTGGCGAGCGCCTTCCGGTCCCCGCTCCGCTCCAGCGGGTCGAGGATTCGAATGATCACCGGGACAGTTCGCGAGCGGCCCAGAATTCGGAGGACGTTTTGCTTGCCGGACTCGCGGTGCCAGCCGAGCTCGGGCGCACAATCGCCATAGTCGATCGCGACCGGCCGGACCTCGACCCTCGGGGGAGCCGGGGCGACAGCCTGGAACAAGGTCGAGCGGAATGGCAGCAGGTGCGTTCCGGGTCCGGTCGTGCCTTCGGGAAAGAGCGCGAGCGGCTGCGGGCCGCCTAGTTTTTGCGCAATTCGCTCCGCCTGGCGGGCGGCTCCGCGGCGGTCATTGCGGCGGACGTAGAGAGTGGCGTCCTGGTCGGCCATCCAGTGAACCAGCGGGTGGCCGAGCTCCGCCTTGGAGACGAATGCACAGCCGGTCGCTCCGCCGAGGATCGGAATGTCGAGCCAGCTAGTGTGATTGCAGATGAGGAGCGTGTGTGGGCGAAGGCGCTTGCCGGCGACCCGGATGCGGACGCCGCAAATCCAGGCGGAAGCGGCGAGAAAGCGCCTCGGCCAGTCCGACGAGCCGAACACGAGCTTGGTGAGGGCGTGGATCGGGACGCAGGCGCCAAACAGCAGGACCAGCGCGGCGATCCGCGCAGCGGCGATGATCATTGAGCTGCGGCTATTGCCGGTTTCGGGCAAGCGAGACGCCGTACAGCTCCATCCGATGATCGACCAGCCGATAACCGAGCTTCTCGGCGATCCGCTTCTGAAGCGCCTCGAGCTCGTCGTCGACGAATTCGACCACTTTGCCGGTTTCGACGTCGATCAGATGGTCGTGATGCTCGTCGGACGCGGCCTCGTAGCGGGCCCGGCCGTCGCCGAATTCGTGCCGAGCGAGGATTCCCGCTTCTTCGAACAGGCGGACCGTCCGATAGACGGTGGCGATCGAAATCCTCGGATCGATCGCGGACGCGCGCTCGTGCAGGGTCTCGACATCCGGATGATCTTCGGATTCGGAGAGAATGCGGGCGATGACTCGCCGCTGCTCGGTAATCCTGAGGCCCTTGTCGGCGCAAAGCGCTTCGACGTCGATGGTCGCGTGGGTCATGGGCAAAGAAGGTAGGCGCGAGCGTTGCGGGGGTAAAGAGAAGGGGCGCCGCGACGCGCCCCTTGATTCTTTTGCCGTGGATCCCGGATCAGCTCCGGAACGAGTGCTCTTGGGGTCACTTTGCCTTGCGCGTGCGACGGCGCTTGGTGCCGAGCCCGATCGACTTCGCAAGTGCCCGGCGCTGCTCCGCATAATTGGGCGCAACCATCGGATAATCCGACGAAAGTCCCCATTTCTGCCGATAGTCGACCGGAGTCATCTCGTGATTGGTCATCAGGTGCCGCTTGAGCATCTTCTGCTTTTTGCCACACTCGAGACAGCTGATGAAATCGGGCTTCACCGATGCACGAATCGAAACTTTGGGCTCGGGCTTTGCTTGGGCACCGGTTGCGGAAGGCGAAATTCCGGCGAGCGCCTGGTGCACATTCTGGATCAGGTGCGGAAGATCGTTGACAGCGACGCTGTTGTTGCTGACATGCGCAGCAACGATATCTGCAGTGAGCGTGAGAAGGGTGTCTTCCGCGACCTCATTATCGGCCATTTCGTTCATTCTCCATATATTTTCGTTCAAATTGCATCCAGGTGCTGCAAGTCAGGCCCCTAGCTACTTGTCGCTAGCTGAGCAATAGTGCGCCACTATTGATTTCGGTTAATCTTGTGTTTCCAGCACAAAGGTGAGCGCATCGAACTGCGCCCCGGCTTTCCCGCGGTAATAGTTGCGGCGGCGATTGGCTTGAGTGAATCCGGCGGCCTCGTAGAGGCGCGTCGCCGCATTGCCGTCGCGCACTTCGAGGTGAATTCGCTCGGCGCCGTTCGCCTTCGCGTCGGAGATGAAATGGTCGAGCAATTTGCGACCGATGCCGTTGCGCTGGGCCTGCGGGTCGACGGCAAGCAACAGCAGCTCGGAATCGCCGGCAACGGTGCGGTAGAGCGAGAAGCCGACGCTGTCCTTCTGATCATCGCGCGCCAGGATGAGTCTCACACCCGTCATCGGCAGGATCCCTGCACATTGGGAACGGGTCCAGGCTTCGCCATAAAGGTCGGGGAAGGCCGCGCTCATGATGTGCATCACCGACTCGAGATCTTCGGCGCTGCCCTGCACAAGGCCCACTCTCATGCCGCTGTCCTTGCCTTGGCATCGGGCGCGCGCGCGTAGAGCGGTGCCGGAGGGAGTGTTCGGACCGAATCGGGAAGGAGCAGCGCGTGCTTCGCGCTCGGCCAGGCTTCGATCGCCGTGCCACGCCCGCGAGCATCGACCAGCGCCTTCGCTCCGGGCCCGACCACCGTGTCCGCGGAAATGGCAGCCGCGGCCGCGGCGGGGGCGAGGTTGAACAGGTCGCCTGCCGGTTCGAATGCGGCGTCGAACTGCTGCACGAACAGCTCTCCGTGGCCGCCGTTGATTGCCGAGGCGACCTCGCGGTCCGCCTCGGCCGAGGCGGCGAGGAGCGCCAGCGAGGAGAGGCCGCGGGCCTCGGCACCCCAGCCGATCGCCAGGCCGTGGGCGGCGGCAATCCCGACTCGAATGCCGGTGAAGCTCCCGGGACCGACTCCGACCAGGATGGTGTCGGCCGAACGGCCGTCGAGAAGCTCGGCAAGCATTGGCGCCAGCCGCTCGGCATGGCCTCGGCCGATCAGCTCGTCCCTCGAAGCGATGCACGCGCCGCCCTCGTCGAACAGGGCCGCGGTGCAGGACTCGGTGGATGTATCGAGTGCCAGGATCATTCGGTGGAGTGGGCCACAGGCGCTACGCCGCGGCAACCCCTAGATCGCGTCGACGGCGAATCCTTTCGAAGCCTCAGATGGCTTCGACGGATTCGACCTCGGGCACATAATGCTTGATCAGGCTCTCGATTCCCCGCTTCAGCGTGACAGCCGACGAGGGGCAGCCCGAGCAGGCGCCGTGCATCGACAAATACAAATGCCCGTCGCGATAGCCTTTGTAGATGATGTCGCCGCCGTCGTTCGCGACCGCCGGGCGAACCCGGGTCTCGATCAGTTCCTTGATCTGGTCGATGATCTCGCAATCCTCGGGCTTCTCCTCGAAGGCCAGGTCCTGCGCGACGTCGATGCCGGCAGCAGTGCCGGCCTTGAACAGCGGTGCGCCTGTGATGAAATGATCGAGCAGCGTTTCCAGAACGACCGGCTCGAGGTCGGTCCACGCGACGCCCGGAGCGGCGGTGACCGAGACGAAGTCGCGGCCGAAGAAAACGCCCTCGACGATCCCGGTGTCGAACAACGCCTGCGCGAGCGGCGAGGCTCCTGCGGTTTCGGCGTCGGCGAAATCGCGGGTTCCGGATTCCATCACCGTCTGGCCGGGAAGGAACTTGCGAGTCGACGGGTTGGGCGTTTGCTCGGTACGGATCAGCATGCCCGCGATGTGGCCCTCTGCGCGGCCGCGATCAAGAGCCGAGCGGCGGCGCCCCGAACAGGATCCATGCCGTCGCGGCGATGGCGACCAGAGTGCAGAAGATCGCGACCAGCGGCGTTGCCGGGCGCATCGGCTCCATCCCGCGCGGAAGGTCGGCCTTTCCGGTGATCATCGGCCCCAGGAGGTTGCGGCCCAGCACCAGTCGGTAAAGAAGGATCGCCGCGATGTGCAGGCCGATCAGGATGAGCAGCCAATCGAACAGCTCCTCGTGGAGCTCCGTCAGGGCATCGGACGCGCCGACGCTGACGAGGTATGCCAGCGGTCCGGGGAAAAGGCCGTCCTCGTCCATTGCGAACAAGCCGGTGCCGACCTGGATGAGCAGCAGGGCGAGCAGAGCGAGCACGCTCACCGCCCCCAGCGGCGCGTGCCCGGCAACCGGCCAGCGGAAGCGGTTGCGGACATATTCGACGACTGCTCCCGGCCCGCGAACGAACGCCGAGAAACGGGCGGTCGAGCTGCCGAGAAATCCCCAGAGGATCCGGAAGAAGAGCAGGAACAGCGCACCGTAGCCGAACCACAGGTGCAAACTGGTTCGACCGGTCTCGGCCGACCACCAGCTCAGTGCGATCAGCAGCACCAGAGCCCAGTGGAACAGCCGCGTCGGCAGGTCCCAGACACGCTCCTTCACGCCGATCAGTCTTTTTTCGGGGCTCGATAGATGTCGTGACAGGCCTTGCAGCTTTTGCCCAGCGCATCGAAGGTGGCGGTGATCTGCGTCAGATCGCCGCTCTTCGCAGCCACGTCGAACTGCATCGCGGCCTGCTCGAAATCGTGCGCCTTCAGCGCAAAATCTTCGGGCTTCTGCCAGATTTCCGGCTTCGCCCGAGTCTTGCCGACGTCGGGGCCGGTGCCCCTCGGGAACCAGGACAGGAGCTTGGGTGCGAGCGCGTCGATTGCGGCCGCCGCTTCACGGACGGGCGTGGCATTGGGCGAGGAAGCCTTGAGCGAATTGCCGGCCTTCTTCGTCGCGTCGCCGAACGCATCCATATGATGCTCGCGCTCCTTCATCAGCGCGAGAGCCTGGTCCCTGGTGAGCGGAGCGGCGGACGCCGCGTTCTGGGTTTCCGCCGAGGGAATGACCATGTTCGCCTGGTTGGCGGGTTCCTGCGCCTTGCAACCGGCAAGCAACACAATTGCGCATAATGCGCAGGCTGATTTCGCGACCATCATTCCCCTTCCTGTCAGTTGGATTTCCAGCTGCCGTCGATCATCTTGATGATTCCAGAGAAATCCTTCGAGCCGCCGCCCTTTTCGACGAACTCCTCGTAAAGCTCCTCGGCTTCCTCGCCCATTTCGGCATCGACTCCGGCCTGCCTGGCGGCTTCCATCGCAAGTTTCAAATCCTTGAGCATCAGGGCTGCCGCGAATCCGCCTTCGTAATCATTGTCGGCCGGAGTCTTCGGGCCGACGCCGGGAACGGGGCAATAAGTCGTCATCGACCAGCTCTGGCCCGACGCCTGCGAGCTGATGTCGTAAAAGACCTGCGGGTCGAGGCCGAGCTTCTGCGCGAGGACGAAGCCCTCGCAGGTCGCCGCCATCGTTGCGCCGAGGATCATGTTGTTGCAGATCTTCGCCGCCTGGCCCGCTCCCGGGCCGCCGGCGTGGATGACCGCCTTGGCCATGGGATCGAGCATCCACTTCGCGCGCTCGAACGCTTCGTCCGAGCCGCCGACCATGAACGCGAGCGCCCCACTGGCCGCCGCGGCGATTCCGCCGGAAACCGGAGCATCGACCATGGTGAAGGCCTTCGCGCTCGCCTCGTCCTCGACGATTCGTGCGCTGGCAACATCTATGGTCGAGCAATCGATCAGGAGGGCATCTTTCGGAGCGGCGTCGAGGACGTGGTGGCGATAGACTTCGAGCACATGCTTGGCCGCCGGGAGCATTGTGATGACGACATCCGCATGCTGGCAGGCTTCCTCGGTCGATCCGGCGCGGTTGCATCCCGCTTTCACCGCCGCGTCGAGCGCCGCATCGCTGAGGTCGAAGGCCCAGACATCGTGGCCCGCCTTGACCAGGTTCGGAGCCATTCCCCCGCCCATGTGGCCAAGCCCGATGAATGCGATCCGCGCCATTTTACCGTCCCTTCCAATTCCCCGGCCGCTTTTCCACGAAAGCGGTCATTCCTTCCTTCTGGTCCTCGGTCCCGAACAGGCCGTGGAACAAGCGCCGCTCGAACCGGATGCCCTGCGACAGCGGGATTTCGAACGCGGCGTTGACCATCTCCTTGACCGCGATCGCCGCGAGCGGCGGCATGGAGGCGATTGCCTCGGCGGTCTTCAATGCTTCTTCGACGAGCTGGCCCGCGGGCACGACCTTCGCCACCAGTCCGGAGCGCTCGGCCTCGGCCGCGTCCATCATTCGGCCGGTCAGGCACATCTCCATCGCCTTGGCCTTGCCGATCGCCCAGGTGAGGCGCTGCGATCCGCCCATTCCCGGGGTGACGCCGAGCTTGATCTCGGGCTGGCCGAATTTCGCGGTGTCGGCGGCGATGATGAAGTCGGCCATCATCGCGACCTCGCAGCCGCCGCCGAGAGCGAATCCGTTGACCGCGGCGATCCACGGCTTGCGGGTTGCGGTGACCCTTTCCCAACCGGCAAAGAAGTCTTGCGCGTACATGTCGGAGAAGCCCTGCGGCTGCATTTCCTTTATGTCCGCGCCCGCCGCGAAGGCCTTCTCGCCACTGCCGGTGAGGACGAGGCAGCGCTGCGAGTCATCGGAATCGTAGGCGGCGAAGACGTCGATCAACTCCTTGAGCACCTGGCTGTTGAGCGCGTTCAGCGACTCGGGCCGGTTGAGGGTGACGAGCGTCACGACGCCGCGCTTCTCGACGAGGACGGTTTTGAAGTCGGTCATTCGGCAGTCTCCGGGAACGGGGTCCACTGCTCGGCGGCCGGAAGGGGCGCGAACAGTGTGTCGAGCATTGCATCCGTGACGCCTTCCGGCGTCGGCGGATCCCACTTCGGCTCATTGTGCTTGTGAATGAGCAGCGCGTGCACGCCTTCTTTGAAGTCGTGGGTCTTCACGACCCGGCCGGCGAGTGCATATTCAGCGCGCATCTCGTCGGCGAAGGTCGCGCGGTTCGCTCCCTCGGCGAGGAGCCGGAGCGAGACCTCGCACGACAGCGGGCTCTTGGTCCCGAGCGTGTCGCGCTCCTTTTTCGCCCACTCGCTGTCGTCGGCATCGAGCGCGGCAATGATGTCTTCCAGCCTGTCGGACGCGAACAGCTTGGTAATGGCGGGAAGGTTGGCTTCGATTTTCGCGTCCGGCGCTTTGACCGCCATATTGCCAAGCGTGCCGCTCGCCCGCGCCGGCGCTTTCGCGATCCTGTCCACCAGTTCTTCGAGCGAGGCTTGCGGGACGTAATGGGTGGCAAGGCCGAGATAATGGCATTCGGCGCCGTCGAGACGTGCACCGGTCAGCGCCATGAACTGGCCGACCCGGCCGGGGAGGCGCGGCAGGTACCAGCCGCCGCCGACGTCGGGGAACAGGCCGATGCCCGTTTCCGGCATCGCCAGACGCGTGTTCTCGGTCGCGACCTTGAACGTGCAGGGCTGCGAAATTCCGACGCCGCCGCCCATCGTGATCCCATCCATGATGGCGACGGTCGGCTTGTCGTAGGTGAAGAGCAGGTGGTTGAGCCGATATTCGGCGAAGAAGAAGGCCTTCGCCTTGTGCGCGTCGCCGGCGCCGCTTTTCGCCAGCATCACCACGTCGCCGCCGGCGCAAAAGCCGCGGCCCTCGGCGTGATCGATGACGACGCACTCGATATTGGAATCGGTGCGCCAGCGAAGCAGCGCCTGGCTCATCGCCTCGCACATTTCGGTGGTCAGCGCGTGGAGCGCCTTGGGCCGGTTGAGCCGCAGGCGGCCGACGCCACGCTCGACGGAAATCAGGACGTCGCCGGTCACTGGCGAAGCAGGTCCCGGCTGACGATCACCCGCATGATCTGGTTGGTGCCCTCCAGGATCGAGTGGACCCTGAGGTCGCGCCAGAAGCGCTCTATCGGATAGTCCATCAGATAGCCGTAGCCGCCGTGCAGCTGCAGCGCGCGGTCGACCACCGACGATCCGGTATCGGTCGCTAGCCTTTTGGCCATCGCGGCGAACCTGGTCTTGTCCGGCGCGTTGGCGGTCACCTTCGCCGCGGCGACATAGAGCAGGTAGCGCGCCGCCTGCAGCTCGGTCTCCATGTCGGCGAGCATGAACTGCGTGTTCTGGAAATCGGCGATCGCCTGGCCGAACTGCTTGCGGCCTTTCGTGTAGTTGACCGCTTCGTCGAGGCAGCGCTGGGCGCCCCCAAGCGAGCAGGCGCCGATGTTGAGACGGCCGCCGTCGAGGCCCATCATCGCAATCCGGAAGCCTTCGCCCTCGGCTCCGACGCGATTGGCCACCGGCACCCGGACGTCATCGAAATTGACCTGCGCCGTCGGCTGTGAGTGCCAGCCGAGCTTGCGCTCCTGGGCGCCGAAGCTGACTCCCTCCATTTCCTTTTCGATGACGAGGCAGGTGATCCCCTTGGGTCCCTCTTCGCCGGTGCGGACCATTGCGACCATCAGGTCGTTGGCGCCGCCACCGGAGGTGAACGCCTTTGAGCCGCTAACGACATAGTGATCGCCGTCTAGCACCGCCTTCGTCTTGAGCGCCGCCGCATCCGAACCGGACGACGACTCTGTCAGGCAATAGCTCGACATCGTCTCCATCTTGATCAGCGACGGCAGGTATTTCCGCTTCACCTCGTCGGAGCCGAAGCGGTCGATCATCCAGCTCGCCATGTTGTGGATCGAGATGAAGGCGCTGGTCGACGGGCAGCCATAGGCCATCGCTTCCATGATCAGAGCGGCTTCGAGCCGGCCGAGGCCAATGCCTCCGCTTTCCTCCGAAACATAGATGGCGCCGAATCCGAGCTCGGCGGCTTCGCGGATCGTGTCCTTCGGGAAGATGTGCTTCTCGTCCCACTCCGCCGCGAACGGAGTGATCGCGTCGGCGGTGAACTTGCGCGCCATTTCCTGGATCTGGAGCTGGTCCTCGGTAAGCTCGAACTGGTGCATGGCGGCGGCTCTAGCTTGGCGATTTGAACTGGGCCAGCCCCCCGCCTGCGGTCACTCGCACCGTACGTAGCTGAAGCCTGTGAGGGGATCGCGCTCCGTGCGGATCAGCTTGCCCTGCTGGATTGCCAGGGTCTCATATTTCTCCCACTCCTGCCCTTCGCCGGTGAAAGCGAAGTTGCCGCTGACCGAATCGCGGGACGTTTCGATCCCGGGCGACGGCACCGCGCGCGATTCGTAGAAACGCAGCTCGTCCGCGCCGACGATCAGCAGGCCCTTCGCGTCGCCGAGAGTGGACGTGCAGTCGCGCGGGGACAGGCCCCAACGTCCGCGAAGGGCGGTCGGGATGGCGACGGTCGGAGAGGGCGCCGCTCGGGAACTGTTCGCGGCGGCGTTGGCGGGTGGCGCGGCCGCGGGGCTCGGTGCCGGCGTGTTCAGCCCCGGAAGGCCGTCGACGTTGTTGGCACCATCGGCGACGGCGGGCGGCTTTCCGCAAGCGGCGAGCGCCGCGACGGCCAGACATGTGAAGAGGATTCTCATGCGCCTCCAACTGCCGGGGAGCGCACGAGGTTTCCTTAGCCCATCGTCGGAATCATGAACGCCTGCTTGTCGTCGGCGTCGACGAAGCCGTCCGGCCAGCGCTGGGTGACGACCTTGTTCTTGGTCCAGAAGCGGATGCCTTCCTGCCCATATTGGCCGATGTCGCCGAAGCCGGAGCGCTTCCAGCCGCCGAAGCTATGGTAGCTGACCGGCACCGGGATCGGCACGTTCACGCCGACCATTCCGACGTTGACTCGCGCGGTGAATTCGCGCGCGGCGTGGCCGTTGCGGGTGAAGATGGCGACTCCGTTGCCGTAGTCGTGGGCGGACGGGAGCCGAACCGCCTCGTCGAAATCCTTCGCCCGAACCATCTGCAGCACTGGCCCGAAAATCTCTTCCTTGTAGCTCGTCATCTCGGGCGTGACGTGATCCAAGAAGGTCGGGCCGATGAAGAAACCCTTCTCGTGGCCCTGAAGAGTGAAGTTGCGGCCGTCGACGACCAGCTCGGCGCCTTCATCGATGGACATCTGGATATAATGCTCGATGCGCTCGCGGTGGGCCTGGCTGACGACGGGGCCGTAATGGGCGTCGGCATCGGTCGACACTCCGACGCGGAGCGCCTGGATCGCGGGGATCAGCTTCTCGCGAAGCCGATCTGCGGTCTCGTCACCCACCGGGACGACGACCGGAAGCGCCATGCAGCGCTCGCCAGCCGAGCCGAACGCGGCTCCAGCGAGGTCGTTGACCACCTGGTCGAGGTCGGCGTCGGGCATGACGATACCGTGGTTCTTGGCGCCGCCGAACGCCTGCACGCGCTTGCCCGCAGCGGTGCCGCGCGAGTAGATGTACTGCGCGATATCGGACGATCCGACGAAGCTCACTCCGGCGATATCCGGATGGTCGAGGATCGCATCGACCATTTCCTTGTCGCCGTGGACGACGCTCAGCAGCCCGTCGGGAAGGCCAGCTTCCTTCATCAGCTCGGCGAGGCGGACGGGGACGCTGGGATCGCGCTCAGACGGCTTGACGATGAAGGCGTTGCCGCATGCGATTGCCGGGCCGAACATCCACATCGGGATCATCGCCGGGAAGTTGAACGGGGTGATTCCGGCGCCAATGCCGAGCGGCTGGCGCATCGAATAAACGTCGATTCCGGTGCCGGCGCCGACGGTATATTCGCCCTTGAGCGCCTGCGGGATCCCGCACGCATATTCGATGACCTCGAGCCCGCGCATCACGTCGCCGCGCGAGTCGGCGAGCACCTTGCCGTGTTCGGAGGAGAGCAAATGGGCGAGTTCGTCCATGTGCGCTTCTACGATCTGGCGGAACTTGAACATCACTCGCGCCCGGCGCTGCGGGTTGGTCGCTGCCCAGCCCGGCTGAGCGGCCTTGGCGGCATCGACTGCTTTCTGCAGGTCGGCCGCGGTCCCGAACTTCACTTTCGCCTGCACTTCGCCGCGATTGGGGTCGAAGACGTCGCCGGTGCGGCCACTGGAGGAATAAGCTTCGCCGGCGATGAAATGGTCGATGTCACGCAACATTGCTGTTCGTCCTGGATCTGAGTCTTGGGATGCGCCGCTCCCCTAGACCCGAGGCGCTTCAAATGCCAGTTGCAGGCCGGAGGGAGAGGCCCATGAAAGTTTTTGCAGCTCTGCTTTCATCCGTCGCATTGATCGGGGCGGCGCCCGAGCCGGCACCCGTTCCGGCGGAGCCTTATGCGCAGCTTCGGCAGATCGTCGCGCCGGTGAGCGGCGCCGAGATGCGAAAGACCGTCGCGACGCTGGTGAGCTTCGGAACACGGCACACCTTGTCGTCGCAGACCGATCCGAAGCGCGGGATCGGCGCGGCGCTGAACTGGACCGAAGGCCGGTTCAAGAGCTTCGGGCTTCCGACCGTCCGCCCCTGCGATATTGTCACCGGCAAGCGAATCCCGACCCCGACTCGCGTGTGCGACATGGTCGCCATCCAGCGCGGAACCGAGCGGCCCAACGACGTCGTCATCATCCAGGGCCATATCGACAGCCGGGTGACCGACGTCATGAACTTCACCTCCGACGCCCCGGGCGCAAACGACGACGGCTCGGGCACCGCGGCGGTGATCGAGGCGGCACGAGTCTTGTCGAAGCACAAATTTCCGGGGACCATCGTGTTCGCCGCGCTGTCGGGCGAGGAGCAGGGGCTCTACGGCGGCAAGGTGCTGGCGGACTATGCCAAGGCGCAGGGCTGGAACGTCGTCACCGTCCTCAACAACGACATCATCGGCAACAGCTGCGGCTCCGACGGCGTGTGCGACGACACGCATGTTCGCGTGCTCTCCGAAGGACCGCGCTCGCAGGGCGAGGTCGAGCTGATGGCGGCGACGCACAGCCTCGGCGGCGAGAATGACGCGCCGTCGCGGAACATCTCGCGCTTCCTCGACGGGCTGGCGGACCATCTCGCGATCGGGCTCGACGTCCGGCAGATCTGGCGCACCGACCGCTTCGGCCGCGGCGGCGACCATATCCCCTTCCTCGAGCTTGGATTCCCCGCAGCGCGGCTCAGCGTCGCGGTCGAGAATTACAATTGGCAGCACCAGGACCTGCGGACCGAGAAGGGCGTCGTCTACGGCGACACCATCGACCATATGGATTTCAGGTACCTGGAGAAGGTGGCGAAGCTTAACATCGCCGCGCTCGCCGCGATTGCCAGCGCCCCGCCGCCGCCGGCTCCGAAGGTTGAGGGGGCGGTGAGCACGGATACCAAGGTAAGTTGGAATATCGACGATGACTCGGCTGAATATTACGTCGTGCACTGGCGACGGACCGATGCAAATCAATGGGAGCACAGGTCGGTCGCCCGCCTCGGCGCAAGTTCAGAGCTTGGGAAGAACACCACCTGCGTGGATGCTAAAGAGGGTGCACGCCGCTCGTGTTCCTCATACGTTACGCTCCCACACATTCGCGTCGACGACTGGGTGTTCGGCGTCTCTTCGGTCGGAGCGAACGGCTTCGAGAGCCCTGTCGCCTCGGCGGTGCCGGGTGGCGCGTTCAAGCCGTATGTGGCGCCGGAGAAGAAACCCTGACCGTCACCTTGAACTCGTTTCAGGGTCCATTTTCGAGACCTGCACCGCGCTTCACAGAAATGGATGCTGAAACGAGTTCAGCATGACGGGAGTGAGGGACACGGACCGGCCGGCCGAGCAGCGGCCGCTCGCGGGGATCGCGCTTCGCCTCCTGACGGCGCTTCTCCTCGCGGTCATGTTCGCGCTGGTGAAGCTCGCTTCCACGCGCGGCGTCAACGTGGTCGAGAGTCTGTTCTACCGCCAGTGCGGCTCGGCGCTGTGCGCGGCCGGAGTGGTAGCCCTCGGCCCCGGATTCGCTTCGCTAAAAACCGAGCGCGTGTGGGCGCATGTCGGGCGGATGGCGCTCGGGCTTTCGGCGATGGCGCTGAACTTCGTCGCCTTCATCCTCCTTCCGCTGGCCGAGGCGACGACGATCGGATTCTCGGTGCCGATCTTTGCAGTCATCCTCGCAGCGATCATGCTCGGCGAGCCGACCGGCAAATGGCGATGGAGCGCGGTCGCGGCCGGGTTCGCGGGCGTGCTCCTGATCGTCCAGCCAGGGAGCGGCGACGTGCCCTTGCTGGGGGCGTCCGTCGCTCTCGTAGCGGCGCTGCTCACAGCGTCGGTCACGATCGTCATCCGGAGGCTCGGAGCGACCGAGCGCGCGACCACGACCGTTTTCTGGTTCGCGGTCAGCTCGCTGGTGCCGCTGGGACTGCTGATGTTCCATTTCGCCGGCCCGCATGATGGCCTCTCGTGGGTCATGCTCGCCGGTCTCGCCCTCGTCGGGGGGCTCGCGCAGCTCACACTGACCGCGGCGCTCAGGCTCGCGCCGGTCGCCCTCGTCATGCCGATGGATTACACCAGCCTTCTGTGGGCGGTGCTGCTCGGCTCCTGGCTGTTCGGCGAGTTGCCAACCCCATGGACCTGGGTCGGCGCGCCCATCATTATCGCCAGCGGCCTCGTCATCGTCTGGCGCGAGCATCGGCTTCACCGCCGCGCGGCCTTGGCGTCGCAGGCCGCGACCACCACTTGAGGTGGAAGGAGATTGGCAATGGCCGGCGGATGGACCCGCGACGGAGCGGTTCAGGACCAGATCGATGATACCGTGAAGGACGCAATCCTACGGGCCCGCGCGCTCACGCCCAAGGGCGAGAGCGCCGAGGAATGCGACGATTGCGGGGAGCCGATCCCGAAGAAGAGGCGCGACGCACTTCCCGGCGTTCGCACCTGCGTCGCCTGCCAGGCGGACCGCGACAAGGCCGTGGTCCACTCCACGATCAACCGGCGCGGGAGCAAGGATAGCCAGCTGCGCTAGGCGCGTTTAGGGCGGCGATATGGCCCGTAACCGTCCACCCGGACTTCCATCGCGAAAGCAGATCCTCGACTTCATCGCCAGCTCCGACCAGCCGGCGGGGAAGCGCGAGATCGCGCGCGCGTTCGGGCTCAAGGGCAATGAGAAGATCGCGCTCAAGAAACTGCTCAACGACATGGGCGACGAGGGGCTGATCGACACGTCGCGCGGGCGCGCGTTCCATCAGGTCGGCGGCATTCCGAAGGTCACGGTGCTGAAGGTGATCGCGGCCGACGAGGACGGGGCGATCTGGGCGACTCCGGAGAATTGGGAGGCGGACACGCCGCCGCCCAAGCTTCGGGTTATCGAGAGAGACCGACGCGGGGCGCTCGGAATCGGCGATCGCGTGCTGGCGCGGACGGAGGAGCGCGGGAAGGGCTTTGTCGCCCATCCGCTCAAGAAGCTCGCGCGGCAGGCGGAGCTGGTTCTCGGCGTGCTTCGCAAGGAAGGGACTCGCTTCTGGCTTACTCCGGTCGAGAAGAAGGAGCGGCGCGAGCTCGTCGTCAGCGACGTCAAGGACGGCGAAGCCGGCGACCTGGTGCTGTGCGAGGTGTCGGGGCGCGGCCCGCGGGTCACGGCCAAGGTCGACGCGGTCCTCGGCGATCCGTTCGCACCGAAGAGCTTCAGCCTGATCGCCATCCACAAATATGAGCTTCCGCACGAATTCAGCGATTCGGTGATCGAGGAAGCGAAGAGGGTCGCGAAGCTTCCGCTCGACGAGCGCGAGGATCTCACGCACCTGCCGATCGTCGCAATCGATCCCGCCGATGCTCGCGACCATGACGATGCGATCTGGGCGCAAGCCGACGGCGAGGGCGGCTGGAACGCGATTGTCGCGATTGCCGACGTCAGCTTCTACGTCCGGCCGGGAAGCGAGCTCGACAAGGCGGCGCGGGCGCGCGGCAACAGCGTCTATTTCCCCGACCGGGTGGTGCCGATGCTTCCGGAGGAGCTATCGGCGGACATCTGCTCGCTGAAGGCCGGCAAGCAGCGCGCGGCGCTGGCCTGCCACCTGAAGATTGCCAAGGATGGAAGCCTCGAAAGCTGGAGGTTTTCGCGAGCGAAGATTTGTGTATGTGCAAACATTGCATACGAAGATGCACAAGCGGCGATCGACATTGCCAATGAGGAGCGGGTCGAAGTCGCCTCGCCCGTCTGCTTCATGCCCGAGGTCGAAGGCCCGGTTCCGAACGCGCTCGTCGAAAAGGCGCTGAAGCCGCTTTGGGGCTGCTGGCGGGCGCTGCTTAGCGCGCGGGAGAAGCGCCAGCCGCTGGAGCTCGACCTTCCCGAGCGGCAGGTGATGCTCGACGAGAAGGGCCGGATCACGTCCGTCGCCCCCCGCGAGCGGCTCGACGCGCACCGGCTCGTCGAGGATTATATGATCGCCGCCAACGTCGCCGCCGCCCGGGCTCTGGAAGCCAAGAAATCGCCGGTCATGTACCGGGTCCACGAGCCGCCAAGCCGCGAGAAGCTGGAAGCGCTCAAGGACTATCTCGACACGTTCGACATCGCCTTCACGCTCGGCCAGGTGATCAAGCCGGAGACCTTCAACACGATCATCGATCGCATCGGCGAGGCCGATTTCAGGCCCGAGATCATGGAGCAGTTGCTGCGCACACAGATGCAGGCGCGTTACGCGCCCGACCGGCTCGGCCATTTCGGGCTCGCGCTCGCGACCTATGCGCACTTCACGTCGCCCATCCGCCGCTACGCCGACTTGCTCGTCCATCGCGGCCTGGTCAGCGCCCACAAGCTCGGCGAGGGCGGCTTGCCACCGGCCGACGCCGCGAAGTTCGACGAAATCGGCGAGCAGATTTCGCGGCTCGAACGCCGGGCGATGGAAGCCGAGCGCGAGACGGTCGATCGCTACGTCGCCGCCTTCCTCGCCGACCGGGTGGGGCAGGTGGTTCCGTGCCGGATCACCGGAGTGCAGCCGTTCGGCTTCTTCGCCACGGTCGTCGAGTTCGGCGGTGACGGGATCGTGCCGGTCTCGACCATCGGCGACGAATATTTCCGCTACGACGAGAAAGCGCAGCAGCTGGTCGGCGAGGAGACCGGGTCGACTTATCGGCTGGGCCAGAAGCTGAAGCTGCGGATCGTCGAATCCAATCCGGTGACCGGCGGTCTCAGGTTCGCGGTTCCCCAGGACGAGCAGGACTCAGGCGAGCCGCGCCGCGACCGCGTTCGACCGCAGCAGCGGCGCGGCAGGCCGGCGAATATCCGGCATCAGGGCCGCCGCCGCTAATCATCGGTCGCAACCAATCGCGCGCAGGTTTATTGGAGCAGCGAAGAAGGAGCGACTGATGGCCTATAAAATCGCAATCCTTGTCGGCAGCCTGAGGAAAGAGAGTTTCAACCGCAGGATCGCCAAGTCGATCTGCGCGATTCGCAACGACGGGCTCGATTGCTCGTTCGTCGAAATCGGCGATCTTCCGCTCTACAACCAGGACTATGATTCCGCGCCGCAGCAGCCTGAGCAATATGTCCGTTTGCGCGACGCCATCCGGCCGGTGGACGGAGTGCTGTTCGTCTCGCCCGAGTACAACCGCGGCGTGCCCGGAGTGCTCAAGAACGCCATCGATGTCGGCTCGAGACCCTATGGCCAGAGCGTCTGGGACAAGAAGCCGGCGGCCATCGTCACCGCCTCGCCCGGAGCGATCGGCGGCTTCGGCTCGAACCACCAGATCCGCCAGTCCTGCGTGTTTCTCAACATGCCGGTGATGCAGCAGCCGGAGGCATATCTCGGCCATGTCACCGACGCCAGCTTCGACGAAAGCGGGTGCCTCAAGGACGGGCCGCTCAAGGACCTCGTCGAGAAGCTCGCCCATGCCTTCCATGACTGGGTCGACATGATCCACCGTTCGCGCGCTGCCCTCGCCGAGGATTCGGCGCGTGAGGCGCAGCAGCGGGAGGAACAGCCAGCCTGACTATCAGGTGACCTTGCGTCGCTCCTTGAATTGCGGCTGGTCCCATTCGCGGGCAGTGAGGATTTGCGCGAGCGCTTCGGCCGCCCGCCACGTCTCGTCGAACGAGGTGTAGAGCGGCGTAAAACCGAAGCGCATCAGGTCCGGCGCCCGGAAATCGCCGACCACGCCGCGAGCGATCAGCGCCTGCATGACCGCATAACCTTCCGAATGGGCGAAGCAGACGTGGCTTCCGCGCTTCGCGAGGTCGCGCGGACCGTACAGCCGAACCTCGCCCCCGCAGCGCGCCTCGACCTCGTCGATAAACAGCGCCAGCAGCGCCCGCGACTTGGATTCGATCGCGGCCATCGAAACACCGCCGAACGTGTCGAGCCCGGAGTCGAGCGCGGCCATCGCGATGATCGAGGGCGTTCCGGTCAGGAACCGCGCGATCCCGCCGACCGGGCGGTAGCTCTCCTCGAACGCGAACGGCTCGGCATGGCCCATCCAGCCCTGAAGCGGCGGCTGAAGCTCGCCCTGAAGCGCCTCGGCGACATAGAGGAACGCCGGCGCTCCCGGACCGCCGTTGAGATATTTATAGCCGCACCCGACCGCGAGCTCACAGCCGCTGCCGTTGAGGTCGACCTCGACCGCTCCGGCACTGTGACACAGGTCCCAGACGACCAACGCGCCCGCGGCGCGCGCGGCTTCGTTTACGGCGATCATGTCGACCCTGGCGCCGCTGCGGTAATCGACATGGCTCAGCGACAGGACGGCGGTATCCGGACCGATGGCGTCGATGATGGCTTCGGTGGCCGCGCGCCGAAGCTCCAGCCCGAGCATCTCCGACAGCCCCTCGGCGACGTAGGTGTCGGTCGGGAAATTGCCTTCCTGGACCAGGACCGTGTGCCGCCCCGGCCGTGCCCGAACCGCTGCAGCGAGCAGCTTGAACAGCGACACGCTGGTCGAATCGCCGACGAGAAGCTCGCCCGCTTTCGCCCCGACGATCGGCGCCAGCTTCGCCGCGACCCGCATCGGCGCGTCGATCCAGTCGTGCTTGGTCCAGCTGGCGATCAGGTCCTCGCCCCACTGCCGCTCGACCACATCGAACAGCTGCGGCGACGTCGCCTTGGGCAATGCGCCCAGGGAATTGCCGTCGAGGTAGATCACGCCGTCCGGCAATACGAACCGCTCGCGCGCAAAGGCGAGCGGGTCGGACGCGTCGAGCTGGCGTGCCTGGTCGCGGGTCACAGCTTGGGAAGGGTGACGCCCTTCTGCCCCATATATTTGCCGGCTCGGTCGGCGTAGCTCACCTCGCACGGCTCGTTGCCCTGGAGGAACAGGAACTGGCACGCGCCTTCGTTGGCATACACTTTCGCGGGCAGCGGCGTGGTGTTGGAAAACTCCAGGGTCACATGGCCCTCCCACCCCGGCTCGAGCGGAGTGACGTTGACGATGATCCCGCAGCGCGCATAGGTCGATTTGCCGAGGCAGATCACCATCACGTCGCGCGGCACCCGGAAATATTCGACAGTGTGGGCGAGCGCGAAGCTGTTGGGCGGGATGATGCAGACGTCGGTCGTGCGGTCGACGAAGCTGTTCTGGGCGAAGTCCTTCGGGTCGACCGTCGCCGAATCCACATTGGTGAAGATCTTGAAGTGATTGGAGACGCGCGCGTCATAGCCGTAGGACGAAAGGCCGTAGCTGATGCAGCCTTCGCGGCGCTGCGCCTCGACGAACGGCTCGATCATTCCATGGGCCTGGGCTTGCTCGCGAATCCAGCGGTCGGAGAGAATGGGCATTGCCGACGCCTAACGGCCGGCCGCCCGCTCAGCAATCAGCGTTGCCCGATATCCCCGTTATCCACATGGCGGTTCCCCTTTTGTCCGTTTGGAGCGACAATGGCCCGCGCGTAGAAGGTGGGCATGGCAGAAATCATACGCATTGCTGATCCGGCGGAGCCCGCCGGAACCCCGTCGCTCCCCGCAAACGTCGAGGCCGAGGCCGCGCTGCTCGGCGCGCTGATGCTGGACAACCGGCTGGTCGAGGACATCGGCCTCAAATTGAAGGCGCATCATTTCCACGAGGAGCTGCACGGGCGGATCTACGATTCGATCCTGAAGCTGACCGACAAAAACATGGTCGCCAATCCCGTGACGCTTCGCCCCATGTTCGAAGCCGACGAGGCGATGAAGCAGGTCGGCGGCCCGGGCTATCTGGCGACCCTGACCGGCTCGGGCGCGACCTTGATCGCCGCGAAGGACTTCGCGCAGCAGGTTTACGATCTCGCGTTGCTCCGCGCTCTGATCGGGGTCGGGCGCGACATGGTCGAAAGCGCTCTCGACACCAGCGAGGAGGTCGCGCCGCTCGACCAGATCGAAAAAGCCGAGGGCGAACTCTACAAGGTCGCCGAGCAGGGTGGCGCCGACGGCAAGGCCAAGAGCTTCGCCGAAGCGACTCGCGAGGCGCTCGAAACCGCCGAGAAGGCGCTCAACAGCGGCGGGCTGTCTGGAATCACCACCGGACTGGAAAGCCTCAATGCGAAGATCGGCGGCCTCCACAGCTCCGACCTCATCATCGTCGCCGGCCGGCCGGGCATGGGCAAGTCGGCGCTCGGCACCAACATCGGCTTTGCCGCCGCCCAGCGCTACCTGCGCGACATGGAGGACGGGATCGCTCCCGAAAAATCGGGGGGCGCGGCGGTCGCCTTGTTCAGCCTCGAAATGTCGGCCGACCAGCTGGCGACCCGTATCCTTGCCGAGCAGTCGGGGATCAGCTCCGAGAGCCTGCGCATGGGCAAGATCAGCAAGCAGGAGTTCCGCCAGCTTGCCCGCGCCGCCGCCGATCTCGAAAGCCTGCCGTTCTATATCGACGACACGCCGGGCCTAACGATCGCGGCGCTTCGCGCCCGGGCCCGCCGGCTGAAGCGGCAGAAGAATATCGGCATGGTCATTGTCGACTACCTGCAGCTTCTGCAGGGGGCGGGCCGCAACAACAACGACAACCGCGTCAACGAAATCTCGGAGATCAGCCGCGGGCTCAAGACCCTCGCCAAGGAGCTGAACGTGCCGGTGATCGCGCTCTCGCAGCTCAGCCGCGCGGTCGAGCAGCGCGAGGACAAGCGCCCGCAGCTCTCCGACCTTCGCGAATCGGGCTCGATCGAGCAGGACGCCGACATCGTCCTGTTCATCTATCGCGAGGATTATTATCTCGCCACCAAGCAGCCGGCCGAGGATCATCCCGAGTTCGCAACGTGGCAGGAGGAGATGGGGCGGGTCTACGGCCTCGCCGAAATCCTCGTCTCCAAGCAGCGTCACGGCGCGACCGGCAAGGTCCGCGTCAGGTTCGACAGCCGCATCACCAAATTCTCCGACCGGGTCGACGAAGCCTTCCTCCCGGAAGAGCGCGGCTGAGCTGGTTGCGATTCCACACTGATGGAATAAGGGGGCGGCTCCGCAACCGGAGCAGCGTCAATGGCCGATCAATATGATGTCGTCGTCCTGGGATCCGGCCCTGGCGGCTATGTCGCCGCGATCCGCGCCGCTCAGCTCGGGCTGAAGACGGCGATCGTCGAGCGCGAAAACCTGGGCGGAATCTGCCTCAACTGGGGCTGCATTCCCACCAAGGCGCTGCTTCGCTCGGCCGAAGTCCTCCACCTGATGAAAAACGCGCAAGCCTATGGCCTGAGCGCGGACAACGCCGGTTTCGATCTCGGCAAGGTGGTGCAGCGCAGCCGCTCGGTGGCCAAGCAGCTCAACCAGGGCGTCGCGCACCTGATGAAGAAGAACAAGATCGCCGTTCACATGGGCGAGGGGAAGCTGACCGGAAAGGGCAAGCTTGGCGTCACCGCCGACGGCAAGAAGGCGGAGTTGCAGGCGAAGCACATCATTGTCGCCACCGGAGCGAGGGCGCGCGAGCTGCCGTTCGCCAAATCCGACGGCAAGCGAATCTGGACCTACCGCCACGCGATGACCCCGCCGGAAATGCCGACCGAGCTCCTGGTGATCGGCTCGGGCGCGATCGGCATCGAGTTCGCGAGCTTCTATGCCGATCTCGGCGCCAAGGTGACGGTGGTCGAAATGCTCGACCGCGTCGTCCCGGTCGAGGATTCGGAGGTCAGCGATCACCTCGCCAAAAGCCTGGCCAAGCAGGGGCTAACGATCCACGTCCGCTCGGGCGTCGAGAGCCTGAAGTCCGACGCGAACGGCGTCACCGCAACAATCAAAACCAGCGACGGCAAGGCAAGCGAACACAAATTCAGCCACGCCATCGTCGCGGTCGGGATCGCGCCCAACACCGAAAATATCGGCCTCGATCAGCTCGGCGTTGGAATGACCAGGGGGCACATCGACACCGACGAGCATTGCCGAACCAATATCGCCGGAATCTGGGCGATCGGCGATGTCACCGCTCCGCCCTGGCTCGCGCACAAGGCCAGTCACGAAGGGGTGACCGCGGCCGAGGCAATCGCCAAGGAACTGGGCAACAAGGACGCGCACCCGCACTCGACCGATCCGAAGAACATTCCCGGCTGCACTTACTGTCGGCCGCAAGTCGCATCGGTCGGGCTGACCGAAGCCGCCGCCAAGGAAAAGGGCTATGAGGTGAAGGTCGGCAAGTTCCCCTTCATCGGCAACGGCAAGGCGATTGCGCTGGGCGAAACCGACGGGTTCGTGAAGACCGTGTTCGACGCGAAGACCGGCGAGCTTCTCGGAGCGCACATGATCGGCGCCGAAGTCACCGAGCTGATCCAGGGCTACACGATCGGCAAGACCGCCGAACTGGTGGAGCAGGATTTCATAAATTCCGTATTCCCGCACCCGACCTTGAGCGAGATGATGCACGAAAGCGTCCTCGCCGCGTTCGGGCGGGTGATTCACATTTGACCGCTGCCGCCGCACCATGAGTTCAGTTTGACGGCTGTTCCCCGGACAACCGTCACCCTGAACTTGTTTCAGGGTCCATTCTGGTGAAGTGCGGAGCGCGATTCGAAAATGGATGCTGAAAACGAGTTCAGCATGACGGGGGGATTGATGAAGAGTTGGATTCTTGCTGCGACGGCAGTGGCATTGGCGACCTCCACGCAGGCCGCGACGGTTGTCACCGCCGACCGGATGCTCGACGTGAAGACGGGGCGCTATGTCGCCAATCCCGCGATCCTGGTCGGTGATGACGGCCGGATCGACGAGATCGGGACTCTGGCCTCGATTCAGCTTCCGGCTGGCACGAAGCACATCGACCTTCCCGGCGAGACCCTTCTTCCCGGCCTCATCGACATGCACGTTCATTTGAACAGCCTTGCCGAGATCGGCGGCTACCAGGGCCTTAAATATACCGACAGCTTCTGGGCGGCGATCGGGCCGGTCAACGCGCGGAAAACCCTCGACGCCGGCTTCACCACGGTGCGCAACGTCGGCTCGCCGGATTTCGACGACGTCGCGCTCGAAGAAGCGATCGACGGCGGCTGGGTCGTGGGGCCGCGGATCGTTCCGGCCACCTATTTGCTTGGCGCGACCGGCGGTCATTGCGACGACACCAATGGACTCCCGCCGTCGCTCGGCGCCGACAAGAATGCACCGGGGATCGTCACCAGCCCCGAACAGGCGCGCGAGAAGGTCCGCTGGGTCCACAAATATGGAGCCGAAGTCATCAAGATCTGCGCGACCGGCGGCGTCTTCTCCCTGGGCGACAGCGTTGGCGCGCAGCAGCTCAGCTTCGAGGAGATGAAGGCGATCGCCGACGAGGCGCACATGCTGGGGCTCAAGGTCGCAGCTCACGCCCATGGCGACGACGGTATCCGAACCGCGATCCTCGCCGGGATCGACACCATCGAGCACGCCAGCCTCGCGTCCGACGCGACGATCCAGCTCGCCAAGCAGCACGGCACCTGGTTCGACATGGATATCTACAACGACGATTATATCCTCGCCACCGGGACCTCGAACGGAACGGAGCAGGAGAGCCTCGACAAGGAGCGGATGATCGGCCTCAAGCAGCGCCAGACGTTCCAGCGGGCGGTCAAGGCGGGCGTGAAGATGATCTTCGGCACAGATGCCGGAGTCTATCCGCACGGCGACAACGGCAAGCAGTTCGCCAAGATGGTGCAGTGGGGGATGACTCCGCTTCAGGCGATCCAGGCGGCGACGATCAGGGCCGGCGAAGCGCTGGGCCGCGAAGGCGACGTCGGCCAGATCGCGCCCGGCCTCTACGGCGACATGGTCGCGGTTCGCGGCGACCCGCTGCAGGACGTCCGCCTGCTCGAGCATGTCGACGACGTCATCAAGGGCGGGCAGCTCGTCAAGGGCAAGTGAGCGGTCGGGCCGAGGAACGGCCGCGATTCCAGCGCGTTGCAAGAAGGCAGCACGAACAGAGAGGAGGATTCCATGGGGATTCCCAGGCTGCTGTTCGCCGCCGCCGTCGTTGCGCTGGCCGGATGCGATACGATCCCGCCAGTGCCTGTGCCGGTCGTCCCGGTACCGGCGGCAGCGACTAGCCTCACCACGGCCGTCAAGGCGCCGTTCGGCACCTATCTTGTCGATGCGAACGGTCGGGCCGTCTACGTTCTCGACGGCACTCGCGGGCAGAACCCTGCCTACCGGTGTGCGGGCGAATGCCTGAGCCATTGGCCGCCGATGCTGACCGCCGGTTTACCGGTGGCGGCCGCTGGAGTGACTCCGGCATCGATCGCGACGATCCCCGCTTATGGCGGAACGCAAGTGACCTACGCCGGGTGGCCGCTCTATTACTTCCACATGGACGTGGCGCATGGCGATACGACAGGGCAGGGCGTCCACGACACATGGGGCGCATGGTATCTGCTGTCGCCTTCGGGTGAGCCGATCAGGCCCGCCGGCGGCTATTAGCGGAGGCGGCTGTCCCCGCTTTGTAGAGGCTGCGGATTGCGCTCATCGGGCAACGGCAGTAGCCGCCGCCGATGAGTTCGCCGACGGCAAGCACGCGCACGCTCGTCATCGCCCTGCTGGCGAACCTCGGGATCGCGGTCTCGAAATTCTTCGCGGCGGCAATTACCGGCTCGTCGGCGCTCCTGACCGAAGGCGTGCACAGCATCGTCGATTCGACCAACCAGCTGCTTTTGATGTGGGGGCGTCGCCAGGCGAAGAAGCCGCCTGACGTCTTGCATCCGTTCGGTTACGGCCGTGAGCTCTATTTCTGGAGCTTCGTCGTCGCGGTTCTCGTCTTCGCTTTGGGCGCGGGCGTATCGATCTACGAAGGCATCATTCACATCGCCAATCCCGAACCGGCGATCTCGCCGCTGGTCGGCTACATCGTCCTCCTCGTCGCCTTCCTCCTCGAAGGCTGGTCGACACTCGAGGCGTTCCAGGAGTTCAGGGCGGCCAAAGGCACCATCGGCTGGTTCGAGGCAATCCGCCGCTCGAAGGACCCTCCGGCCTTCATCGTGCTGCTGGAGAACGGCGCGGCCATGGCCGGAATCATCGCCGCCGCTCTCGGCCTGTTGCTCGCGCAGCTAACGCACGATCCATTCTATGACGGGGCCGCCTCGATCGTGATCGGCCTGATTCTCGGAGCGACGGCCTTCATTCTCGCTTTTGAATCCAAGGGGCTTCTGATCGGCGAGGCCGCGGACCCGGAGATCGTCAGCGAATTGTACAGGCTGGTTTGCGACCAGAAGGGCGTGACGGCTGCCGGCGAAATCCGCACTATCCATTCCTCGCCCGACCAGATCACCGCGATGGTCAGCGTCGATTTCGACGATTCCATCTCGGCTGCGGACGTCGAGCATATCGTGTGCACGATCGAGGAAGAAGCGACGGAGCGCTGGCCGCAGGTGCGGCGGCTCTACATCCGGCCCCGCAAGGGATCGCTCCTTCGCGACCAGTGGGACGGCAATGCCTGTTGAACCGGCGGGAACGGCAATGGCGGCCAACGTGTTCAGGCAAGAGGAAGGACCGGGAGAGTCGCTATGAACTTGGGGAAAATGGCCGCGCTCGTAGCTCTTGCCGTTGCTGGCGCGGCGTGCAGCCAGGGCAATTCCGATAATGTGATGTCGCCCGAGGCCAATGCGCTCGAGCCCGCGGACGTCAACGCGGCGCTGGGTCCGGAGGTCACCAATACCGGCGCGGCGAACATCAGCGCCAACGAGGCGACGGCGCTCGACAACAATTTCGCGGCCAACGCGGCCGCAACCAACAACGCGGCTGAATAGGAGCGGACGATGAAGCGGGGCTATTGCGACGACATCGAGAAGGCGACGATCGAGAACGAGGATTTTCGGCGGGTTCTTTACACCGGCGAGCACCTGCAGCTGGTGGTGATGACTCTCCAGCCGGGCGACGAGATCGGCGAGGAGGTCCACCCCGACCGCGACCAGTTCTTCCGGATCGAGCAAGGCGAGGGGGCGATCGACATCGACGGGCGCGAGAACCGGGTCGAGGACGATTTCGCGGTGATCGTGCCCGCCGGCGCTCGCCACAACGTCCGCAACATCGGATCGCAGCCCCTTCGGCTCTACACCATCTACGGCCCGCCCGAGCACAGGGACCAGGTCGTCCAGGCGACGAAGCAAGAAGCCGACCGCCGCCACCCGCACGAGGAATGGGAAGGCGAGACAACGGAGTGAGCCCTTGCCCGTCACCCTGAACTCGATGGCGGAAACCAGGACCGTCTGGGGGACGGTCCGTTTCCGGCATGGGTCCATTTTGGGGACCTGCACAGCCCTTCATCGAAATGGATGCTGAAACAAGTTCGGCATGACGGTAGTGGGAGCCAATGACCAAGTCGCTCCACGACGTCTCCGATCCACGCAACGCCTCCGTTCTCATCAACGTGAACGGGGAGTTGAAGCCGCGTGCCGAAGCGGTCGTGTCGGTGTTCGACAGCGGCTTCATGCTGGGCGACGGCGTGTGGGAGGGGCTTCGGGTCCATAAGGGCAAGCTCGGGTTTCTCGACCGGCACCTCGACCGCCTGTTCGAAGGCGCGAAGGCGATCGCGATGGACATCGGCCTGTCGCGCGAGGCGCTGACGAAGCGGCTCTACGAAACGCTCGACGCCAACGGCATGAGCGACGGCGTCCATGTTCGCCTGATGGTGACCCGCGGGCTCCGCTCGACGCCGTACCAGGACCCGCGCGTGATCGTGTCCGGAGCGACGGTCGTCATCGCCGCCGAGTACAAGCAGCCCCCCGAGGGGCTCCACGAGCGCGGCCTCAAGCTCTTCACCGTCCACGTCCGCCGCGGCGATCCGGCAGTGCAGGACCAGAAGATCAACTCGCACTCGAAACTCAACTGCATCCTCGCCTGCATTCAGGCGATCGAGGCCGGTGCCGACGAGGGCCTGATGCTCGACCCGCATGGGTTCGTCGCCACGTGCAACTCGACCCATTTCTTCATCGTCCGCAACGGCGAGGTGTGGACGTCGAGCGGCAAATATTGCCTTGGCGGAGTCACTCGCGGGCTGACGCTCGAGATTGCGCGCGAGGCCGGGATCCCAGCGATCGAAAAGGACTTCTCGCTGACCGACGTCTATGGCGCCGACGAGGCGTTCGTCACCGGCACCTTCGCCGGAATCGTCCCGGTTCGCGAGGTCGACGGCCGCAAGCTGACGAACAACCGCGGTCCGATGGTGGAGCGCCTGCAGCAACTTTACACCGAGCGCGTCGAGCGGGACGTGGCGGAGCAGAAGCGGCCGTGACGCTTCGAATCGCGATGTGGTCAGGCCCGAGGAACCTCTCCACCGCGATGATGCGCAGCTTCGGCAGCCGCGCCGATACCTTCGTTATCGACGAGCCATTCTACGGCGCTTTCCTGAAAGCGACCGGACTCGATCACCCGATGCGCGAGGAGGTGATCGCGTCAATGGACAGCGACTGGCGAAGCGTGATGGACACGCTCTCGGGCGAAACTCCGGACGGTTCGCCGATCTGGTACCAGAAGCATATGTGGCACATGATGGTGGGCCCCATCGGCTACCAGGATTTCGCCGGCTTCCGCCACGCGTTCCTCATCCGCGACCCGGAGCGGATGATCGCCTCTTACCTGCGCAAGCGCGAGGCGGCGCGGTTCGAGGATTTCGGTCTGGAGAAGCAGGCGGAGTTCTTCGAGCGCGAGGCCGAGCGACTGGGCCATTCGCCGCCGGTTATCGATGCGAACGACGTGCTGGCGAACCCCGAAGGCGTTCTGTCCCGCCTGTGCGGCGCGCTCGGGATCGCGTGGGACCCGGCAATGCTCAGCTGGGCTCCCGGACGACGCGACACTGACGGCGTCTGGGCGACGCACTGGTACGGCGCCGTCGAACGGAGCACCGGCTTCGGAACACCCGACAGCGGACCGGTCGAACTCTCCGCCGACGACCGTCGCCTCGCGGACCGGATCCGGCCTTATTACGAACGATTGGCGGCGCAGAAAATCAGGGCTTGAAGTTGACGCCACGTCAACGTGTAAAGCCGCTGCATGGACCAGCCGCTCGCCGACGCATTGGACATTCGCGAGGTCGCCCGTCGAACGGGCCTGACTAGCCGCGCTCTGCGCTTCTACGAGGCGCGGGGGCTGGTGGCGCCGCTTCGCACCTACAGTGGCCGGCGGCTCTACGGACGCGGCGAGTTGCAGCGGATCCAGCAGATTCTGGCGCTCAAGCGCGCCGGGCTGACACTGTCGCAGATCGCCAAGCTGACCGAGCGCGGGCCGCTCGACCTCGGCGCGCTGGTCGGCGCTCAACTCAAGCTCATCGAGGAGCGCAAGGCGGAGCTCGACCAA
>Ga0207705_10000207_pt1 | contig 59630 bp, 56 predicted proteins | sample KBSC13metaG_FD_184314 | JGI IMG/M metagenome (GOLD analysis project Ga0207705, IMG submission 184314) | Corn rhizosphere microbial communities from Kellogg Biological Station, Michigan, USA - KBS C1-3 metaG (SPAdes) (version 2) | ecosystem: Host-associated > Plants > Roots > Rhizosphere > Soil ... | reverse complement strand
GACACGGTATTTCCCCGATATTTGATGGATCAAAACACCGGATGGTAGGGATCCTTTGTGAAAGCCTTGAGAAAAGTATGACTAATTTAATCGACCAAATGGCCAACGATCGCCTGGGTGCGTGGGGACGGGTGCAGCCTGCGCTACAGTGCTCGGCAACGTTAGGACGGTCGTGCCGCTAGACGATCGCGCGCGGCGGTAGGGCCGGCGCGCGCCTGTCGGCAAGCGGGTGGCCGACCTCGCCTGCGCGCGCCTGTCTTGGCCTTGCCCACCGAAGGGGTGGCAAGACGGCCGCCCAGCCTCCAGGAGAATCGAAATGTCCCTTGCTCTGGTGCGCTCGCGCGCGCCGGCTGCCGGCCGCGCGCCGGAAGTCGCCGTTGAAGTTCATCTTGCCAACGGGTTGCCGTCGTTTTCCATCGTCGGCTTGCCCGATCTCGAAGTGCGCGAGAGCCGCGAGCGCGTGCGCGCCGCGCTGCAGAATTGCGGCTTCGACTTCCCCGTGCGCCGCATCACCGTTAATTTGGCACCGGCCGATCTGCCGAAGGAATCGGGCCGTTTCGATCTGCCCATCGCACTGGGCATTCTCGCGGCCAGTGGTCAGCTTCCGGCTGGCTCGCTAGGCGAGCGGGAATTCGCCGGCGAACTGTCGCTGACGGGCGCACTGCGCCCCATGCGCGGCGCGTTCGCAATGGCGTGCGGCACCGCGCGCAGCCGGCGCGGCGGCCCGGCGCAGGCGCAGGCGAACGCGCCGAACATAAGATTGGACGATACGGTCGGCGGCGCGGCCACGTCTTGCGATCGCGTTGCGTCGTGTGGCGATCTGCCAGAGTTGTACTTGCCTGCCGCGAGCGCCGGCGAGGCAGCGCTTGTACCGGGCGTCGCCGTATTCGGTGCAGTCGATCTGCCCGCGCTATGTGCGCATTTATCCGGCGAACGCGCTGCGCGGCTTACGCCTATTCCGCCGCCGCCGCAGCAGCACCGAGCCGGGCCAAGCGCGTCATCGCCCGATATGGCCGACGTCATCGGCCAGCAGGGCGCCCGCCGCGCGCTCGAAGTGGCGGCGGCCGGCTGCCACCACGTCCTGATGATAGGTCCGCCCGGCGCGGGCAAATCGATGCTCGCGGCGCGGCTGCCGAGCTTGTTGCCGCCGATGACCGATGACGAGGCATTGAGTTCTGCGGCGCTGCTCTCGGCCAGCGCGCTCGGATTTTGTCCCGCGCAATGGCGGCAAAGGCCGTTTCGTGCACCACATCACTCCTCGAGCGCGGCGGCGCTCGTCGGCGGCCGCAACCCGCCGCAGCCCGGCGAAATCACGCTTGCCCACTTGGGCGTGCTATTTCTCGATGAATTGCCCGAGTTCGATCGTCACGTACTGGAAATGCTGCGCGAGCCGCTCGAGGTCGGCCGCATCACCGTGTCGCGGGCGGCGCTGCAAGTCGATTTTCCGGCGGCTTGCCAACTCGTCGCCGCGATGAATCCCTGCCCCTGCGGCTGGCGTGGCGATCCGGGCGGACGCTGTCGCTGCACGCCTGAGGTCGCTGCGCGCTATTTGCGCAAGCTGTCGGGGCCGCTCGTCGACCGCATCGATATTCAGATCGAGTTGCCGGCGCTGACGCCGGCCGAGTTGACTTCGCGCGCGGCGGAAAAAAGCGAAGCGAGCGCCGCCGGCGCCGCACGCGTGGCGGCGGCGCGAGCGCGGCAGATCGCGCGGCAGGGTAAGACCAATCGCGAGCTGAGCGGCCGTGAAGTCGACGATGTGTGCCGGTTGGACGCCGCGGGGGAGGCCTTGTTGCGCGAAGCGAGCGAGCGTTTTCGTTGGTCGGCCCGGGCTTATTACCGCGTGCTGAAGGTGGCACGCTCGATTGCCGATCTTGCCGGCGACGTCATGCCCAGTGCGGGACATATCGCGGAAGCGATCCAATATCGGCGTGTGTTTCCGGTCGCGTGATTGCCCCAGCGCGGCGCGGCGACGCGGATCGAGTCACACTTCGCCGGAGCGATCGCTGTTACGCGGCATCGAGCGGCATCGAGCGGCCCAGCGCGCCCCAACGCAGGGGAAACGATCAAAACCACCGCATGACAATCTATCTTGTCGAACAAACAAACGAAAAAAATACTGTCAAGACTTGACTTATGCACACGGCCCAATTTCGTGCCGTCAGACGATCGTTTGAAACCAGCCCACGAGCAGACTGCGGTAACGACTTGATTCTTAACAATTGTTTTGGCTGCCGCGTTTGCATGCAACGGAGCGCGAAGCCCACCCGGCGGGCTTTCCAAGCCTCGCACCCGGAGTTCTCCACAGAGTTATCCACACCGCCTGTGGATAGCCCAAAAACCCACTAAAAATCCAGGGATTAGCTGCGTCTTTTACCACGCAACCTTCACTCGAATGTGCGATTGGCAACGCACGCTCACGTGAAACTGTGCTGCATCGGCGCCTCCCCGGCGTCGGGTTTGCGTTTACTGGAGCTTGAGCGAGCCGAAGAACTGATCGGTCTGCTCCTGCGGCGGCGCGTGAGCCGCGACGATCGCGGCCTGATAGACGTGCCGCCCGCGTCCCACGATCCAGGCATGGATCGTTCGCTGCTCGTGCGCCTCGCCGGCCTCGCCCGTGGCCACAATCTCGACGCCCTGCGCCGCCGCCCCGGCCGAGAGCGGAACCTGCACGGGATGCTCGACGGGTGACGCACCCACGTTACGTCCGAGCGCGCCGCGCAAAGTCTGGACGACGGCCTGCCGCAGCCGCGCATCGTCGCGCGGCAGATCGATTGCCGCAATCGCAAAGACGGCGCCTTGCGTATGCGCCGCGCGCACGTGCATCGGCAACGCGTTGCCGGCGATTTGGACTTGGCGCTCATCGATGGTGGGCTTCGCCGGTAGGTCGATCGCATAGCCCTGAGCCGAATCAGTCACTGTCCGCCAGTTGTAGGCCGGCGAGCAGGCAGCGGCCAAGGAAACGCACAGCACGGCTCGGAGGGCTATGAATGAGCGCCGCGGCAGGCGCGCATGTGACCGGGGCACCGAGAGGCGTGACGGCAAACGCCGACGATCCGGCCAGCCGGGGATGAGAGAACGCATAGGCAAGGCCGAAGAACCGGCGTGCGTGATTGAAATCGGCATTATCCGCCATCGGGCTTCGGGCTTCGGACCTGCTAGCCGTCCCAGCGTAGCTGCCGGCAGCCGAACCGCGCGAATGAAGGTAAAATAGCGGCGCCGAATCGCGCCGACCGGACTGCCTGCACGCCAGCCGTCTGCTCGCTGCCCGCTTGCTGTCCGCCCGATTCATCCGCACGAGGTCGCATCCATGAGCCAAACGCCTGCTTCTCCCGTCCGCCGCTCCGCTGCGCTGCGCTATGCAGCGCTCGTGGTCGCGGCCGCTGCCATTGCAATCGCCGGCTACTTCACGTTCGGCAGCAGCCAGCATGTACCCGAGGCCACGTTCACCCTGCTGTCGGGGCAAAAGCTGTCGACGTCCGACCTAAAGGGCAAGGTCTACCTCGTCAACTTCTGGGCGACCGACTGCGAGACCTGCATCAAGGAAATGCCGCAGATGGTCGACACTTACAACCGCTTCAAGGGCCGCGGCCTGGAATTCGTCGCCGTGGCGATGAAATACGATGCGCCCATGTACGTCGTCAACTATTCCCAGACCCGCCAGCTCCCGTTCAAGGTGGCGATGGACGACGGCAGCGCCGCCAAGGTATTCGGCAACGTGCAAATGACACCGACGACCTTCGTCGTCGACAAGAACGGCACGATCCTCAAGCGCTACGTCGGCGAGCCGCAATTCGCCGAACTCGACCAGCTGCTGCAGAAGGCGCTCGGTTCAGCCTGACCCGCGCGCGCTAAAGCCCGCCTGCGACGATTCCCCGGCCGTTGCGCCGAATCTAGCCGCCTTCCTTCCCGGCCTCGCCACGTTCAGCGAGGCCGTATCGCTTGATCTTCTCGTATAGCGTCGCCTTGCCGATCTGTAGTTCGTCAGCCGCCGCCGATACGGCGCCGCCGTGCTGCTCCAGCGCCTGGGCGATAGTGGCCCGCTCGAATCGCTCGACCCGCTCCTTCAACGAATGACCAGGCGCGCTTTCCCCGGTCGGCCCGCCCGCTGCACGTTCGATCCCAAGCACGAGCCGATCGGCTGCATTGCGCAATTCACGAACGTTGCCGGGCCAATCGCGCGCCATCAGATCCGCACGTTGGCGCGGCGTGAGGATCGGCGCAGGGCGGTCGTAGCGTACCGCGGCAGCGAGCACGAAGTGCTCGATTAGCGGAACGATGTCTTCGCGGCGCTCCGCGAGCGGCGGCAGTTCGATCGTCACGACGTTGAGCCGGTAGAGCAAATCGCGGCGGAACGCGCCCGATGCGACGAGCGCCTCCATATCGCCCTTGGCGGCCGCGACCACGCGCAAATCGACGTTCACCGACTGATTCGATCCGAGCCGCTCGAGCACGCCTTCTTGCAGCACGCGCAGCAGCTTGACTTGCAACGCCGGCGGCATGCTTTCTATCTCGTCGAGGAATACCGTGCCCCCCGAGGCATGCTCGAGCTTGCCGATGCGGCGTTTCGCCGCGCCCGTGAAGGCGCCCGGTTCATAACCGAACATTTCCGACTCGAACATCGACTCGGGCAGCGCACCGCAATTGACGGCGACGAACGGCCTGGCGTGCCGCGGCGAGAGCTCGTGTACGCTGCGCGCGACGAGTTCCTTGCCGGCCCCGGTGTCGCCGATGATCAGCACCGCTGCGTCGGTAGGCGCGATATTCGCGATGAGCCGCCGAACTTCGCCGATCGCAGCGCTGCGGCCGATGATGCGGGGCACGAGCGCGTCGCGTGCCGCCAACTCGCGGCGCAGCGCGACATTCTCCAGCACGAGGCGACGGCGCTCGAGCGCACGGCGCACGGTATCGATGAGGCGGTCCGCGGCGAACGGCTTTTCGACAAAATCGTAGGCGCCGTCGCGCATTGCCTGCACCGCCATCGAAATATCGCCGTGGCCCGTGACGAGGATGACGGGGACGTCGGGCGTGTACTCGTGGCATTGCGCGAGCAAATCGAGGCCGCTGGCACCGGGCAGCCGAATGTCGCTCACTATCACGCCGGCGAACGCATCGTCGAGCGTATCGAGCGCAATCCGCGCCGTTTCGACCGATCCATATCCGGTAACAGCCAGTCCGGCCAGCTGCAAGCTCTGCACGCTCGCCCGGCGCACGAGCTCATCGTCTTCGATGAAAATCACCTGCGGGTTGTCTATCCTCGCCGTCGCATTCATGTCGAATCGAAATCCAAAAGACAAAAGACAAAAAAAAACCAAACACCAAACAGCGGAGAAGCAAGGCGCTGCGGCCGACGAGGAAAGCGGCGCTAACTCGACGGCGCCGGATCGGCTTGCATCGCAGCGACCGTGGCTGCGCGGCGCAGCGTCAGAACGAAGGTCGCCCCGCCCTCCGTTGCGCTATGCGCGCTCAGCGAGCCGCCGCAATCGCGTGCGATCGACGACGCGATCGCCAAGCCAAGCCCGAGACCCTTGCCCGTTTCCTTCGTCGTAAAGAACGGCTCGAACAGCCGCGGCAGGACATCGGCGGGAATCCCGGGGCCATTGTCGCGCACCGAAATCGCCAGCGCGTCCTCGGCGACATCGACATCGATCACGAGGCGCGGTGTACTCACGGTTTCAAGTGCATCGAGGGCGTTGCCGATCAGGTTGATGAGCGCCTGCTCGAGCCGCAAATCGTCGCAGTAAGCGACGAGCGAGGCGTGGTCGGCCGTCAAATCCATCGGCAGGTAGCCGCTCATCTCGCTCATCTCGCTCATCTCGCTCGCCTCGTTCGGCGCGGGCTCGGGCTGCGGCTCAGGCAAGGATCGCACTTCGCGCAGGCGCACTCGAAGCGCGACGCCTTGCAATCGCTGTTGCAACAACTGCAACGCGTTCCGCAGTGCCCGTGCGACCGGTGAACGCGCATTGTGCGGTTGCGCACGCCCCACGAACAACTTCAACTGATTCGTGATCTTACCCATGCGGTCGGTCAGTGCGCCGATCGCTTCCAGATTCTCGTATGCATCGGCAAGCGCACCCCGCTCGATGAGCACGCGCGTGTTGTCGGAGAACGTGCGCAGCGCGGTAAGCGGCTGATTCAATTCGTGCGTGATACCGGCCGCCATTTGGCCGAGCGCGGCAAGCTTGCTCGTCTGAAGCAACTCCTCGTGCGCCGCGCGCAGCTCGTTCTCCGCACGGGTGCGTTCAGCCACCTCGGTCTGTAGTTGCGCGTTGGCGGCCGATAAATCGGCCGTGCGCTCTTCCACGCGTTGATTGAGCTCGCCATACGCTTTTTGCAAGAGCGCGCGGCCCCTCATGATGTCGCGCAAACGCGCGCGCCGCATGCGCCAATAGAATGCGAGCAGGCAAAGCGAAACGAAGCCGAAACCGATGGCAGCCGTGACATTGCGCGCATCGTCGAGAACGGAATTCACGGGTGCGAGTGTCATCAACTTCCATTTGGGTACGCCGATCGCGCGCTGCGTGAGCAAGTAATAAGGAGAAAACCGCCGTGGCCCGACCCGCACGATCTGGGTATCCGATGCATCGAGCGCAGGCACCGGCGCGATCGGCAATCTCGTAATCGGCTCCTCGGCATATTGGCGCGTTTCATTGATCGCAGCGGCAACGGCGCTCGGCAAGTCATGCACCGCGCGGTACTTCCATGCGGGCACCGAAGACAAAAAAATCACGCCATGCTGGTCGACGACGAGCAGCGGCTCACTCGTATCCGAGCCGGGAAACCACTCGAGGTTGAGCTTGAGCACGGCGGCGCCTACGATGCGTCCGCTTCGATAGATAGGCTGCGAAATGTAATACCCCGGCACGTGTGAAACCGTCCCAATGCCGAAAAAGCGACCGACGCGCGCAGCCATCGCATCGATGAAATATGGACGGAACCGGTATTGCGAGCCGACGAAGCTGTCGGGCCGATTCCAATTGCTCGCCGAAACGCACAGGCCATCGGCACGGATAATGTAAGTGACATCGGCATGCGCGTGCGCATTCGCGTCTGCCAGATACCGATTGGCGCGCGCGATCGCGTCGGGAGTGCCGGTTTCCAACGCCTCGCCAACGACAGGATGACTCGCAACCAGGTACGAAAGCGATTCATAGCGCTCCAGCGTATCGCCGAGCGAGCTGACCGTGCGGTCGGCCCGCACGGCGGCTTGCTGCTGCAACGCACCGATCCCGCGCAGCCAGGCAATGCGCCAAGTAGCGGCGCATACCGCGACGAGTGCCGCGGCGAGCGCGAGAACGACGATTAGACGGCGCGTCACGGTGGCGGATCCCGGGCTGGAGAGCAGTGGCCTATTGTGGCATAGCCGATCGCGCCGGGATGCGCCCGGAACGGCCGCTTCGGATTAGACGCCAGCCGGCTTGGTCTGCGCTTGGGCTTCTTCCTCGACGGCGCTGCCGCGACGGCCGCTCAGGGCCGCACGCAGCTTCGAGCGGTCAAGCTCGTTCTCCCACGCCGAAATCACGACGGCAGCCACCCCGTTGCCGACGATGTTGGTCAGCGCGCGGCACTCGCTCATGAAGCGGTCGACGCCGAGGATCAGCACCATGCCCGAGAGCGGAATCGTGGGCACGACGGCCAGCGTTGCAGCCAACGTAATGAAGCCCGCGCCCGTCACGCCGCTCGCCCCCTTGGACGTCAGCATGGCCACGGCGATGAGCGTGAGCTGCTGCATGAGCGTGAGATCGGTGTTCGTCGCCTGAGCGATGAACAGCACGGCCATCGTCATGTAAATGTTGGTGCCATCGAGATTGAACGAATAGCCGGTGGGCACGACGAGGCCGACCACCGAACGCGAGCAACCGAGCTTCTCGAGCTTGGCCATCAATTGCGGCAGGGCCGCTTCCGACGAGCTCGTACCGAGCACGATCAGCATTTCTTCCTTGATGTAGCCGATGAAGCGCACGATGTTGAAGCCGACGAGGCGCGCCACGGTGCCGAGCACGAGAAGCACGAACACGATTGCGGTCAGATAGAACGTGCCGACCAGCTTCATGAGCGGCAGCAGCGAGCCAAGGCCGTACTTGCCGATCGTGAAGGCCATCGCGCCGAATGCGCCGATCGGAGCGAGCTTCGTCACGATACGCACGATGCCGAACAGCACTTGCGAGACGCTTTCGATGAAATCGGTGACCGGCTTGCCGCGCTCGCCGATCGTCGCCAGCACGCTGCCGAACAGCAACGCGATGAGCAGGATCTGCAGGATTTCGCCCTGTGCAAATGCATCGGTGATCGTGTGCGGAATGATATGCATGAAGAAATCGACCGCGCTCTGGCCGTGCGCCTTCGCCGCGTAGGAGGCTACGGCCTTGCCGTCGAGCGTATTGACGTCGACGTTGAAGCCCGCGCCCGGCTTGAGCACGTGCGTGGCAATGAGACCGAGCACGAGCGCGAAGGTCGAAATGACTTCGAAGTAAAGCAGTGCTTTACCGCCGACGCGCCCGACCTTCTTCATGTCCTCCATGCCGGCGATGCCGGAGACGACAGTGCAAAAAATGATCGGCCCGATGATCATCTTCACGAGATTGATGAACGCATCGCCAAGCGGCTTCATGTCGATGGCGAGCTTGCTCGAGAAATGGCCGAGCAGGACGCCCGCGACGATCGCGGCAATGACCTGCACATAAAGGATTCGGTAGAAGGGTTTCTTAAGAGGACGCATCAGTGTCTCCCAGCTTGGATTAATCGATAGGCCAAAATGGCCGTTCGCGGGCCGATCGATTGCAAGGTCGATGCCAGGGAATTACCAAGCGTAAGCGATTGATTTTTATGAGATTATTTTGATCGAACCCGTGCCTGGGTCCAGGTTTCCGGAAACTCGGACGGAGCCCGTCCGACTCTTCGGAGGGGCTGAGGGCGCCAAACTAAGGGTTTATCCGGCGTACCGGCGCCGCGGCTCAAACGGCCCTATAAATCGGCGAGAACGGTAAAAGCGGCGGGAGAAATGAAATACGGCGGTGCGATCGACCGTCTTCCATCACGATCCATCGCACCGCCGCGCAGGCAGCTTGCTTCGAGCCGGTACTAACGACGCAAAAACGTCAAATCACACGACGCCCGCGTCGTGCGCTTGCTGATCGGCGTGATAGCTCGAACGAACCATTGCCCCGACGGCCGCATGTGTGAAGCCCAGCTTGTAGGCCTCTTCCTCGTACATCTTGAAGGTGTCGGGGTGCACGTAGGCACGTACGGGCAGGTGATGCTCCGACGGCTGCAGGTACTGGCCGACGGTCAGCATATCGACATTATGTGCGCGCAGATCGCGCATGACCTGCACGATCTCTTCCTCGGTCTCGCCGAGCCCAACCATGAGGCCCGACTTTGTCGCCACGTCGGGATGCAGCGCCTTGAAATCCTTGAGCAGCTTCAGCGAATGCGCATAGTCGGAACCCGGGCGCGCCTCCTTATAGAGGCGCGGCACCGTTTCGAGGTTGTGATTCATGACATCGGGCGGCGCCGCGTTGAGGATCGCAAGCGCCCGGTCGAGCCGGCCACGAAAATCCGGCGTCAGGATTTCGATGCGCGTTTGCGGCGAATGCTCGCGCACTTGCTTGATACATTCGACGAAATGCGCTGCGCCGCCGTCGCGCAGATCGTCGCGATCAACGCTCGTAATCACCACGTACTTGAGCTTGAGCGCCGCGATCGTGCGCGCGAGGTTCAACGGCTCGTCGGTATCGAGCGGATCGGGGCGGCCATGACCGACATCGCAGAAGGGGCAGCGGCGGGTGCACTTGTCGCCCATGATCATGAATGTGGCCGTGCCTTTGCCGAAGCATTCGCCGATATTCGGGCAGCTCGCCTCTTCGCACACCGTGTGCAGGTTGTGCTCGCGCAGGATCTGCTTGATCTCGGAAAAGCGCGAATTGCCCGTCGCCGCTCGCACGCGAATCCACTCGGGCTTCTTCAGCTTCTCGATCGGCACGATCTTGATCGGAATGCGCGCCGTCTTCGCCTGCGCCTTTTGCTTGGCGGTGGCATCGTACGGGGCGGAAGCGGCTTGCGGCGCGTCGGGTGCGCTGCTCGGTTGAGCGGTAACGTCAGTCATTCGGTGATCCAATCGATGAGCGATGCGCAGGCGCGCCGTCGAGGTTCGCGGCGAGCTGCGCCGCCAAGGTTTCGGCTACTTCGTTCCAGCCGGCGGCGACGCCTAGCGTCGCCATGTCGACCGTCTCCAGCCCCGCGTAGCCGCACGGGTTGATGGCAAGAAACGGGCGCAGATCCATCTGCACATTCAAGCTCACGCCGTGGTAACTGCATCCGTTGCGAATTTTAAGGCCGAGCGCGGCAATCTTCGCGCCCTCGTGCCCGCGGGCGCCTATGCCCGGCGCCACATAAATGCCGGGCGCGCCGGCCCGGCGTTCGCCCGCGAGATTATACGCTGCGAGGGTATCGAGTACCGCCTGCTCGATCCGCGTCACAAGCTCGCGCACCATGAGCTTGCGGCGGCGCAAGTCGAGTAGCACGTAGGCCACGACCTGCCCCGGACCGTGATAGGTGATTTGCCCGCCGCGATCGACCTTGACGAGCGGAATTGCCGAATCGACTGCCAACAGGTGCGCCGGGTTACCGGCTTGGCCCAGCGTGAAGACGGGCGGATGCTCGACAAGCCAGATTTCGTCGGGCGTGTCGGCCGTACGCGCCTCGGTAAACGCGCGCATTGCGTCGAAACTGACCTCATAGGCCTCGAGCCCGCAACGGCGAACGATCGGGGCCGGATCGACAGCCGGCAGGTCGGGAATGGCGACGTCGAAAGGCGTCGCATCAGACGAGACTGCGTTCGAGGAAGACGGTAGCGGGCAGGCGGACGAGGGAGACGTTGCGGCAGACATGATGGCGGCAGTTTACCGGAATCGGGACCGGTTCGCCGAAACCGGCCCTCGATTGCCTACGCCAAATCAAGTGCTTAGCGCGCAAACCGCGCGGTGCGCCGGCTTCAAACCGTGCGCCAGCCGCCGCCGAAGCGCGCTGCCCACCAAGCCGTAACCGCGCGGACCAGATCGGCAATAGCCGCCGTGCGCGGCAGCGGCGCAACGAACGCCACGCGCGCGTGACCCTCGCCCTCGACGCTCAGCCAAAGCCGCTCGCCCCGCCGCAGACGCAACGAACGACCCGGCACGAGCCAGTAGTCTTCTACGTCGTTGCTGCGCGTGACCCAGATCGGGGCACCCTGCACCGACACGCGTGTGCTGTGGGCGATCATCATGGGCACCGTCTCACCGGGGGCGATTTCGAACGTAGTACTTGAAGAGATTTGTCGCATGATCATTTCCACCCAAGGGTTGTTCCGTGACTACAATCCTAGGCGTGGCAAGCGTTTGCGCAAAACGATCAATTCTCACCCTTATGTGAATTCAACTAACAAGCAGCCGCCGGCATGAATCTGCGAGAACTCCCCGCGCTCAATGCGCTGAAGACCTTCGAGGCCGCCGCGCGCTACGAAAGCTTTTCGCGCGCGGCCGACGAGCTATTCGTCACGCACGGCGCGGTCAGTCATCAAATCCGAGGGTTGGAAGAGGCGCTGGGCACGCCGTTGTTCTTGCGCGAGGGCAAGCGGGTGCGTTTGACGGATGCCGGCTGCCGCTATGCGAAGGACGTCCGCATCGCGCTGATGGCGTTAGCCGACGCCACGCGCTCGGTACGAGAGGGCCAGCGTGCGCGGCGGCTCGTCATTTCGTCGTCATCGTCGTTTTCTGCGCGCTGGATCACGCCGCGGATCGGCCGCTTTATCGAACGTCATCCCGAAATCGACGTCGAGTTGCTGTCGACGAACGCGCTGACCGATTTCTCGCGAGACGACGTTGACGTCGGCATTCGCTTCGGCCCCGGCGGTTATCCCGATCTGCATGTGGAGCGTCTGCTCGACGAGGTGGCCTTTCCGGTTTGCGCCCCCACCTTCAACGGCGGCGCACTACCGGAGACGCCGGCCGAACTTGCGGCATCGCCGCGGCTGCTACGCTCCGACGATCAAATGTGGAGCGTCTGGTTCGAGGCGGCGGGGCTCGAGGGTGTGCCCGAACCGCGGCGCGGCCTGTACTTCCAGGATTCGTCGAATCTTGTGCAAGCCGCAATCGACGGGCAAGGCATTGCCCTGATTCGACGCTCGATCATCGGTTCGAACGAGCTCGCAACGGGACGGCTCGTGCGCCTGTTCGACATCGCCGCGCCGAGCGCGTCGGCCCACTGGTTCGTCTGCCCGCCGCCGCTTTTGCAGACGGCGCGCGTGCAGGCATTGCGCACTTGGCTGATCGAGGAAGTCGAACGCTTTCGGGTGCCCGTTACAACACCACCGACACCATCGGATGCCCGGTGAGGGCCCGATAGATGTCGTCCAGATGTTCGCGGTTCAGCGCGCGTACGGTCACGGTTAAGCCGACATAATTGCCGCCGCTCGACGGCCGCGTCTCAATGCGCGCCGCGTCGAAAGTCGGGTCGAACTGCAACACGACGGACACGATCGTTTCGGTGAAGTCAGGATGCGACTTGCCCATTACCTTGATCGGAAAGTCGCAAGGAAACTCGATTAGGGACTCATTCACCGGGCTCATCGATCACACCTCCCTCACTTCTTCTTGCTAAACATAAGCAAGACCGAATCCCAGATACGTCCACCGATGCCCCCTTGCGGCACGGCCTGCAGCGCGACGATCGGGAACTGCGTGAGCGTCTTGCCATCGGCGACGATCTGCACCGTGCCCACTTGCTGCCCGTTGGCGAGCGGTGCCACCAGCGGGTCGTTCAGCACGAACTGCGGTTTGACCTTCTCGCCCATGCCGCGCGGCACGGTGATGTATTGATCGCTCTTCACGCCCACTTGCACGGTGTCGGCCGCTCCCTTGTAGACGCGCGGAGTCTGCACGGCCTGATTCGCCTTGAATAGACGCACCGTGTCGTAGGCGCTGTAGCCGTAGTTCAGCATCTTCATGCTGTCTTGCACGCGCTCGTGCTCTTTTTGCTCGCCCATCACCACGCTGACGAGGCGGCGCGAGGCATCGGCCACGCCGGGCAACGGACGTTTGGCCGACGCGATCAGGCAGTAGCCGGCCGCTTCCGTGTGGCCGGTTTTCAAGCCGTCCACGGTCGGGTCAAGCCACAGCAGCCGGTTGCGATTGGGCTGCTTGATCTTGTTGTACGTGAATTCTTTGACCGAGAAGATGTTGTAGTAGTCGGGATAGTCGCGAATCAGATGCGCGGAGAGAATCGCGAGATCGGCAGCCGTCGTGTAGTGCTGCGGGTCGGGCATGCCGTTGACGTCGGCATAGTGCGTGCCCTTCATGCCGAGCCGCTGCGCTTCCGTGTTCATCATCTCGACGAAATGCGCCTCGCTGCCGCCGACGAGTTCGGCCAGCGCGATAGCCGCGTCGTTGCCCGACTGCACGATCATGCCGTAGACGAGATCGTGCACCGTGACAGGCTTCTCCGCCTCGATAAACATGCGCGATTCGTCGTTGCGCACGCGGCGCACGGCGAGGCTCGGCATGACGACCTGATCCATCGAGATTTTTTTCGTCTGCAACGCTTCGAAGACGAGATAGGCCGTCATCAGCTTCGTGAGCGAAGCCGGTTCGACGCGCTCGTCGGCATTGCCCGAGGCGAGGATCTGATTGCTCGTCGCGTCGACCAGCACCCACGAACGGGCCGTGACGGCCGGCGGCGGCACCTGTGCCGATGCCGCGGGCGCATAGGCGGCGGCGCCGGCCACTAAGGTGGCGGCAATCAACGTGGCGACGGGCGCACAACGGTGAAGCGAGGAAGGAACGAAAGACGAGGCAGACGACGGGAAGCCGAAGAAGGAAGAACGCATAGATCGATTCGTGCAGAAAAGCGACGCGCGCCAGGCGCGCAATCGGGGAGTGCCGGCCGCCGGCTGGCGGTTCTCGCCGCCCGTCGCGACGCACGATGAACGAGCGACGCAGCCTTGCGCGGCGCCCGTTTGACTACGGACACGCGATTCGGTTCGCATCGGCCGCTCCCGCGCGCTAAAACGCCGCCCGGTGTGCATGGCACGCGTGGGGCTGCGTCGACGAGACGGTGCGCAAAATTTCGCACATTATACGCGGCGCATTCCGCTGAAAACGCGCTTTTTTCCCCGCATTTTCGCCGCGTGCAGGCACCGCGCACCGGCGCGGACAGCTTCATCTCGCACGATGCCGCGCAGGCAATCGTCGGGGCAATGCAGGCTCAGCGCCAAGCGTCGAGGACGATGCGCTTCAAGATATGCAGCTTGCGATGGAGAAAGTGCTCGGCGCCCGGAATGACGACGACGGGCAGCTCTTGCGGCCGAGCCCAGTCGAATACCGATGCGATCGGCACCGTTTCGTCTTGCTCGCCGTGAATGACGAGTGTGTTCTCGGGCACTGGCGCGATCTCGAAGCGGCTCGCGGCCGTGCCGACGAACACCATGCGCTCCGTCGCCTGGCCGCGTTCGGCCAGTGTGCGCGCCACGTGCGAGATCACGGCCGTGCCGAAGGAGAAACCGGCCAGCACGAGCGGCGACGCAGCATGTCCGGGCTGCGCCCGCATATGCGCGAGTACGGCGAGCAAATCGTCGCGCTCGCCCACGCCTTCGTCGAATTGGCCCTCTGTCTGGCCCACGCCCCGAAAATTCGAGCGATAGGTCGCGTAGCCTAGCTGCACGAGCGTGCGCGCGAGCGTTTGCGCGACCTTGTTATCCATCGAGCCGCCGAACAGCGGATGCGGATGCGCGACGAGCGCCATACCGCGCGGCTCGCCGTCGGGCACATCGAGGGCGACTTCGATCTTTCCGACGGGACCGTCGATGAGGAACTTTTTCGTGTGAACGTTCATGGCGCCGCGGAGAATTCGATGACTTAGTTGGGCTGATCGATCAGCAATCGCTCGACGATCTTGCCGTCCTTCAGGTGCGAATCGACGATTTCGTCGAGATCGGCTTCGTCGAAGTAGGTGTACCAGGTGCCCTCGGGATAAACGACGACGGCCGGCCCCTGCTCGCAGCGATCGAGGCAGCCGGCCTTGTTGATGCGCACATTGCCGGGGCCCGCGAGGCCAAGCTTCTTCACGCGCTTTTTCGTGTGATCGAGCATCTTCTCGGCATCGCAGCGGCGAGCGCAACTCGGGCGCTCGGCGTCGGGCGCTCGCTGATTCAAGCAAAAAAACACGTGATACTTGTAGAAGGAGTCCATGGTCTTAGCGTTTGGAGGGTGAGCCGGCCCGGCGCACGCGCGCGCATCGCTCCGTGAGCGCTGCGTGCGGCATCGAGATTCGGTATGGATCGGAGCAGACACAAGCCGCGCCGATTATAACGAGCGTCGTGCGCACGCGCTGGCACGTTGCCCCACAACGCGCCGCGCGATGGACAGCCCTTACGGGCGGCGAAGTGCAATCGCTTGGGCGCGCGTCACGCCACCCACGTCCACCCTAGACTGCTTCATTGCGCGGCCATGCTCGCCCGCACGCCGAGCCACGCCACGAGCTGGGCGACGAAGTCGTCGCTCGCGGCCGCCAGCGCATGCACGCCGCCCGCCGCGTCCGGCATGCTCGCCGGCGCCCGGGCCACGAAGGTGCGCTGGGCGATGACCTTGCCCTCATCCGTCAGCGTCACGCGTGCGGTCAATGCACCGTGGCTCTGTTGCGCACTGTCGAACACCTGCTCGAACTGCTCGAGATCGATCGTGAGCAGCGGCGCATTGACGGCTTCACCGCCGCCCAGCACCGCACCATGCGCCGCCAGTGCGCTGCGTACGCGCTCGGTCAATAACTCAGAAGGCCGCATGACCCAATGACTATTCGCATAGGCGGCTGTCTGTCGCGGATCGGCATAGCCCATGCGATACAGGATGTCGTCGGTATCGAGCGCGTGCGGTGCACGCACGTCGAATAGACGCAGGGTCGGCAGCGTGCCCGAATAGGCGGGCGGATTCGCCGGACCGAGATCGTAGCGGATATTGGCCACGGCGGCGGGCAGGCCGAGCGTGCAGCCGCTCATCGCGCCGAGCAACGCCGTACCCGCAAGCATGCCCGCCGCCAGCGTCAGCATGCGCGCGAGCATGCGGATGCCATGCGGTGCACGAGAAACCGTCGTCGAACGCGCCGAGAGGATCCGATGGGTCGGACATACCCCTGCTGCGCCTGCCGCTTTTGCCTTCGCAGTCGTATCGAATGAACGTGTCATCTGTTTGTGTTCCTCTTCCCATTCAATGCCGGACGTCGGCGGACGCGTTGCGAGGCCACGCGAAGCCGGGCTCGCCCGGGCCCGGCTGCGCGCGCGCCACGCCGAACAGCACGCTCGACGGGCTCGTGCTGAACACGTTGGCCGCGCGGTCGAATGCGCGCGCCGCGCCGCTCATGTCGGTGGCGAGCGCATTGACGCGCGGTAGCGTCTCGTAGTCGAGCCGCGCCGACATGTCCGCTATCGATGCATTCATCGTGGCGATCGCGCCGTTCGCGCGATCGGCCGTGGTACCGATCTTGTTCAGGTTCGAGACGAGCGGCCCGTTCGCGGAAGAAAGCGTCGCGACGAGCGCACTCGTGGAAGCGAGCGTACGCGTGAGCTCTTTCATGGTGCCCGGCAATTGCGCCGCGGCCGGCCCCGCCGTGTGCGCCAGCGTGGTCACCGCGTCGGCCGCGTGCTGCAGGCTCGCCACGGTCGCCATCATCTGCACGCGGGCGGGGTCCGACAGCATTGCGTCCGCATGGGTGATTAGGCTCTGCAATTGGCTGAGCAGAACATCGCCGCGCTGCTGCAACTGATCGAGCAAGCCCGGACGCATCGGCAGTTGCGCGACATGTTTGGCCGATGTCGGCACGGGGGTGAGGTCGGCTCCCGTGTCGTCGAGTTGGACGAAGGCAAGGCCGGTCACGCCCTGCAGGCCGAGACTGCCGAATGTCGAATGCGTGATCGGCGCATCCTTGTCGACGAGGATGCGAATGATGATGGTCCCCGGGTGGGCCCGATCGAACCGGATCGACTGCACCTTGCCGACGGCGAGCCCGCGATAACGCACGTCCGCATCGGTCGAAAGCCCCGTCACGTTCGTATGCGAAATCAGGTCGTACGGGATGCGCACGGTGCGGTCGAGGTTGAACCAGAGCGCGACGAGCACGATCGCGGCCCCCAGTCCGATCGTGAAGAGTCCAGCCCAGAATGCATGCGATTTGTTTTCCATTCGCTCAAGTCCCCTTCGTTGCGCCCATCGCGTCGGAACGCGGCACCCTCTTGCACTCATCCCTCATATCGACACTTCGGCCGACGCCGCGACAAGCGCAGCCGGCGGCAGTTTGGCCCGACGCTCCGGCGGCAGCGCCTGCAACGCGCGCCGGCCGCGCCGGCCAAGAAAGAATTCGCGGATGAACGGATGATCGACTGCAGCCGCTTCCTCGATCGGCGCGGCGACGAGCACGCGCCGATCGGCGATAACGGCGACCCGCGTCGACAACGAAGCCATCGTATCGAGATCGTGCGTGACCATGACGACGGTCAGGCCGAGCGCGCGATGCAGCGTCGCGATGAGTTCCACGAAATCTTCCGAGGACTGCGGATCGAGCCCCGCCGTCGGTTCATCCAAAAACAACAACTCCGGTTCGAGCGCGAGCGCGCGCGCGATACCCACGCGTTTGACCATTCCGCCGGAGAGCGCAGCCGGCATCTTCGACGCATCCTTGCAGGGCAGCCCCACCATCTCGAGCTTGAGCATGACGATGTCCTGCAAGAGTCCAGGCGGTACGCGACCGAGCTCGCGAATCGGCTGCGCAATGTTGTCGAACACCGACATCGACGAAAACAGCGCCCCCTGCTGAAACAGCATTCCGATGCGGCTACGCATGATACGGGCCGTTTGTTCGTCGATCGCCGAGGTGTCGCGCCCGAACACTTCGATCGTGCCCGCGGTGGGCGCCTCGAGCCCGAGAATCTGCCGAACCAGGGTCGTTTTACCGGAGCCCGAGCCGCCGACGATCGACACGATTTCCCCGCGCCGTACCTCGAAATTCAAATGCTCGTGCACGACCATGCTGCCATAGCGCTTGGTCAGATTGCGCACCTCGATCACGCGCTCGGCGATGGTCGGGGGCGCTCGGTTGCGGACTGAGGCGGAGAGCGGCGCGATCATAAGCCGACGTTTTGGAAGACGATGGCGAAGATCGCATCGGCCAAAATGACGACCGTGATCGAGGAGACGACCGACGACGTCGTGCCTACGCCGAGGCTTTGCGAATTCGGTTTGATGCGCAAGCCGAAGTGGCACGCGACGAGTCCGATCAGCATGCCGAATGCGACGCCCTTGCCAAGGCCGATCCACAAATTGGCGATCGGCACGACGCTCGGCAACGCACGCGCGAAGTAGCCGATGTCGATGCCGAGCACAAACTGAGCAGCCAGCGCGCCGCCCAGCAGCGCAACGACGTTCGTCCACATAACGAGCAGCGGCATTGCCACGCAGAGTGCGACGACGCGCGGCAGCACGAGCCGCAGCCCGTGCGGGATGCCCATGACGAGCATCGCATCGAGCTCTTCGGTCACGCGCATCACACCGATTTGCGCGGTAATGGCCGAACCGGAGCGTCCGGCGACGAGGATCGCGGACAGCACGGGGCCGAGCTCGCGAATCACCCCGAGACCGAGAATGTTGACGATGAACGGATTTGCGCCGAACAGCCGCAGTTGCTGCGCCGATAAGTAGCTGAGCACGATGCCGATCAGGAACGCAACCAGCGCCGTGATCGGCAACGCCTTGGCTCCGGCGCTATAGACGTTGGCCGAGATTTCGGTCCACGGCGCGAGCGCGGGGTGGCGCAGCACCTTGAGCAGATCGAGTACGAAGCGGCCGAACATGGCCAATCCGCCGTACGCATGATCGGCGAAGCGGAGCACCGAAAGCCCTAGCGCAGTGACGATGTCGATGCGCTCGACCGGTGCGGGGGCGTCGCGCTGCGTCTCGAGCAACGCAATGCGCGCGAAGATGTCGCGCTGGGTATCGGTGAGCGTGACCTCGGCGGGCAGCTTGCGGCCCCACACCCCCCAAAGCGCCTGCCCACCGACATGATCCATCCGCTCGACCGCCGACAAATCCCAATGCGCCGGTGCCGAGCGCGCGAGCGCGGCCAAGCGCGACTTCACGCCGGCGCGGGCGCGATCGCGGGCCAGCGCGAGCGCCGTCCACTGCCCGGACAGCTTAACGTGCGGGCCTGCGCTGCTCTTTTCGATGCGCAGGCCGGGCGGGGTGTCTAGGTCCAAGGAAGGAAATTCCCATGCGGATGAACTGACCAGCGGCCATTGTAGCGGTCCGCGCGAGCGGCGCGGACTCCTCGTGATCACGGCTCGTGCGGCGGCAAACTGCTGCGCACAGGCGGTCGCTGTACGCATTGGGGCGTGCATTCGGTACGCATTCGGTACGCATTCGGCGTCCATTCGACACACTCGGCACGCCGCCGCGCGCGGGCGACACTACAATACGGCCATGACCGATACCCTTCATCCTCCCCCGGGCGGCGATTCAGCGGCGAGCGGCCGCCGCGACGACTGGCGCATCGACCGAGCGCGCGCGCGCGCCGGCGGCGCGGGCGCGATTCCGGCCGAGGCGCTCGAAATCGTCGACGAGACGGCTTCCACCAATTCCGACCTCATGGCGCGCATGAAGGGGTTGCCGCGCGAGGGTGCGGCGTCCGGCGTTCATGCGGTGCGAGCGGCCTACCGGCAGACGGCCGGACGCGGACGGCAGGGCCGTAGCTGGCACACGACGCCGGGGCATGCCCTCACCTTTTCGCTCGCCTGCGTGCTGCCGCGTCCGCTGGCGGGCCTCGCCGGGCTTAGCCTGGCAACCGGCGTGGCCGTCGTGGACGGCCTCGTACGCCTCGCCCCGAACGAGGCTGCGAGGTTCGCGCTCAAGTGGCCGAACGACGTGCTGCTCGACGGCCGCAAGCTCGCGGGCATCTTGATCGAGACGGCGTGGAGCACGCAGAGCGCCAGCGCCGTCGTCATCGGCGTCGGCATCAACGTACGCCGCGACGAGGCACTCGAAGCCGAACTCGATGCCGCCGCCGCTGCCATGCCGGCGCAAACGCGTGCAACGCCGCCCGCCGCACTCTCGCAGGCGCTGCCCAACGCGAACCTGACCGATACGCTAGCGGTCGTCGTCAAAGCGCTGACCGAGATGATCGAACGCTTCGGCACGGGCGGCTTCGCCGCCTTCGTCGATCGCTGGAACGCATGTCACGCTTATGCCGATCGTGAGGTCGTGCTGCTGGAAAAAGGTATCGAGCTCGCGCGCGGGGTCGCGACGGGCGTCGACGGCTTAGGTCAACTGCTGCTGTCCACGGACACCGGCGTGCAGGCGATCGCGACCGGCGATGTGTCGCTACGCCTGGCCGGCGATACGCCGTGAGCGGTGGCGCCCCGTTCCTGCTAATCGATGCAGGCAACAGCCGCGTTAAATGGGCGCTCGCCGATGCGCACGGCGGATTGACCGCCAGCGGCGTGTTCGCCCATGCCGTAAGCGCCGACGCCGCCGGCGGCCGCGATGACGGCGTAACCGTAGCAACCAATCCATGGCACGCGGCGGAACTCGAGGCCGAACAGCAATGGGCTGGGCTTCCCGCTCCGAGCGGGGCGTGGATTTCGAATGTCGCCGGGCCCGCCGTCGCTCACCGGCTTGCCGGGATGCTCGATGCGCACTGGCCCGGGTTGCCCCGCACGTTCGTTCGTGCGTGCGCGCGGCAATGCGGCGTCGTCAACGGCTACGGCACGCCCGATCAACTCGGGAGCGATCGCTGGGCCGGTCTGATCGGCGCGCACGCGGCATTTCCGGGCGAACCGCTGCTCATTGCCACGCTCGGCACGGCCACGACACTTGAAGCGCTGACGGTCGACGGCCGCTTCGTCGGCGGCATGATCGCCCCGGGGTGGACCTTGATGATGCGCTCGCTCGGCGAACATACGGCGCAACTGCCGACGCTGGTGGCCGATTCGGTGCGCCAACTCGCGGGCGGCGAATTGGCGCGGCATGGGTTCGCAACGGACACGCGGCGCGCGATCGCGGCAGGCTCGCGGCTCGCGCAAGCCGGACTCATCGAGCGCGCATGGCGCGAACTGGGCCGCGCTTGGGGTGTCGAAGTGCGCCTGATCCTCGGCGGCGGAGCGGCTGACGATATCGCAGCCGTGCTTAGCGTGCCGCACACGCGCCACGATGGCCTCGTGCTGTCGGGGCTGGCCCGGATTGCGGCGGAAGAAAGCGCGTCGGGGTGTTAATTCGAAGGAGAGATAAGACGATGCTGCGTTGGCTGATCGCTATTTTGTTTCTCGCCAATTTGGTCGCGTTCGCCCTGGCGAGCGGCATGCTGGGACCATTGCCGGCGTCGGGGCCGCGCGAGCCTCACCATCTCGAACGCCAGGTGCATCCGGAGTGGCTACAGACGCGGCCTATCTCGGAAGCCGAGGCGGCCGACCAGCCCCTCATCGGCCGGCCCGACCCGCTACCCAAGATTGCCGCCGCACCGCTAGGCGGATAACGGCTGCGGCTGCCGGCGGCACGCTCCGCACGGCGGCGTACCCCTTCGCCCGCGGCGGACTAAGACGTGCGTCCGGTCTGCAAACGCACCTTTTCGAGCAGCGCCGTCGTCGAGCGCTCATGTTCGAAAGCGATCGCTAGCGCGCGACCGCCCCAGCCGCGCACGAGCGCGGATTCCGGCAGCGTATCCATGTCGTAGTCGCCGCCTTTGACGAGGATATCCGGGCGCAGCGCCCCGATCAGTTCGACCGGTGTGCTCTCGTCGAACCGAACCACCCAATCGACGCTCTCGAGCGAGGCCAGCAACGCCATCCGATCCTCCTCGTGATTGATCGGCCGATCGTCGCCCTTGCCGAGCCTGCGCACCGATGCGTCGCTGTTCACACCAACGATGAGGGAAGCGCCGAGCGCCTTCGCGCGCGCGAGGTAAGTCACGTGGCCCCGATGAAGAATGTCGAAAACCCCGTTCGTGAAGACGACCGGCGCAGCCAGCATAGGGCGCCGCACGGCGAGCGCTTCGCGGGTAATGATCTTGCGTTCGAACGCAACGGAGGCAACGGAGGACATGGCGGGACCCGTTCGATGGATGCCGAGCGTCCGCACGCCGCGGCTCTTGCGGACCCGGGCAGCGGACAGAAAGACAGCAAAGTAACGAAAAGCCCGCCGGGGCGAGGAACGACAACCTCGCGCCGGCGGGCTCGACGATTTGACACGGCCTTTATCGACCCTTTAGGGGCCACTAGCGGCCTGACCTTAGGCGCCTTTAAGCGGGCTGATGCTCGGCCGAACCCGTTGCCTGCAGGCGCGAGGTGACTTCCTTACGGTAGCGGTTCAACTCCTGCGCCGTCGTAAATGTCCGCTCGAATAGCAGCGAAAGATTGTGCAAGATGCGCTCGATGACCTTCTTCTCCCAGCCGTCGTCAAAGCGGATCTGCTCGTCGAGCCAGCGCTCGAGCCATTCGGGATCGGGCAAGCGCGATTGGATCGTGTCGCGCGGGAATAGATCGCGGTTCACGTGCAGGTTCGTGGGGTGCAGCGGCTTTTCCGTGCGGCGCGCCGACGCCATCAACACGCCGATCTTCGCGAAGGCTGCGCGCGCAACGTCGCCGCAGTTCGTTAGCGCCTTCTTCATATAGCGCAGGTAGGCGCCGCCATGGCGAGCCTCGTCGCGCGAGATGGTCTCGTAGATATGCTTGATCACGGGCTCCGTGTGCCATTCGGCAGCGCGGCGATACCAGTGGTTCAGGCGTATTTCGCCGCAAAAGTGCAGCATCAGCGTCTCGAGCGGCGGCGCCGGGTCGAACACGAAGCGCACGGCGTGCAGTTCCGCTTCCGTCGGCACCATTTCGGGCCGGAAGCGGCGCAGGTACTCCATCAAGACCAGCGAGTGCTTTTGCTCCTCGAAGAACCAGACGCTCATGAACGCCGAGAAATCACTATCGTGGTGGTTGTCACGCAGGAACATCTCCGTGGCCGGCAGCGCGGACCATTCGGTGATGGCGTTCATCTTGATCGTCGTTGCCTGCTCGTCGGTCAGCAACGACGCGTCGAACTTGTCCCAAGGAATGTCCTTCTCCATGTCCCATCGGACCGACTCGAGCGATTTGTAAAGTTCCGGATAAAGCATGGTGTTCATAGGTCCCACCCCTGGTCTGCCCATTACTACTCGTATGACTATTGCCGCGTGTGTGCGTGACGACCGCGCCGGCGCGGCAAAAAACACACTCTTACGCGGTGATCGTGCCCGTTTATCGGCCGAACTCGATGCCGCCCGCGCGGCGATGCATTCGCGCGTAAAGGCATCGGCCAGCACCGGCCAACTCGGGCCGGCACAGGCCGGCGCCAGGCGCCCCGGGCGATCATCGAACGCGGTGCCGCGCATCGCGCCGACCTTTCGGTGTCCGGCGGACGGCGGCACGACGACCTGCCGCGATCATGGTTTTTTTGGTCTTCGCCCACGGATCGAAATCTTTGGAATGATAGCACGCGTCGCTTGGGCCACAGGCCCGAGAGACGCGCTCCGACGCGCCATTGCAACGGTCGGCGCCATCGTTCAGCGCCCGCTGCGCCGCACCTCGCCATCGCTCGATGACCCGCCGCCGTCGGCCGCTGCTGCATTCGCCGCACCCATGGCGGCGGCACTGAGCCCATTGCCCTCATTGCCCTCATTGCCGCGATCGCCTCGATTGCTCCCGTCGCGCTCGTCCGCCGCGTTGTGTTTTAGCGTCGCTCGAATCCATTCGCCCAGCCGCTCGCGGTGCGCAAGCGTGTCTTTAAAACCGAGGTCGATGAGTTCCGCTGCGAATTGCGCCTCGAACAACAGGTAGCTGGCGAACGACGCGCCCGCGGCCCGGTTACCGCCGACCGCGCCGAGCAGCCCGCGCACGGTGATCGGCAGGCGCTTGAGGTGCCGCGCGGCCAAGAGCTCGATGCGCTCGCTCGGCGCGATGGGCAACACGTCGATGTGACGCCAGCCGCTCTCGGGTTCGACGTGCTGCGGCAAATGCGAAACCATGCGGTTGATGTGCTCGATCCGCTCGATATCGGCACCGATCGCGTCGAGGAAAACGCTCGCCATCACCTGCTGGCCGATCTGGGCCAGGGAAGGGTAGCCGCGTTCGATACCGGCTGCCGCCGGTACTTCCGGCCGAGGCGTCGCCGCACCCAGCACGACGATCCGCTCCGCGCCGAAATGGATCGCGGCGCTGAGCGGCGCGATTTGCCGGATCGATCCGTCGCCGAAATATTCGATACAGCCGTCGAGCTCGAGCGGCACAGCCGGAAACAGGAGCGGGATGGCCGCCGACGCCAGCAAGTGGGCGGGCGTGAGCGCCACCATCCTTGCCCCGCGCTGCGCGCGTCGCCACGACTGAATCGGCTCTTCAGCCTGGTAGAACGTCAAATGCCTGCCGCTCGAATAGCTCAGCGCAGTGACCGACAATGCGTGGAGCGCGTGTGTGTCGAGCATCTCCCCGATGCGCGCGAAGTCGAGCGCCCCGTGCAGCAAAGCGTCGAGCGGGCTGTTGTCGAACAACGCGCGCGGGGAACGCTGCACGGCCCAACCGAAGCTCATCGCCGCGAGCCATCGCGCGCCGGCGGCGGCCACGCCGGGCCAATCGGTGCGGTAGACCTGGCGCGCGCGAATATGCGACCAAAAATCGATAAGCCGCGAGACGCCGAGGGCGAAATCGTCCGCATGGCTTGCGATGGACGCAGCGTTGATTGCGCCCGCGGACGTCCCGCACACGATCTTGAAGGGCAACGCGCGCTCTTGCGGCGCTATCTCGTGCGCAATCTGCGTGAGCGCCTTGAGCGCCCCCACCTGGTATGCGGCGCGTGCGCCCCCTCCCATGAGGACCAGAGCTAAGCGCACGGCGAGCGACCGAACGAAACGACAATGAGCAGCACGGCACGCGGCGAACGCCGCGCGCAAACGGCCGTCCGGTTACGCGCGCAGGTCATTTCTCCTCGCGCGCCGCGCCGCTTCGTGACTGAGGCGCCGTCTTGCCTGCGGGATGACCGGTGGCCTTACGGGCCGGCGCGCGCTTGGCTGCCGGCTTGGCCGCAGCCGACGCGCCCGGGCCGCTGGCCCCCGGTGCGTGCTTGGCGTCCTGAGCGCCGGCGCCGCCCGCCTTCTTCGAAGCGGAAGAAGCTTTCGGCTCACCTTCGCTGTCCGCGCCCGGCTGGGTCATCGCGAGCGCAGCCAGCTGGTTGAACTGCGATTGCAGCAAGTTCCACCAGCCTGCCGGATCGAACGCGGCGTTTTCCCCTGCACTCGAAGTCGAGCCCGGTGTCTGCGCGCCGGCGCCTGCCTCGGCGCGCGCGCTTTCGCCGGCGCTCGCGGCCGCCGTGTCATTCGAATTGCCCGATCCGCTCGATGAACCAGCGCTCGATGAACCGGCGCTCGACGAAGCACCGCTCGACGAAGCCCACGGCGAAGCGTGGCCCGCTTGGCGCGTGCCCTGCCCCGCATCCTGCGCCGGCTGGGTCATCGACGCCTGCGCGAACGCGCCGAACGCGCGCAGCGTCGAGAGCGTGGCGCGCTGCACTTCCAGCGCCTGGATGGCCGACTGCAGCATGTTCAGATTGAGCTTGAGCCATTGCTCGACGGCACGCATATCGGTAATGCGCTTATCGAGCTCCTCCACGTTCATGAGCGGCGACATCATGTCCGACATCGCCGTCAGCGGCGAGCCGAAGCCTTGGGCCGTCCCGGGCTGCATCCCTGGGAACGCGGCGCCGAACGGCGTCATGCGCATCATGTCCCACATCTTGTCGAGCATTTCGGCGGGCGGAAAACCCGGAAAGCCCGGGAAAGGCGATTTGTCGCCGGCGGTGTCGGTCATCGAGTGCCCCTTCGATACGATGAGAATGGATGAAGACGCTTTACGGAATCCGAAAAAAATCAGGAAAGCATCAGGAAAATCAATCGCCGTCTGGGAACTCGGGCGCGCGCCGCTCGCGCAGCGAACGAATGCCCTCGCGCACGTCCGGGCCCGAAAAACCCATGAATTCGAGCGCGAGCGAGGTATCGAACGTCGGCCCCGCCATACGCAGCCAGTTGTTGAGCGCGTACTTGGTCCAACGGATGGCGCTTTGCGAACCTTGCGCCAGCCGCGTCGCCACCTCGAATGCTTTCGGCAGCAAGTCGGCTTGATCGAGCGCGAGCGATACGAGGCCGATTCGCTCCGCCTCGGCACCGCTCACGGGTTCGCACAACAGCAAGTAGTACTTCGCCTTGGCCATGCCGCACAGCAACGGCCAAACGATGGCCGCGTGATCGCCGGCCGCGACACCGAGACGCGTGTGCCCGTCGATGATTCGCGCGTCGTTGGCGGCGATCGAGACGTCCGCCAGCAGGCCGGCGACGAGCCCGGCTCCGACGGCCGGCCCGTGCATTGCCGAGACGATCGGCTTGCTGCAGTTGATGAGGTTGTAGACGAGATCGCGCGCTTCGCGCCACACGCGCGAGCGCACTTCGAAGTCATCGGCCATCTGCTCGACAAGGCCCAAATCGCCCCCCGCCGAAAAGCCCTTGCCCTCGCCGCGAATCACGGCCGCGCGCGTGTGCGGGTCGCGGTCGATGTCGCGCCAGATTTCGGCGAGCTCGCGATGCATGCGATCGTCGGCGGCGGCGAGCCCGCTCTTGTTCTTCCCTGCCCCGCTCATGACGACTTCGAGCACGCCGTGCGGGTGGCGCCGCAGGCGCAGCGAACGATAGTGAGCGTAAGCCGTCAAGTCGTCGGGGGATGCGGTATCGGTCATCCGTGTCGGTTCAACTCGAGTTGAGGGCGGGAAAACGCGCCGCGATCGCGTCAGTGTAGGCCCGTGCGGCCGGCCGTGCATCGGGCCAAACCCGGCGCGTGCGCGGCCTGCTCGACCTGCTCGGCCCTAGCGTTCAAGCGGGGCGACCGATTGCTCGATCGCGCCGAAGATCGACCTGCCGCCTTCGTCGAACATCTCGATCTTGACCGTATCGCCGTATCTCATGAATTCGGTTTGCGGCGCGCCGTCCGCGATCGTTTCCAGATAGCGCTTTTCGGCGATACAGCAGTAGCCTCGCTTCGGATCCTTGTTCGAAACGGTACCCGAGCCCACGATCGAACCGGCGCGCAGATTGCGCGTCTTCGCGGCGTGCGCGATGAGTTGGCCGAAGTGGAACACCATATCGACCCCGGCGTCGGGCTGTCCCACCTTTTTGCCGTTCCAATGGACAATCATCGGCCGCTCGACACGCCCTTCGCGCCAATGCTCGCCGAGTTCGTCGAACGTCACCGCCACGGGCGAAAACGCCGTGGCCGGCTTGCTTTGAAAGAAGCCGAAGCCCTTTGCCAACTCGGCCGGAATCAAATTGCGCAGCGACACGTCGTTCACGAGCATGAGCAGGCGCACGGCTTTGAGCGCCGCTTCCGGCGAGACGCCCATCGGCACGTCGGACGTGACGACGGCCACTTCGGCCTCGAAGTCGATGCCGAACGCTTCGGACGCACAGACGATGTCCTCGCGCGGGCCGATGAAGTCGTCGCTGCCGCCCTGGTACATCAGCGGATCGGTCCAAAACTCCGGCGGCATCTCGGCGCCGCGCGCACGACGCACGAGCTCGACGTGATTCACGTACGCCGAGCCGTCGGCCCATTGATACGCACGCGGCAGCGGCGCCATGCAATCTTTCGGCTCGAACGGGAAGACATGGCGTGCGCGGCCTTGGTTGAGCGCATCGTAGCGTTCGGCGAGTTGCGGCGCGTAGAAGGGCCAATCGTCGAGCGCGCGCTGCAGCGTGGGCGCGATGGCATCGGCGATCACAGCCGTGCGCAGATCGCGCGAGACGACGATCAGTTGGCCGTCGCGCGAACCGTCTTTGAGCGTGGCAAGTTTCATGTGGGAAGGATCGAAGCCGTGAGATGACGATGGAAGGAATCTATTCTACGATGGTGAACGCGCAGCGCCGCTTGGCTTCGCTCGACAATACATCGCCGTGGCTTCTTGCGCCTGCTTCTTGCGCCCGCTTCTTGCGCCAGACCCTTGCGCCAGACCCTTGCGCGTGGATTTCCGCTGTCTCGGCTTTTTTCTTCCTTGATTGCCCGCTCATGCCCGCTACGTCCTCCGCTACGCCCCGCTCACTCGACCCTACACTCGGCGACCCGCTCGACGATCCAAGCGACGCGAGCGAAGGCGAAGGCGAGGAGAAGGTGCGCTCCGGAATTCAATCGATCGAAGTCGGGTTTCGCTTGCTGGAGGCACTCACGAACGAGCCGCGCGCGATGATGCTGCGCGATCTTGCCAAAAGTGCACAGATGAGCCCGGCCAAGGCGCACCGGTACCTCGTCAGCTTCTTGCGCCTCGGCGTCGTTGCGCAAGATCCGGTCTCCGGCCGCTATGAGCTGGGCGGCTTCGCGCTGCAAATGGGACTTGCGCGGCTCGCACGCGTGGACGGCGTCAAGCTCGCCCGGCTCGCGCTCGCGCAGTTGCGAGATCGGCTCGACATCACCGTCGGCATTGCGGTCTGGGGCAATCTCGGGCCGACCGTCGTGCATTGGATGGAGTCCAGCCACCCGGCCAAAGCTTCCCTCAAGCTCGGCGACGTCATGCCGCTGCTCGGCTCAGCCACGGGCTTGCTGTTTGCGGCTTATCTGCCGCGCGGTATGACGCAGCCAATGATCGAGCGTGAACTCGCCGACACACGCCGCTCGACGCACACGGGCGGGCCGCGTAGCGAGGCTGAATTAGAGCGCGCGCTCGACGAAGTTCGTGCAAACGGCGCGGCGCGCGTGGCCGGCCTGCTGTTGCCCACCATCCACGCGTTTTGCATGCCCGTGTTCGACGCGTCGGGCGCGCTTGCGCTAGGGCTTATTGCACTCGGGCATGAAGGCACCTTCGATTTGTCGTGGGATGGCGAGATCGCCGTCGCACTGAAGGCATGCGCGAGCCAGCTGTCGTACGAACTGGGCCATAGCGAAACGCCGCGCTGACCAAACCGATCGCCGTCGCCGCCCGTCGAGTCGACCGCCGGCAACGTGCGGCATTTGCGTGCATCATGTTGCTTGTCTACCCTTTGCCTGCGTCTTCGTGCAGCTTCGCCGTATCACTTTGCAGCTCGAAGCGTCGTATTGCCATCGATGGTCGAGCCTACCGCCATGTCGTCCGTATTCGCTTCAGATGCCGCCTATCTCGGCCGCGCCCGCAGCGGGCCGCGCAAGCGTGTCTGGCGGTGGGGCGTCGTGCTAGCCGCGGTGGCCGCGCTTCACGGGGCGGCCTTCGTATGGTTCGAGCATTATCGCGATGCGTTCGCGCCCGAGACCGTGAAGCCACCGGTCCAAGTCGCCCTCTTGACCCCCGAACCGATCGCGCGCGCCCGAACGCATCGAGCCGTGCCGGCGCACACCGAGCGCGCACCCGCCCAGCCGCGCAAGCAGGCGCCGGTGCTGCATGCGCTTACCGCTAGCCAAACTGCGCGGGCCGCGCACGACACGGCCAGCAAGACCGATGCACGGGCAACGGCCACCACCGCGGCCTCGGACGCGCTGGCATCGAGCGCTGAACACGCCGCGACGAGCGCTCAACAGGGCGACGCATCGAGCGCATCCAGCGCACCGAGCGCATCGACCCTGTCGAGCACAACGAGCGCGGGCGTACGTTTCTCGGTACCGCCGTCGGGCGATCTCCACTACAACACCTTTTACAACGGCGTTGAAAATGCGCCGGGCACGATCCACTGGGCGAGCGAGGGCGACGGCTACGAAATGGTCGTCTCGGTACCGCTGCCGTTCGTCGGCACCTTTTCTTACGAGAGCCGCGGCCGCATCGATGCATTCGGGCTTGCGCCGGAGCGTTACATTGAAAAGCGCGGACGCCGCCCCGAGGATGTCACGACGTTCGACCGCAGCGCGGGGCGCATCGCGTTCACGCGCACGAGCACAACGCTTGCACTACCCAATGGGGCGCAAGATCGCTTCAGTATGGTGATGCAGCTCGCGAGCCTCGTGCGCGCAGCCCCCGACACGTACCAGCGCGGCGTGACGCGCGCGTTCTACGTGGCCGACGACGATAGTGGAGAACTCTGGCCGATCGAGACGATCGGCGACGAAACGATTCGCACTGCTGATGGTTTCCTCGAAGCGCGCCACTTCATGAGGCTGCCGCGACATGCGGGCGATCGGCGCAGGATCGATGTGTGGCTTGCACCCTCGTTGGGCTGGCTGCCGGCCCGCATTGTGCAAACGGAGCCCAACGGCACGCAGTTCGAACTGGTATGGCGCGGGCCCCTTGCGCCGCCGGGCGCGGAAAATGCGGTGGCGAAGGCAAGGACACCGAATGATCCGTCCGATACGGCGGCGGCCGAGCCCGCGGCGGTCGATGCGGCGGCGCCCACGCAAATGCGGGAGCAGCCCTAAACCGACTGCGTGTCTGTGCCGTTATAGCGGTATCGAGGCATAGGAATAGGTAATCGTCGACTGTTTTGCCTTGCCGCTCGAACGTTCCGCAGGGCCCGTGTCTAACGTTTTAGGTGAACGATGACGGCGACGATAGGCAGGTGAGCCGCAATTTTTGGTTGCAAATGTTCCAACCCGTTTTAAGCGTCGTTTAAGACCCACCCTTGAAATTCCATGCAACACGCTCCACGTACTGGGCGGAAACGGCCAGGAGCCAATCGGAATAAGGAGTGTCGCCATGCAAATGATCTACAACAGCCCCAACTATTGTGTCGTCGAATTCGCGCCGCAGGCCGACCACCTGGCGATGAACGCAGGTGGCTATGAAATCGTGGACAAGAACACGCAGCGCGAGATCTTCATCGACGGCGCGCTGGCGGCACAGTTTCGCGAGCACGTGCGCAAACTGATCGAAGAAGAACCCACACTCGACGAAGTAGACGAGTTCCTCGGTCAATTCGACAGCCTCATGACGCAGCCCGTCGTCCTCCACTGAGCCATTCGGCGGCCGCGAGGCGGCACGGCGCCCCCCCTCCAACCCCGTCCGGTGCGGCCGACGGGGTTTTCTTCGAGCCCCGCCAAAAGCATTTGCCGCGTTGCGGTCATTATGGGGCGCCCGGCGGCCGGGGCCGGCAGCCGCTACAATAGGGGCTTTCCCAGTCGCGCCTCACGCTCGCCCCCATGAATTCGTCCGCCGCTGCTCCGACCGGATCGCCCGCCTCCGGCACGCACTACACCCGAGGCGAGCAGTTGCCTCGGCTGCTCGCCTCGCGCATCGTCATTCTGGACGGTGCGATGGGCACGATGATTCAGCGCTATAAGCTCGACGAAGCGCGCTATCGGGGCGAACGGTTCAAGGATTACGCGCGCGACGTGAAGGGCAACAACGAACTGCTCTCGCTCACTCAGCCGCAGATCATCGGCGAAATCCACGAGCAGTATCTTGCGGCGGGTGCCGACATCATCGAGACCAACACGTTCGGCGCCACCACGGTCGCGCAAGCCGATTACGGAATGGAATCGCTCGCGCGCGAGATGAACCTCGAATCGGCCAAGCTTGCTCGCGCGGCATGCGACAAGTATTCGACGCCCGATAAGCCGCGCTTCGTGGCCGGAGCCATCGGACCGACGCCGAAAACGGCCAGTATCTCGCCCGACGTGAACGATCCGGCTGCGCGCAACATCACGTTCGACGAATTGCGCGCCGCCTACTACGAGCAAGCCCAGGCGCTGCTGGAAGGCGGCGCCGACGTATTTCTCGTCGAGACGATCTTCGATACGCTCAACGCGAAGGCTGCGCTGTTCGCGCTCGACGAACTGTTCGAGAACACGGGGGAAGTGCTGCCGATCATGATCTCGGGCACGGTGACCGACGCATCGGGTCGCATCCTGTCGGGGCAAACCGTCGAGGCATTTTGGAATTCGCTGCGCCATGCGAAGCCGCTCACGTTCGGCTTGAACTGCGCGCTCGGCGCGGCACTGATGCGCCCGTATATCGCCGAACTCGCGAAGCTCTGCGATACGTACGTGTCGTGCTACCCGAACGCAGGCCTGCCGAACCCAATGAGCGATACGGGCTTCGACGAAACGCCCGAGGACACGTCGCGTCAGCTCGCGGAATTCGCGCAGGCGGGGCTCGTGAATGTGGCCGGCGGCTGCTGCGGCACGACGCCCGAGCATATCGCGGCGATCGCCAAGGCGCTCAGTGGGGTAAAGCCGCGCCCGTGGGCGCACTACCGCGACGCGGCCTGAGCGCACAGCCTTACCCCTGCTTGCTTCGAGCCATAGCGGCTTTTCATCGACAAAAACCATGACCGAACACATGATGCGCCTCTCCGGCCTCGAGCCGTTCAACGTCGGCTCCGGCGCGCTTTTCATCAACGTCGGCGAACGCACGAACGTGACGGGCTCGAAAGCCTTCGCGCGCATGATTTTGAACGGCCAATTCGATGAAGCACTCGCCGTCGCGCGCCAGCAGGTCGAGAACGGCGCACAGATCATCGACATCAACATGGACGAGGCGATGCTCGATTCGAAAGCGGCCATGGTGCGCTTTCTACATCTCATCGCCTCCGAGCCCGACATCGCCCGCGTGCCGATCATGATCGACTCGTCGAAGTGGGAAGTGATCGAGGCGGGCCTTAAATGCGTGCAAGGCAAGGCGATCGTCAATTCCATTTCGCTGAAGGAAGGCGAAGACGCGTTCCGCCACCATGCGCGCCTGATCCGCCGCTACGGCGCCGCCGCCGTGGTCATGGCGTTCGATGAAACCGGCCAGGCCGATACGTATGAGCGCAAAACGCAAATTTGTGCGCGCTCATATCGGATACTCGTCGATGAAGTAGGCTTCGAGCCCGACGACATCATCTTCGATCCGAACATCTTCGCCATTGCAACGGGGATCGAAGAGCACAACAACTACGCGGTCGACTTCATCAACGCCACGCGCTGGATCAAGCAGAACTTGCCGCGCGCGAAGATAAGCGGCGGCGTGTCGAACGTGTCGTTCTCGTTTCGCGGCAACGACCCGGTGCGCGAAGCGATCCACACGGTGTTCCTGTATTACGCGATTCAAGCGGGCATGGATATGGGCATCGTCAACGCGGGGCAGCTCGGCGTCTATGCCGATCTCGATCCCGAACTGCGCGAGCGCGTCGAAGACGTTATCCTGAATCGCCGCGCCGACGCCACCGATCGCCTGCTCGAAGTCGCCGACAAATTCAAGACCGGTGCGGCCAAGAAGGAAGAGAACCTCGAATGGCGCAATCAGCCCGTCGAGGCTCGGCTCGCCCATGCGCTCGTGCTCGGCATCACGAACTTCATCGTCGAAGATACCGAGGAAGCGCGCCAGAAGATCGCCGCGGCGGGGGGGCGGCCGATCAACGTGATCGAAGGGCCGCTGATGGACGGCATGAACATCGTCGGCGACCTGTTCGGTCAAGGCAAAATGTTCCTGCCGCAGGTGGTGAAATCGGCGCGCGTCATGAAGCAGGCCGTCGCCCACCTCATCCCGTTCATCGAAGAAGAAAAGAAGCGGCTCGCGCTCGCGGGCGGCGACGTGCGCGCGAAAGGCAAGATCGTCATCGCGACCGTGAAGGGCGATGTGCACGACATCGGCAAGAACATCGTGTCGGTCGTGCTCCAGTGCAATAACTTCGAGGTCGTCAACATGGGCGTGATGGTGCCGTGCAACGAGATCCTCGCTAAGGCGAAGGTCGAAGGCGCGGATATCGTCGGCCTCTCGGGACTCATCACGCCGAGCCTCGAAGAAATGGCCTACGTCGCCTCCGAAATGCAGCGCGACGAATACTTCCGCATCAAGAAGATCCCGCTCTTGATCGGCGGTGCGACGACCTCGCGCGTTCATACCGCGGTCAAGATCGCGCCGCACTACGAAGGGCCCGTCGTGTACGTGCCCGATGCCTCGCGCTCGGTATCGGTCGCATCGAGCCTGCTGTCGGACGAGGGGGCGGCCAAGTATCTCGACGACATCAAGGCCGAATATGACCGCGTCCGCCTGCAGCACGCCAACAAGAAAGCTCAGCCGATGGTGACGCTCGCGCAGGCGCGCGAGAACAAGACCCAAATCGATTGGGCCGCCTATCGGCCCGTCAAGCCCGGGTTCGTCGGCCGGCGCGTATTCAAGAACTACGATCTGAACGAACTCGCGCCGTATATCGACTGGGGCCCCTTCTTCCAGACCTGGGACCTCGCCGGCCCCTATCCGGCCATTCTTAACGACGAGATCGTCGGCGAATCCGCGCGGCGGGTGTTCTCCGATGCCAAGACGATGCTCGCGCGGCTGATTCAAGGCCGATGGCTGACGGCGAACGGCGTGATTGCACTGTTGCCCGCGAATACCGTCGGCGACGACGATATCGAAATCTACACTGACGATTCGCGCACGCAAGTGGCATTGACATGGCACAGCCTGCGTCAGCAAAGCGTGCGGCCCGTCGTCGACGGCGTGATGCGGCCGAACCGCTCGCTCGCCGATTTCATCGCACCAAAAGACTCCGGCGTTGCCGACTACATCGGGGTGTTTGCGGTGACGGCCGGGCTCGGCGTCGAGGCGAAGGAAAAGCAGTTCCTCGCCGATAACGACGACTACAGCGCGATCATGCTCAAGGCGCTCGCCGATCGTCTAGCCGAAGCATTCGCGGAAGCATTGCATGCAAGGGTGCGGCGCGAGCTCTGGGGCTACGCATCGGGCGAAACGCTCGACAACAATGCGCTGATTGCCGAGCAGTACACCGGTATTCGCCCTGCACCGGGCTACCCGGCCTGCCCCGATCACCTCGTCAAACGCGACTTGTTCGCCACGCTCAAGGCTGACGAAATCGGCATGACGGTGACTGAATCGCTCGCGATGCTGCCGGCCGCAAGCGTGTCGGGCTTTTACATCGCTCATCCCGAGAGCCGCTATTTCTCGGTCGGGAAGATCGCGCGCGATCAGGTCGAAGATTTCGCGCGCCGCAATGCGCTGTCCATGTCCGACGCCGAGCGCGCGTTGGCGCCGCTGTTGTAGGGTAAAACGAGCACGAGCGGCCCGAATCGTTTTGGCGCCGCTCAAACCCCCCAGAGGATATCGGCGTTTTCGCGCTGTGCGGCTCGCAGCATGTCGAGGAACGGGAACGCGCGCTGAGCAAGACCGATCGGCAACTCGTGATGCTCGTGGCCTTCCTCTCCCTCGTGGAAGTGTCCCTCGTGCTCGGCAATCTCCTGCTTGTCCGTCACGATCGCCGCCTCCAGCTTTGCGATGGCGGCAGGCAGTTCATCATGGGTAATCACGCCACGCGCGCCCAGTTGCTTTCCGACGATGCCAACCAGATACTGGGCCAGATTTTCGAGCATGGTGAGCTCGGGCGTCGCACGACACTTGAATGTAATCAACATAATGGACCCGTTTCTTTCGTTTTGTTTACCTTCACCTGACGCGCCGCCTCACCTGTCGCCGCGCGCAGCCGCCCTGCATTGGGCCGCGCGAGCCGGACGGCCCATCGGCGGCGCCTCATTGAGACATATTAGCACCTGGTAAAATCCGCCTAGACCCAAACGCGTGCCTGCACGGCTCGCGCCCGCGGCCGCAGCAGGACTCGCCTGCCCGCCCGCGCCAACCACTCGCGTCCGCCCGGCGGACCGCCATAGCCGACCGTATAGAAACCGCATGCTGCCAGAACATAAACACAGTCTCGAAGCCTCGCTCGCCGCCAGCGTCAAGCAAGTTCTCGCCGATGCGAGCGGCGCTGCCGCCCCCGCGCCCGCCACGCCCACCATCACGCTCGAGCGCCCGAAGGCAGTTGCGCACGGCGACGTGGCCTGCAACGTAGCAATGCAACTGGCCAAGCCGCTGCAGAAGAATCCGCGCGAGCTCGCACAACGCATCGTCGATGCACTGCTCGCCCAGCCCGCCGCAAAAGACTTGATCGACACCGCCGAGATCGCGGGGCCGGGCTTCATCAATCTGCGCCTCACCGCGGCAGCGAAGCAGGCGGTCATCGGTGCCGTCATTGCGCAGGGCGCCGGCTTCGGGCGCTCGACACATGCGGCCGGCAAGCGCGTGCTCGTCGAATTCGTCTCGGCCAATCCTACGGGGCCGCTGCATCTGGGCCATGGCCGTCAAGCCGCGCTCGGCGATGCACTGGCGAACGTGCTCGCGAGCCAAGGCCATGAGGTTCATCGCGAGTTCTACTACAACGATGCGGGCGTACAGATTCACACCTTGGCGGTCTCGACCCAGGCGCGCGCCAAGGGCCTGAAGCCCGGCGACGCCGGCTGGCCCGAGGCCGCCTACAACGGCGAATACATTGCCGATATCGCGCGCGACTACCTGAACGGCGAGACGGTTGCCGCCAAAGACGGCGAGCCTGTCAAAGGCAAGGGCGACATTGACGATCTCGATGCGATCCGCAAGTTCGCCGTCGCCTATTTGCGCCACGAGCAGGACATGGACCTGCAAGCGTTCGGCGTGAAGTTCGATCAGTACTACCTCGAATCGTCGCTCTATGGGGAGGGCCGCGTCGCCAAGACGGTCGATGCCCTGATCGCGGCCGGCAAAACGTATGAGCAAGACGGTGCGCTCTGGCTGCGCACGACCGAATACGGCGACGACAAAGACCGCGTGATGCGCAAATCGGACGGCACCTATACCTACTTCGTGCCGGATATCGCCTATCACGTAGCGAAATGGGAACGCGGGTTCTCCAAAGTCATCAACGTCCAAGGCTCCGATCACCACGGCACCGTCGCGCGCGTGCGGGCGGGCCTCCAAGCGCTCGGCGCCGGTATCCCGCCAGGCTATCCGGACTATGTGCTGCATAAAATGGTCACCGTGATGCGCGAGGGCCAGGAGGTGAAAATCTCCAAGCGGGCGGGCAGCTACGTGACCGTGCGCGATCTGATCGAATGGTCGGGCGGCGCGCTGCCGGGGCAGGAAGCCGCGCCGGATCTGCTCGACGAGGCCACCATCACGCGCGGGCGCGATGCCGTACGCTTCTTCCTGATCTCGCGCAAAGCCGATACCGAGTTCGTGTTCGACGTCGACCTCGCGCTGAAGCAAAACGACGAGAACCCCGTCTACTACGTTCAATATGCGCACGCTCGGATCTGCTCGATCCTCTCCGAATGGAAAGCGCGCATGAACGGCGATGAAGCAGCGCTGCCGCACATCGACGTCTCGGTGCTCACGAGCGTGCGCGCGATGGCGCTCATGCACAAGCTGGCCGAGTATCCCGACATGCTCACCCATGCGGCTACGGAGATCGCGCCGCATGCGGTCGCGTTCTACTTGCGCGAGCTCGCGGGCGAATTCCACTCGTTCTACAATGCCGAGCGCGTGCTCGTCGATGTCCAAGCCGAACGCGACGCGCGCATCGCGCTGTTGGCGGCTACGCGTCAGGTCCTCGCCAACGGCCTCGCCATGATCGGTGTTTCAGCGCCGGCCAAGATGTAACGCAACGCTCATTCGCCGCGCGGCGCCACGCGCCGTCGCTATAATCGATGCCGCCGTCGCGCGGCATTCGCTTGACGTGCGCCGCCCCGGGTTTCTTTCGCAGGTGATTCAGATAATGGCAAAACCGAGCCGTACTTCGTCACGCAGTCCTTCTCTCAAAGGAACGTCCCGCGGGGTCCGCCCCGAGGGCGCTTCCTTCGGGGCGACGAAACAAACCGGGGGCACGTTCCTCGGCATCGTGCTGGGCTTGATTGTCGGCCTCGCCATCGCAGTCGTCGTCGCGCTTTACATCACGCGCGCCCCGACGCCGTTCGTGGCGAAAGTCGCGCCGAACGCCGCGTCCGATGCGGGCGCCATCGCGCAACAGTACGATCCGAACCGCGCGCTGCAAGGAAAGACGCCGGGACAGCCCGTTCCGCAAGCGGCTCAGCAAACCCCGGCGCCACCTAACACGGCGCCCGGACAATCGACCGTGCAGCCGCAATCGCCCGGCTTGCTGCAAGAGCCCCAAATCGTCGAAGTGCCGCCCGCGGGCGCCTCGAATGCGGCCAGCTCCCCCGCGCAGCCGCAGCAGGGCCAGGCTAACGGCCAGGCGCAGCAGAAGAAGCCGCCCCAAACGGCGAACGTTGCCCCGCCCGGCGCGGGCAGTACGACCCATGCGAACAACGGCGCATCCACGGCGGTGAACGAAGCGAATACGGGCTACTTCCTGCAAGTCGGGGCTTATAAGACGGCTGCGGATGCCGAGCAGCAGCGCGCCCGCCTCGCGTTCCAGGGCTTCGAATCGAAGGTGTCGCAACGCGATGCAGGCGGCGTGGTCTATTTTCGTGTGCGGATCGGCCCGTTCTCGAAGTTCGAGGATATGAATGCCACGCGTCAGCGTCTGTCGGACGCCGGCATCGATACCGCCGTGATTCGCTTCTCCAAGCAGTAAGGCATCACCGGCAGCGCGCCGCCCCCGCGATGAACCTGCAGGGGCGGCGCAAGTCTTAATCGGCAACCGCCGGTGTGCGCAGAAGCCGCCGCGGCTCGCCGGACAGGCGTTCCCCGTTTCCGCACAGAGCCAATATGAAAAAACTGTTCCGCACGCTGCTGTTCTCCGCCAGTCTCGCCGTCGTCAGCGCGGGCACGGCATACGCCTCGCCGTCCGCTCCCGTCGCCGGCACCGACTACACGGTCTTGAAAACGCCGCAGCCTGTCGACGTTCCCGCCGGCAAGATCGAAGTCATCGAGTTCATGTGGTACGGCTGCCCGCACTGCAACGAGTTCGACCCGTACCTCGAAAACTGGGTGAAAAAACAGCAGCCCGACGTTGTATTCAAGCGTGTGCCGGTCGCCTTTCGGGACGATTTCATTCCGCATTCGAAACTGCTTCACGCACTCGATGCGCTGGGGCTCGTTCAGCAGCTGACGCCGGCCGTCTTCCATGAAATCCACGTCAACAAGGATTACCTGCTGACGCCGGAAGATCAGGCCAAATTCCTGGCCACGAAGGGCGTGGACCCGAAGAAGTTCTTGGCCGCGTACAACTCGTTCTCGACGCAGACCGCGTTGAATCGCGACAAGCAGATGATTCAGGACTACAAGATCGACGGCGTGCCCACGCTCGCGATCCAAGGTAAATACGAAACCGGGCCCGCGGCCACCAACAGCCTGTCCGGTACGCTGCAGGTGCTCGACTACCTCGTCTCGCAGATCCGCGCGAAGAAGATGTAATGCACGGGGCGCCGGTATGAATGCACCGCTGAAGGTTTTCATTACCGGCGCCTCGAGCGGCATCGGCCTAGCCCTTGCCGCCGAATATGCGCGCCAAGGCGCGATACTCGGGCTCGTGGCGCGCCGAGCGGACGCCCTCGCCGCATTCGCTGCGCGCTTTCCGCACCGTTCGATATCGATTTATCCCGCCGACGTGCGCGACGATGCCGCCATCGCGCGTGCCGCGTCGCAATTCATCGGCGAATACGGCTTGGCCGATATCGTCATCGCGAACGCGGGCATCAGCAAAGGCGTCGCCACGGGACAAGGCGATCTCGCGGCGTTTCGCGAAGTGATGGACGTCAATTGCTTCGGCATGGCCGCGACGTTCGAACCGTTCGCGGGGCCGATGAGCGAAGCGAGGCACGGAACGCTCGTTGGTATCGCGAGCGTGGCGGGCGTGCGCGGCTTGCCCGGTTCGGGCGCCTATAGTGCGTCGAAAGCCGCGGCGTTCGCCTACCTGGAATCGCTGCGGGTCGAAATGCGTCCGTTCGGCGTTGCCGTCGTGACGATTGCCCCGGGCTACGTTCGCACGCCGATGACAGCCCACAATCCCTATCCAATGCCGTTCCTGATGGATCCCGAGCGCTTCGCACAGAAGGCCGCCGATGCCATCGCGCGCAAAGTGCGCTTTGCCGTGTTTCCTTGGCCGATGCGGATCGTCGCTACGCTGCTTCGCTGCCTGCCTCGCTGGCTGTACGACCGGCTTTTCGAGAAAGCGCCGCGCAAACCGCGAGCGGTCGGTTGAGAACCTCGCCGCGGCGAGCTTGGCCGGCTTGACCGAATCGTTGCTCGGGGAAGCCGCCGTTGCCGCAGACTCGAACCGCACCGGAGAAATCATGGCCCGACGCTTTCCCAACCGCGCGCGACGCTAACACCGACCATGCCTACCCGCCGAATCGACGCCGCCGGCGTCGAACATCCCCGCGCCGGCAGCAACGCCCGCATCGTCTCGCTCGTTCCCAGCATCACGGAACTACTGTTCGCGCTGGGGCTTCACGAGCGCATCGTCGGCCGCACCGGCTTTTGCGTGCACCCGCGCGACGCCGTGCGCTCGGTGCCGAAAGTCGGCGGCACGAAGGCCGTCAAGCTCGAGGCGATCCGCGCACTCGCGCCCACGCACGTGATCGTCAACATCGACGAAAACGAGAAGCCGACGATCGATGCCCTCGCTCAGTTCGTCCCTCACGTTGTCGTCACGCACCCGCTGACGCCGCACGACAATCTGCCGCTCTATGAACTCATGGGCGGCATCTTCGGTTGCGAGGGGCAAGCGCAGCGGCTCGCGGACGAACTGTGCTCGCGGCTCGACGCGGTCGAACGCGAGGCTTGGCCCGAGCAACGCGTGCTGTACGCGATTTGGCGCGATCCATGGATGACGATCGCACGGGATACCTACATCTCGACGATGCTGCGCCTCGTCAACTGGCAAACTTGGCCGGACGTCACAGGCGGCTTTTCAGGTGCCGAGCGCTACCCGACCTTCGACTTCGATGCACCCGGACTCGCAACCGTCGAGCGGATCTTGCTCTCCTCCGAGCCATACCGCTTCACCGCAAAACACCGCGACGCGCTTGCCGCCGATGCGCGGCTCGCCGGTAAGGCGATACAACTCGTCGATGGGGAGATGCTGTCCTGGTACGGTGCGCGCGCGATCGAGGGCATCGATTACCTGCGCAGCCTCGCCATGGCGCACGAACGCGACGCCTAGTGCTGCCTAGCAGGCCATAGCAGCACTCGGCAGGCTATCGACGCACACGCCAACGGGCGCGCCGCGCCCTCACGATCGGCATATCCTTATAAGGGGCGTATCGTTGTCGATCGTCCTCGCTTGCGCTAAGCTGCTTGGCTCGACCCGCCGCCTCACTTGGAGAATCCATGCGCGTCAAACTGCTCGCCGCTACGCTCGCCGTCTTGCCCGCCCTCGCGCTCGCCAAGCCGCTCACGGTTTGCACCGAATCGAGTCCCGACGGCTTCGACGTCGTGCAATTTAACTCGCTTGTCACGACGAATGCATCGGCCGACGTGCTCTTCAACACGCTTGTCGACTACGACGAGGCTGCAAAGAAAGTCGTGCCCTCGCTCGCACAAAAGTGGGAAGTGAGCAGCGACGGTCTCACCTATACGTTCCATCTGCGCCCCAACGTCGCATTTCAAACCACGGATTACTTCAAGCCGACGCGCCCGCTCGATGCGGACGACGTCGTCTTTACGTTCGACCGGATGCTCGACGACGCCAACCCCTGGCACAAGGTGGCCGGCCCGAACGGCTTCCCGCACGCGCAATCGATGGGGCTCGTCAAGCTCGTCAAGGCCATCAAGAAGATCGACGACCATACGGTGCAGTTCGATCTGAACGAACCGAATGCCACGTTCCTCGCCGTGCTGACGATGGGCTTCGCCTCGATCTATTCGGCCGAATACGCCGATCAACTGCTCAAGGCCGGAAAGCAGTCGGAATTGAACGCCAAGCCGATCGGCACGGGCCCGTTCGTCCTGAAAAGCTATACGAAGGACGCCGTGATCCGCTACGACGCCAACCCCACCTACTGGGGGCCCAAGCCGAAGGCCGAGCGGCTCATCTACACGATCACGCCCGATGCGGCCGTGCGCATGCAGAAGGTCAAGGCGAACGAATGCCAGATCGCGCTTTCGCCCAAGCCCGGCGACGTAGCTGCCGCAAAAGACGACAAGGCGCTCGCGGTCGTGCAAACGCCCGCCTTCATGACAGCCTTCGTGGCGTTGAATACGCAACATAAGCCGCTCGACGACGAGCGGGTGCGACAGGCGATCAACATGGCGTTCGACCGCGCCAATTACTTGAGGGTCGTGTTCGAAGGCACGGCGGCTCCGGCCGTGAATCCGTATCCGTCTACGACCTGGAGCTACGACAAAACGATCGCGGCCTACTCCTACGATCCGCAGAAGGCGAAGGATCTGCTAAAGCAAGCCGGCTATCCGAACGGGTTCTCGACGACGATCTGGGTGCGTCCGCAAGGCAGTGTGCTCAATCCGAAGCCCAAAGCGGGTGCCGAACTGCTGCAGGCCGATCTCGCGAAGATCGGTGTCAAGGCCGAGGTCAAGATCATCGAATGGGGCGAGCTCATCAAGGAGGCGAAGCAAGGGCAGCATGACATGCTGTTCATGGGATGGGCCGGCGACAACGGCGACCCGGACAACTACCTCACGCCGCTGTTCAGCTGCAACGGCGTGAAGTCGGGCATCAACTTCGCCCGCTATTGCGATCCGAAGCTCGATAAGCTGATTGCGGACGCGAAGGCAACCGCGGACCAACCCGCGCGCTCGAAAGACTACGAGGCGGCGCAGAAGATCATCCACGACGAGGCGCTCTGGATTCCGCTCGGCTATCCGACCGCGAGCGCCATTACGCGCAAGACGGTGACCGGCTATAAAGTCAGCGCGTTCGGCCGGCAAGACTTTTCGGACGTCTCAGTCGAATGACGCGGCGCGCGCTTCGGTTCGTTGACGTCCGGCGTAGGACCGCCGTACGCTAGCGCCCGACGCAAAGAATCGATCCAGGCAAGCCGGGGCAGCCATGCGAAACCTCAGCCGCATCGTGGCGGCTTTTACAATCTGGGCCGCGGCGAGCGCCGCGGGCGCCGCCTTCGGGCAAGAGGCCGCGCTCGAACCGGACATGGGCGCATCGGTCGCAGTCACGCCAATGGCCGTCGCGCAAGTCGACGTTGCGCCGACGACCGAGATGCCGCCCCCCACCGCGCCTATCCCGGCTGCACCCAAAGGGCCTGCCCCGATGGTGGCCGTGCCCCAGGCCGTTTATGTCACCCACTTCGTCGCTGTGCCGGCCGGGGCGCCCCCTGCCGGGCTGCTTGCTCATCTGCGCGCGGCGCTGCATGCACACGCCGCAGGCCGCGATGCGGGGCTCGTCGCCCAGGCGGTCGTCCTGAGGCTGAACCACGCCGGTGTGGCCGCGCGCTATCTGGCTCCGGGCGAGCCGCCGCCCGTGACGGGCTGGCTCATCGGCGGCGTATTCCATCTGCAAGGCGAGGCGAGCGCAGCTCCGTCCGACGGCACCGCGCCGGAAAGCGAGCGGGAAGCGCTGGGCGCCGATGTTTCCGTCACCGTTGCCGACCTCGAGCACGGCGCCGATACGCCATTCGCCCTCTTGGGCGTACCGCCTGCCCCATCGGGCGGCGCGGACGGGTGGCGGCCGTACGTCGTGCCGGCCAAGCTCTCGTTCGAGCGAGCCGACCGCAATGCCGCCGTGGCCGCACTCGCGCAGCAGATCGTCGATGCGTTCGTCGGCAACATGAACGCGCTGCGTCAGGCCGACGCCCGAGCAATTTCGCCTTAAGCCCGACCCCGCTTTCTGCGCCGCACGTCCCACGGGTTCACGCGGTAGCAACGTAGGCGCGGCTGCTCTATCCTTCATGGCGAACGCAGCGCCGCACCCGGCGCGCCATTCCGGAGCTCGCCAATGTCCTATCTGCTGTTGATCATGGAACCGATCGGCCAGCGCGCCGAACGTACGCCCGACGAGGGGCGCGCCGCCTACGACGCGATGGTCCGCTTCGCCGAGGATTTGAAAACACGGGGCCTGCTCGTGAATGCGCAGTCGCTCGCCTCGACCGACGAAGCCGTGCGCGTGGAGTTGCGCGGCAGCGAACGCCGTTTTATCGACGGTCCCTTCGCCGAAGCCAAGGAAATGGTCGGCGGGTTTTATCTGCTCAATTGCGATCGCGAAGACGAAGCCCTGGCCATCGCGGCCGAGTGCCCGGCGGCGCAATGGTGCTCCGTCGAGGTACGCCGGCTCGCGCCCTGTTTCGAGTAACCGGCTCGGGCCCGAGCCGGGATGAACCTTCGATGTTGCCGCCCCGAATCGATGCGCCGATGTCGAACCTGCAGTCTTTCGTTCGTCGTAGAGACAGGAGCGCGATGAGCGGTCTCCATCACCTTCGAGGAGCGAAACGATGCGATTCATGATCATGGTCCGGGCCAATACCCAAAGCGAATCGGGCGCGATGCCCGAAGAAGCGCTGATCGCCGCCATGGCGGCCTACCATGAGGCGCTCGCAAAGGCGGGCGTCCTGCTCGACGCGAACGGGCTGCAGCCAAGCTCGAATGGCTGGCGCGTGCGCTACCGCGGCGGCAAGGGCACGATCATCGACGGACCGTTCGCCGAGACCCACGAGCTCATCGCCGGTTACACGCTGATTCAAGTGCGCTCGCGCGAAGAAGCGCTCGAGTGGGCGCGGCGCTTCCCGGCGCCGTTCGGCGAGCTGGCCGATGGCGAAATCGAGGTCAGGCCGCTTTACGAGTTCGACGATTTCCAGCCGAGCGCGAGCGTCGAGCGCTTCCGCCGGATCGACGCGAGCCTGCGCTGAGCCGAGCGATGCCCAATCCCACCCATCGAGCCATCGAAGCGGTCTGGCGCATCGAAGCGGCGCGTGTGGTTGCCCACGCGGCGCGGCTGGTGCGAGACATCGGCGTCGCCGAAGAACTCGCGCAGGACGCGCTCGTGGCCGCACTCGAACATTGGCCGCGCGACGGCGTGCCCGACAATCCGGGCGCCTGGCTCATGGCAACGGTCAAGCATCGCGCGCTCGATAAGTTGCGGCAAGATGCGCTGCATGCGAAAAAGCACGAAGCGATCGGGCGCGATTTGGATGCGCTCGAAGCGCATGTCGTCCCCGACTTCGTCGACGCGCTCGATGCCGCGCGCGCCGACGACATCGGCGACGATCTACTGCGGCTCATTTTTACGGCTTGCCACCCCGTGCTGTCGATGGACGCCCGCGTCGCACTAACGCTGCGGCTGCTCGGCGGGCTCGCCACGCACGAGATTGCACGCGCGTTCCTGGCGCCCGAAGCCACCATCGCGCAGCGGATCGTGCGCGCCAAGCGCACGCTGCGAGAAGCGCGCGTGCCGTTCGAAGTGCCGCGCGCCGAAGCTCGCGCGACACGCATGGCGTCGGTGCTCGAAGTGATCTACTTGATCTTCAACGAGGGCTACGCAGCGACGGCCGGCGACGATTGGGTACGCCCGGCGCTCTGCGACGAAGCACTACGCGTGGGCCGCATCCTCGCCGAGTTGGCGCGCGAAGACAGCGAGGTGCACGGGCTGGTCGCACTGATGGAACTGCAGGCGTCGCGGCTGCACGCGCGCATCGACACGAACGGCCGCCCCGTGCTGCTCTCCGATCAAGATCGATCGCGCTGGGACCCGCTCTTGATTCGGCGCGGGCTCGCTGCGCTTGCGCGTGCCGAAGCGCTCGGCGGCGCGCTCGGCCCCTACGCGCTGCAAGCCGCATTGGCGGCGTGCCATGCGCGTGCGCATCGGGCAGAAGAGACCGACTGGGTCCGGATCGTCGCGCTCTATGACGCGCTTGCGCAGGTCAACCCTTCGCCCGTCGTCGAACTCAATCGCGCGGTCGCCGTCGGCATGGCCTTCGGCCCGCAGGCAGGGTTCGCGCTCGTCGAAGCGCTCGCGGCCGATCCGGCGCTCACGCGCTACCACTGGCTGCCCAGCGTACGCGCCGATTTCCTCGCCAAGCTCGGCCGGCTCGACGAAGCGCGCTCGGAGTTCGAGCGCGCGGCCGCCATGACGCAAAACGCACGCGAGCGTGAATTGCTGCTGTTACGCGCCGACGCAATGCGCTCGGGGCGTTAGCGCTCGGGCGCCTAGCCCCGCACGGGCGAGAACCGCACGATCTCATCGGCGTCCTCGCGACGCTCGAGCTCGCCCGCCAGCCACAACAGATGCAGGTGGGCGAGCGCTTCGCCCATCGCGAACGTCATTTGATGGATATCGAGCGCGCGCTTGAACATCAGCGGCACGATGTCGGCCGCGCTCATCGGCCGCTCGGCGCACGCCTCGCGCACTTCGGCGAGCCGCGCGACGTGGTGCTCGCGCAACTGCGCAATGCGCGTATGCAAGCCGCGGAACGGCTTGCCGTGCGAGGGCAGCACGAGCGCCGCGGCCGGCAACGATTCGTAGCGGTCCAGCGATGCCAGGTAGAGCGCGAGCGGGTTGCCTTCGGGCTCGATATCGAACACGGAGACGTTCGTCGAGATGCGCGGCAGCACCATGTCGCCCGAAATCAACACACCCGTCGCCTCGCAAAAGAGCGCGGCATGTTCAGGCGAATGGCCATACCCGGTGATGATGCGCCACTCGTTATCGCCGATGCGCAACCCATCGCCCTCGCGCAGACGCCGATACTGCGAGGGCATCGACGGCACGAGCTTCGCGTAATAGTCGCGCCGGTTGCTGAGCTTCTCGAGCGCAACCGGATCGGCCAGCCCATGCCGGGCGAAATGGCGTGCCGCGCCCTCGCCCCCGGCGTTGGAACCGTCTCCGGCAGCCATCACGCGCCCGAGCATATACTCGCCGAGCGTGATCCAAAGCCGTACGTTCCAGCGCTCGCGCGCACCGCCTTTGCAGATCCAATCGGCGAGCCCCAGATGGTCCGGGTGGCAATGCGTGACAACCGTGCGCAAGACGGGCAAGCCGCCGAGCTCATGCTCGAAAATGCGTTCCCAATTCGCCTTGATCGATTCGTCGGCGATGCCGCAATCGATCACGGTCCATCCCTGCTTACCCTCGATTTCATCGCGCAACAGCCACAAATTGATGTGATCGAGCGCAAACGGTAACGGCATGCGCACCCAATAGACGCCGGGCGCCACCTCGCGCAACCGGCCCGGCTCGGGCAGCGCGTCGGCGAACGGATAGTCGAGTTGATGTTCCAATGCATTCATCGGGGAGATTCTCGGTCGATGCAACCGCCTCGCGCGGCCAGTTGCGCTTTGCTGAAGTTGACGATAACGTAAACGTCGATCGATTCTACCCGATCGCGCGCGTTAAAATCGTATGCCCCGTTTGCCTCGGCTGCCCCGCGGGCGCCGCCTACCATCCGACGCGATGACCATGACTCAGCACTTCACGATCACCGAACTCGCGCGCGAATTCGACGTCACGCCCCGCGCGATCCGTTTCTACGAGGATCAAGGGCTGCTCGCGCCGCGCCGCGAGGGCGCGAGCGGTCTGCGTCGCGTCTACTCCACGCGCGACCGCACGCGCCTGAAGCTGACGCTACGCGGCAAGCGGCTCGGCTTCACGCTGTCGGAGATCCGCGCGCTGCTCGATCTGTACGAATCGCCGACCGATACCGTCCCGCAACTGCACGCATTCCTCGCAACGATTGCCGAGCACCGGCAAGTGCTCGAGCGTCAGATGGAGGATTTGACGGCGACGCTGGAAGACCTCGCGCAATACGAAGCGCAATGTCGGACGATGCTGCTCGAAAACCATCCCCGCGCCGACAGTAGCGCCGTGCTGCAGAGCAGCATCGCGCAATCCGAGGAAACATGAAGCACTTTCCCAAACTGCTGTCCTCGCAGATCGGCTTCGACGTCGCGCAGACGATGCTCGAAGGATTCAATCGCCATTACGGCAACTTCCGCGAGGTGGCCGTCCGCGCGAAAACGCTGTTCGAGGCGGCCGATTGGCTCGCGCTGCAAAAGCTCGCGCGCGACCGCATCGCCTCGTATGACGATCGCGTCGACGAATGCGTGCGCCTGCTCGAGGACGAATACGATGCCGAAAACATCGACGACGAAGTGTGGCAGCAGATCAAGCTTCACTACATCGGCTTGCTCACGCACCATCTGCAGCCCGAATGCGCGGAGACATTCTTCAATTCCGTCTGCTGCAAAATCCTGCACCGCTCGTATTTCAACAACGATTTCATCTTCGTGCGGCCCGTCATTTCGACGGAGTATCTGGAGAACGAAGAGCCGGCCGCGAAGCCGACCTATCGCGCCTACTACCCGGGAAAGGACGGCCTGGCCGCCACGCTCGAGCGCATCGTCACCAATTTTCAGTTGGAACGGCCATTCGAGGATTTAACGCGCGACGTCGCCTGCATCATCGATACGATCCACGAAACCTACGGCGCGTTTGCGGAAGCGTTCAACTTCCAAGTGCACGTGCTCTCCTCGCTGTTCTTCCGCAACAAAGCCGCCTACATTGTCGGGCGCATCATCAACGGCGAACTGTTGCTGCCGTTCGCCGTGCCGATCCGCCATGTCAAGCCGGGTCTGCTCGCGCTCGATACGGTGCTGCTCAAACGTGAGCAGCTGCAAATCATCTTCAGCTTTTCGCACTCGTATTTTCTCGTCGACATGGACGTGCCCTCCGCCTACGTCGACTTCCTCGGCACGATCATGCCGGGCAAGCCGAGAGCGGAAATCTATACGTCGGTCGGCTTGCAGAAGCAAGGCAAGAACAACTTCTATCGCGACCTGCTCAAGCATCTGTCGCATTCGAGCGATCATTTCATCGTGGCGCCCGGCATCAAGGGGCTCGTGATGGTCGTCTTTACGCTGCCCTCGTTCCCGTACGTCTTCAAGATCATCAAAGACGTCTTTCCACCGCCGAAGGACACGACGCGCGAGAAGATCCAAGAGAAGTACCTGCTTGTGAAACGGCACGACCGGCTCGGGCGCATGGCCGACACGCTCGAATATTCGAGCGTCGCCCTGCCGCTCGCGCGCTTGGACGAGCAACTCGTGCGCGAGCTAGAGAAAGAAGCGCCGTCGATGATCGAGTACGAAGGCGATTGCCTTGTCATCAAGCACGTCTACATCGAGCGCCGCATGGTGCCGCTCAACCTATTCCTGCAAAACGGCACGCAAGCCGATATCGAGCACGCGATCAAGGAATACGGCGATGCGGTCAAGGAGCTCATGCAGGCGAACATCTTCCCGGGCGACATGCTCTACAAGAATTTCGGCGTCACCCGGCACGGGCGGGTGGTGTTCTACGACTACGACGAAATCGAGTATCTGACGAACTGCAATGTGCGCCGGGTGCCGCAAGCGCAAAACGAGGAGGACGAGCTGTCGGCCGAGCCGTGGTACGGCGTTGCGCCCAACGACATCTTTCCCGAAACCTATTCGACGTTCCTGCTCGGGGACCCCACCGTGCGCCAGTATTTCATGCGCCATCACGCCGATTTCTTCGATCCCGCGCTTTGGCAAAAACATAAGGAATTCTTGCTCAAGGGCGAGTTGCCCGACTTCTTTCCGTACGACCGAAGCGCGCGCTTTTGCGTCCGCTACGCGGAACGCTTCGCGCAGCCAAAAAGTCCCGATGCCGCCCACGATGCCGATGCCGATGCCGCTACGGCACCCGGCGGCGGCACGGATGCGGCGCGTGCGGCGTGAGGCTGCTTGCATCCGCGCGCCCGGTCGCCTTCCTTCATCGCCCTGGTCCGTTAGGGGCTAACCACTACGACGACGCACTATGAACGATCAGAACCATCCGCTCGCACAGCTGTTCGCCAATAATGAAGCGTGGGTCACACGCAAGCTCGCCGAAGATCCCGAGTACTTCGCGCGGCTCGCCGATCAACAGGCGCCCGAGTACCTTTGGATCGGCTGCTCCGATTCGCGCGTGCCCGCGAACCAGATCATCGGCCTGCCGCCGGGCGAAGTGTTTGTCCACCGCAACATCGCGAACGTCGTCGTCCACTCGGATCTGAACTGCCTCTCGGTGATCCAGTTCGCGGTCGATTTGCTCAAGGTCAAGCACATCATGGTGGTGGGCCACTATGGCTGCTCGGGCGTCGGCGCGGCGCTGCACGACCGGCGCGTGGGCCTCGCCGACAACTGGCTGCATCATATTCACGACGTGCGCGCGAAGCATGCGGCGCTGCTCGAAGAGTGGCCGATGGTGGCGCGCCATCGGCGCCTGGTCGAACTGAACACGATCGAGCAGGTCGTCAACGTCTGCCGCACGACGATTGTCAACGACGCCTGGGCGCGCAGCCAGCCGCTCACCGTGCATGGCCTCGCCTACGGCGTGCACGACGGCCGGGTGCGCAACCTCGGGATGACGATTTCGAGCGCCGATATGCTCGAGTCAACCTATCAACGCTGTGTCGCCGCGCTATCGGCCGGGCAGGCCGGATCAGCGCAAAACGATGTGGTCGCCGCCGACGCCGCGACCCTCGCGAAGGTCGAACAGGTGGTCCATGGTGTGATCAAGGAGATCAAGCATGACTGACACTACGCGCAGTACCCAAGATCCGATCGTCATCGTCTCCGCGGCCCGTACGCCGATGGCCGCGTTTCAAGGCGACTTCGCTTCGCTCACGTCGCCGCAGTTGGGCTCGATCGCCGTCGCGGCGGCACTCGAGCGCTCGGGATTGAAGCCTGAGCAAATCGACGAAGTCCTGATGGGCTGCGTGCTGCCCGCGGGGCTCGGCCAGGCCCCGGCGCGGCAGGCGGCGCTGGGTGCGGGTCTGCCGCTGGCGACGGGCTGCACGACTATCAACAAGATGTGCGGCTCGGGCATGCGCGCCGCGATGTTCGCGCACGACATGCTCGCCGCCGGCTCGGTCGACGTCGCGATCGCGGGCGGCATGGAAAGCATGAGCAATGCCCCCTACCTGCTGCCGAAGGCGCGCGGCGGCATGCGCATGGGCCACGGGCAAGTGCTCGATCACATGTTCCTCGACGGCTTGGAGGACGCCTACGACAAGGGCCGCCTGATGGGCACGTTCGCCGAGGAATGCGCAAGCGCCTATGGGTTCACGCGCGAGGCGCAAGACGCGTTCGCGGTCGAATCGCTGGTGCGAGCCAAACGAGCGAACGAAGACGGCACGTTTGCATGGGAAATCGCACCGGTGACCGTCGCGGGCCGCAAAGGCGACGAAACCACGATCGCACGCGACGAGCAACCGTTCAAAGCCAACCTCGATAAGATTCCGACGCTCAAGCCCGCCTTCAGCAAGACGGGAACGGTCACGGCCGCGAACGCGTCGTCCATCTCCGATGGCGCCGCGGCGCTCGTCATGATGCGCGCATCGACGGCCGAACGGCTTGGCATGGTGCCGCTCGCGCGGATCGTCGGCCATAGCACGTTCGCTCAGGCGCCGTCGAAGTTCACGACGGCGCCCGTCGGCGCCATCCACAAACTGTTCGAGAAGAACGGTTGGCGTGCGGGCGAGGTGGACCTTTACGAGATCAACGAAGCGTTCGCGGTCGTGACGATGGCCGCGATGAAGGATCATGCGATCGCGCACGAGAAGGTGAACGTGAACGGCGGCGCCTGCGCGCTCGGCCACCCGATCGGTGCGTCGGGCGCCCGCATTCTCGTCACGTTGATCGGCGCGCTGCGCGCACGCGGCGGCAAACGCGGCGTGGCGAGCTTGTGCATCGGTGGGGGTGAAGCAACGGCCATGGGGATTGAAATCGTTTAGGGTTCTTCGGTTGCCGTTTCGATTTTAAGTTTCGGGTTTCAGGTCGGGGGCTCGATGCTCGCCCTCGGGCCCGAGCTCGCTTCGATCGGCTCGGGCCGGCAGTGTCGTAAGGAGGCATCGATGAAGACCGTATTGATCGTGGGCGCATCGCGCGGCATCGGCCATGAGTTCGTCCGGCAGTACGACGCCGCGGGCTGGCGCGTCATCGGCACCGCGCGCGACGGCCGCGCGCTGGCCGAACTGGAAACACTGGGCGCGCAGCCGATCTCGCTTGATGTCACCGAGCCCGCCGACCTCGCCGCGCTGGAGGCCAAGCTCGCCGGCGAACGGCTCGACGTCGCGCTGATTGTCGCGGGCGTCTACGGCCCGGCCACGGAAGGCGTCGAGCCGTTCAGCGTGGAGGATTTCGACTACGTGATGACGACGAACGTGCGCGGCCCGATGATGCTGATGCCGATGCTGTTGCCGCTCGTGGAATCCGCGCAGGGCGTGCTCGGTGTGCTCTCGAGCCGCATGGGCAGCATCGCCGAGGCAACCGGCACGACCGGCTGGCTGTATCGCGCGAGCAAGGCCGCGCTGAACAGCGCTTTGCGGACCACGGCGCTGCAGACGCGGCGCGCCACCTGCATCGCGCTGAACCCGGGCTGGGTGCGCACCGCCATGGGCGGCGCGCATGCGGCGATCGAGGCTGAACGCAGCGTCTCGGGCATGCGCACGGTCATCGCCGCTGCCGCCGTCGATCGAGCGCGCTATCACGGCCGATTCGTTCAGTACGATGGAACGTCGATCGATTGGTAGTCCTACGAACAATCAAGTCGATACGGAGACGCCGACATGGTGCTCGACCAAGATCACGCGATGATCCGCGATGCCGTACGCACATTCGTGCGCGAGGCCATCGTTCCCTTTGCGGCCACGTGGGACCGCGAGCGCACGTTCCCTAAGGACGTGCATCGACAACTGGCCGAACTCGGTGCCTATGGCGTGCTCGTGCCGACCGATTTCGGCGGCGCGGGGCTCGATGCGCTCGCGCTGGCCCTCATCCTCGAGGAGATCGCGGCAGGCGACGGCGGGACGTCCACGGCCATCTCCGTCAACAACTGCCCGGTCTGCAGCATCTTGCTCGCGTACGGCGACGAGCAGCAAAAGCGCGATTGGCTCACGCCGCTCGCGCGCGGCGAGATGCTGGGCGCATTCTGTTTGACCGAGCCGCAAGCGGGCTCGGATGCCTCGGCACTTCGGACAAGCGCGGTGCGCGAGGGCGAGCACTACGTCATCGACGGCGTCAAGCAATTCATCACGAGCGGGAAGAACGGCGATGTCGCGATTGTCCTGGCCGTGACCGATAAAGCGGCGGGTAAGCGCGGCATCAGCGCGTTCATTGTTCCGACGAATACGCCTGGCTACCTCGTCGCGCGGCTCGAGGACAAACTCGGCCAGCATTCGTCGGATACGGCGCAGATTGTCTTAGAAGGCTGTCGCATTCCGGCCGCGAACCGCATCGGCGCCGAGGGCGAGGGCTACAAGATCGCGCTCTCGGGGCTCGAGGGCGGGCGCATCGGCATTGCCGCCCAAAGCGTCGGTATGGCGCGCGCCGCGTTCGAAGCGGCGTTCGCGTATGCGCGCGAACGGGAAAGCTTCGGCCAGCCGCTTTATGCCCACCAAGCCGTGCAGTTCCGCTTCGCGGAGATGGCGACGCAACTCGAAGCCGCGCGCCAACTGGTCTGGCACGCAGCTTCGCTCAAAGACGCAGGCCTGCCGTGCCTCACCGAGGCGGCCATGGCGAAGCTATTTGCATCGGAGGCCGCCGAGCGCATTTGCTCCGCTGCATTGCAGGCCTTCGGCGGATACGGCTACGTCAACGATTTTCCGGTGGAACGCATCTACCGCGACGTACGCGTATGCCAGATCTACGAAGGCACGAGCGACATCCAAAAGATCCTGATCGCCCGGGGGCTTGCCGCGTGACAAGCGCATCCCAGCCCAAACCACCGCCGCTCGACTGCCCGTGCGGGGGTGCGTCACCCGGGCGTCAGGCCGACGCGCCGGCACCGCGCTTCGCCGCCTGCTGCGGCCGCTATCTCGATGGGCCGGCCGCGGCGCCCACCGCGCTGGAACTGATGCGCTCACGCTACACGGCCTTTGTGCTCGGCCGTACAGACTACCTGCGCGCGACATGGGACCCTGCAACGCGTCCAGTCGATCTCGACGTCAATGCCGATGCCCCCGACGCGCCGCGCTGGCTCGGGTTGCAAATCAGACGTTTCGAGTCGCAAGACGAGCATCATGCGATCGTCGAATTCGTGGCCCGCTATAAGCAAGCCGGCCGCGCTTATCGTCTGCACGAAGTGAGCCGTTTTGTGTGCGACGACGACAAACGCTGGCGCTATATCGATGGCGACGTGAGCGAGCACTGACTCGCCTCCTCTCTCGGCGGATCTTGGCCTCGGCAAAGGTTGCCGCCACACTCACTCGGGCCGCCGCGCGCCCCGGGTTCTCCTGCATTGCACGAAACATTTCAGCACAGCTACGATGGCGTCGCTTGTGGTGCGTCGGAACGGACGTCTCGCGACGGCCCGGCCGGCTATCGACGCCGGCGACAACAATGCTGCCTAGGGGCAACCCTTGGCCAGCCTTCGCCACGCACCACTTTCCCGTGGTTTTGCGCCATCGGCCACCGCTCATCGCTGCCGAAGGGGCAAATTGCGGCCGGTGCCGGCCTCTATTTGGGCAACGGCGCCGCGCGCGGCTCGCGGATACTGATCGTGCCGGGCAGATCGATACGCCCGGCTCATCGTCGCGATGCATTTTTTGGGAATCAGGGCAGAGACGCGCATGAGTTTGAAGAACGTATTCGTCGGTTGTTTGTGCGCGTGTGCATCGGCTGGCGCTTTCGCCGGTTCCGGCGCCGCGGGGCCGTCGGCCGACGACGCGCTGCGCAGCGTGACGATGGCCTCGAACGACACCGGCCGGCTGTCCAGGGCGAGCGTCGCGCCGCTCGAATTCGGCGAGGCGCCCTATCGGCTTCCCGCGCTCGCCGGCAATCTGAACGAAGCGATCGTGCGCATTCCGGTCGATGCGGCCGGGACGATCACGCTGCAGGCGACCCTCTACAAGCCCGACGGCAACGGCCCTTTTCCGCTTATCGTATTCAATCACGGCAAGATCGAGGGCGATCCGCGCGCACAGCCGCGCAGCCGGCCGCTCTCGTTCGCTCGTGAATTCGTCCGGCGCGGCTACGTCGTCGTCGCGCCGAACCGCGAGGGGTTCGCGGGCTCGGGCGGCACGTATCGGCAGGAAGGCTGTGACGTCGAAAAGAACGGCATGGCGCAAGCCGACGACGTCAAAGCGACGATCGATTACATGTCCCGCCTCTCATATGTCGATGCGTCCCATATCGTGGTGGCAGGCACCTCGCACGGCGGGTTGACGACGATGGCGTATGGCGTCGAGGCGGCGCCTGGCGTGCGCGGTCTCATCAATTTCTCGGGCGGGTTGCGGCAAGACGCCTGCGCACGATGGCAAGACAACCTCACGCACGCGTTCGAGCAATACGGCGAGGCCGTGCGTATCCCCTCGCTGTGGGTCTACGGCGACAACGATTCGGTCTGGACGCCCGCTTTGACCCAGCGCATGTACGCAGCCTACCTCGAGCATGGCGCGCAGGCGAAAATGGTCGACTTCGGCGATTACAAGAACGACGCGCACCGGCTCGTGGTCGATCGCGACGGCGTGCGGGTCTGGTGGCCCGCGGTCGATGCGTTCCTCGAGCGAATCGGCATGCCCACGCACGTGCAGTATCAAGTCCAGGGGCCCGCGATACCGCGACCGTCAGGCTACGCGTCCGTCGATGCGGTGAGCGCCGTGCCCTATGTCGATGCTACCGGGCGCGAGGCTTATCGCAAGTTCTTGAGCCAGTATCCGACGCGTGCATTCGCTGTGTCCTCTTCTGGCGCATGGTCGTGGGCGGAGGGCGGCGACGATCCGATGTCGGTCGCGCTCGCCAATTGCCGCAAAGAGAACGGCAACGCCCCGTGCCGGCTTTATGCCGTCGACAATCAGGTCGTCTGGAACGACAAGTCTCGATCCGACTCGCAAACGGCTTCCTCAGCCCAGCGCGATGACGCGAACCCGTCGGCGCTGGCCAGCCGCGATTGATCCCTAGCGCGAGCACTCGCTCGCGCGCCTTCCTCTTTCATCTGTTCTTTGCGTGGATGGCTCCGCCCCGAGCACTCAACGCGATGAGGCCATGGTGGTCACGAATCGGTTCCAAGCGCCCATCGCAAATTTTTTTCGCGCGGGTGTCTCACTCTGCCGTCGTCAATTCAGCGTATTTCAGCCGATCTGACCGGAAGCGTCGCTAGATGCCTGAAACAGCCGGCAACGGCGTCTGCGCGCGCGGCGCGGGGATAGGTGCAATCGCGCGCCGAACGCGCTACGCTCACGCCGTTTCGTTCGCGCAGCGGTCGTCGCCTATTGGCTATCGACGTACCGTCAGCGCGTTTTCAGCATGAACGGGGCGCGAACGCGTGCCGCCGTTCGCGCCATGGAGCGGTGATTGGACACGCAAGCAGTCGACGACGGGAAGGTAGACGCACAGGACTGGGTGGCCAGAAGCCTCAGATCCGTCTGGCATCCGTGCACGCAGATGAAGCACCACGAGCGGCTGCCGCTCGTTGCCGTCGCGCGCGGCAAGGGCGCATGGCTTTACGATCGCGATGGCCGCCGCTACCTCGATGCGATCAGCTCCTGGTGGGTGAATCTATTCGGCCATGCGAACGACGACATCAACGCAGCCCTGAAGACGCAACTCGATACGCTCGAGCACGCGATGCTCGCGGGCTGCACGCACGAGTGCGCCGTCGAACTCGCAGAGCGGCTCTCGGCCCGTACGCAAGGCACGCTCGGGCATGCGTTCTTCGCCTCCGACGGCGCCTGCGCCGTCGAGATCGCATTGAAGATGAGCTTTCACGCGTGGCGCAATCGCGGCCGCGCGCAAAAACGCGAATTCGTCTGCGTAGCGGGCGGCTATCACGGCGAGACGATCGGCGCGCTCGGCGTGACCGACGTCGCGTTGTTCAAGGATGCTTACGACCCGCTCATTCGTTGCGCGCATATCGTCGCCTCGCCCGACGCCCGTTCGGCACAAGCGGGTCAAAGCGCGGCCGATGTCGCAGCAAGCGCGCTCGAGGACGTCCGTCGTCTGTTCGAGGCGCACGGCTCGCGCATCGCGGCACTGATCGTCGAGCCGCTCGTGCAATGCGCGACGGGCATGGCGATGCACGACGCGGCCTACGTCACCGGGCTGCGCACGCTCTGCGATGCCTACGAAGTCCATCTGATCGCCGATGAGATCGCCGTCGGCTGCGGCCGCACGGGCACCTTTTTCGCATGCGAACAAGCGGGCATTTGGCCGGATTTTTTGTGCCTGTCCAAGGGCATCAGCGGTGGTTACCTGCCCCTTTCGCTCGTGCTCTCGCGCGATGAAATCTACGCGGCCTTCTACGACGACGACACCACGCGCGGCTTTCTGCATTCGCATTCGTACACCGGTAACCCGCTCGCCTGCCGCGCGGCCCTGGCGACGCTCGATCTATTCGAGCGCGACGACGTGCTCGCATCGAATGCGAAGAAAGCGAGCGCGCTGATGCAGGCGCTCTCGCCGTTGCACGCGCACGATCGCGTACGCCACGTACGCCGCGCGGGCACGATCATCGCGTTCGATGTGGCGCTCGACGGGCAAGCGGCCCGCACTTTCTCGCGGCGTTTCTTCCAGCAGGCGTTATCGCGCGAATTGCTGCTGCGACCGATCGGCACCACCGTGTACCTCATGCCGCCTTATATTTTGGACGCCGAAGCGATCGCGTTGCTTGCGGCGCGCACCCTGTCTACGCTCGAGGCCACGTTGGCCGACGCAGCGCCATGACGGTCCTACTCGATACGCTGCGCGAAGGGCTCGCCGACATCGAGGCGCGCGGACTCACGCGCCGGCGGCGCATCGCCGATACGCCGTGCGCGGCTCACATGACCGTCGACGGCCGCCCGATCGTCGGCTTTGCCGGCAACGATTATCTAGGCCTCGCCGCGCACCCGCTGCTGGCCGAGGCCATGGCCGAAGGGACGCGCCGCTACGGGGCCGGCAGCGGCGGCTCGCATCTACTCGGCGGTCATTCGCGCGCGCATGCGGTTCTGGAAGACGAGCTTGCGGCCTTTGCCGGCGGCTTCGTCGACGCACCGCGCGCGCTGACATTCTCGACGGGCTACATGTCGAATCTCGCCACGCTGACAGCGTTGGCCGGCCGCGGCACGACCCTGTTTTCCGATGCGCTCAATCATGCTTCGCTGATCGACGGCGCGCGGCTCTCGCGCGCTGACGTGCGCATTTACCCCCATGCCGACACGCAAGCACTCGCGGCGATGTTGGATGCGTCCGATGCCGGCGCGAAAATCATCGTCACCGATGCGGTGTTCAGCATGGACGGCAATCTCGCGCCGCTCGCACGGCTTGTCGAATTGGCCGAGCGGTACGGCGCGTGGCTTTGCGTCGACGATGCGCACGGTTTCGGCGTACTAGGCCCGCAGGGGCGCGGCGCGCTGGCCCACGCCGCCCTACGCTCGCCGCATCTCGTCTATCTCTGCACGTTCGGCAAGGCGGTGGGCGTGGCCGGGGCGGCCGTCATCGCGCACGAGACCGTGATCGAGTGGCTGCTACAACGCGCGCGGCCCTATATTTTCACCACGGCATCGCCGCCGGCCACGGCGCATGCCGTTTCGGCCAGCCTCGCGATCATCGCGGGGCGGGAAGGCGACGCGCGCCGCCGACACCTTGCGGCATTGATCGCACGCACGCGCGCGCTATTGCAGCGCACGCGCTGGCGGCCGGTCGATTCGCCCACGGCCGTACAGCCGCTCATCATCGGCAGCAACGAAGCGACACTCGCACTTGCCGCCCGTCTGGACGCGCAAGAATTATGGGTGCCGGCCATTCGGCCGCCAACCGTGCCGGCCGGCACTTCACGACTGCGTATTTCGCTATCGGCCGGCCACAGCTTCGACGACCTCGACCGGCTGGAAGCCGCGCTCGTTCGCTTGGGAGAATGTGCATGAGTTCGGCGCTTTCGCTGTTTGTCACGGGCACCGACACCGAGATCGGCAAGACACTCGTCTCGTGCGCGCTGCTGCGCGGTTTCGCGCGAGCCGGTCTGTCCGCCGCCGCGATGAAGCCCATCGCCGCGGGCGCGTATTTCAACGCGCAAGACGGCCTCTGGCATAACGAAGACGCCGATCTGCTCGATGCCGCCGCCGGCGCGCTGCTGCCGCCCGAGATGCGCACGCCGTATCTCCTCAAAGCGCCCGCCGCGCCCCACATCGTGGCGGCCCAGGAGGGGGTCACGCTCAAACTCGGGCCCATCGTCGACTGTCACCGCGAGGCGATGCGACGAGCCGATGTCGTGCTCGTCGAAGGCGTCGGCGGCTTTCGGGTGCCGCTCGACGACGAGCAAGACACGGCCGACCTGGCCGTCGCGCTCGCGTTGCCTGTCGTACTCGTCGTCGGCCTGCGGCTCGGCTGTATCAATCATGCGCTGCTGACCGCCGATGCCATCGCCGCGCGCGGCCTGCGGCTGATCGGCTGGGTCGCCAATCTCGTCGATCCCGCCATGCATTACGTCGACCAAAACATCGAGACGTTGCGACTGCGGCTCACACGCGAGCACGAGGCACCGCTCATCGGCCGGGTGCCGCATTTGACGCCGCCCTCCCCTGAGCACGCATCGAAGCATCTGGACATCGAGGCGCTTGTCCGAACATTGCGCGAGCGCGCCCGCCCCCACTCCAATCCACGACTTCATCCAGGACGAACGATATGACCGAAGCCCAACACGCGCTGCGCAGATCCGACCCCGCGCCCACGAACGACGCACCGGCAAGCGATGCGCCGCGCTGGCGCGTCGCCGACGTCGTCGCACTGTACGAACTGCCGTTCAACGATTTGCTCTATCGCGCGCAGCAGGTGCATCGCGCGCATTTCGACGGCAACACGGTGCAGCTCTCGACGTTGCTATCGATCAAGACCGGCGGTTGTGAAGAAGACTGCAAGTACTGCTCGCAGTCCTCGCATTACGATACGGGCCTTACGGCCGAGAAGCTGATGGACGTCGATACCGTGCTCGACGCCGCGCGCGTCGCCAAGGAAAACGGCGCCACGCGC
>Ga0207705_10000206_pt1 | contig 59643 bp, 57 predicted proteins | sample KBSC13metaG_FD_184314 | JGI IMG/M metagenome (GOLD analysis project Ga0207705, IMG submission 184314) | Corn rhizosphere microbial communities from Kellogg Biological Station, Michigan, USA - KBS C1-3 metaG (SPAdes) (version 2) | ecosystem: Host-associated > Plants > Roots > Rhizosphere > Soil ... | reverse complement strand
TGTTCATCTGGTTCGCCGAAAACCTCGGTACTTTCACCCGCGTCTGGATGTATCCCGCGCAGCACCGCGTCTGGCACCTGGTGCCGCCGGAAAAGATCGGTTCGTGGCTGCTGCTGATGATCATCAGTTACGTGATGGTTTCGGCGCTGTATCGGCGCGCGCTGCCGGAATGATTCGCGCGGTGCCGTTCAGTGCACGGAAACGTCCAGCGTCTTCCGGAAGAATGCCAGCGCGTCCGTGTCGATCTGCTGGTGGACCGCGGCGCGATCCACGCCGGACGGATCGACGCAGATATCCGGCGCTTCCATGGTCAGTGGCGGCGAACAGGGTGACAAAAAAACATAGTGGCCGGCTTTGGGGATCATCTTGATTCCAACCAGCCTCTTGATCGAAGGCGCGATGTGCAGCACGTTGTATTTCGGATTCAGCACGTGGTCGTCCTGCCCGTAATACAGGAATACGGGACGATTGATCGCGGCAATGCCGCTCTTGTCGAATACCAGACTGAGGGGCGCCATCACGAAAGCGGCCTTGATGCGCGGATCGGCGGTACTGCCCCAGCGGTGCAGATCGTCCTGCATCGACGTCATCATTTGTTCGAGCGTCTGTCCGTGTCGCGCGGCCTGCGCCTGCAATTGATGGGTGGCCCCGCAGATATTCGGATCGTCCGGATGGGCCCTGCAATAGCTGATGAAGCGCGTGAACTGAGGCACCGCGCCGACAGTCAGAAGGCTGGTGTAACCGCCGTTCGAGAATCCCGCCACGCCGATCCGGTCCGGGTCGATCAGGGGCTTCCAGTGCGGGTCCGCAAGCAACATGCTGATCGTGGCTTTCACCTGGATCGGTCGTCCGATCATGACTTCAGAGTGGCCATCCCCGCTGTCGTCGAGGAAATTGTCCTTGGGATGCTGCAGCGTGGCCACGACGAATCCATGGCTGGCGAGATACACCGCGACATCGTGATGGCCGAGGTCCGAACCGCCGTGGCCGTGTGAAATCACCACCAGCGGCTTGACACCCGCGGTGGGTGAGGCGTTGCGCGTGGCGTGCAGTTCGTAAGGCCCGATCCATGTCACGTGACTGGCGTCGGTTGACGGGTAGAACACGTAACCGGGCATCGTGCCGCCGCCCACGGGATCATGGATGGTGATGGGCTGAAACCCGACGCCGCTCGCAGGCGCGGCCAATGCTGCGAACGCAATCAGGCACAGTGCCAAGGCCAACCAACTGCGTTCGAGGATACGGAAAATGCGAGATTGCATCGGAGCCTCGCAGGCGGGCGAAACCGCCGATTGTAACCGTCTCCCACGCCCGATCCGGGTTCGCCAAAACGGCTAGAATCGCAAATTGCCTTCCATGTCCAGCCAGAGGATCGCGATGTACAGCCACGAAATGCGGATTGCCGGTTACGACGATGAACTGGCCAAGGCCATCATGGAGGAAAAGCAGCGTCAGGAAGATCACGTCGAGCTGATCGCGTCGGAAAACTACGCCAGCCCGCGCGTGATGGAAGCGCAAGGTTCGGTGTTGACCAACAAATACGCGGAAGGCTATCCGGGCAAGCGTTATTACGGCGGCTGCCAGTACGTGGACGTGGCCGAGGCGCTGGCAATCGAGCGGCTGAAGCAATTGTTCGATTGCGACTATGCCAACGTGCAGCCGCATTCGGGCTCGCAGGCCAACCAGGCGGTGTACTTCGCGCTGCTGCAGCCGGGCGACACCATCCTCGGCATGTCACTGGCCCACGGCGGGCACCTGACTCACGGTGCCAAGCCGAACCTGTCCGGCAAGATTTTCAGTGCCGTCCAGTACGGCGTGAACGACGAGGGGCTGGTCGATTACGACGCGGTCGAGAAGCTGGCCATCGAACACAAGCCGAAGATGATCGTGGCCGGTTTCAGCGCGTACTCGCAGATCATGGATTGGGCGCGTTTCCGCAAGATCGCCGACAAGGTTGGTGCCTACCTGTTCGTGGACATGGCGCACGTCGCCGGCCTCGTCGCCGCGGGTGTGTATCCGTCGCCGCTGCCGCACGCGCACGTCGTGACTTCGACCACCCACAAGACATTGCGCGGTCCGCGCGGCGGTCTGATCGTCGCGAAGAATTCCGCGATGGGCGAGCACGCCGAGGACATCACGAAGAAATTGCAATCGATCGTGTTCCCCGGCCTGCAGGGCGGTCCCCTGATGCACGTGATCGCGGCCAAGGCCGTGGCGTTCAAGGAGGCGCTGGAACCTTCCTTCAAGGATTACCAGAGGCAGGTGGTGAAGAACGCCAAGGCGATGGCCAAGACCTTGATCGATCGTGGCTACAAGATCGTTTCGGGCGGCACCGAGGATCACCTGTTCCTGGTCGACCTGATCGGCAAGCCGATCACCGGCAAGGACGCGGAAGCGGCGCTCGGCAAGGCCCATATCACGGTCAACAAGAACGCCGTGCCGAACGATCCCCAAAAGCCGTTCGTGACCTCGGGCCTTCGCATCGGCACGCCCGCGGTCACCACGCGCGGCTACCAGGAAGCCGATTGCGTCGAACTCGCCGGATGGGTCGCCGATGTGCTGGATGCGCCCAGCGACGACAAGGTCATCGACAACGTGCGCGCGCTGGTGAACGCGCAGTGCGCGAAGTTTCCGGTTTACGGTTGATGCATGCACTGTCCTTTCTGCCAGAACATCGACACCCGCGTGATCGATTCGCGCGTTTCGGAGGAAGGCTCGACCATCCGCCGGCGCCGCGAATGCCCGTCGTGTGGCGAGCGCTTTTCGACGGTGGAAACGGTGGAGTTGAAACTGCCGGCGATCATCAAGGGCGACGGGCGGCGCGAGGCCTTTGACGCGCGCAAGCTGCGCAACGGATTCGACCGCGCGCTGCACAAGCGGCCGGTCACCGAGGAGCGCATCGAGGCCGCGGTGCGCGCGGTGGTGCGGCAGTTGCGCGTTTCGACCGAACGCGAACTGCCGTCGCGCCGGATCGGCGAACTGGTGATGGCGGAACTGCGCAAGCTCGACCACGTCGGCTACGTGCGTTACGCGTCGGTGTACCGCTCGTTCGAGGACGTGGCCGACTTCCGCGAAGAACTCGATCGCCTCGAACACGAATTGCCGGCCGGTGAGGGCCAGTTGCCGCTGATCGGCGGCGCGGTGGTGCCGATCGGCAAAAACAGGAAGCGCTAGATATTTCCTTCTCCCGTTTACGGGAGAAGGTGGCGCGCAGCGCCGGATGAGGGCGACGCTTGAGCGAATTCTCCACCACCGATCACGTAATGATGGCGCGCGCCCTGCGCCTGGCCGAACGCGGCCTGTTCACCACGCAACCCAATCCGCGCGTCGGCTGCGTGATTGCACATGGCGATGAAATCATCGGCGAAGGCTGGCACCAGCGCGCGGGCGAGCCGCACGCGGAAGTGTTCGCGCTGCGCGCCGCGGGCGAACGTGCGCGTGGTGCAAGCGCCTACGTGACGCTGGAGCCCTGTTCGCATCACGGTCGCACGCCGCCATGCGCGGACGCGCTGATCGAAGCCGGCATCGCGCGCGTGGTGTTCGCGTCCGAAGACCCCAATCCGAAAGTCGCCGGAGCGGGCATCCGGCGGTTGCGCGAAGCGGGCATCATCGTCGAAGCCGGCTTGATGCGCGATGCCGCGGGCCAACTGAATCGCGGGTTCTTCTCGCGTTTCGAACGCGGCCGGCCATGGGTGCGCGTGAAACTGGCGATGAGCCTGGATGGCCGCACCGCGCTGGCCAGCGGCGAATCGAAATGGATCACCGGCGAATCGGCGCGTGCCGACGTGCAGCGCTGGCGCGCGCGCAGTTCGGCGATCCTGACCGGCGCCGGTACTGCACGTGCGGATGATCCGCGTCTGACCGTGCGTATCGAAGGAGCCGTCCATGGCGCGCCGTCCGATCGGCATCCTGCTTCACCCCCAGCGGTTGCGCGCGATGCCCCCGTCGTCGCGCAAGCGCAGCCGTTTCGACCAGTGCGGGTGGTGCTGGATGCGCGTCTCGAGTCGCTCCAGCCCGGGGCGCATCTGCTCGATGGCAGTACGCCGACGCTGGTGTTGCATGCGCCGGGCGCGCGTCCCTCCGATGCGCGCTACACGCAAGTCGAATTGGCGGCGGTCCAATGTGATGCACAGCGTCGCATCGACCTCGACGCGGCGTTGCGGTTGCTCGCCGCCCGTGGGGTCAACGAATTGCAGGTGGAAGCCGGACCGACCCTGTGTGGCGCGCTCTTCCAACGGGGGCTTGTCGACGAACTGCTGCTGTACGTTGCACCCACGGTACTGGGCGATACGGCGCGACCCTTGTTGCAGTTGCCCGCATTGACCGGCATGACCGGACGCTGGCCGCTGCGCCTGCTGGATCAGCGGCGAGTGGGCGAGGATCTGCGCATGCGCTTGCGTACGGCTGGTTGATTCGCCGTTTAGTTCAGTGCAGGTAATCCGGGAATCGCGGCAGCAGTGCGATGTCGCGCGGATCATGCTGGATCACCACGCGCGCATGGTCGCGTGCGGCGATGGCTTCGAAGCGGTCCATTGATGCGAGGGTGGCCGCGCGATCGGTGTTGATGCGCGGCACCCGGCGGAACCGGCGGTTTTCGCGCGAATGGTAGAGATCACCACTCAGAAGTACCACGCCCGCGTGCGGCAAACGGATTTCCAGCACCTGATGGCCGGGTGTGTGGCCGGGCATCAGCAGCAGGCGCACCGTGCCGTCGCCGAAGACGTCCGCGTCGCCGTCGATGATGCGCTTGTTCGCGGCGCGCCAAACGGATACCGGCGCCAGCGGTTCGAAGGGCGGCGGCATGTGGCCGGTCGCCGCGGCCAGTTCCTTGCGCTGCAGGATCCAGGTGGCCTTGTCGAACAGGTTGGCGTTGCCGGTGTGGTCCTCGTGCCAGTGCGAGAACGCCAGATAGTCGACGTCGGCGGGTTTCAGGCCCAGCCTCGCGAGTTGATCAACCAGTTTCACCGGCACCGTGGCGCGGATGCCCGGTGCCAGTTCGACGCCATCGGGGTGGGCGGCGATCGCATCACCAAGCCCGGTGTCCCACAGCAGGGTGCCCTTGGGATGCACGATCAGGAAACACGGTGCCGACATGGCGCCCGGCTTGCCGTCCGATGCGCCGCTGTCGTCGAACATCCCCATGTCCTTGAAGGCCAGGTGACCGCAATCGAGCACATACATGCGGATGTCGACGGTGGCGCCCATGCCGTGGGCGGACGTGGCGGATGCGAACGGGAGGCAGAGCAGCACGCCGCAGGCGGCGCGGCGCAAGACATGAAGGAAGCGCATGGAAAGATGTCTCATCGGCTGAAATCGATGGCGAGCTTGCCGAAATGGCGGCCGGCGGCCATGTGTTCGAAGGCTTCCCGCAATTGTCCGAAGCCGTATACGTGGTCGATCAGCGGTTCCAGTCCCGAGGCTTCGATGGCCGCGACCATGCGTTCGTGTGCTTCCAGCGGCGCGACCGAAATCCCCTGCATGCGTATGCGTTTCAACACCATCTTGGACAGAGATAACGTGGCGTCCATCCCGCCGATCCAGCCGAGCACGCCGATGAAACCATGCATGCGCAGCGCATCCAGCGATTGCGCCAGGGTGGCGGCGCCGATGGTTTCGATCACCGCGTCCACGCCCTCGCCGCCGCTGGCTTCGCGCACCAGCGGGCCCCATTCGGGATGCTGCTTGTAGTTGATGCCGACATCGGCGCCCAGCGATTTGGCGCGTGCCAGCTTTTCATCGCTGGACGACAGCAGGATCGCCTGCGCGCCGCGCAATTTGGCGAATTGCAATGCGAACAGGGAAACGCCGCCGGTGCCGAGCAGGAGTACGGTCTGGCCAGTGGTGATGTGGGCTTGTTCCAGCACCTGCCAGGCAGTGAGCGCGGCAATCGGCAGCGTGGCCGCCTGCACGCTGGAGAGGTGCGATGGTGCGCGCGCCAGCGAGTACTGATCGAAGCAGGCCAGTTCGCGCATCACGCCCGGTTCGGGCCCGCCGATCTCGGCGCCTTCCCATTCCGGCCGCATTGCGCCGGCGATCCAGCGCGACTTGTAGAACGTGGTGACCCGGTCGCCGGGTTTGAAGCGGGTCACGGCATCGCCGACCTCGACCACCGTGCCGGCACCGTCGGACACCGGCACCAACGGGAGCGGCACGTTGCGATAGAGCTCACCGTTCACCACCATGGAATCGCGGAAGTTGAGCGAGGCGGCCTCCATCCGCACCAGCGCCTCATTGGGGGCCGGGCGCGGGGCGGGAAGGTCGACTTGCTGCAGATGGTCCAGGTCGAAGGCGGAAAGCCGGATGGCACGCATGGCGGAACTCCGTGGCGGGAATCCAGGCATGATCCGGCAATCGCGGTCGTGTGATAATCCACACAAATCGTCTTTCTTTTATTCGTTCAATGAATCAATCATTCGACCTCACCCCCACCCGTCTGCGCGAACTGCGCGCCTTCGCGGCGGCGGCGCGGAGGCTCAACTTCTCGCGCGCGGCAATGGAGGTGGGATGCACGGCGTCGGTGTTGAGCCGGCGCATCGCGGCCCTGGAGGATGCCGTCGGCGCGCGGCTGTTCCTGCGCACCACGCGCCGGATGGCGGTGACCGCGCGCGGCGAACAGCTGCTGGCGCAGTGGCAGCGCATGGAAGCGGTGATGACGGAGCTTGCGGCGGACCTGCGTCCGGCGGGCGGCGGGTTGGCCGGCCGTCTGCGTCTGCATCTGCCGGCCAGCTTCGGGCGCTACCGCGTGGCTCCCTTGCTCGCGGAGTTCATGCGCAAGCATCCCGACGTACGCATCGAGGCGGTGTACGACGACACCTGGGTCGATATGGTGGCGGGCAAGGTGGAGCTGGCGGTGCGCGTGGGGCGCTTGGCAGACGTGCAACTGGTGGCGCACCGGGTCGGACGGATGCGCATTTTCCCCTGTGCCTCGCCGGATTACCTGGCCTCGGCTCCGCCATTGCGCGACCCCGCCGATCTCAAGGTACACCGCTGCATCACCTTCAGCGGATATCGTCGTGGCACTTTGTGGTCGTTTACCCGCGGGCGTCGACGGCGCGCAGTACGGATCGACCCGGTGTTGAGCAGCAACGACGCACAGGCGATCCGCGATGCGATATTGGCCGGGGTCGGCATCGGTTTGCAGGGCGACTACATGGCCGACTCGATGGTTGCCGAAGGGCGGCTGGTCGAGCTGTTCCCGGACTGGCAATTGCCGGTGTTCGACGTGCACCTGCTGTGGCTGCCTGGCGCGGACCGCGACCCGGCGCTGCGGGCGCTGATCGACTTCCTGGCCAGGCGATTGGCGACGGGGTGAATTATTGGCGCGCAAGCGCGCCATGGTCTCCGCTCCGTCCTGCCTCGATATCGACCATGGTGTGTGCAGCAAAAAGACAACATGTTTTACGCCCAGACGTATGGACGGCCAATTTAATGATCACTGTCAGTGATGCTGTCCGATCGTGGAGGAGGATCCGCGCCCGCCCCAAGGCCTGTTGGCCCCGGGAGGTGCTAGACTGCGCCCGCCGGCCTGTGCCGGAAAACGTCTTCAGGGCGGGGTGGAAGTCCCCACCGGCGGTAGGCCCGCAAGGGCGAGCCCGCGAGCGCTTTCGCCGATGGCGAAAGGTCAGCAGATCCGGTCGAATGCCGGAGCCGACGGTCGGCAGCAAGTCAACGCTGCCGGAAAGTCCGGATAAAGCGAAGGCGGTCCGATCGCGGCAATGTCCGCGCGTCGGCCTCATGCCTTGGGGCGTTCTCGCCATTTGTCACGCGGAGAACGTTCATGTCCATCATCCGTGGGTCCGCCGCCTTCCTTCGGGAGGCGCGCTGATGTTCACCGGCATCATCCAGGCCACCGGTCGTGTCACGCGCAGCGAACCGCGCGGCGGTGACTTGCGCCTCGGCATCGTCGCGCCCGAATTCGATACGTCCGATGTCGCGCTGGGCGAAAGCGTCGCGGTGTCGGGCTGTTGCCTGACCGTGGTCGCGCACCAAGGCGACACGCTGGCGTTCGACATTTCCAACGAAAGCCTTGCCCTGACCACGCTGGGCGATCTGGGCGTGGGCGATCGCGTGAACCTGGAAAAGGCGTTGCGGCTTTCGGATCGGCTGGGCGGCCATCTGGTGTCGGGCCACGTTGACGGCATCGGCCGCATCGTTTCCAACCAAGCCGACGCGCGTTCGCAGCGCTGGGTCATCGAGGCACCACCGGCACTCGCCCGCTACATCGCGGCCAAGGGTTCGGTGTGCGTGGATGGCGTCAGCCTGACGGTCAATACGGTGGAAGGTGCGCGCTTCGGCGTGAACCTGATCCCGCACACGCTCGAGCAGACCACGTTCGGCGATCGCCGGGTCGGCGATCGCGTGAATCTCGAAATCGACATGCTGGCGCGCTACGTCGAGCGATTGCTCGCAACCGGGGAGCAATGACATGGCTTTCGCGACCATTCCCGAACTGCTGGAAGAAATCGCCGCCGGCCGCATGGTGGTGATGCTGGACGACGAGGACCGCGAGAACGAGGGCGACCTGATCATGGCTGCCGACAAGGTGCGCGCGGAGGACGTCAACTTCATGGCGCGCGAGGGTCGCGGCCTGATCTGCCTGGCGCTGGACCAGGCGCGCTGCCGCCGGCTCGGCCTGCAGCCGATGGTGCGCGACAACGGTTCGGTCTACCACACCAACTTCACCGTATCGATCGAGGCCGCCAGCGGCGTCACCACCGGCATCTCCGCGCACGATCGCGCGCGCACCATCCAGGTGGCGGTGGCGTCCGGTGCGAAAGGTGCCGACCTGGTTCAGCCCGGCCACGTGTTCCCGCTGGAAGCGCAACCCGGCGGCGTATTGACGCGCGCCGGCCACACCGAAGCCGCCGTGGACCTGGCGACGCTGGCCGGTTGCACGCCTGCCGGCGCGTTGGTCGAGATCCTGCGCGAGGATGGTTCGATGGCGCGGCGGCCGGACCTTGAAACTTTCGCCGCGAAGCACGGGCTGAAGATCGGCAGCATCGCCGACCTGATCCGCTATCGGCTTGCGACCGAAAAAACCATCGAGCGCGTGCATGAATCGGGCGTCGAGACCGAGTTCGGCGCGTTCCGGTTGATCGCATGGCGCGACCGCCTGCGCGGCGACCTGCATTTCGCACTGGTACGCGGTGCGGTCGACGGCGACCAGCCGGTGCTGACGCGCGTGCACGTGCGCAACACCTTGTCCGACGTGCTGCATCTCGAGCGCGAGGATCTCGGCATGACCATGACCGCGGCGCTGCGGCGCGTCGCCGCCGAGGGGCGCGGCGTGGTGGTGGTGCTTGCCGCCGAGGAGGTCCCCGCGGGCCTGCTTGCGCGCCTGAATCGCGAGATGCAGGACACGCCTGAAACCGGGCGCAAGGCCGCCGCGCAGCGCGAATGGCGCCAGCTCGGCCTCGGCGCGCAGATCCTTGCCGACCTCGGCGTGCACCGCCTGCGCGTATTGGGCACGCCCCGCAAGCTGGTGGGGCTGTCGGGGTTCGACCTCGAGGTGGTCGAATATGTGAATGAAGCAGGCGGCCAGCAGGACTCCGTGGACCGAAAGTAGGGAATGTGTGCTGCGGCTGCTACGCTTTTCCGGCTTGCGCATCGAATCCGAGTTCCGAACATCCCATGTCCGACCAATCCGCCACGCCACCCGCCGATCTGTGCTCGCCCCCTGACGCACATTACGCGGTGATCGCCAGCCGCTGGAACGGCGAGATCGTCGACGAACTGGTTGCTGGCGCGCGCCGTGCATTTGCCACGAATGGCGTGTCCCGTGACGGGGTGGACGTCGTACGCGTACCGGGCGCGTGGGAACTGCCGTTACTGGCGAAACGGCTGGCCGCGAGCGGTCGCTACGCCGCGATCGTCGCGTTGGGTTGCGTGGTGCGCGGCGAAACCCGCCACTACGAACACGTGGCGGACGAGTGCGCGCGCGGATTGATGCGGGTCGCGCTGGATGCCGGCGTGCCGGTGTTGAACGGCGTGCTCGCGGTGGAGGACGAAGCCGACGCCTGGGCGCGCGCGGGCGGCGCGCAAGGCAACAAGGGCGCGGATGTCGCGCTGGCGGCGATCGAAATGGCGGCACTGCTGCAGGAGATTTCCGCATGAGCGGGGCACAGCGCAGCGACGGCATCGATCCGGCCGCGCGCACGCGCGCGCGCCGCCGTGCGGTGCAGGCGTTGTACGCGTGGGAATTGGGCGGCAACACCATGCGCAAGGTCATCGACGATTTCCGTTCCGAGCAGGACATGCAGATCGCCGACCTCGAATATTTCGAGGATCTGTTGCGCGGCGTGGAAGCGCATCGTGCCGAACTGGACGCGGGAATCGCGCCCTTCCTCGACCGCGACATCGAGCGCGTCGACCCGATCGAACGCGCGGTGTTGCGCCTGTCCGCGTACGAGTTGAAGCATCGCATCGACGTGCCGTACCGCGTGGTGTTGAACGAAGCGATCGAGGTCGCCAAACGCTTCGGCTCAGAGCAGGGCCACACCTACGTGAACGGCGTGCTCGACAAATTGGCGCGCGCGTGGCGCGTCACCGAAACGAGCGGCTGAGCGGATGGACGACACTGCCCGGCCATCGTTCGTCGCGGCGCCGGTCATCGAGACGGAGCGGTTGCGCCTGCGCGCCCACCGCCCCGGTGATTTCACCGCATGCAGCGCGATCTGGTCCGATCCCGAAGTCGTGCGGCACATCGGCGGCAAGCCGTCCACCGGCGAGGAAGCCTGGCGTCGGCTGCTGACCTATGCAGGTTTATGGAGCCTGCTCGGTTTCGGTTACTGGGCCATCGAGGCACGCGCAAGCGGGCAGTACATCGGCGACATCGGCTACGCCGAATTCCGGCGCGACATGGTCCCTTCGCTGCGCGGGATGTTGGAATGCGGTTGGGCTCTGGCGCGCGCTGCGCAGGGCAACGGTTTTGCGTCCGAGGCACTCGCGGCGATCGAAGCGTGGCGGTGCGCGCACTTTCCCGAAGCCCGCTCCGTCTGCATCATCGCGCCGGGAAATGCCGCATCGATTCGCGTCGCCGAGAAGGCAGGCCTTCGTCGCTGGTGCGAGACGACGTACCACGGCGCGCCGACGCTGGTATTCACCCATGCGCCGCTTCCGGCCCCCGACGCGTGATGGAATTCGACCTGATCGACACGATTCGCGCGCACGTCAACATCGCACGCGACGACGTGGTGCTGGGCATTGGCGACGATGCGGCGCTGACCCGGGTTGCACCAGGCCGCCAGCTCGTCACCTGCGCCGACACGCTGGTCGCGGGCGTGCACTTTCCGCGCGACACCGCGCCGGAAGACCTCGGCTGGAAATCGCTGGCGGTGAACCTCTCCGACCTCGCGGCGATGGGCGCGGCGCCCGCGTGGGCACTGCTTGCGTTGACGTTGCCGGAGGCCGACGCGCGTTTCGTCGAACGTTTCGCGCAAGGCTTTGCCGAGCTTGCGCGTGCGCACGATGTCGTACTGATCGGTGGCGACACCACGCAGGGACCACTGTCCATCACCGTCACCGCGCTTGGCACGGTTCCGCCCGGCGAAGCGCTGACGCGCGCCGGCGCGCGCGTGGGCGATGCGGTGTTCGTGACCGGCACGCTGGGCGATGCGGCGGGGGCGTTGCGTTTGCCGCGGGACCCGGGGCTCGGGACTCGGGACTCGGGAAAGACGGCACACGCTCAAATATTGTTCGCTCAACTGAATCGACCGCAGCCACGGATCGCGGCGGGACTGGCCTTGCGCGGCATCGCGAACGCGTGCATCGACGTGTCGGACGGGTTGCTGGCGGATCTTCGCCATGTGTGTGTCGCGAGTGGTGTGGGCGCCGAACTGGAGGTGGAAGCGCTGCCGGTTTCATCCGCGCTGACGACGGTCTTCGATGCCACCATGTGTCGCGAGTTGGCGCTGGCCGGTGGCGACGACTACGAATTGTGTTTCACGGTGCCGGCGGATCGGGCATCGTATGTTGCCGCCGCGCTTGCAAAAGCCGAATGTGGCGCAACCCGCATCGGCCGTATCGTTGCGGGTTCCGGCGTGCGCGTGCTGGATGCACACGGCCACGAAGTCGACACGCCATGCACGGGCTGGGAGCATTTTTCGCGATGAGCGCGCCCCTGACCGCCGATCAGCGCCGTGCGTTGTTGTCGCATCCCGCCGGCTGGATCGCGACCGCGCTGGGCGCGGGATTGTCGCCGATCGGGCCCGGCACGGCCGGTTCACTGGTCGCGTTGTTGCCGTGGTGGTTCTTGTTGCGCGGCTTGCCGACAGCTTGGTACTTCGCGGTGGTTGCCGCCGGGTTCCTGCTGGGCGTCTGGGCGTGCGGTGTCTGCGACCGGCGCCTCGGCCTGCACGACCAGGGTGCCTTGGTGTGGGACGAGGTGATCGGGATGTGGATCACGTTGTTGGCCGCACCGCGGGAATGGTGGTGGATGCTGATCGGATTTGCCTTGTTCCGGCTGTTCGACATCTGGAAGCCATGGCCGGTGCGCCTTGCCGACCGGCGCGTGCACGGCGGGTTCGGTGTGATGCTGGATGACGTGGCCGCGGGCGTCTACGCGCTGGCGGCGCTGCAACTCATTGCGCTTGCGTTGCGGTATGCGCCGGCTGGTTGAGTGCCGGCGTCAAGCGGCGCCCACGGTTTCCCGTTCGATGATCTCGAAGCGTTTCCAGCGGTTGACGATGGTGCAGAACAACGCGGCCGTGCGTTCGGCGTCGTACACCGCCGAGTGCGCGTAGTCGGCGTTCCACTCGTGACCCGCGGCCTGCACCGCGCGCGACAATACGGTCTGTCCGTAGGCAAGCCCGGCCAGCGTCACGGTGTCGAAGCACGAGAAAGGATGGAACGGATTGCGCTTGTGGCCGGTGCGTTGCACCGCGGCGTTGAGGAAGCCGAGATCGAATGCGGCGTTGTGGCCCACCAGGATCGCGCGCTGGCAGCCGCTTGCCTTGATGGCGTCGCGCACGGGCTTGAAGATCAGGTCCAGCGCGGCACGTTCCGGCAGCGCGCCGCGCAGCGGCTGGTCGGGGTCGATGCCGGTCACTTCCAGCGATTTCGGATCGATGTGCGAACCCGGAAATGCCTCGACGTGCGTGGAGACCACCGGTTCCGGCACCAGCATGCCGTCACCGCCCATGCTCACCATCACGGCCGCGATTTCCAGCAACGCATCGTGCTGCGAGTCGAAGCCGCCGGTTTCGACGTCGACCACCACCGGCAGGAACCCGCGGAACCGGGTGCACATGCGCTCCGCGTAGGCTTCGATCTGTTTGTGCATCCGGTCAGGATATCAGCGCGGGCCATGTGCCCAAAAACGCGGCAGTGGGTGCAGCCCGCCGTCGCGATCAACCCGGGGTCTTGTGCTTGTAGGCACACAGATCCCGAATCGGACATTCGGGGCATTTGGGTTTGCGCGCGACGCACACGTAGCGGCCGTGTAGGATCAGCCAGTGGTGTGCGCCGAGCTTGTATTCATCCGGCACCACCCTCACGAGTTTGTCCTCGACCGCGCGCACCGTCTTGCCGCGTGCGAGCCCGGTGCGGTTGCAGACGCGGAAGATGTGGGTGTCGACGGCGATCGTGGTTTCGCCGAACACCGTGTTCAATACCACGTTGGCGGTCTTGCGGCCGACACCGGGCAACGCTTCGAGTTCTTCGCGCGTACGCGGCACCGCGCCGCCGTGGCGCTCGATCAACAGCCCGCAGGTCGCGATGATGTTCTTGGCCTTGGCGTTGTAGAGGCCGATCGTCGAGATGTATTGCTTGAGGCGCTCCTCGCCGAGGGCGAGGATCTTTTTCGGTGTATTGGCCACCGGGAACAGGCGTTTGGTGGCCTTGTTCACGCCGACGTCGGTGGCCTGTGCCGACAGGATCACCGCGACCAGCAATTCGAACGGCGTGTCGTACTTGAGCTCGGTGGTGGGATTCGGGTCGAGTTCGCGCAGGCGGCGGAAGAGTTCCGCGACGTGTTCGCGTTTCATGGGCGTTGCCCGCGCTTTGCGCGGCCGCGCGCAATGGCCGCCAGCACCTCGGCGTGGCTGATCGTCTGCGTGGGCAGCGCGGTGGGCGAGAGTGTCTCGCGTCGCCGCGCGGCGCGTTCGGCACGCTCGCGCGTGAGCCGCGCGTTGCGGGCTTCGAAACGCTTGCGTGCATCTTCGGCGCGCGCGTGTTCATGCAGTTCCGACTTGCCCCAGCGAAACCAGCCGAGCAGCGGAATTTGCGAGGGACACACTTGCACGCAGCGGTTGCATTCGCTGCAGGCATCGAGGCGTGCGGCGCGGGCTGCGTAAAAATCGTCATGCACCAGCGCGAAGAACAGCGCTTCCGGATTCAACGTGTCCGGGCACGCCCGCGCGCAATCGCCGCAGTGGATGCAAGGTTGCTGGTTGGAGGTTTCAACGGGCATTGCGGCGCAATTCCAGCACGTCGATCGTGGGCGGGCAATCGAAGCGCAGCGGCACGCCGGTCACGCCGATGCCGGGTGTCACGAACAGCTTGCCCGTCGGCGTGTCGTAATAGCCGTTCACGTAAGGCTCGTTGCGCATCAGCATGAACACCTCGCCGGTCAGCCACGGGATGTACACCTGTCCGCCATGGGTGTGGCCCGCCATCGCCAGCGCGAAATCCACGCCACGCAAGGCCCGCAGGCTGTGCGGCTGATGCATCAGCACCAGCAGCGGTTTGTCGTGCGGCAAGGTTTTCAGGAAGCCTGTGTCGTCGCGCCCGCTCCACCAGTCGTACAGGCCGGCGAGCCGGAAGGTCGGGAAATCGATCACGCGGTGTTCGATGAATTGCACATTCGACGCCGCCATCGCGCGAACGATCTTGTGCGCCAGCGGCGGCCCCGGCAATTCCACGTCGTGGTTGCCAAGCACCACGTAGGTGGGCTTGTTCAGATGCCGCAGGGGCGCCAGCGCGGCGGCAAGATCGTGCGGCGGGTTGTAGGTGAGGTCGCCCGCGATCAACACCATGTCGACGTGCAGCGCGTTCAATTGATCGACCATCTGTTGCAGCCTGGCGGTGCGCGTGAAGATGCCGACGTGCGTATCGGCAACGAGCGCGATGTCGAGGTCGATCGGCGCGGCGATCACGGTGCGGCGCACCACCAGCCGGTTCGGTTCCACGAAACACGCCCAGCACAGCACCGCGCAAACCAGTGCGAGCGCGATCGCGCCGGTCGCACGCCAACGGCGGGACTCGCGCCACCTCAGCCAGGCCGTGAATCCCGATTGCAGCAGCAGCGGCCACAGCAGCCACGAACCGTGCAGCAACACCAGTTGGGCGAATGCCTTCAGGCGTTGCTGCGGTTCGATGTCGAAGGTCGGGTATTCCCATGCCGGCCACACGATGCAGAACACCACGATCGCGGCCAGCCACGCAGCGCGGTTCGCCCATGCGATGGTCCGTGATCGCCGCGGAATGGGAGGTGGTGTTGCCGGGATGAAATCGTTCACAGGGGGCACCAGAACGGCCATCCATGGCCCGACTTTTCGCGAAGCTCGCGCGGATTCACGGCTGGCAGGGGAGCAGGGGGCGCGGCAGCCGCTCGGGCACGCCGCGCGCCGGAACCATTGCGATGCAATCGACCGGGCAGGGCGGGATGCAGAGTTCGCAACCCGTGCACACATCCGCGATGACGGTATGCATCAACTTGCTGGCGCCCACGATCGCGTCCACCGGGCAGGCCTGGATGCACTTCGTGCAGCCGATGCAAATGTCTTCGTCGATCACCGCGACGCGCGGCGGCGCTTCGGCGCCGCACGTCGGATCGAGCGGCAGCACCGGCAGGCCGGTGATCCGCGCCAGCACACGCACGCCTTCCGCGCCGCCCGGCGGACAGCGGTTGATCGCAGCTTCGCCACGCGCGATGGCTTCGGCATACGGCCGGCAGGCCGGATAGCCGCAGCGGGTGCATTGGGTTTGCGGCAGCGCGGCGTCGATGCGCGCGACCAGCACCTCCAACGCACGCGTATCGGGCGCCGTTTCTCCGTTCATCGTCGTATTGTAGTTCGCGCCCGTGCAGACCTCTTGCGCGCGGCGCTATGCTCGCCGCTTCGCAGCCGTTGCCAGCACGGGAATCGTTCATGTCCGCACTTGCCGATCTGCGCGCCCTCGACAGCACCCAGCGGCATACCGTTGCGGCCACCTTCCTCGGCTGGACCCTGGACGCATTCGATTACTTCCTGCTGGTGATGGTGATGCCGGCGGTGGCGCAGTCGTTCCACGTCGACGTGCCGGACGTGGCTTTCGCCCTGTTGCTGACGCTGGCTTTCCGGCCACTGGGCGCGCTGATTTTCGGACGGCTGGCCGATCGTTACGGGCGCCGCCGCATCCTGATGATCGACGTGTCGCTGTATTCCGTGCTCGGGCTCGCTTGCGCGTTCGCGCCGTCGCTGATGGTGCTGCTGGTGTTGCGCTCGTTGTTCGGGATCGCGATGGGTGGCGAGTGGGGAACCGGCGCATCGCTGGCGATGGAATCGATCCCCGCGAAGTCGCGCGGCATCGTGTCGGGAATCCTGCAGTCGGGTTACCCATGCGGCTATCTGTTGTGCGCGATCGCGTACGGCTTGCTGTTCAACTCGATCGGCTGGCGCGGCATGTTCGCGCTGGGCATCCTGCCGGCGCTGCTGGTGCTGTACCTGCGCCGCAGCGTGCCGGAGTCGCCGGTGTTCGAACAACGCACGCGGGCCGGCGTGCGCCGCGGCGTGATGGAAACCATGCGTGGACGCTGGAAGCTGCTGGGTTACATGGTCGTGACCATGGCGGTGTTCAATGCCTTCAGCCACGGCTCGCAGGACGTGTACCCGACGTTCCTGAAACTCCAGATGCATTTCGACACCCACCTCACCAGCCTGTTGACGATCATCCTGAATCTGGGCGCGCTGGTCGGCGGACTGGTGTTCGGGCAGTGGTCGGAGAAGATCGGCCGGCGCCGCGCGATGGCGATCGCCTGCGTGCTGGCGCTGCCCGCGATCCCGCTGTGGAGCTACGGCGGCTCGGTGCTGCTGCTGGCGATCGGCGCGTTCTGGATCCAGGTCGCGGTGCAGGGCGCGTGGGGCGTGGTGCCCGGTTACTTGAACGAACTGTCGCCCGATGACGTGCGCGGCACGCTGCCGGGTTTCACCTACCAGCTCGGCAACCTTTTGGTGTCGTGGACCGCCTACGCGATGACCTCGATCGCCCACGCCCATGGCGGCGACTACGCGACCGTGCAATCGGCGTGGATCGGCGTCGTCGCGGTATTGCTGGCGCTGTTGACGTGGTTCGGGCCGGAAGCGCACGGCGCGAAGTTCGGAGTGACGCCGGAAACCGGCGACGCTAACATGCGCGATTCGTCCGCCGTTGCGGACTGAAAATCACCCCTCCACAACGCCGTTCGCGCCGTGCGCGACCCGCACCCCTTGCCCAAGGGGCATGTTTCGCAACAGCCTGCCTGAATCGAGATGCTCATGCGTGCCGAAAAAAATTCCGTCGTCAGTTTCCATTACGTCGTGCGCGACGCGGCCCAACCTGCTGCCGAACCGTACGACGATTCGCGCAAGCGCGGTGAACCGCTGCTGGCGTTGCTGGGCCACAGCCAATTGGTGCCGGGCGTGGAGAAGGCGCTGACGGGACGCGAAGCCGGCGAGAAGTTCGAGATCGACGTGGCGCCGGAAGACGCCTACGGCGAACGCCAGGATGGCTTGCTGCAGCGCGTCCCGAAAAAGTACTTCCAGAACGCGCAGAAATTGAAGCCCGGGATGACCACGGTGCTGCAGACCAGGGACGGCGGCCAGCGCGTGGTCACCATCCACAAGGTCGGCATGAGCGCGATCGATGTCGATCACAACCATCCGCTGGCGGGCAAGACCCTGCACTTCGATATCGAGATCGTCGACGTGCGCGCCGCCGCGCCCGAGGAAATCGCGCACGGCCACGCACATTCCGGTGACGCACACGCGCACTGAGGCGATGCCGAACGGAACTGCGGGACTTTGCTGCGAACGCTGCTTCGGGGTTCGTCAATGCGCAGCGGGGGATGGCGCCGGCGCGGAAGCAACCGGCGACGAAGCACCCGCTGCGACTGGCGTGTCGTAAGTGACCGCGGGTTTGTACTTCGCGTACTGCTTCAGCAGTGCCTGGAAACCCGGATCGGGGCGGATCGGATCCAACATCGGGTCGAGCCACAGCAGCGCGGGCGAGTAAAGGATGCCGATGCCGGGAGTGGCCAAGGCCTTGGCCAGTGCCGGTACGGCGAGTTCGGGATGATGCGCCTGGGCATAACGCTGGGCGGCAGTCCCTTTGATTTGCGGGCCGTAAACCTGATCCGGATGATCGGCGAGAATCTTCAGCGATTTGGCCTCGGCCTCCAACCCAGCTGCAGTCTGGCCCGCATTGATTTCCGCGTAAGCGATTTGCTGCCATTGAAACGCCAAGCCGATGCCCTGCAGCATCTTGAGCTGCGCGCGCAACACGGGTAGCGCCTCGGCGAACAGCGGCCGCGCACGGGCTTCATCGCCCATCAGCCGGTACAGGCTGGCCTGCTGCTCGACCTTGGGACCGTTGAGTGCGGGGGGAAAGTTGTCGGGTGTATCGGGGACGCTCGCGAGCAACGCGAGGGCTTCGCCGAATTTGCGCTGATAAACCAGCAAAGTGACGCGGGTGAGTTTCAACGCAGGGTCGTCACCTTCCGCGGCCGCCAATGCTCGTGGGATGTCGCCAGTGCCGAGTGCGATCGCATTGGCGTAATAGCCCTTGGCATTGAGGTTGTCCGGGTCGATCGCCAGCGCGCGCTGGAACCAGTCCTGCGCTTCGGGGTAGCGGCTGGCCATCATGCAGGTGGCACCAACCTCGTAGGCCAGCGAGGAATTGCGTGGGTCGAGGGCGAATGCCTTTTGCAGCGAGGCGATCGAATCATCGAAACGGCCTTCGCGGCGCTGCACATAGCCTTGCGCCGCCAGCGCATCGGCGTCGTTGGGTTTCAAGACCAGCGCCGCAGCGAAAGCCTGCAGTGCGCCGACGTAATCGCCGCGGCCGTAGTAGTCGCTGAAGCCAAGCGCGAGTTGCGAGGCGGCGAGCTTCGGTGCCAGCTTCAACGCCTGTTCGGCGTCGGCCTGCGCCTGTGTGCGCAGTTGCTTCACGTCCATGCCGCCGCCGCCAAACCAGGCCAGCGCGCTCTCGACCCAGGACACGCGCGCAAAGGCCAGCGCAAAACCCGGATCCTGTTCAATGGCCCGCCGGTACAACGGGATCGCCGGACGGAACTTGCTGCTGTCGTAATTGGTGCTGCCCTTGTTGGCCAGAAACTCGGCGCGGAGGAATAGGTCCATCGCGGCCTGGTTGTGGGTGGGCACCGCGGCGAGGCTGGCGGCTTCCGTGCCGGACAGTTTCGTTTGCAGTGCCGCCGCGATCTTTTCCGCCACGTCGCCCTCGACGCCGAATACGTTGTCCAGTGTGCGCTGGTAGCTCTGCGCCCAGATATGGCTGTCGCTGCGGGTGTCGATCAATTGCACGTTGACCAGCACCTCGTTGCCGGCCTTCTGCACCGAGCCTTCCAGGATCGTCGCGACGCCGAGCTGCTCGCCAATGGTTTTCAGGTCATCGGGATGGCTTTTGTATTTTTCGGTGGAGGTCCGCGAAATGACCTTGAGGTCGCCGATGTCGGCCAGCTTGGTCAGAATCAGGTCCTGCATACCGGCCACGAAGTAGGCATCTTTCTGGTCGACGTTGAGGTTCTCGAACGGCAATACAGCGATGGATTTGGCCGGGGCGGATTGCGCGGAAGCGCTTGGTGCGGAGGCGGCCGTCGTCGTGGTGGAAACCGGGGCAGCTTCCGTGGTGGCCGTGCCGGGCAGGTGCCGCACCGCGTATAGCCGCCAGCCCAGGAATGCCACGGCCAGCACCAGCATCGCGACAATGATCGCGTTGAGTTTCTGGCCGACCGAGCGATGCGATTGCGGCGGACGCGCATCCGGTGAATCGGCCGGCGCGGTGCGCCGGATACCTTCCGGCGTCAGCTCGAACACCCACGCGAACGCCACCGCCACCGGAAAACCAATCACGATGAGCAGCACGACCAGTCGCACCGACCAGTCTGGAATTTTGAAGAATGGAAAGACTTGCGTAGCGACCTGCACCAGCAACCAGCCGGCGACCACGTACGCGATGGCGACGCGCACCACGTGGCGGCGCTTCAGCTCTTCAAAGAAGCCGGGCTTATCGGTGCTCACCGCGCCGTGAGGAGTCCCCGCCGGCGACAGGCCGGCTTCCAGTGCACGCGAGTGTACCTAATCGGAACGCGGATTGCTGAGGTGGGGTGGCCCGCAGCTTGTTCGCCGTGCGAGCGTGGGTACAATCGAATCAGAAGAAGATCTTCTGCTTCTGCTTGCGATAGCGCCGCCACGCATCGATCGAGAGTCCACCGGCGCCGCGCACGGCCAGCACCAGGAAGCCGCCGGCGATCGCGAGGTTCTTCATGAAGTTGATCCACTGTTCGTGGTCGGCGAAGTTGTTGTGGAAGAGCAGCGCCGCGAGCAGCGTGTAGACGAACAGCCCGACCGCGGCCCAGCGCGTCAGCAGGCCGCACAGCACGGCCAGTCCGCCGCCGAGTTCCGCGAAGATCACCAGCGGCAAAAGCCCCGGCGGCAGGCCGTGCTCGATCAGCACCTTTTCGGTGGCGTGATAGGCCATGATCTTGCCGATGCCGGACAGGATGAAGATCAGCGACAGTCCGAGCCGGCCTACAAACAGGGTGAAATTCTGCATCGTGGATTCCGTTGGGTCGCTTGCCGTGCCGCGTGCGCGGGCGTTCGCGCACGCGCCGGCCGATGGATCAATCCGCCGCCAGGGCGGCGCGAAGGCGTGGCGTCAGCACACGCTTGGCAAACAGGTAATGATCGCGCCAGTAGTAGCCGTCCAGTTCGTCCAGCCGCACCGTGCCGCCGGTGTCCGGCGCGTTCACGAAGCGGCCGTTTCCGACGTAGATCGCGACGTGGTTGACGCGATGGCGCTTGCCGAAAAACAACAGGTCGCCGGGTTCGAGATCGTCGCGGTCGATGGTCGGTGCATCCAGCGCAGCCATTTCGCGCGAAGTGCGGGGCAGGGCGATGCCGGCTTCGGTCCTGAACACGTAATCGACCAGGCCCGAGCAATCGAAGCCGGACACCGGCGTGTTGCCGCCCCAGCGATAAGGCGTGCCGACCAGCCCGATCGCGCGGAACAGCACGTTGTTGGCGACAGGGGCGGGCGGTGCCGGCGCGGTATTGCGGGTGGGCGAAACGCTGGCGCAGGCCGCCAGCAACAGCAGCGCCGCGCAACCCGCGTACAGGCGAACGCGGCACCAGCGCGCGTTCAACGCGCGGCCCCCGGATGGGCGCGCGCGGGATGGGCGAACGGTTTGCGATCGGGAAAGGACATCGGATCGACGTGGGCTGCCGCAATGGCAGGCCCGAAGGTACCCGATGGCGCCGGTGACGTCCAGCGCGTGCCGGACGTCGCCGAAGGCTTCAGCAGACCGCGAGGCGGTCGCCCGCTCGTTCATGGAGCTGCCCCGCCAGCGCCTGCTCGAACTGCGCCGTGCGTTGGCGCGACGCTTCCGCGACCGCCGCCGGCACCGCCTGCTCGTCAAGGCAGTGGGCCAGGATGGCGCGGTGATAGGCGTTGAAGTCGGGGTCGCGGCTGGCTTCGTCCAGCGCGGCCAGCAGGGTGGCCAGCCAGCCCGCGCCGGGGGCGCGGAGCATCAGCAGGATCTCGGGTACGCTACAAAAACCGGTTTCGATGTTGGCGTTCATGTGGATTCCCCTTGTACGGGAATGTCCCTGCAGGAATGATGCCAAGGGCGGCTGGGTGCCGGAAAAAGCGGCCTCGCCTGCCCCTTCCACCGCCGATCCGGCCTCCACTGTTGCCCGCCCTGCGGTGCGCCAAACCAGGTGCTCCGGGGCCCCCACACCGCCGCTGCCCCCTTCGGTGCCTGCCGCATCGACGCTACAATTGTCGGAATGAGTGAAGCACGCAGTGACGTTCTGATCCTGGGCGGCGGCGTGATCGGCTTGTTCTGCGCGCTGACTTTGCTCCGTCGCGGCGCGACGGTGCGGGTGGTCGATCGCGGCGAGCCCGGTTGCGGCGCCTCGCACGGCAATTGCGGCACCCTGACCCCCAGCCACGCGATTCCGCTGACGGTGCCGGGCATGCCGTGGCGCGCGCTGCACTGGATGCTGCGCCGCGATGCGCCGTTGTACGTCAGTCCGCGTCCCGATCCCGAGCGCTGGCGCTGGCTGCTGGGCTTCGCGCGCCGCTGCAATCCTGGCGCCGCCCGGCGCGCCGCGATCGTGCGCGCGGCGATCCTCAACCGGTCGTGGACGTTGTTGCCGCGCGTGCTGGTGGAAGAGGGCATCGATTGCGAATACGCGCCGGCCGGCAATCTGTATGTCTATCGCACGCGGCAGGCGCTGGAACATGATCGCCCCGAAATCGAGTGGCTGCATCGGCTCGGCGTGGCGGCGACGGCGCTGGCCGCCGACGTGGTCGAGCAGATGGAACCGGCGCTGTTGCCGGGCGTGGTCGGCGGCGTCCTGCATGCCGACGATGCGCAGTTGCGCCCCGACCTGCTGGTCGAAGGCTTGGCGCGGCGGGTGCGCGAACACGGCGGCATCATCGAAACCGGCGCGGCGGTGCAGGGCTTCCGGTGTGCGAACAGCCGCGTCGACGCGGTGCGCACCGCGCGCGGCGATTTCGCCGGCGAGCGCATCGTGATGGCGCTGGGCGCGTGGACGCCGCGCGTCGCGTCCATGCTGGATCTGAAGGTACCGATCCAGCCCGGCAAGGGTTATTCGATCACGATGTCGCGGCCCGATCCGTGCCCGCGGCGCGCGCTGGTGCTGCGCGAACCGAGCGTGTGCGTGACTGCATGGGGTTCGGGCTACCGGCTCGGCAGCACGATGGAATTCTCCGGTTACGACGAACGCCTGAACCGTACGCGGCTGGATGCGTTGCGGCGCGGCGCAGCCGCGTTCCTGCGCGCGCCGCTCGGCGGCGAACTGCGCGAGGAATGGTGGGGTTGGCGACCGATGTGCGTGGACGAGATGCCGCTGATCGGACCGGTCAAGCGCTGGAACAATTTGCTGCTCGCGACCGGCCACGGAATGCTGGGCGTGAGCATGAGCGCGGCCACCGCGGAACTCGTCGGTTCGTTGATCTCTGGCGAGCCGCCGGCCCTCGATCCACTGGCTTACGCGCCGACGCGGTTTGCCAACATGTGAACGAACAGCAACGGCATCGGCGCGGATGAAAACGGATAAAAGCCGATAGCGCATGCGCCAAGGGTTCTCTGATCGATCCCATCATTCGTCGTCCCGGCGAAAGCCGGAGCCAGTGACTTTCGCCCAACGTACTGAAACGCAAAGTCCTTGGCAAACTCGCCGCTTCCCGCAGCTCGCCCTCCGGCATTGGCTTCGCCGATGTTCGCTACGGCAATCCTGCTTGCGCAATCTGGATATCGCTTTGCGACTGCATTTGCAGGATTGCAAACGCGAAGAAGGCGGCGCAAAGCGCGAGCGCCATGGATGGCGCGAGTATTCCGCGATGACGAGCAAAACGAGCGTTTCCCGAGCTGCAGACGCGGATGGAAATCAGGGTATGCAAGCTTGATCGAATTTTCACCAGGTTTTATCCGTGTCAAAGACGTTTCGCTTCCGCAGGTGCACCCGGGACGGGGCGAATCGCCCACGCGTCGCACACAAGATTTCCACAGGGTTGTTGTATCGCCGGGCGAGACGCACCCTCGTATGATCCCGGGCATGTCGAAACCGCTTGCCGTCGTGCGCTGATGAGCGCTGTCCTGCCCGAACGCAACAACCCGCCGCCTCGCGTCGATGTGCTGCGGGTGCCGCCGCATTCGATCGAGGCCGAGCAGTCGGTGCTGGGCGGCCTGATGCTGGTGGGCGAAGCGTGGGACCAGGTGGCCGACCGGCTGGTCGAAGAAGACTTCTACCGCCGCGAACACCGCCTGATCTTCCGTGCGATCGGCCAGCTCGCGGGCGCCGGCCAGCCTTGCGATGCGGTGACGCTGGGCGAATGGTTCGAGCGCCACGGCGAAACCGCCAATGTCGGCGGCGTCGCCTATCTCGCGGAACTCGCCAACAACACGCCCAGCGCGGCCAACATCGCGGCCTACGCCGACATCGTGCGTGACAAGTCGGTGCTGCGTAAACTGATCGAGGCCGGCACCCAGATCGCCGGTGATGGTTTCAATCCGGAAGGCCGCGGCACGCCGGAAATTCTCGAAACCGCCGAGCAGCGCGTGTTCAAGATCGCCGAGGCCGGCGCGCGTGGCCGCAAACAAGTGGTGCCGGTGCGCCAGTCGGTGAAAGAGGCCGTGGAACTGCTGGCCCAGCGCTACGCCAATCGCGGCCAGTTGAACGGGCTGACCACCGGCTTCAAGGACCTGGATGATTTGACATCGGGCATGCAGCGGCAGGATCTGGTGATCGTCGCCGGCCGACCATCGATGGGCAAGACCGCGTTCGCGCTCAACATTGCCGAAGCCGTCGCGATGCGCGCCAAACAGCCGGTACTGGTGTTCTCGATGGAAATGTCGGCGTCGCAACTGGCGTTCCGTTTGATCTCCTCGATGGGCCGCATCAACCAGAAGGATCTGCGCTCGGGCGAATTGGCCGAAGAGGAATGGCCGCGGGTCAGCCAGGCCGCGTCGCTGCTGTCGGAATCGAAAATCTTCATCGACGACACGCCCGCGCTTTCGCCCGGCGAACTGCGCTCGCGCGCGCGCCGCATGATGCGCGAGCACGGGCTCGGGCTGGTCGTGATCGATTATCTGCAGTTGATGCAGGTGCCCGGCAACAAGGAAAACCGCGCCACGGAAATCTCCGAAATCTCGCGCAACCTTAAAGCGATGGCCAAGGAACTGGACGTGCCGGTGATCGCGTTGTCGCAGTTGAACCGCGCGCTGGAACAGCGCAACGACAAGCGCCCGGTGATGAGCGACCTGCGCGAATCGGGCGCGATCGAGCAGGACGCCGACCTGATCCTGTTCATCTATCGCGACGAGGTCTACAACAAGGAATCCAACCACAAGGGCGTCGCCGAAATCATCATCGGCAAGCAACGCAACGGCCCCATCGACACCATCAAGCTGACCTTCCTCGGCCAGTACACCAAGTTCGAGAATTACGCGCCGGAAGCCTACGTCGGCACTCTGGAGTGAGTGCTTGAGCCGCTCCGCGACCGCGACGATCCACCTCGATGCCTTGCGCGCCAACCTGGCGCGCGTGCGTTCGCTTGCCGGCGACACGAAAGTCATGGCGGTGGTGAAAGCCGACGCCTACGGGCACGGCCTCGAACGTTGCGCGCGCGCCTTGAGTGGCGCCGATGCATTCGGGGTGGCGTCGATCGCCGATGGTTTGCGCCTGCGTGCGGCGGGCCACCGCCAGCGCATCGTGGTGTTGTCGGGGCCCGATGCGGCCGGCGACCTCGCCGAGATGCGCCGGCTGCGCCTCGAAGCCGTGATCCACCACGAATCGCAACTTGCGATGCTGGAAGCCGAACCCGGCGGCGATCCACTGAAAGTCTGGTTGAACCTCGACACCGGGATGCATCGCCTGGGATTTGCACCCGGGCGCGCGCGCGAATTGCATGCGCGACTCGCAGCGCTGCCGGCCGTGGACAAGGCCATCGTGTTGATGACGCACTTCGCGTCCTCGGACGAATTCGACAACGATCTCACCGCGCGCCAGACGCAGCGTTTTCTCGATGCCTCGGTGGACTTGCCGGCTGATCGCGCGCTTTCCAATTCCGCAGCGCTGCTTGGCTGGCCGGCTGCACGTGGAAACTGGGTTCGCGTGGGCGGCTTGCTTTACGGGTTGTCCGTCGTGGAAGGAAAAACCGGGGCCGACTTCGGCTTTCAACCGGCGATGACCTTGACGACGCGGCTGGTCGCGATCAACCGCATTGCGCGCGGCGAGCACGTCGGCTACGGCGCGACATACGAATGCCCGGAAGACATGCGCATCGGCGTGGCCGCGATCGGCTACGGCGACGGCTATCCGCGCAGCGCGCGTTCCGGCACACCCGTCCGCGTGGCCAACGCGCCCGCCAGCGTGATCGGCCGCGTGTCGATGGACCTGCTCACCCTGGATTTGCGCCGTGCGCCGGATGCGAAGGTGGGCGACGTCGTGACGCTGTGGGGTCCGCAGCTGCCGGTGGAAATCATCGCCGACCGCGCGAACACCATTTCCTACGAACTCACCTGCGGCGTCACCCGACGCGTGCTGTTTGCCGAGGATGATGTCTGATGGCCAAGGCGAAAACCGCCTACGTGTGTTCCGACTGCGGCGCGGAATATCCGAAATGGCAGGGCCAGTGCGAAGCGTGCGGGTCGTGGAATACGTTGAGCGCATTCGTGGTGGAGCCCGCCAGGGAGGCCGCGCACGCGGGACGGCGGGTCGGCTATGCCGGCGCGGAAGCGGCGAAAGTGCAGCCGCTGGCGGGTGTTGCGGGTGAAGTCGAGCAGCGGCACCTGATCCGCATCGGCGAACTCGATCGCGTGCTGGGCGGCGGGCTGGTCGAAGGTTCGGTGGTGCTGGTAGGTGGCGACCCCGGCATCGGCAAGTCGACGCTGTTGCTGCAGACGTTGGCGGCGCTGGGCGAACGGCTGCCGGGGTTGTACGTGAGTGGCGAGGAATCGCTGGCCCAGATCGCGGCGCGCGGGCACCGTTTGGGGCTGGAACTCGGTCCGTTGCGCGCGCTGGCGGAAACCTGCGTCGAGCGCATCCTCGAACACGCGGTCGCGGAAAAGCCGCGGGCACTCGTGATCGATTCGATCCAGACGATCTGGACCGAAACGCTGCCGGCGGCGCCGGGTTCAGTATCGCAGGTGCGCGAATCGGCGGCGCGCCTGACGCGTTTCGCCAAGCAGACCGGCACCTCGGTGTTCCTGGTCGGCCACGTGACCAAGGAAGGCGGAATTGCCGGTCCGCGCGTGCTGGAACACATGGTCGATGCGGTGCTGTATTTCGAGGGCGAAATCGGTTCGCGCTTCCGGGTGCTGCGCGCGTTCAAGAACCGCTTCGGCGCCGTCAACGAACTCGGCGTGTTCGCGATGGGCGACAAGGGCCTGCGCGAAGTGCCGAACCCGTCCGCGATTTTCCTGTCGTCGCAACAGGGTGCGACGCCCGGCAGCGCCGTGATGGTGACGCGTGAAGGCACGCGCCCGTTGCTGGTGGAAGTGCAGGCGCTGGTCGATCAATCGAGTCTCGGCAATCCGCGCCGCGTCGCGCTGGGGCTGGAACAGAACCGGTTGGCGATGCTGCTGGCGGTGCTGCACCGCCACGGTGGCGCGGCGGTGTTCGACCAGGACGTGTTCGTCAACGTGGTCGGCGGTATCCGGGTGCAGGAAACGGCGGCCGACCTGCCGGTGTTGCTGGCGGTGTTGTCGAGTTTTCGCGATCGCGCCTTGCCCGAGAAAACCGTGGCGTTCGGCGAAGTCGGGCTATCCGGCGAGGTGCGGCCCGTGCCGAACGGCGAGGAACGCCTGAAGGAAGCTGCGCATCATGGGTTCCGGCGCGCGATTGTGCCGCGGGCGAATGCGCCGAAGAAATCCGCGCGCATCGGTGACATGGAAGTGCTCGGCGTGGAACGCCTGCGCGAGGCGATCGACGCCAGCAGTTAGCCGTCAGATCGGCTGCAATGCCTTGAATGCCGGCAGCCGTTCTGCACGCGCGGCGAAGGCCGCGAACGCGGGGTAGTCGCGTGCCGACACGATCTCCGCAGCCACGATTTGCGTGAACGTCCACGCCACGGTGACCGTGACATCGGCCTGCGTCGGGGCATCGCCGCAGAGCCAACGGTCGACGGATGCCTCGTGCAATTCCGCATCGAGCAACCCGCAAGCGTCGCGCAGTTGTCCGTCCACGCGTTGCAGCCAGCCCGCATCCCGCAGTTCCGGCGCGCGCTTCAGCTCGTAGAAATGCTGCACCGCCTTTTCGCATGCCACCAGTGCCAGGCCGATCGGACGCAGTGCGCGGCGGCGCGCTTCGGGATCGCGCGGCATCAGGCTGCGTCCGGCAAGCGTTTCCGCGTAATCGATGATCAACGAGGACTCGACCAGTACGCAGCCATCGTCGCAGATCAAGGTCGGCGCCTTGACCAGTGGATTCAGGGATTGGAACGCCTCGAAATCGCGAAACACCGACAGTGGGCGATGCTCGAACGGAATGCCGAGCATCCGCAGCGAAATCGCGGCGCGCCGCACGTAGGGTGAATCGAGCATGCCGATCAGTTGCATGGTGACTCCGTCAGTTCGCGGCCAGCCGATCCAGTCGGATGGCGCCACGGTCCACCCGCAGGACCGAGCCCTGCTCGTACCAGTCGCCGAGCACGAGGCGTTGGGCGGGCTTACCGTCGAGCGTGAATTCGTGGATCGCGGGGCGATGGGTGTGGCCGTGGATCATCCGCGTGACGCCGGCCTGGCGCAGCGCGTTTTCCACCGCTTGCGGGTTCACGTCCATGATCGCCATGTCGGTGGACGAGGTGTGCGCGCGGCTGGCGTCGCGGGCCTGCGCCGCGAACGCGCGGCGTTCGCGCAATGGGCGTGCAAGGAAGGCTTGCTGCCAGGCCGGATCGCGCACCTGTTTGCGAAATGCAAGATAGGCATCGTCGTCGGTGCACAGCACGTCGCCGTGCAGGATTAGGGTGGGCGTACCGTGCAGGTCGATGACGGCGCCATCGTCCACGAGGCCCATGCCGCAGCGGCGCGCGTAAGCCTCGCCCAGTAGGAAATCGCGGTTGCCGACGACGAAATACACCGGTGCGCCCGCGTCGGCGGCGCCACGCAGCGCGCGGGCGACGCGCGCATTCAAGGCGGCGTCATCATCATCGCCGATGTAGGCTTCGAACAGGTCGCCCAGGATGTAGAGCGCGTCGGCGCTACGTGCTTCGCCCGCGCAGAAGCGCTCGAAGTCATCGACGATGTGCGGGCGCGCGTCGTCGAGGTGCAGGTCGGAGACGAACAGCGTCGCCACGGATCAGTGCTTCGCGGGCTTTTTCGAAGCCGGCGGCGCCGAAGCAGGTACCTGTCCGGTCACCGGCGACACCGGTTCCTCGACCGGGTGCGCGGCTTCGCCGATCACCTTCGCGCCTTCGATCACCACCAGCGGACGCGGGACGTCGCCGATGAACGGGCCCTGCGGGCCGGTCGGCAGGTTGTCGATCTTGTCCACCACGTCCATGCCCTTGACGATCTTGCCGAACACCGCATAGCCCCAGGTCATGCCGCTCTGGTTGCCCACGTAATCGAGGCGCGGATTGTCGACCACGTTGACGAAGAACTGCGCGGTGGCCGAATCGGGATCGGGTCCGCGCGCGGCGGCGACGGTGCCGCGCAGGTTCGACAAGCCGTTGTTGGCTTCATCGGGAATCGACGGCTGCGTCCGCTTGGGCCGCAACTGGCGCGTGTACAGCCCGCCCTGGACCAGGTAACCCGGAATCACGCGGTGGAACACGGTGCCGTCATAGAAGCCGTCCTTCACGTACTGCAGGAAATTGGCGACGCTCTTGGGCGCCTTGTCGGGGAACAGTTCGATCACGAAGTCGCCCTGCGAGGTCTTGACCTCGACCTGCGGATGCGCGGGCGCGGCCGGCGGCGGCGACGATGAGGCCGAAGCCGGCGGTGCGGCGTGCGCATCGGCGAATGCGAATGCGAGCGACACGAGCAGGACCGGCAGCAGCCGGCGGAGCGAATGACGGATCGGGATCATGGCGCGCGTCGAAAAGCCCAAAGCGGCATGATAAGCGAACGCGCCGCCGTGGACAGCGCGGCGCGCCGGTTCACGGCTGCGTACAGGCGGCGCCCGCGCAGGCGCCGAACCGGAATCCGGTTGGCCGGTTCGGCGAGGCCTCGTTCTGCAGCGAGCTGTTGTCGTTGCCGTCCTGGTCCTGGTCGAGATGCCGCCGGCGGATTTCCAGCACGATCGGCGTGACCTGCGCGATGCGCGCGTCGATCTGGGCGCGGCTGTAATAGTCGAGGTCGGTGCGTTTCAGCAGGCGATGCAACTGGTCCAGCGCGTCGGCGGCGTGGCCGGACAGGAAGGTGGCGTCCGCATACGCGATGCCGGCGTGCACGTCGTCGCCCGCGACGTGGCAGGCATGGCCGTAGGCGGAATACAGCGAAGGCTCGGAATCGTCATTGAGCAGGGGCTTCAACAGCGCCTGCGCGGTCCTGGCGCTCGGCTTGCTGCCGTCGTCCAGCAGCGTGCGGCTGTAGTCCAGCACGATGGCCGGATCGTTGGGCCACATCGCGTTGAGCGAGGCATAGCGCTGCAGCGCGTCACTGCGCTGGCCGGCGTGGCGTTCGGCATCGGCCAGCCCTAGGGCAAGGCTCAAGTTGTCGGGTTGCTCTTTCGAAAGCTTGGCCATGATCGGCACGGCCTTGGACGCCTGGTTCAGTTGCAGCAGGGCCAGCGCGTAGCCGTAGCGGTTGGCGGGCGCGTCGGCGAACTTCGTGCTGCTGGCCATGTTGCGGGTGTAGTAGTCGAGCACCGACCGCGGGTCGTTGGACGACAGCACGCGCACCCGCTCGCGCATCAATTCGTATTGCATTTCGCTGGGGCCGCGCGCGGAATGGTCCAGCAGCGCGCCACCTTTGACGAACGGCAGCGGCAGCAGGCCGGGCAGCGATGCATTGGCCGTACCGGAAGGCTGCGATTTCAGGGTGGCCTCGAGTACGCGCGCGCGGGCCCGCGCGTCGGCGATGCGCACGCTGGAAACGGGGTGGTTTTGCAGGAAGTCCGGGATGTTGCCGGCGGCCATCCCGCCGTCGCCGCCGGGGCGCAGGACCGACTGCATGTGGGCGAACACCGTGGCCATGCCGATCGGATCGAAACCGGCCTTGGCCAGCGTGTCGATGCCGACGTGGTCGGCTTCGGCTTCGTCCTTGCGGGTGAAGTCAATCTGGTGCTGTTGCATCATCGCCAGCACGGAATAGAACGCGCCGACGCTGGGGTCCATCCCCTGCGAGTAGGGCGCGTTGCCGTAACCGTAGCCGTAGGGCTGGGTCTGGACACGGCGATCGGTCGAGTCGACCTGCGACGCCGCCAGTGCCGCCGCGAACGCGCCCAGCACGTACAGCGGCGCGGTTTTCTTCTGGTCCTCGATTGCGCGCTGCAGGTGGCGCTGGCTGACGTGCGCCAGTTCGTGCGCCATCACCGCGGCGAGCTGGTCCTGGTTTTGCGTGAGGGTGAACATGCCCGAGAAGATGAAGACGTAGCCGCCGAACGTCGCGAATGCATTGATCTCCGGCACGTTCAGGGCGGTGAACGTGTACTGCTGCGCCGGATCGCTGCTGGCGGAGGCCAGCCGGTAGCCGAGCGTACGCAGGTACTGGTCGACCTGCGGATCGTCCATCACCAGGTGCGCGGCCCGCAGTTCACGCATGAATTCCGCGCCGTAGGCCTGGGCTTCCTGCGGCGACATCACGGCGTCGGCGGAGCTGCCGAGGCTGGGCAGTCGCACGTCGGCCTGTTGCGCAAGCGCCGGCAGCGACAAGGCAAGCGTCGCGGCCAGGGTCAGCAGGGGGCGGAAGCGCTTCGACATGGACATCGGATCAACGTGTCTGGATTGGACCTGCCGGATGGCGTTTGGTTCGCGTGTGAACGGAAATGGCAGATCAGGCGGAAACCGGCAGCCATTCTCGGTTCCAGCATGTTCAAGGGGAGTAAAATAACGCGACTGCCGATACCTTTGTGCATCATGGCCAATATCGAAATCTATTCCACCGCGGTCTGCGGTTACTGTGTAGCCGCCAAGAACCTTTTGAAGGCCAAGGGACTCGAATGGCGCGAGCGGCGGATCGACATCGATCCCGCGGCGCGCGCCGAGATGCTGAACCGCGCGCCGGGCGCGCGCACCGTGCCGCAGATCTTCATCAATGGCACCCACGTGGGCGGCTTCGACCAGCTTGCTGCGGCCGAGCGCAGCGGCAAGTTGCAGGAACTTTTGCAAGCCGCGCCGTAACACCCGATAATTCCGCTTTTGCCTTTCCAAACCGTCGCGCCCATTGCGCCTGACGAAGCGGCTGTTGTGAAAGTCAGGCTGCAGACGGCCGTTCTGGACTGTCAAGCCCGTTTCGAAATCTCGTCATTCCAGGGCCGACGCGGCTCCATCGCGTCGGAACCCGGAATCGGTTGCGCTTGGCGATCTAGCCAAACCGGTTCCGGGTTCGGGCCGGCGGCCCGCTCCGGCATGACAAGCAACAAGCTTACGGTTTGTCCGGAATGACGGGTAGCCAGTCACCGGTCCGCGCCAATGCCGACGAAACTGTCGAGTTTCCGGCGTTCTCGAAGACCACAAAATGAAGGAGCTGTGTGTGGGCAAGACGATTGCAGTAATCCGCGGCGACGGCATCGGCCCGGAAATCATGGCCGCCACCCTGAAGGTGCTGGATGCGTTGGAGTGCGGCCTCGAGTACGACTTCGTCGACGCCGGCATGGTGGCGCTGGAAAAGCACGGCGAGCTGTTGCCGCAGGCGACGCTCGACACGATCGCGAAACACGGTGTCGCGCTGAAAGGCCCGCTGACCACGCCGATCGGGAAGGGCTTTTCTTCGCTCAACGTGGCGTTGCGCCGGCACTTCGACCTGTATGCGAACGTGCGCCCGGCGATCAGCTTTCCGGGGACGAAGGCGCGCTACGAGAACATCGACATCATCACGGTGCGCGAGAACACCGAAGGCGCCTACCTTTCCGAAGGCCAGACGATGTCGGCAGACGGCGAGACCGCGCAATCGATCGTCCGCAATACCCGCAAGGGCGCGTCGCGGATCGTGCGCCACGCCTTCGAGCTGGCGGTGCGCAAGGGCCGCAAGAAAGTCACCGCGGTGCACAAGGCCAACATCATCAAGACCGCCTCGGGCCTGTTCCTCGACATCGCGCGCGAGATCGCGAAGGAATACCCGCAGATCGAATTCAACGAAATGATCGTGGACAACACCTGCATGCAGTTGGTGATGAACCCATGGCAGTTCGACGTGATCGTCACCACCAACCTGTTCGGCGACATTCTTTCGGACCTGTGCGCGGGGTTGGTGGGCGGCTTGGGCCTCGCGCCCGGCGCCAACATCGGCCATGGCGCGGCGATCTTCGAGGCGGTGCATGGCTCCGCGCCAGACATCGCGGGCAAGAACCTGGCCGATCCCTGCGCGCTGCTGCTGGCCGCGGCCGAAATGCTAGATCACCTCGACATGACCGCCAAGGCTGAGCGCATCCGCGACGCGATCCGCGCCACGCTGGAAGCCCACGATCGCGTCACGCCGGACCTTGGCGGCAACGGCACGACCGAATCGTTTGCCCAAGCGTTGGTCGAACGCGTGTGCGACTGATGCCGCGCAGCGCGTTCCTGTGATCGCTCAGTCGAACATTCCGGGCTTGTAGTCGCCGACTTCTGGCCGAGCGGCGATGTTGATGCGGTTCCAGCTATTGATCAGCGTCACCAGCAGCGTCAGGTCGACCAATTCCTTTTCGTCGAATTGCGCGCGGGCCTCCTCGTACAAGGCGTCGGGCACCGACTGGTCGTGCGCGGGCAGCTGCGTGAGGGCTTCGCACCATGCCAGCGCGGCGCGTTCGCGCGTGCTGTAGAACGACGTTTCACGCCAGGCCGGCAGCACGTGAAGGCGTTGCTCGGATTCGCCGGCGGCGCGGGCATCCTTGCTGTGCATGTCGAGGCAGTAGGCGCAGCCGTTGAGCTGCGAGGCGCGCATCAAAACGAGGTTGCACAGTTTTGGTTCGAGCGTGCCTTCGTGAAGTTGCTTGCTCAGTGCGAACAGCGGCTGCAGGCCGGGAAAATGCTTCTTGAGGTTGAAACGGGACATGGATGCTGCTCCTTGAGGCTGGTTTGACGAGACGGAAATTTCCGCCACTCAATGCAAGGACGCGCCGATCTCCCGTTTCGTGACCGCCTCGATCCGCGCGAGTTTGCCCGGATGGCGGATGGTGTGGATCGAGGTGATCCGTTCGTTTTCGCAATCGATCCACATCGCGGAGAACAACTGCTGGCCATGCCAGCAAAGCAGTGCGGGCGCCCCGTTCAGCGTGCGCAGTTCGTAACGCAGGTCGACGCCCCACGCACGGCGCGCGAGTTGCAGGTACAGCCTCGTCAACCGCTCGGCACCGTGCAGCGGGTGCAGTGTGGCACGCGCCACGCCGCCGCCATCCGCGATATGCACCGCGTCCTCGGCGAACAGCGCGCGCAGGCGCTCCTGCGTCGGTTGCCGCATGGCTTCCACGAAGCGTTCGAGCAGGCGCCGTTGCGCGGGCGCGTCGACCTGGAAGCGTGGCCGGCCTTCGCGCAGCCGCGCTTTCGCGCGACTGACGCGCTGGCGGCAGGCATCTTCTTGGATGCCAAGAATCGCCGAGGCCTCGACGTGGCTGTAATCGAAAACTTCGTGCAGCAGGAACGCGGCGCGTTCATCGGGGCTCAACCGTTCGAGCAGCAGCAGGAACGACAGCGTCAGCGTTTCGCTGCTCTCCAGCTCCGCGTCGGGCGGACGGGTTGGCTCATCCGTGGGCTCCGGCAGCCACGGACCGGAATAGTGTTCGCGTTCGGTCTTGGCGCGCCGCAATCGATCCAGTGCGATGCGCGTGGTCACGGTGACCAGCCACGCTTCGGGATCGTCCAGCGTCGCCACGTCCTGCGCCTGCCAGCGCAACCACGCGTCGTGCAGCACGTCCTCCGCGTCCGCGGGTACACCGAGCATGCGGTAGGCGAGGCCGAACAGCCGGGGACGATGGTGCTGGAACAGATCGGTTGGCGAGGCCACGGTGCAGGTTCCGGGTCGGGATACAACAAAGACGCGCGAACCGGGCCCGGTGTGACAGGCGTTCAGCGCAGCAGCGGCCAGGGCGCCAGCAACAGGATCCACAACAACGCCACGCTGCCCGCGAATTTCATCGCCTTGAACAGCTTGCGGTGGCGCTGCTTGAAACCGCGGCTTTTCTCGCGGCGCTGCCGCAATGCCGAGAAAAGCCGGTTGATCGCGCCGGTGCGTTCGCTGACCTGATTCGGCGACGCGGTGATCGCGCCCATGAAGTTGCCGACGTGGTGGTTGATCCACGCCATCGCGCGCGAACGCAGCGGGCGTTCGAGATCGGCGAAGAAGATCACGCGCGTCATGTCGGTCTTGTTCTCGACCCAATGCACGCAGGTCTCGTCGAAAATCACGTCCTCGCCATCGCGCCAGAAGTATTCCTGGCCGTCCACGAAGATGTGGCAATCGGGGGAGTTGGGCGTGATCAGCCCGAGGTGATAACGCAGCGAGCCGGCGAATGGGTCGCGATGCGGGTTCAGCGTGGTGCCGGGCGGCAGCAGCGCGAACATCGCGGCCTTGACGCCGGGGATGCGGTTCACCAGTTCCACGGTTTTCGGACACAGCGTTTGCGCGGACGGCAACGGTTCGCCGTACCACTTCACGTAGAAACGCTTCCAGCCGACCTTCAGGAACGAGGCGAAGCTGGCGTCGTCGTCCTTCAGTGCATCGCGGATGTGGCCCTGGTCGAACAGCCCGGCGGCCTCGTCGCGGATGGTCTGCCAGTTGTCGCGCAGCACATCGACCGCGGTAAAGCGCTTGCGGTCGGGGAATGCGCCGGCTGGCACCGCCGAAAACGCGTACATCAGTAAGTTGTACGGCGCGAACACGGTGGCGTGGCTCGCCAACTGGCGGCCGAGTTTCAGGCGCACGCGGCTGCGGAGATGCACGGCGAGCGCGCTCAGCAGGAACAGCGCGATCAGGCCCAGCAGGGCGAGGCGGAGGATCAGCAGCACGGACATGACATGGAACGGGCGCGAAGTTGCCGCGATTTTAGCGCGGGTGCTGCGCCAGAACCCTGAGTGGCGTCATGCCTGGGGTGTACGCGAGCTTCAGCGCGCGTTGCACGAAGGCGATCGCGCGGCGCGCCGCCGCCCGCGGTGCACGGCCCATCGCGAGTTCGGCCGCCAGTGCTGCCGAAAGCGTGCAGCCAGTGCCGTGTGCCTCGAACGGCAGTTTGCGGTTGCGGATTTCGAAGCCGCCGTGCGCATCGAACCAGCGATCGACCACTTCCCGGCCGCGGCCATGGCCACCTTTCAGCAGCACCGCCTTGGCCCCGAATTCGCGCAACATCGTTGCCGCGCGTTCGCCCTCGCGGGCGGTCTTGATGCCCATGCCGGCCAACGCTTCGGCTTCGGGCAGGTTGGGCGTCAACACGTCGGCCAGCGGGATCAGGTTTTCGATCAGCACCTTGACCGCGTTCTTGTCCAGCAGGCGCGCGCCGGAGGTCGCGATCATCACGGGATCGACCACGATCCAGCGTGGCTTGCGGCGCGCGAGTTCGCGCGCGACGCAGCGCACCGTGCGGGCATCGCCCAGCATCCCCGTCTTGACCGCGATGATTGCGAAATCATCGAACACGGCGTCGAGTTCGGCGCACAAGTGCCTCGCCGGCACCGGATGCACGGCACTGACGCCTTGCGTGTTCTGCGCGGTCAGCGCGGTGATCGCGCTGGTGCCGTGGATGCCCAGCGCCGCGAAGGTTTTCAGGTCGGCCTGGATGCCCGCGCCACCGCCGGAATCGGAACCGGCGATGGTCAGACAGGAAATGGGCGTCGGGAGCATAATCAGTTTCGTCGTTCCGGGGCATCGCCGGTTTCATCGCCGATGAACCCGGAATCGATTTTGATCTTGCCGGTGGTTCCGTGGAAATGGGTTCCCGCTTTCGCGGGAATGACGGCAACAATCCAAAGTTTTCGCCGAATCCCGGGTCCGGACGTTTTCACAAGGCTTCGGACGCAAAATCCGCCAGCCGCGAACGCTCGCCCCGGCGCAGGGTGACGTGCGCCGCGTGCGGCCACTGCTTGAATCGATCCACCGCGTAGGTGAGGCCCGACGTCGTCTCGGTGAGATACGGCGTGTCGATCTGTTCGACATTGCCGAGGCAGACGATCTTGGTGCCGGGGCCGGCGCGGGTGACCAGTGTCTTCATCTGCTTGGGCGTCAGGTTTTGCGCTTCGTCGATGATCAGGTAGCGCGACAGGAAGGTGCGCCCGCGCATGAAGTTCAACGAACGGATCTTGATGCGCGAAGCCAGCAAGTCATTCGTCGCCTGGCGTCCCCACGAACCGCCTTCCTCGGGATTGGTAAGCACTTCCAGGTTGTCGGTGAGCGCGCCCATCCACGGCGTCATCTTTTCTTCTTCGGTGCCGGGCAGGAAGCCGATGTCCTCGCCGACCGACACCGTGGCGCGGGTCATGATGATTTCGCGGTAACGCTGCTGGTCCATCACCTGCGCAAGACCCGCTGCCAGCGCCAGCAGGGTCTTGCCGGTGCCGGCGGTGCCGAGCAGCGTGACGAAATCGACATCGGGATCCATCAGCATGTTGAGCGCAAAGTTCTGTTCGCGGTTGCGCGCGGCGATGCCCCACACGCTGTGCGCGCTGCTGGTGTAGTCGTGCAGCAGCGCCAGTCTGGCTTGGTCGTCGGTTTGATGGAGCACGCGCAGCTCGACGCTGTTCTCGCCGGGCAGGTACAGGCACTCGTTGGGTTGCCAGCGCTCGTCGTCGCGCGGCTTCACCTCGTAGAACGTCTGCCCACGCTCCGACCACGAGCGCAGTTCCGGATGGCGATCCCAGAAGTCGGCGGGCAGTTCCGCGGCGCCGGTGTAGAGCAACGAGAAATCGTCCAGTGCGCGATCGTTCTCGTAGTCCTCGGCCGCCACCCCGAAAATGGTCGCCTTGATCCGGAGGTTGATGTCCTTGGACACCAGTGCCACCGCGGCGTCCGGATTGTGTTCGCGCAGGTCCAGGATCGCGGCGAGGATGCGGTTGTCGGCCTTGCCTTGCCCGTTGCCGGTCTGCGTCTGGAAGTAAAGTCGCCCATTCGCGCCGCCGCTGCGCAGCTTGACGCCATCGGGTTGCGCAAGCGGCACGCCATCGGCGATGCCGTGGCGGTTGTTGCGTTCGATCAGTTCGTTCAAGAAGCGGCTGGCCTGGCGCGCGTTGCGTGCGACTTCCGACACGCCCTGTTTCTTTTCGTCGAGTTCCTCCAGCACCGTCATCGGGATGAACACGTCGTGTTCCTCGAAACGGAACAGCGCAGTCGGATCGTGCAGCAACACGTTGGTGTCCAGCGCGTAGATGCGCCGGGCGGCGGGCTTCGGCATGCGGGCTCCGGAGTCGGACGAAGGATTGGGCGCGCCCGACGGGCGCGTGGCGGCGGAAGAACGAACGGACTGGCTCACTTGTCGGGGATCGCGTCCAGCACGGTTTGCGCGTGGCCGGGCACTTTCACTCCACGCCATTCCCGGACCAGTTTGCCCTCGGGATCGATCAGGAAGGTGCTGCGGTCGACGCCGAGGTATTCGCGGCCGTACAACTTCTTCTCGCGAATCACGTCGAAGGCCTTGCACCAGGTTTCATCGGTGTCGGCGACCAGCGGAAAGGGCAGGCCGAGTTTTTCCTTGAAGCCGGAATGCGAGCGGGCGCTGTCGCGCGACACGCCCACGATCATGGCGTCACGACGCTTGAACTTCGTGTACAGGTCGCGGAAATCGCCGGCTTCACGGGTGCAGCCGGTGGTGTTGTCCTTGGGATAGAAATACAGCACCACCCATTGGCCGCGCAGGTCGGCCAGCTTCAGGGTGTCGCCCGACTGGAGGGTGCCTGCGAGTTTGGGAGCCTTGTTGCCGGTCTTCAGTGCAGTCATCAGAACTTCACCGGATCCATGATCGCGTCGAGGTTCAAGCCGTCACACAGTTCCATGAACTCGTCGCGCAGTTCGGCGATGCGGGTATCGGCGGGGATGCCGATCGTCAGTTGCGCCTGGAACATGTCCGCGCCGGTTTGCATGGCCTGGTACCGCATCGAGGACATCTGCTCGATGCTGATCGAGCGGCGATTGAAGAAATCGATCAATTCCACCAGTACGCCCGGCTTGTCGGCTGCGACCACCTCGATCATGTACGGCAGCAGGTGGCTTTGCTGGTCGCGTGCCTGGGTGCGATAACTCAGCAGGTGTACGTTCTCGCTGCGCCCGACGCGACCGAGCGCGGTTTCCAGCTTGGCGATCGCATCCCAGCCGCCCTTGGCCAGCAGCAGCACGGATACGTCCGCACCGACGGTGGCGACGCGCGACTCGACCAGGTTGCAGCCGGCGTCGGCGATGCGGCGCGACAGCACCAGCAGGGGCGAATCCGCCACGGGCGCGACGGCCTGGATCAGCAACTGATGGTCGGCGCTGGGGCGTGCGGCGGGAGGGTTCAAGCGGGTGACGGTTTTCAGGTTCACGAAGGGAAGAATAGTGGTGTCGACGGGGGTTTCCAACGTGATCTCCCCGGATCGCTCGGTAGCCGGTCAGGGTAGGGCCGAAATGAGGGCGATCGCGGAACCGCTCCGAGGCGGAATCTTGCCCGGCGATTGCCTTATGATGCGGGGTTTGAACGAGTGCGGAGCCCTTGCGTGGACATTGCCGGCAGCCTGTGCGCCATCGCGACGCCGTTCGACCCACACGGCGCGCTCGACCTGGCCGCGTTCGGGCGATTGATCGATCATCAGCTCGCGGGTGGCACCCAGGGGATCGTGGTGGCGGGGTCCACCGGCGAAGCGCACATGCTGGACGAGCTGGACTACGAGCGCCTGCTGGCGTTTGCAGTGGAACGCATCGCCCATCGCGTGCCGGTGATCGCCGGCACCGGCGAAGCGGCGACCGCGAAGACCATCGCGCTGACACGGCGCGCCAGGGCACTTGGGGCCGACGCGGCGCTGGTGGTGACGCCGTACTACGTGCGTCCGACCCAGGACGGCTTGCATCGCCACTTCGCGGAAGTCGCGGCACACGGTGACCTGCCGGTGCTGATGTACAACGTGCCTTCGCGCACCGGCTGCGACATGCAGCCCGAAGTAGTCGCCGATCTTCGCGACACCACTGGCATCATCGGCATCAAGGAGGCCGTCGGCACGCTCGAACGCATCGCCGCGATCGCGCAACTTCAGCGGCCGGGATTTGTCTATCTGTCGGGTGACGATGGCAGCGCGGTCGAGGCGATGCTGGCGGGTGCGGGAGGCGTGGTGTCGGTGGTGAACAACCTGATTCCGGAAGTTTTCCGTGCACTGTGCGATGCCGCACGCGACGGTGACCGCGCCGCCGCCACGCGGCATGCGCAACGCATCGCGCCGTTGCTGGAGGCGTTGAACTGCGCGCCGAATCCCATTGCGGTCAAGGCCGGGCTGGCCGAGCTCGGACTGTGCGGCGCGGCGCTGCGGCTGCCGTTGCTGGAACTGGCGCATGGCCCCGCGCGCACCCATCTTCGCGAAACCCTGTCCTCCCTCGCTGGCGCCGTCACACCATGATCATGCACAATGCGCCCATGAAACGACTCATGTTGACGCTGTTGCTGCTAGCCCCGATCGCATTGACGGGATGCCAGACCATCAAGGCCCACAATCCGTTCCGGCACAAGGAGCCGGCGTACAAGTCCGCGCAACAGGAGCGGCCGCTGGAAGTGCCGCCGGGCATGGATCAGCCGGCCACGTCCGATGCGCTGGCGATTCCGGATGCCGGTACCGGCACGGCTTCCGCTCCCGGCACGGCTCCTGCCCCCGGCACGATGCCGCCCGCCGAAACCGCCGCGCCGCCATCCGGGGCCGCAGGCGTCGCGGGCGCCGCCAGCAACTCGTTGGCGCTGTCCGACACCCCGGCCAGCGCCTACCATCGCGTCGGCCTGGCGCTGTCGCGCAGCGACGTCGGCCAGGTCACCGCGCATGATGACAGCGCGCTCACCTATCAGGTCGCGGTCGACACGGTGGTGACGAAGAAATCCGAGGGCGGTTTTTTCCACCGCATCTTCCATCGCAGCAAGAGCGAAAACGTGCAAGGCGCGGTGACCGTCAGCGTCACGCCATCCGGCGCAGGCAGCATGGTCAGCGCGCAGGGCAACCCCGACGCGGTCGCGCGGGTGATGGGCGTGCTGCAACAACGGCTGGGTGGCGGCTGAGCGACGTAATCCGCCCCACACGAAAACGCCGCCCGGGGGCGGCGTTTTTGTTCGAGGGGTTCAACGTTCCAGTAGCGGCAATTTGTCCGGCTTGCCGTCCCATTCCTTGGCGTCCGGTGGCGGGTCCTTGCGCTCGGTAAGCACCGGCCACGCTTTCGCCAGTTCCGCATTCAACGCGATGTAGTGTTCCTGGCCTGCAGGCACGTCGTCCTCGGGAAAGATCGCGCGTGCGGGACATTCCGGCTCGCACAACGTGCAGTCGATGCATTCATCGGGATCGATCGCGAGGAAGTTCGGCCCTTCGTGGAAGCAATCGACCGGACACACCTCCACGCAGTCGGTGTACTTGCACTTCACGCAGTTGTCGGTGACGACGAAGGTCATTGGGAGCTGGGAGCAATCGATCCGTTCAGTCCCGAATGATCGCACATACAGCGCTTCAACCGAAGCGCCATTTTAAAAAGTCAGGCCGTGGATAGGTCGTTCCAACGAACGCGGTGCGGCAGTCCGATCACGGGCGGACTGCCGCGCAGTTTCGCGTGGCGGCGACAGCGAAGCTCCCGGGCCGATCCGCCAGCATGCAACCATTTCACGGAGGGCGCTAAAACTTGAACCTGACCCCAAGTGTCATCGAGCGTCCATAACGGAAGTAGCCGTTGGACAGCAGTGGATTCCCATTGATGCTGTACGTTTGTGCCTCGTCGAGCAGGTTCTGACCTTCGAGGGAGATACTGAACTGGTCGTTGATGTCGTACGAAACGTGTGCGGTCACCCAGGTAAGCGGGTCGGAAAGCTCGTTGTAGCCGGTACCCAGCACCCCGATCGCGGTCACGAAACCGTTGGTGTGGTCCGCGGTCGCACCGATCGACCATGGTCCCTTCTCGTACATCAGGCTCGCCGAGTACACCGATGGCGCGATGCCTTCGAGCGGTCGCTCCTGGCCATCGACCCAGCTCTTCGACCAGTTGCGGGTGTATTGCATCCGGAAGCCGAAGCCACTCTTCCAGAAATGCTGCAGGCCGATCTCGACGCCATGGACCTTCGCATAGTCGCCATTGATCGGGCGAAGCACGTTGAACAGGGTGGGGCCGCTCGTAATAGGGTTGCCGTTCGTATCGAGGATCGGGCCGACCCCGATGTCCTGGCCTGTTTCGAAGGTGGTGGTGATCTGGTTTTCGATGTGTTTCTGGAACACGGCAACGTTGAAGATGGACTTGTCGTCGAAGTACCACTCCAGCGATGCATCGCCCTGGCGCGCGTTGTAGGGTTTGAGGTCGACGTTGCCGCCGAATACCTGGGTGAACTCGCCCCACGAAACACTCTCCGTCGTGCTGGTCGGCGCCAGCTGTTCGACCGACGGGCGCGCCATCGTCTTCGCCGCGCCAAGTCGCAACTGCAACTTGTCGGTGAAATGCCAGACGAAGTTTGCCGACGGCAACAGATAGGTGTAGTTGCCCTCCTGCACGAGCGGGGTCGGATCGGCGTATTTGGCCGTGTAATTGAACGCTCCGTTTTCGGTGATGCTCAGGATCTTGGCGTCCCAGGCTTGTGAGGTGGTATCGGTCTGGACCAGCCGTACGCCGATGTTGCCATCCCAGCGCTCGCCCGAAACGTCTGCCTGCAAATAGGTGCTGTAGGTTCGTTCGGACACCCGGTAACTCTGCAGCGGGTTCCAGACCGGTGCGGCGGCGCTGAAATCGTAGACGCCGCCACCCGGGCGAGGATTGCCGTCGTAGTCACGCAATGCTGCTAGGTAACCCGGTACGTCAAAGGCCATGAAGCTGCGCGGGAAGCTCGAATGCACGCCGCTCATGAAGTTGGGCAAGGTGAACCTGTGCGACAGGACGTTGCCGCCGAGGTCCCCCACGTCGATCGCGTACTGGCCCGAGTAGTAGTCCGCGCCACCGGTGAACGTGTTGTCGACCAGGTCGCGTGTCTTGCGCCGGTCGGTGAAGTTGATGCCGAACTTCAGGTTGTCCACGTGGAATTTGTCGACGAACAGATTGCCGCCGAGCGACGCACCGTTGATGCGGTCGTCGATGTTGTCGCCACCGAGCTGGAAGTAATGGGTGTTGAAGTCGGACGGGCCGAATTCGCCGTTGGCCAGGCCTGAACTCAGGTCGCGGCCATCGTCGAACGTGGTGGTGACGTCGGGCACCCTGTCGCCCGTCAACTCGACGCGGGTGACGTTGGGCTGGTTCATGCGCAGGACCACGTAACTGTCCTGGCCGCCCGAGTGCCGGCGCGAAGTCGAACGGTACGCGTCGCCGACGAGGCTGAAATCGGGCGTCACCTGCCAAGCCACGTTGGCGCCGAACAGCGCGGTATCCACCACGCGGTAATTGGTCATGTTCAACAGTTCCGGGTTGAGCCGCAATTCCGGATCCGGGTTGTCCATGGTCAAGCCAGTGACGATGCCGTTCTGTATCGTCATGTCGGACCAGCGGTCGGGGGAGAACAGCGTGTAAAACGACTGCTGGTACCCGACCTGCGGTGAATCCAGGCGCGTCTTGAGCCCGTCCACCGTCACGCGCAACGAATCGGTAGGACGCCATTCGAGGCTGCCCGACAAGGCCAGGCGCTTCTTGTCCTCGAGGATCGAGCCGACACGGAACTGTCCGGGGCCGATCAAACCGTACTCGTCAGGATCCAGTTGATCGTTTCCGTTGGGGTCGATATTTCCGCCCCAGGCGTTGCCAAACCAATTCGGATCGTTGGGATCGGGATTGCGGGTCCAGCCGCCGTCGTTGCCGGCCACGTCGGTACGGTCGTGGCGTTTTGCGTAGACGAGGCCCGCCATGACACCGAACGTGTCGTTGGCAAAGGTGTTGCTGTACGCCGCGGACAGCTTGTGCCCGTTGAGTTCCGACATCTGGTTGTGATCGCCTTCAAGGCGAACCGTGCCACGCTGGCCGGACCGGTCGAAGGCGCTCCCCGAGCGCAGGTTGACCAGGCCGCCGATGGCGCCCTCGGTCAATGATGCTTCCGCGCCCTTGATCACGTCGGCGCCGCTGATGACGTCGGCCGGAAGTACGTCGAAGGCGAAGTCGCGGCCGGCGCCGTCCGTTGCGAGTATTCGATTGTTGAACGTGGTCAGCGTGTATTCGGGTCCGAGACCGCGCACGCTGACTTTCTGTCCTTCGCCCCCGGCGGTGCGCGAAATGGCGACGCCGGTGATGTGGCTCAGGGAGTCGGCCACGTTGTCGTCCGGGAACTTGCCCAGCTCCAGGGCGGTAATCGAGTCCTGCACGGTGGATGCGTTGCGCTTCAGCCCCACCGAACGCGCGAGGCTGGCGCGGACCCCGGTGACCTGGATGGTCCCGAGGGTAGCAACATCGTCATTGTCCTTTTTCGAAACGTCATCCTGCGTGCCACTTGTCGAGGCGGTTGCAGGAACCGATGCGGGATCCTGGACCTGCTGTCCCTGCGCCAATCCAACACCAGGAGCCAAGAGCGCGAAAGCAATGCCGCAGACGAGCGTTTTTTGTTGCAGGCAGGCGATCTTCATGGTTTTCCCCAAGCTATGCGCGGACGAGGACCTGTTGCGAAACAGAACGCAGCCTACACTATGTTTCGTTATGCATCAATAGCGAAATACAACGAACTATCGCATACTGCGCGCCGACAGGAGGCCTCATGCCAGCCACACGCGATACCAGCCAGCGCCGTCTGCAAATCAGCGAGCTGGTCCACAAGCAGGGAAGCGTCCAGGTTGCATCGCTGGCGCGACGTTTCGGTGTCAGCGTGCAGACGGTGCGCAAGGACCTGCGTTACCTTGCCGCGCGGGGCGTCATGACGCGCGCCTACGGCGGTGCGATCGACAGCAACGCGATCGGGGGCGTGCAAGCCGAGCCGGCTTACGAGGCCAAGCGCGTCGTCCACCTGGATGACAAGCGTCGCATTGGCAGGCGCGCAGCGGAGCTCGTGGAGGCGGGCAACACCATCGTGATCGACTCGGGCACGACCGGCATCCAGCTTGCCGAGGCGTTGCCCAATCTCGATATCACGGTCGTCACCAACGATTTCGGCGTACTGTCGGCGTTGTCGTCCAGGCAGGCGATCAAGATCGTGATGCTGGGTGGCGAGCTGCGCCGCAAGAACATGGCGTTCTACGGGGGGTTGACCGTCGAAGCCCTCGATGCACTGCAGGTGGACATGTTGTTTCTCGGCGTGGACGGCTTCGATCTCGAGCGCGGCATCACGACGCACTACGAGCCGGAAGCAACCCTCAACCGGAAAATGGTTGAGGCGGCGGGCAAGGTCATTGCCATCACCGACAGCTCCAAGTTCGGGCGGGTGTGCCTGCACCGGATCCTCCCGATCTCCGGGCTGGACATGCTGATCACCGACAAGGATGCCCCGGAAGACATTCGCCAAGCCAGCCAGGACGTGGGCTTCGAACTGCTGTTGGCCTAATCGCGGGCTTCACCGTCGAGCCCGAGCACGCGCACGGCGTTGCGATAATAGATTTTGTCGATGACCGGGCGCGGCAGACGCAGTCCGGGCACCTCCGCGTCCAGGTCATCGATGCGCTGGGTCGCGCCGGTTGCAAGGTAGCGCCAGTCGGACATCCAGAACGCGTGGGCCTCGCGGCGAAATGCCGCGTCATCGACACTGGGGTTGTGCGTCAGGTCGCTTCCGTAAAGCAGCCGGTCCTGATAGCGGATAAAGAAGTCGCGGACGCGGTCGTAATCCCGCAATGACTGGTATTGCACCTGGCTCATGCGCGCCGCGAGATCCACCGTGGCATTGGGGTGCCGATCGAGGAATTCGGCAAGGCGGTCGACGCTCCACTCCAGGCTGGCCATGTGGGCGCCGACGAAACGCAAGTGCGGATGGGCTTCGACGAAGCGGTCGCGCGCGGCCATCAGCGTTTCATAGCGTGGCAGCTCGGGGTGCAGCCAGGCGTGGTATTCGGGGTGGTGGCGAAAGTATTCGCGATCGTTGTCCGTCGTCATTTCCGACAGCGGCAGCCAGCAGTTATAAGGCTCGCCCTGGTGGTCGATCAGCGCCACGCCCAGGCGTTGCACGGTCTCCGCGATCGGAGCGAGCCTCGGGTCGTCCAGCATGATCAATTTGCCGTCGGCGTCCTTCTCGATCATGCCGACGTTCTTCCAGATCTTTACCCCACGCGCGCCGCGTGCCACGTCCGCCTTCAAACGCGCCTCGGCGCGCTCCAGCCAGCCCGGGTCTCCGAACCCCCGCATCGAAAACGTGGTGGCCCAGTGGAACCGTACGGGATCGCGTGCGGCCAACGCCAAAGTGACATCGCGTTGCCGGTCGGCAGGCGGAAAGTCGGGGTAGTCGACGTTGATCGACAGCAATTCGAATCCGTCGGCCAGGGCCTGTTCGAGAAACGCGGGAGACTCGGTATTCGCGTGTACGTGGGCGTCGAACTTGCGTACGTGGGCGAAGTCGGCCAAGTCGTAGGGCTTGTCCACTACGGGGGGTGAGGCCCATGCAGGCAGGGCGAACAACACCAACAGCAGAGCACGGATCACGATCGACATGTCGCTTAGCCTCGCGTAACGAAACTATGCATACACTAAACGAAACATATCGATTGCACAAACCGAACGTATAGCGCAGAATGAGGACGTCTGATACTCGGGAGCGCCTGGATGCCACATTTGGGACGCCGCAGTCTTCTCAAACTCGTCGCGGGCATGACTGCGTGGGCAGCGTTGCCGGCCTGGGCCCGCAAGCCTTCGATGCGCCGCGGCGCGCCTCCCTCATCCAGCGGCCCCTCTGCGCGGACCGGTTCGGAAGGTGGCCAGGTGCGGGTCGCGAGCGGCAATCTGGCTATCGATTTCAATGGCCGGCTGCACACGCAATTGTTCAGGGATGGTCGTGCCTTGACCAGCCACCAAGCCAGCGAAGCCCTGTTGTGCGAGGGCGGCGAACTGGCTGACTTCGCCCTTGCCGGACACACCGTCGAATCCATCGACGATCCGCGGCACGGGCGCGGAACGCGCCACGTCGTCACTGGCCGATCCGATGGTGCGGTCGAGAAAGTGGTCGAAATCCTCGCGTTCGATCGTCACCCCGACATGGCGGTGATGCGGGTGCAATACCGCAACCAGGGCACGCAACCCCTGCAGGTGGATGGCTGGCGCAACGTCGCACACGAATTGCCTGATGCGCCCGGCGGCTTCTGGAGTTTTTCAGGAACCACGCACGAAGATCGGCGTGACTGGGTGCGGCCTGTAGGGAAAGGGTTCGATCAGCGCAACACGCTCGGCATGGACGCGTCGGATTACGGCGGCGGCACGCCGGTAGCCGATCTCTGGCGTCGCGACGCCGGCGTGGCCGTCGGTCACCTGGAGCCCGTGGCTCGCCTGCTCGACCTGCCGGTACGCAAGACCCGGACGGGTGCGGCCATTGCGGTCGAATCCATGCATGCGACCACGCTCGCACCGGGTGAAACGTTGGCCACCGAACATACGTATCTGTGCGTGCACCAGGGCGATCACTTCACGCCATTGCAGCGCTACCGTGCCTTCATGGCGGAGCAGGGGCTGATCGCGCCGATCGCGCCCGAGGCGGCGTTCGCACCGGTGTGGTGCGCCTGGGGCTATGGGCGCGATTTCACTCGTGAACAGGTGCTGGCGACCCTGCCGAAGGTGCGCGACCTCGGTTTCGGCTGGGCCGTCATCGACGATGGCTGGCAAACCAACGAGGGCGACTGGCGGCTCGACCCGCGCAAGTTTCCGCGCGGCGAGGAAGACATGCATGCCTTCGTGCGCGCCATCAAGGACGCGGGCCTGCGGCCGCGACTCTGGATCGCGCCCTTGGCGGCCGACCCGGGCAGCGACATCCTGCACGATCATCCCGACATGTTGTTGCTCGACAAGAACGGATCCGTCCAGAAGATCAGTTGGTGGAACGCGTTCACCCAATGCCCGGCCTATCGGCCCACCGTCGACTACTACGTCGGGCTGGTGAAAAAGATCGTCGGCGATTGGGGCTTCGACGGGATCAAGTTCGATGGCCAGTACCTGAACGCGGTCGCGCCCTGCTACAACCCTGCGCACCACCATGCGCGCCCGGAAGAATCCTGCGAGAAGCTGGCCGACTTCTGGAAGGCGATCCACGAAGCCGCCCACGCCGCAAACCGCGATGCGGTGATCGAACTATGTCCCTGCGGCACTGCATTTGCGTTCCACAACCTGCCGGCCACCGACCAATATCCGGGGTCGGACCCAACCTCTTCCTGGCAAGTGCGCAGCAAGGGCAAGTCCATGAAGGCGCTGATGGGCAATCGCAGCAGCTATGCCGGCGACCATGTCGAACTGAGCGATGGCGGGAAGGATTTTGCGTCGAGCGTCGGCATCGGTGCGGTGATCTCGACCAAGTTCACCTGGCCGAAGGACACCGACCACCCTTCCGAACCGCTCCCGCCCGGCGGCCTGGTACTGACGCCGGAAAAAGAGGCCCTCTGGCGCAAGTGGAGCGAGTTGTACCGGCAGCACATGTTGCCGCACGGTGAATACCTGGGTGCGCTGTACGACATCGGTTTCGACCGTCCCGAGGCACATGCCATCGCCAAGGACGATGCGCTTTATTACGCGTTCTACGCCGACCGCTGGGATGGTCTTCTGGAATTGCGGGGACTGGCCGCTGGCCGTTATCACGTCCGTGACCTGTTCAATGACGTCGAGCTTGGCGTGGTCGACGCAGGTACCAATACCCTGCACGCGCGCTTCGAACACTTCCTGTTGCTCAAGGCAATCCCTGTCGGGAAAGCTGCATGAGCGGCAGTTCCGGCTCCTCCGCCCGACGTACATGGGTGGGCTGCTCGCTCACGACCGTCGTGTTGTGGGGTGTCTGGGGAGCGCTTTCCGGGCTGTCGGCGGAGCACGGTTTCCCCGACACGTTGGTATACGGCGTATGGGCATTGACGATGATTCCCCCGGCGGCCTTCATACTCTGGCTCGGCGGCTGGAGGCTCGATCGCACGCCGCGTGCGGTGGTCTACGGCTTGCTGATCGGCCTGCTGGGTGCCGGCGGGCAGATGCTGCTGTTCCATACCCTGACGGTTGGACCGGCCTACTTCATTTTCCCGATCATTTCGCTGTCTCCAGTGGTGACGATCGCCCTGTCGTTCGTGCTGATGCGCGAACGCACCGGCCGCGCCGGGACGCTTGGCATCGCGCTCGCGTTGGTGTCGTTGCCATTGTTGAACCTGTCCGGCGGAAGTGCCGGCGGTGCCGGCCTCGGCTGGTTCGTGCAATCACTCCTGATCATGCTCGCCTGGGGCGTGCAGGCATACCTCATGAAGCTGGCCAACGAGCACGTCGGTGCCGACAGCATCTTTTTCTACATGACCGTCGGCGCACTGCTGCTGGTGCCGGTGGCGTGGGCCATGACCGATTTCGGCCAGCCGATCAATCTCGGGCTGGATGGTCCCTGGATGGCCGCGGCCATCCAGGTCCTGAACGCGATCGGCGCGTTGACCCTGGTGCTGGCCTTCCGATACGGCAAGGCCATCGTGGTCGCACCGTTGACCAACGCCGGTGCACCGTTGATCACCGCGGCGTTGGCCATGTTGCTCGCCGGCGTCGTCCCGGGGCCCCTGAAGATGCTCGGCCTCCTGCTGGCGCTCGCGGCATCGCTGTTGCTGGTGTTGCAACCGGAGCGTGACGTCGCCGCATCCACACCGGCGGCTTGAAAGGGAATCAAGAGATGCACGAAATCCAGGCATTGATCAGGCGACACCGGGAAGGCGATGCCTGCGGCATCACGTCGGTGTGCTCTGCGCATCCACTGGTTATCGAGGCGGCACTGCGGCACGCGCTGTTGCATCACACGCCGATGGTCCTGTTCGAGGCCACCTGCAACCAGGTCAACCAGGATGGCGGCTATACCGGCATGCGTCCCGCCGGGTTCGTGGAATTCGTGCACGCCGTCGCCGACCAGGTCGGCTTGCCGAGATCGCGGATCGTCTTCGGCGGCGATCACCTGGGTCCCAACCCGTGGACCGGCCTCGTCGCGGATGCGGCCATGGACAAGGCCGAGGCCATGGTCGATGCCTACGTGGCCGCCGGCTTCCACAAGATCCACCTCGATTGTTCGATGGCGTGCGCCGACGACCCGGTGCCGTTGCCCGAGGCCGAGATCGTGCGTCGCGCCGTGCGCCTGTGCCTGGCCGCCGAAGCGGCATGCAAGCGCACCGGCGGCATCCCTCCGGTATATGTGATCGGTACCGAAGTACCGACGCCCGGTGGCGCCACCGAAGCCATCGAAGGGCTTGCCGTTACCACGCCGGAAGCGGCGCTGGCGACCATCGCGGCGCACCGGCAGGCGTTCGAGGAGGCCGGCCTCGCTGCAGCCTGGGAACGCGTGATCGCCTCGGTGGTGCAGCCGGGCGTTGAATTCGACCATCACGAGGTGATCGACTACCGGCCGGAAAAAGCCGGCGACCTGAGTGGGGCGATCGAAAGCGTGCCGGGCCTCGTGTTCGAGGCCCACTCCACCGATTACCAGACCCGCGCGTCGCTGCGGGCGCTGGTACGCGACCATTTTGCGATCCTCAAGGTCGGCCCCGGACTCACTTTCGCGCTGCGCGAGGCGCTGTGGGCGCTGGACGCAATCGAGAACGAGTGGATTCCCTCGCACCGCCGAGCGGGTTTGCGCGCCGTGACACTGGAACGGATGCATGAGAAGCCCGCGCAGTGGCGTCGCTATTACCGCGCCGAGGGCCAGGCGCTGCAGATCGACATGCAGTACAGCCTGAGCGACCGCATCCGCTACTACTGGCCGGATCCGGTGGTCGAGTCTGCGCGCGAGCGCCTGTTTGCCAACCTCGGCGAACAACCACCGCCCATGCCACTGCTCAGCCAATACCTGCCGGATGCGCTGCCGCTGCTGCGATCCGGCGCCGCGCGCGACCCGAAGGCGTGGGTCGTGGCGCATGTAATGACCGTCCTGGATGACTACCACGATGCCTGCACATCAAATTGAACACCTGGGGATCCCGGTGGCGCAGCTCTCCGCCCGCGGGGGGCTGTGCACCGCCCGCGAAATCGAGCAGCAACCGCGGATGCTCCAGCGTACCCATGATCTCGTGGCCGGCATGCATGATCGGCTGCGGAGCTTCGTCGCACCCCTGATCGACAATCCGGCGGCACGGGTGATCCTCGCTGGCGCGGGCACTTCCGCCTACATCGGCCAGTGCCTGGCGCCGGTCTTCGACAGGCAACTGGCCGCACGCGTGGATGCCATCCCGACGACGGACATCGTCAGCGCGCCGGACCAGTACCTCGACACGCGGCATCCGCTGCTGCTGGTCTCCTTCGGGCGTTCCGGAAACAGTCCCGAAAGCCTTGCCGCGGCGAAGTTTGCCGAGGCACGCATTCCCGACGTCCGGCACCTGATCGTGACCTGCAACGCCGACGGCGCCCTCGGCCGCATCCAGGTGAAGAGGTCGCTGACCCTGCAACTGCCCGAGGAAACCCACGACGCCGGATTCGCGATGACTTCCAGCTTCAGCTGCATGCTCTATGCAACGCTTGCGGCGCTGTCGCCGGCGCACGCGTTGGACGCACGCATTCAGTCTGTGGCCGACGCAACCAGAACGGTGATCCATGGCACGTCGCCGATGCTGCAAACGCTCGCCTCGCAACGCCACGAGCGGGTTGTCTACCTGGGCAGCGGGCTGTTGCAGGGATTGGCGCGCGAGGCTGCGCTGAAGTTGGGAGAGTTGTGCAACGGTGCCGTGGCTACCTGCTTCGAGTCACCACTCGGCTTCCGGCACGGGCCCAAGACTTTCGTCAACGACAACACGCTCGTGGTGGTATTCGTGTCCAACGATCCTCTCACGCGCAACTACGACCACGACCTGATCGATGAACTGCGCCGCGACAACGTGGCGGCGCGTGTCATCGAGGTGACCACAAGACCGCGCGGCGGTGCGACCGACGACACGATTTTCATTCCCGGCATGGCACGAGCCGATGACCTGGACCTGGTCTGGCCCTACGTCGCGGCCGCGCAGGTTTTTGCGTTGCAAGCCTCGCTCGCGCGAGGAATCGCGCCCGACAATCCGAACCCGCAAGGGATGGTGAATCGCGTCGTGCAAGGCGTGCGCATTCACGCCGCAGCATGACAGGCCCAGGGTATTTCCTCGGCGTCGACGGAGGCGGGACGAAGACCCGCTTTGCGCTCATCGACCGGCACGGCAGCCTGCTGGCGGAAGCGCAACTGGGTACGACCTACCATCCGCAGGTCGGGTTGGACGGTGTACGTGTGGTGCTTGCCCGCGGGATCGGCGAAATCCTGGACGCCGCCTCGGTTTCGGCGGCGGATATCCGCCACGCCTTCTTCGGGATGCCGGCGTACGGCGAAGACAGCAGCATGGCCTCATGCCTGCGCGCCCTGCCGGAATCGATCCTCGGCCACGATCGATACACGTGCGACAACGACATGGTGTGCGGATGGGCCGGTTCGTTGGGGTGCGCGGACGGCATCAACATCGTGGCCGGCACCGGCTCCATCGGCTATGGCCGACGGAAAGGACGTGGCGCACGGGCCGGTGGTTGGGGCGAAGCATTCTCGGACGAAGGCTCGGCCTACTGGATCGCGATCCGGGGCCTCAACAAGTACTCCCGCATGAGTGATGGCCGCTTGCCGAAGGGCCCGCTGTACGCGATGTTCAACGAGGCATTGCGGCTGCAGTCGGACCTCGACATCTGCACCCACGTCTACGGCGAAGGCGCTTCGTCCCGCGGCGAACTGGCACAGCTTTCGCAGGTGGTCGCACGCGCTGCGCAAGCCGGCGACGCCGAAGCCATCGGGATCTTCGCGCAGGCGGGTGAGGAACTGGCACGCATTGCGCTGGCCATCCGTACTGCCTTGCGGTTCGAACCAGAAGAGGTGGCGCTCGTTTCCGGTTCGGGAGGCGCCTTCAACACCGGGGATCTCTTGTTGACGCCTTTTCGAGAGGCGCTGCACGCAACGCGCCGCCCATTCAATTTCGTGGAGCCCATGCACGAGCCGCACATCGGCGCTGCGCTCTATGCGGCCAAGCTTGCCGACACGCAAGACCCGACCCACGAAGCGTGAGCGACGACCGGTGTTCCGTCCACGACGCGCTGGGCTGGCGATGGCGGTGTTGAATTTCGCGCTGTCGCCACGCACCGCCGCGGTGCCAGCCAGTTGGTGTTGAACAGCGCCAGCTTCCTAATACACCCGTCCGTCGACGTAGTGCTGCGGATTTCAGTGTCGGTTGGGACGAGCGGGAACTCGTCGAGACTGGCCATTGGCGCTCCCTGCGGGACTCGAACCCGCGTTACCGCCGTGAGAGGGCGATGTCCTGGGCCACTAGACGAAGGGAGCGTGCGGCCGCGCAGCGCGCTAGTATAACGGACTTCGTGCCGCCGATTCGCGGCTTGCTGCCCGCAGGGTGTCTGTCGTTTGAGTTCCGATTCCGCCGCTTTCGATCACCCGATGCCCGCGCCGCGGGTGATTCCGCGCGAGCAGCACAGTCTTTCCCGCAAGCAGATCAGCCGTGGCGCGTTGCGCGTGCTGTACGGATTGAAGGATGCCGGATTCCGCGCGTGCCTGGTCGGCGGTGCCGTGCGCGACCTGTTGCTCGGTCGGCGCCCCAAGGATTTCGACGTGGCCACCGACGCCACGCCCGAAGAGGTGAGGAAGCTGTTTCGCAACTGCCGGCTGATCGGCCGGCGGTTCCGGCTCGCGCACGTGGTGTTCGGACCCGAGATCGTCGAGGTCGCCACCTTCCGCGGTACCGGCGAAGGTGACGCCAGCGAGGACCGCCACGTGGTCGACGGCCGGATCCTGCGCGACAACGTATGGGGCAGCATCGAGGAAGACGCGCTGCGCCGCGACTTCCGGGTCAACGCGCTGTATTACGACATCGCCGATTTCAGCGTGATCGATTATGTCGGCGGCATTGACGACCTGGAACGCAGGCACCTGCGGTTGATCGGAAACCCGTCCACGCGCTATCGCGAGGACCCGGTGCGGATGCTGCGCGCGGCGAGGCTCGCGGCCAAGCTCGGTTTCACGATCGATGCCGAGGCTGCGGCGCCGTTCGATCCGCTCGGTCACTTGTTGGGCGACGCACCGCCGGCACGGCTGTTCGATGAGTGCCAGAAGATGTTCCTGGCCGGATACGGGCTCGAAAGTTTCCGCACGCTGGTGCGCTACGACCTGCTGCGGCACCTGTTTCCGGGCACCGCGCGCGCGCTCAAGCACGACGCGTCCGGCGGCATGCTGGAATTGATCGAGCGGGGTCTCGCCGGCACCGATGCGCGCGTCGCCGAAGGCCTTCCGGTGACGCCCGCGTTCCTGTTCGCGGTGCTGCTGTGGGGCGAGGTCGATACGCTCGCTACCCGTTTGCGCGAGGAAGGCGCGAGCCAGCCACTGGCGTGGCTGCGCGCGGCGCACCGCGTGATAACCGAGCAGGGCAAGCGCGTGGCGATACCGCGTCGCTTCGCCTACGCGATCGAGGAAATCTGGGCGCTGCAACCCCGCTTTGCCGAGCGCAGCCGCAAACGCGTGTTCCGCCTGATGGCGCACCCGCGCTTTCGCGCCGCCTACGATTTCCTGCTGCTGCGCGCGGGCGAGTCGGAAGAACTGCGCGAAGCAGGCGAGTGGTGGACGCAGGCGCAAGCGCTTTCGGCCGACGAGCTTTCGGCTTCGCTGGCGCCGAAGACGCCGGTCCGCAGCGGCGAGCCGGCGGCGGCTCCGAAGCGTCGCCGTCGGCGGCGTGGTGGTCGTGGCCGCAAGGCCGGCACGCCGGAAGCCGGTCCGCAAGATTAGGGCTCGGCGACATGGCTGGAACGGTCACCGCCTGTATCGCGCTGGGCAGCAACCTCGATGATCCGCGCGAGCAGGTACGACGCGGTTTCGAAGCACTGGCCACGCTGCCCCAAAACCGGCTGCTCGCGCGCTCGCGCCTGTACCGCACGCCGCCGTGGGGCATCACCGAGCAGCCCGATTTCATCAACGCCGCCGCGCGGGTCGAAACGTCGCTGACGCCGCGCGCTTTGCTCGACGCGCTGCGGACGATCGAATGCCGCGCGGGCCGGGTGCGCGGCGCGCGCAATGGCCCGCGGGTCCTCGATCTCGACCTGCTGCTGTATGGCGACCGGATTGTCGATGAGCCGGATCTCGTGGTGCCGCATCCGCGCCTGCACGAACGCGCGTTCGTGCTGCTGCCTCTGGCCGACGTCGCGCCCGAACTGGACGTGCCGGGGCATGGGCGCGTTCGTGATCTGCTGGCGCGCGTCGATGCAAGCGGTTGCATGGCGATTGATTGAGGTTCCTGCAAAAAGCTTTTTTGGCGCGGATTTACGCCAATGGACGCGAACAAAGCAGCCCGCGCAACCATGGCAGGCATGGACTTCCGCGGCTTTTGATCCGTATGCATCCGTGTCGATCGGTGTCGAAGGTTTTTCGCGAATTGAGATCGATCGCAAATATACTTTCCTGATGCTCAAGATCCACCGTGACATTGCGGGGCCGTGCCTGGCTCCGGACGGCAGCGTGCTCGCGATCGGCGCGTTCGATGGCCTGCATCGCGGCCATGCCGCGTTGCTGGCGAGGGTGCGCGAACGCGCGACGAAGCGCGGCCTGGTCGCAGCCGCGGTGAGCTTCGAACCCCTGCCGCGCAGTTATTTCTCGCCCGCGCCGCTGAAGCGGTTGTCGTCGGTGCATGAAAAATTGTGCGGTTTCGCGGATGCCGGTGTCGAACAGTTGCTTCTGCTTCGCTTCAATGCGGAACTGGTGATGATGCGCGCGGAAGATTTCGTGCGCGACGTGCTGGTCGCGCGGATGGGTGCGCGCGAAATATGGGTGGGCGCCGATTTCCGTTTCGGCCACAACCGCGTGGGCGACGTGGCGTTGCTCGAAACCATGCAGGGCGAAGGCCCTTACGAGGTGCGCGTACTGGACGCAATCTCGACCGGTGACGACGAGCGCGTGTCGGCTTCGCGGGTGCGCGGTGCGCTGGCTTCGGGCGACTTTGCCCATGCAGCGGCATTGCTGGGACGCCCGTTCACCATGAGCGGACGGGTGGTGCGTGGCCAGCGCATGGGTCGCACGCTCGGTTATCCGACCGCCAACATCCGCTTGGGCAAGCGCGTGTCGCCGGTGTCCGGCATCTTCGCGGTGCGCGTGCGCGCCGGCGATTGCTGGTGGCCGGGCGTCGCGAGCCTCGGCGTGCGCCCGACCATCGCCGGTGGCGGCGAGCCGTTGCTGGAAGCGCATCTGTTCGATTTCGACGGCGACCTGTATGGACAGCGCATCGAGGTCGAGTTCGTCGCCAAGCTGCGCGACGAGGAAAAATTCGCCGATCTGGATGCGCTGCGCGCGCAGATGGATCGCGACGCCGCCGAAGCGCGGCGCATCCTTGCCGACACACCCACCGTTTCCGGAGCGTTCGCGTGAGCCGCGACTACAAGCACACCATCAATCTTCCGCACACCGCTTTCGCGATGAAGGCCGATCTCGCGAAACGCGAACCGGCGATGCTGGCCGACTGGGAAACCGCGCAACGCTACGCCGAATTGCAGCAGCGCACCGGCCAGCGCGAACGCGCGTACATCCTGCACGACGGCCCGCCGTACGCGAACGGCAAGATTCATCTCGGCCACGCGGTCAACAAGATCCTGAAGGACATCGTGGTGCGCTCGAAGCTGATGGCGGGGTTCCGCTCGCCGTACGTGCCGGGCTGGGACTGCCACGGGCTGCCGATCGAGATCGCGGTCGAGAAGAAATACGGCAAGGTCGGGCACAAGATCGACGCGGAAACCTTCCGCCAGCACTGCCGCGAATACGCTGCGCAGCAGATCGACCTGCAACGCAAGGATTTCAAGCGCCTCGGCGTGCTGGGTGATTGGGAACACCCATATCGCACGATGGATTTCAAATACGAGGCCGACATCCTGCGCGCGCTCGCGGGCGTGTACGCGAACGGCCACGTCACGCGCGGCTTCAAGCCGGTGCACTGGTGCTTCGACTGCGGCTCGGCGCTGGCCGAGGCCGAAATCGAATACCAGGACAAACAGTCGCCTGCGATCGATGTTGCCTACGACGCGATCGTTCCGCGGGCGCTGGCCGCGAAGTTCGGCGTGACCGTCGACGACGAGGGGATCATAGCCGTACCAATCTGGACCACGACGCCCTGGACGCTGCCGGCCAGCATGGCCGTGACGTTGGGGCCCGAATTCGCCTACGTGCTGGTGGAAGGCCCGGCACGCGGCGGCAAGCGAGTGTCGCTGGTCGTCGCCGAAGCGCTCGCGGACAAGGCGCTGGCACGTTACGGCGTCGGCGAGGTGAAGGTGCTCGGGCGCGCAAATGGCGCGATGCTGGAGAACTTGCGCCTCAAGCATCCATTCTATGATCGCGAAATCCCCCTGATCCTGGGCGATCACGTTTCGGCCGAGGACGGCACCGGCGCGGTGCACACCGCGCCCGGCCACGGCGCCGACGACTTCGTGGTGGGTCAGAAATACGGCATCGTCGCCGCGACGCCCGCCAACGTGCTGAATCCGGTGGGCGCCAATGGCGTGTATCTGCCGGGCACGCCGATCTTCGAGGGCCAGCACATCTGGAAGGCCAACGACGCGATCATCGGCCTGCTGCGCCAGCGCGGCGTGCTGCTGGCGTCGGAAAGGATCACCCACAGCTATCCGCACTGCTGGCGGCATCACACGCCGGTCGCGTTCCGCACCACGCCGCAGTGGTTCATCGCGATGGACGCAACCGGCTTGCGCGCGAACGCGCTGCACGCCGTGCACCACGCCGTGAAGTTTTATCCGGCGTGGGGCGAGGAGCGCATTGCCGGCATGGTCGAGGGCCGGCCCGACTGGTGCATCAGCCGCCAGCGCACCTGGGGTGTGCCGATCGCGTTGTGCGTGCACAAGGTCACGGGCGAGCCCCACCCGCGCAGCGCCGAATTGCTGGAACAAGTCGCGCAGCGCGTCGAAAAGGATGGCGTGGATGCGTGGTACGCGCTCGATCTTGCGGAGATCCTCGGCGACGAGGCCAGGGACTATGAAAAGGTCCACGACATCCTCGACGTGTGGTTCGATTCCGGCGTCACGCACTTCTGCGTGCTGGACCAGCGCCCCGAGTTGCGTCGCAACACCGGTGATCAGGTGATGTACCTCGAGGGTTCGGACCAGCATCGCGGCTGGTTCCAGTCGTCGCTGCTCACGAGTTGTGCGATGCATGGCCACGCGCCGTTCGACGAGGTGCTGACCCACGGCTTCACCGTCGATGCGCAGGGCCGCAAGATGTCGAAGTCGCTGGGCAACGGCATCGAGCCGCAGGACGTGATGAACCGCTACGGCGCCGACATCCTGCGCCTGTGGATCGCCTCGGCCGACTACCGCAACGAGATGGCGCTGTCCGAGGAAATCCTCAAACGTGTGGCCGACAGCTACCGGCGCATCCGCAACACCTGCAGATTCCTGCTTGGCAACCTCGCCGGCTTCGATCCGGCGGTGGATTTGCTTGCCGTCGATCGTTGCCTGCTGCTCGACCAATGGGCAATCCATAGCGCGCGCGATGTGCAGGACGCCGTAGTCGCCGCCTACGCCCGCTACGACTTTCCGGAAGTGGTGCAGCGCGTACAAAACTTCTGCACCAACGAAATGGGCGCGCTGTACCTCGACATCACCAAGGACCGCCTGTACACGATGCCGACCGGGAGCCACGGCCGGCGCAGCGCGCAGTCCGCGATGTTCCGGATCCTCGAAGCGATGGTGCGCTGGCTGGCGCCGCTGTTTGCCTTCACCGCGGAAGAGATCTGGCAGGCGATGCCGCGGCAGATGCACATGCCCAAGGATACGCTAACCGAAACCGGCGGCAACTTCACCGTGCGCGATGAATCGGTGCTGTTCGATCCCTGGTACCGGGGCCTGCGTGAAACCCAGGACAGCCCCGATCAGCGTCGCTGGTGGAGCGATCTGCTGGCGATCCGCGAAACCGCGGCGCGCGTGCTGGAAGGCATGCGCAAGGATGGCAGGATCGGTTCGTCGCTGGACGCGACGCTCACCATCCACGCCGACCCCGCAATCGCCGAACGCTACGAACAGGTCGCCGACGAGCTGCGGTTCTTCTTCATCGTGTCCGGCCTGCGCCTCGACATCGGCGAAGCCCCCGCCGACGCCGTGCTGACCGAACTCGAAGGCGCCAACGTATGGGTCTCGGCATCCGTGAGCGAAGCGCCCAAGTGCGTGCGCTGCTGGCACCATCGCGAAGATGTCGGCGCGAACGCGGAGCATCCGGACCTCTGCGGCCGCTGCGCAGAAAACGTCGCCGCGTTCGAGGGCCAGGGTGCCGGCGAGACGCGGCGCTGGTTCTGAAGGCAGGGCACTTCCGGCGCGGTCATTCCCATTCGCCGATGCGCCCCATCCTGATCTGGTTGGCGAACAGCGAGAACGCGAGCTTGCCCGCAAGGCCCTGCGAATGCAGCACCCACGGCGGCAGGTATTTCGGTGGCGCGATCGAGCCCTCGGCGAAACAGGGTTGCAACGCGAGCGCATCGTCCAGCGACAGCTTGCCTGCGAACAGATGGTGCATCAGGTCCGGCCGGCGGCGCTTGAACGCCCAGCGGAAAAACGTGTGCACCGTCAGCAGGCCCGCAAGGTACACGTTGTCCTTGGTG
>Ga0207705_10000205_pt1 | contig 59773 bp, 53 predicted proteins | sample KBSC13metaG_FD_184314 | JGI IMG/M metagenome (GOLD analysis project Ga0207705, IMG submission 184314) | Corn rhizosphere microbial communities from Kellogg Biological Station, Michigan, USA - KBS C1-3 metaG (SPAdes) (version 2) | ecosystem: Host-associated > Plants > Roots > Rhizosphere > Soil ... | reverse complement strand
TTCGCCTAACTCTTATGGTACCGGGATGCGCAGTTCCGGTTAGCCTTTCGGTGCGTCCCGATCCCAGAAAGTGCTCCGCGCCTTCGGACGCGGCGTGTTCCGGCGGATGTATGCTTCCGCTTCACGCATGGTTGCAAATGAGCAGTCCGTCTCGGCGCATTGGTCGTGAGTGAGAATGGCCTTGTAGGGCCGGTCAGAATGCAAGGTGCGTACGATCCGGCCGTACCTCGAGCTCATGTGCCCACCCTCCTCAGGGTGATCGCCGGATTCCGAGTGATCGTCAGAGCTTTTCATTTCACCTCTCCACCTCGAAGAGTTGGCTCAACTCCCGACTCGTCCGCGACTTGGCGGCTTATCTGGTGAGCAGCTTTGCGGGACGCATCTTCCTCGCGATAGACCTGAGTGCGGCGCACCCGGTCAGCCATGTCGTCCCATGCACTAGCCGCGCTGAGGCAACGCGCCCTTACGTTTTCCAGATTTGCTGCGTCAGCCTGACGACGGCAGTCTGCCGCGCGCTCGGCGTAGAATTGCAACGTCGACATCGGCGAATTCCTTTGCGAGAGGATGACCCGCCCCGCGGAGTTGCGGGGCGGGATACCACTCGATCAGGCTGCCTGAAGGTTCACGGCGCTCGTGCGACCGCGGCGATCGTTCTCGAGGTCATAAGTTACACGCTGCTCGCGATCCAAGGTGCGCATCCCAGCGGCTTCCACGGCGCTGATGTGCACGAAGGCATCGCCGCTTCCGTCCTCGGGCTGAATGAAGCCATAGCCCTTGTCGGCGTTGAAGAACTTTACGGTTCCAGTGATCATTTGATGTTCCTTCTGTGGCGGACCGCCAATCGGTCCTCCGATGCTAGGAGAGGCCAGAGAAGGAAGAAGGAGCCGCAAAGCGCCGAAGACCGTCCGATTGCGACTAGTAGCAGGGTGTAGATAGGCTCTGCGCGGCGCGAATGTAAGCCGTTCGCGAAAAAGAATGGAGCGGACGATCGCATGCCGCTTTGCGGAGATGGCAGATGAGCGGATTGAAAAAGAAGCGATGCCAGGTCGGCCGCGCGAGTGGCTGTCAGGAAATGGTGGACGCACTAGGGCTCGAACCTAGGACCCGCTGATTAAGAGTCAGCTGCTCTACCAACTGAGCTATGCGTCCACTGCCATGCGGCGAGGCTCCGGCGGCGTTGAAGCGCTCTGGAGCGGCGGCGCCGGTAGCATGGGCGAAAGTGGTACGCAACCGCCTGATCTTCAAGCCGCGCTTCTGCTGTTCTACTAGCCGGCGAGTCGCGTCTCGGCAGGAGCCCGCCATTGCGCTTTCGAACCCAACTCCTTCTCGCGCCCTTGCTGATCGGCATCGCCGCGGCCGCGCAGGCGGCGAGCGTCGATCCCGCCTTGTTCCAGGACCTCCACTGGCGCTCGGTCGGGCCGTTCCGCGGCGGGCGCGTGCTCGCGGTCGCGGGCGACCCCACAGATTCAAAGCGTTTCTATTTCGGCGCGGTCAACGGCGGCGTGTGGCGGACCGACGATGCCGGCCGGACCTGGACGCCGATCTTCGACAGCGTGAAAGTAGGCTCAATCGGGGCGATCGCGGTCGCGGCGTCGAACCCGGACATTATCTATGTCGGCACCGGCGAGGCCGACATGCGCTCCGACATCGCCCAGGGCATCGGCATGTTCCGCTCGGCCGACGGCGGCAAGACGTGGACCAGCATCGGCCTTTCCGACACGCAGCAGATCGGCAAGATCCTGATCGACCCGAGGAACCCGGACGTGCTGCTCGTCGCCGCGCTCGGCCACCCCTACGGCCCCAACGCGGAACGCGGCGTGTTCCGCTCGACCGACGGCGGCCGGCACTGGGCCAAGACCCTGTTCAAAGACTCGAACACCGGCGCCATTGACCTCGCGTTCGAGCCGGGCAATCCGAGCGTCGTCTATGCCGCGCTGTGGCAGACGCGGCGGCCGCCGTGGAACACCTATCCGCCGTCGAGCGGGCCGGGCAGCGGGCTCTACAAGTCGCTCGACGGCGGCCGCACCTGGAGCCAGCTGACCCGCGGCCTTCCTTCGGCGCCGGCGCGGATCGGCCTTGCGACCAGCCCCGCCAAGCCGCGGCGCGTCTATGCGCTGATCGACGGCACGCCTCAGGAAGCGGGGCTGTACCGCTCCGACAATGGCGGCGCGAGCTGGACCCGGGTCACCGGCGACAAGCGCATCTGGAACCGCGGCTGGTATTTCGGCGGGATCACCGCCAACCCGAAGAACGCCGACCAGCTGTGGGTCGCGAACACCATCATGCTGCGCTCGGACGATGGCGGGGCGCATTTCATTCCGACCAAGGGCGACCCGACGGGGGACGATTTCCACAGCTTGTGGATCGACCCGAAGAACCCGGACCGGCGAATCCTCGGCGTCGACCAGGGGACGCTGGTGACGGTCAATGGCGGCAGGACCTGGAGCAGCTGGTACAATCAGCCGACCGGGCAATTCTATCACGTCTCGACCGACAACGGCTTCCCGTACCGAATTTACGGCGCGCAGCAGGACAGCGGCGCGGCCTCGATCCCGAGCCGCAGCGACAGCCCGACCGACGGCATCAACATCACCCAGTTCCACGAGGTCACCGCCGGCGGCGAAAGCGGCGAAATCGCGCCCGATCCCGACGATCCCTCGATCATCTACGGCGGCACGGTCGAGCGGCTCGACCTCAAGTCGGGGCAGACGCGCAGTATCGACCCGGTGCTCGCCTTTCCCGCCGAATATCGCGGCGAATGGACGCTGCCGCTGACCTTCGGCAAGCGCGACCACGCGCTCTATTTCGGCAACCAGCATTTGTTCCGAACGCGCGATGGCGGAAAGACGTGGGCGATGATCAGCCCGGACCTGACTCGGCCCGAGCTGACGGTCCCGGCGACGCTCGATCCGCCGACGATCGCGGACAGCGCGACCAAGGGGCCGCGCCGCGGCGTGATTTACGACATCGGCACGTCGCCGCTCCGCGACGGGCTGATCTGGATCGGCACCGACGACGGGCTGATCTGGCGCACCGACGACGACGGCGGTCACTGGACGAATGTCACGCCGGCGGCGCTCCAGCCTTGGTCGAAGGCCGGCATCATCGAACCGTCGCACTTCGACCCGGACGCCGCCTACGCGGCGATCGACCGCCATCGCCTCGACGACCAGCAACCCTATATCCTGCGGACGCGCGACGGCGGCCGCAGCTGGCAGGGAATCGTCGACGGCCTGCCGGCCAGCGGCGGCCCCAACTCGGTCAATGTCGTGCGCGAAGACCCGGTGCAGCGGGGGCTTCTGTTCGCCGGGACCGAGCGCGGGGCGTTCGTCTCGTTCGATGACGGCGACCATTGGCAGCCGCTCGAGCGCGGGCTTCCGGCGACATCGGTGCGCGACATCACGATCCACGGCAACGATGTCGTGATCGCGACCCACGGCCGCGGCTTCTACGTGCTCGACGATATCGTGCCCTTGCGGGCCTTGGCCGCCAACGCGGCGGCTGGCCTGAGGCTCTATCCGGTCGCCGCCGCCATCCGCGTCAATGAGCCGGGCTTCACCGGCACGCCGATGCCCAAGGACGAGCCGCTCGCGGCCAACCCGCCGGTCGGTGCGATGATCGACTATGCCCTCCCGGCATCGACCAGCGGGCCGGTGGAGGTGGCAATCTACGATTCCAGGGGCGCGCTGGTGAACCGCTTCAGCAGCAATGACCCCGTCAAGTCGATCGACCTCTCGACGCTGGCGATCGCGCCCGAATGGGTGGTGTCGTCAAAACCGCCGGTCGCCACGCCCGGGCACCACCGCTTCGTCTGGGATCTCCATTATGCCAAGCCGGACGGCCTCTCCGACCAACGGCAGCTGATGGGCGTCTGGGCTCCGCCGGGGCAATATGTCGTCGAGCTGACCGCCGACGGCCGCAAGCTGCGCCAACCGCTCACGCTGCTGCACGATCCGCGCGTCGCCGTCACCGACGTCGAGCTTGAGGCGCAGTTCCGGATGGCCAAGGCGATCGAGCAGGCGAGGGTGCGGACGCGGCGCATGCTCGACCAGGCGGGCGCGTTGAAGTCGGCGCTTGCGAAGCGGGCGGGGCAGGCGGGCGTCGAGGCGCTCTCGGCGGAACTCGACCGCGAGGTCGGCGACGGCGCGCCGATCGGCGGCACGACCGCTCCCACGACGCTGACCTCCATCTCCGAATGGCTCGACAATTTGTCACGCGCGACCGAAGGCGCCGATGCCGCGCCGTCGCCCGATGTTGTCCAAGGCTTCGCCACGATTTCGAAAGCGCTCGATGCCGCCGAGGCGCGGTGGAACGCCTTTGTTGCCAACGCGGAGCAGGCAGTCGGCCAGGCCGGCTGATCAGGCGAGGCGCGCGACCGTCCGCTGCTGGCGCTCAAGGGCCATCAACAGTCCGAGGCACAGCATCACCGTCATCACCGCCGAGCCGCCGAAACTGACCAGCGGCAGCGGCACGCCGACCACGGGGGCGAGCCCCATCACCATCGCAAGGTTGATCGAGACGTAGAAGAAGATTGTCGCGGACAGTCCCGCCGCGGCGAGCTGGGCGAAGCGCGTGCGCGCATTCTGGCTGACCCGCATTCCCCAGCGGATCACCGCCGCGAAGGCGCAGATCAGGATGACGCCGCCGACCAGGCCCCATTCCTCGGCCATGGTCGCGAAGACGAAGTCGGTGTGTCCTTCGGGAAGATAGTCGAGGTGGCTCTGGCTGCCGTGGAGAAAGCCCTTGCCCCACAGCCCGCCCGATCCGATCGCAATCTTCGACTGAGCGATGTGATAGCCCGCGCCGAGGGGATCGTTCTCGGGGTGGAGGAAGGTATCGATGCGCTTCTTTTGATAGCCGTGCATCAGCTGGTAGGCGATTGGGGCGGCTACCGCGACCGCGGCGGCCGGCGCGGCGAAGATCCACCACGGCAAGCCCGCGAGGAACATCACCGTGATCCCGCACAGCACGACCATGATGCAGGTGCCGAGGTCGGGCTGGACGAGGATCAGGAAGGCCGGGACGCCGAGCAGCGCCATGGCTGGCCAGATTGCGCGCCACTTGCGGATCTCGCCCGCCGGCACGAGCTCGTAAAAGCGGGCGAGCGTCAGGACGATCGCCGGCTTCATGAATTCCGAGGGCTGCAGCCGGATCGGGCCGAGGTCGAGCCACCGCTGCGCGCCTTTGCTGACGAAGCCGAGCGCTTCGACGCCGATCAGCATCACCAGCGTGGCGCCGTAGAGCGGGAAGGTGATCGACTTGATCGTCGATTCCTTCATCCACGACATGCCGACGGCGATGCTCAGGAACCCGAAGAAGACGATCGCCTGCTTCATCGCCCAGGGCCGTATCGAGCCTCCCGCCGCCGAATAAAGGACGATCAGCCCGAACGTCGCGATGCCCGTGACCAGGAAGATCAGGCGCCACGGCAGCCGCGCGAGTGGCCGGGGGATGATGGCCGACGTGATCATGCGCTGACCGGCCGCGAGGCCTTCTTGAAGGTCGCGAGCTGGCGGGCATTGCGTTCGGCCAGCGATCCGCCCCATTGTTGCTCGAGCGGGGCGAGCGCGGCCCATGCCTTCTGCTGGTCGAACAAATAGGTCATCGAATCGCGCACGATCGGCGCCGCCGCAGAAGCTCCGAAACCGCCATGCTCGATGATGCAGCCGATCGCGTAGCGCGGCTTGTCGGCCGGCGCGAAGGCGATGAACAGCGCATGGTCGCGCAAGGCCCAGTTGCTCTGGTGGCCGCGCTCGCCGAGGCGGAAGACCTGGGCGGTGCCCGTCTTGCCCGCCATTTTAATGCCGTCGAGCGGAAGCTTCGACGCCACCGCGGTGCCGGCGTCGTTGACGACCGAGGTCATGGCCGCGCGAATGATGTCGAGATGCGCCGGGTCGACCGCGAGTTCGGGGATCGGCTTTCGCGCCTTGGCCATCAGCAGCTGCGGCTGAATCAACTTACCCCCCGCAAGCCGCGCCGGCATCACCGCCAGTTGCAGCGGATTGATGAGAACATAGCCCTGACCGATCGACGTATTGGCGGAATCGTAGCCTTGCCACTTGCGGTGATATTTCTTTTCCAGCCATTTCGGGCTCGGCATCGTCCCGTAGCGCTGGGCCGGAATCGGCAGGTCGAATTCCTCGCCGTAGCCGAGATAATTGACCATCTCGGTCGTCTGCTCGGGGTCGGTGATCAGGCCGGTGGCCCAGAAATAGGTGTTGCAGCTGCGTTCGATCGCCGAGTGCATGTCCATCGCTCCATGCACCGCGTCGCAGCGAAAGTAGCGGTTTCCGATCTGATAGCCGCCGTTGCAGACGACGCGTCGCTTGGGATCGATTCCTTGTTTCAGGAAGGCGAGGGCCATGGCCGGCTTGATGGTTGAACCCGACGGATAGAGCCCCTGCGTCACCTTGTTCAGCAGGGGAATGTGGTCGTTCTCCGACAGCATTCGCCACTCGGTCCGGCCGATGCCCTCGCTGAAGCTGTTCGGATCGAAGGCTGGCATCGACACGAAGGCGAGCATGTCGCCGGTTGTCACGTCCATCGCGACGAGGGCTCCGGATTCATCGCCCATCCGCCGCGCCGCATATTGCTGCAGCCCCTGATCGATCGTCAGCTGGACGGTCCGGCCGCTCCGGTCGGGCTTGGGCTCGAGCTCCTTGACCAGCTTGCCGCGCGCAGTGACTTCGACCCGCTGGCCGCCGGGCTCCCCGCGAAGATAGGGCTCGAGCGATTTTTCCAGGCCCTGCTTGCCGATCTTGAAACCGGGAATGATCAGCAGCGGGTTCTTGTTCTCCGCCTCATATTCCTTCGCATTCGCGGTGCCGACATAGCCGACCAGGTGCGCGACCGCCGGACCGTCCGGATAATAACGCGAGTAGCCGCGGGTTGCCTGCACTCCCGGCAAGTCGGGAAGGCGGACGGTGACCGCGGCATATTGTTCGTAGGCGACATTCTCGGCGACCTGCACCGGCCGGAAGCCACGGGATTCCGACAGCTCGCTCCTGATGCGTTCGACGTCATCCTCGTCGAGGGCGAGCAGCCGGGCGACTTCCGGAACGATGTCGCGGTCTTTCTCAAGCTGTTGGGGGATGATGTCGACGCGGAAGCTCGCGCGGTTGATCGCGATCGGCTTGCCGTTGCGGTCGATGATCCAGCCACGCCGCGGCGGCACGGGGATCAGCTGCACCCGGTTGCTCTCGCTCAACAGTTGGTATTTCTCGTTCTGGGCGATCGCCAGCCAACCCATCCGGCCGACCAGCACGCCGCCGACCACCGCCTGCGCGCCGCCGAGCAGCATCATCCGGCGCGAGAAGGTCAGCGACTGATGCGCCGTCGTGATGCGCATGTGCTTCACCGTCCGAGCCTCCAGGCGTCGAGCCGCGAAACGAGCCAGGCGAAAGCGGGGAAGAGCAGGATGGAAATGACCAGCGCGGGAAGCATGCGTGTGAACGGCGGCGCGGCGTCGACCAGCCGTGCCACGCGCCATTGCAGCCACTCGTCAATCGCGATCAGCACCGCGGCAAGCACCCATTCGATCCAATAGTCGCGCCACATCGTACGGCGGTCGATCAGATCGAGCGCCAGCATGGTCGCACTCCACAAAGCTATTGAAAAGCCTATCGGATATCCGGTGAACAGGTCGTTGACGAAGCCCAGGGGAGCGGCCCACCAGGCCGGCCAGGGGTCGGCCCGTAGCAGTCGCCAGCCGATGAACAGCAGATAGCCGAAATCCGGGTACCAGCCGCTCGTGGAGACGATCGGCAGCGCGGCCAGGAATGAGGCGACGACGACGCTCGCGGCGGGAACATAGCCGGCGAGCGGCGAGGGGCCGCGGCCAATGCGGCCGCGGGCGGGGCCCAGCGCTGCGCGGACCATTAGGGTCCCTCCGCTTCCGCCGGCGCATTCTCGGCGGCGACTGCGGTCGGCTCGTACGGCGGCTCGACGATGGCGAAACTGGTCGTCGCCGGATCGGCGAGCGGCAGCGCAACCGCGCCGTCATCGTCGAGCTTCACGACGCGGCCGATCGGGACGAGCGGCGGATAGAGCCCGCCGGTGCCCGAGGTGATGATGATGTCGCCGGGCTTGAATGGATTGCGGCCAACCTCGAGCGGGCGGATGTCGATCGTCCCGTCGCCGCGCCCCTGGGCGATCACCGGGATGCCGTTCCGGAGCAGCCGCGCCGGCACGATATTGGCGCGGTCGGAGACGAGAAGCACCCGCGACGCGATCGCGCCGGAATCGATGATCCGCCCGACGAGCCCGTTGGGCGAGCGCACCGGCATCCCGATCTTCACGCCGTCGCTCAAGCCGGCGGACAGGATCGCGAACCGGCGGGGACTGTTGAAGGATGAGCCGACGATGCGGCCCGTCGCGACCGTGTCGCGCGCACGCTCGCGCAGCTCCAGAACGGCCTTGAGCTGCTGGTTCTCCTGGAAGATCGCCTTGGCTTCGACCATCCGCTGGAGCATCGCCGTGCGCTCGCGCTTGAGCTCCGCGTTCTGGCTCGCCGCGTCCCAGTAATTGCCGGCGCCAGTGAAGATGCCTTCCGCCGTCGCCGTCACTTCATGGAGCGCGCCCGCGACCGGGCCCGTCAGGTCCAGCGCGGCACCGCGCACTCGGTCGAACTGCTGCGGCGCGACCACCGAGACCGCGAGCAGGACGAGCCCGACCACGATCCCGGCAATCACCGCCAGGAAGCTGAAGAACAGCCCGTACTGGGCTCGACGCGACCAGCCGGGACGCGCGGTCGCCACCGCTCAGCTGTCCGTTATGCGGTCTGGAGGACGCCGCGGAACTGCTCTTCCTCGAGCGCGCGGCCAGTGCCGAGCGCGACGCAGGTGAGCGGGTCGTCGGCGACCGTGACGGGAAGGCCGGTCTCGTCGCGCAGCACCTCGTCGAGGCCCTGGAGCAGCGCGCCGCCACCGGTCAGGACGATGCCCTGGTCGCAAATGTCTGCGGCCAGCTCGGGCGCTGTGTTCTCGAGCGCGATCCGGACGCCCTCGACGATCGTGCCGACCGGCTCCGACAGCGCCTCCGCGATCTGCCCCTGGTTGATCGAAATCTCCTTGGGCACACCATTGACGAGGTCGCGGCCCTTGATGTGGACGGTCTTGCCGATCCCGTCGACCGGCGGCTTAGCGATCCCCACTTCCTTCTTGATCCGCTCAGCCGTGGCTTCGCCGATCAACAGGTTGTGATTGCGGCGGACGTAGGAACTGATTGCCTCGTCCATCTTGTCGCCGCCGACGCGCACTGAGGTGGTGTAGGCAAGGCCGCGCAGCGATAGCACCGCGACTTCGGTCGTGCCGCCGCCGATGTCGACGACCATCGACCCGATCGGCTGGGTGACCGGCATGTCGGCGCCGATCGCGGCCGCCATCGGCTCCTCGATCAGGAAGACCGCGCTGGCGCCGGCGTTGGAGGCCGCATCGCGGATCGCGCGCCGCTCGACCGAGGTCGAGCCCGACGGCACGCAGATCACGATCTCCGGGAAGCGCCAGGCACGCATCTTGCCGCCGTGCACCTTGTGAATGAAGTGCTTGATCATCTGCTCGGCGACATCGATGTCGGCGATGACGCCGTCGCGCAGCGGGCGGATCGCCTCGATCTGGTCCGGGGTCTTGCCCATCATCAGCTTGGCGTCGTCGCCGACCGCCTTGACCTTCTTGACGCCGTTGATGGTCTCGATCGCGACGACCGACGGCTCATTGAGCACGATCCCGCGCCCGCGGACGTACACGAGCGTATTGGCGGTCCCAAGGTCGATCGCCATGTCGTGCGACATCCATTTGAACCATCGATTCCAGAACATTCGATACCCCGCCCTTAGATTTGGATTGTGCCAGCCGCCGCAGCAACGCGCGAGCTTAATTCCTGATTGTTCTCAGGCCATTGAATGCAATCTGAATTCTCACGGAAAATCAGTGCTTCGCCGGCCGGTTCGGATTGGGATAAGACCCTTGATATGTCAATAAGAAGGCTGCCGCCCGAGCTCATCAATCGCATCGCCGCGGGCGAGGTCGTGGAGCGCCCCGCGAGCGCCCTCAAGGAGCTGGTTGAAAATTCCCTCGACGCGGGCGCGATGCAGCTCGCGATCCGCCTCCGTGCCGGCGGTCTCGACCTGATCGAGGTCGCCGACGACGGCTGCGGGATGAGCCCCGAGGAGATGCGCCTCGCGCTCGAGCGACACGCGACCTCGAAGCTGCCGACCAACGCCATCGACCAGGTCACCAGCTTCGGCTTCCGCGGCGAGGCGCTGCCGTCGATCGCCAGCGTGTCGCGGCTGACGCTCGACAGCCGCGTCCGCGGATACGACGGGTGGCGAATCGGGGTCGATCATGGTGAAGAAATCGCGCGGGGACCGGCGGCGCTTCCGCCGGGTACCCGGATCCGGGTCGAGGGGCTGTTCGACAAGGTGCCGGCGCGGCGCAAGTTCCTGCGCAGCCCACGCGCCGAATATGCCGCCTGCCTCGACGCCGTGAAGCGCCTGGCGATGGCGCGGAGCGACGTTGGATTCGCGCTTGAGCACGACGGCCGGCGCGTGCTGACGCTCCAGCCCGCCGAGCCGCCGGCGCGGGTGGCGGCGCTGCTCACGCACGAGCTCGATCGCCACGGCATCGGCATCGACTGCGACCGGCATGGGATGCGGCTCACCGGCGTCATCAGCCTGCCGACCTTCAACCGCGGCCTGGCCGACCAGCAATTCCTGTTCGTGAACTCGCGGCCGGTGAAGGACCGGCTGCTGGTCGGTGCGCTCCGCGCCGCCTACCGCGACCTCATGGCCCGCGACCGCCACCCAATCGCGGCGTTGTTCGTCGAGGTCCCGCTCTACGAGGTCGACGTCAACGTCCATCCCGCGAAGACCGAGGTCCGCTTCCGCGATCCGGCGGCCGTGCGCGGGCTGATCGTCGGCGGCCTCCGCCACGCGCTCGACGAGGAGAGCCAGCGCAGCGCCGCCCGCGAACAAGCCGCGGCGCCGGTGATGTGGACCAGCAGCGCGACTTTTGACGACGCACCTGCTCGTTACCCCCGCGAAAGCGGGGGTCCGCCTTCTTTATCAGCGGCTGAAGAAAAGCAGGCCCCGGCTTTCGCCGGGGTGACGAGTCTCCGCGAAGACCACCGCTTGTTCGACCATGCCCCCGCCGCGCGCGCCGAGCCGGCGATCGACCCGGTGCCGACCTTCCCGCTCGGCGTCGCCCGCGGGCAGGTCGCGGCAACCTACATCGTCGCCGAGGCCGAGGATGGGTTGGTGATCGTCGACCAGCATGCCGCCCACGAGCGGCTGGTGCTCGAACGCATGCGCGCGGCGCGTGAGGGTGGTGCTGTCGCCAGGCAGGCGTTGTTGATCCCCGAGGTGGTCGAGCTGGACGAGCCCGATTGCGACCGGCTCGAGGGCGCCGCGGCCGAGCTTGGCGAGATGGGCTTGGAACTCGAGCGGTTCGGCGCCGCCGCGATGCTCGTCCGCGCCGTGCCGGCGGCGCTCGGCAAAACCGATGTCGCCAGCCTTCTCGCCGACCTCGCCGGCGAAATCGCCGAGCTCGGCGGCCCGCTGAGCCTCACCGACATGCTCGACCATGTCGCCGCGACCATCGCCTGCCACGGCTCCGTCCGCGCCGGCCGCGTGCTGTCGGTCGCCGAGATGAATGCTTTGCTCCGCGAAATGGAAGTCACGCCGCGCTCGGGCCAGTGCAACCACGGCCGCCCGACCTGGGTAAAGCTCGGCCACGGCGAGATAGAGAAATTGTTCGGCCGCAAGTAGCTTGTTCGAAACCATGGCGCTGCTAAGGCGCCTCGCAAGGGAATGGGGTCTCCCGTTTAACCGCCGCGTGGCTGATGGCTCCTGTTGGCGCATTCGTGCAGCAATAGGAGGCCTATGCTTTACCTGATCGTATTTCTTGGCGCCGGCTTGGGCGGCGCGCTCCGCCACGGAGTCAATGTCGGCGCCGCGCGGCTATTCGGCTACGGCTTTCCCGTCGGTACCTTCCTCGTCAACGTCATCGGCTCGTTCGCCATGGGCCTGCTCGCCGGTTTCTTTGTCTATAAGGCCGGCATTCCCCAGCACGTGCGGCTGTTCCTGACGACCGGCATCCTCGGCGGCTTCACGACCTTCTCGACCTTCTCGCTCGACGCCGCGCTGCTGATCGAACGCCATTCGTGGGGCGTCGCCGCCGGCTATGTCGTCGGCTCGGTCGCCGCGGCGATTGCTGCATTGTTCTTCGGGCTCGCGGTGTTTAGGAGCGCCGGCCAACTCCCCTGAGAACAAAAGCCATGAACATCGATCTCATTCCCGTCGGCGACGATCCGCCGAACACCGTCAACGTCGTCATCGAAGTGCCCGTCGGCGGCGAGCCCGTGAAATACGAGTTCGACAAGAAATCGGGCGCCTTGTTCGTCGACCGCATCCTCCACACGCCGATGCGCTATCCGGCGAACTACGGCTTCGTCCCGCACACCTTGTCGCCCGACGGCGACCCCTTGGATGCGCTGGTGATCGCCCGCTCGCCGTTCGTGCCCGGCTGCGTTGTGCGCGCGCGGCCGATCGGCGTGCTCAACCTCGAGGATGAGCATGGCGGCGACGAGAAACTGATCTGCGTCCCCGTGGACACGACCTTCCCTTATTATTCGGACGTCGGCGAGCGCCAGGACCTCCCGTCGATCGTGCTCCAGCAGATCGAGCATTTCTTCACCCACTACAAAGACCTCGAAAGCGACAAGTGGGTACGGGTCGGCCACTGGGGCGATGCCGCCGACGCAAGGCGCATCCTCGAGGAGGCGATCGAGAGGGCGAAGAGCAGCGCCGTCGCCTGACGGGGCGACTTTCTTTCGTTAACCCGCTATGCTTGCCGCTTCCCAGCCGAGGAGGCGTGTCATGGCGACCAAGGACCGCATCTATTTCGCGCGCCGCGCGGCCGAGGAGCAGGAGCTTGCGTCGAGTTCGCCCGACCCGGAAGTCGCGCAGGCGCACCGCAAGCTGCAGCGCGCCTATCTCGAACGGGCCAGCGTCGGCGACCGCCCGAGCGGCGCGCCAGACACGATCGGCTGATCAGACTTTCGCGTTACGAAGCCGCCGGAAGGTCTGCTCGATCAGCGTTTCGCGATTCTCAAGGCGCGCAGCTTCGAGCCGCGGATAACCGTCCCATTCCTCCGCCGTGAGCTCGGCGGCGAAGCGGCCGGCGCGGACTTCGGCAAGCACCTCGCGCATGCGCGCGCGCACGCCCGAATCGACGATTCGCCGGCCGCCGAGCAGCGCGCCGAGCTCGGCCGTGTTGGAAATCACCTCGCGCATGCCGGCGATCCCGCGCGCCTCGATGAGGTCGGCGATGAGCTTCAGCTCGCCGACGCATTCGAGATAGGCGAGCTCGGGCGTGACGCCGCCTTCGACCAGGGTCTCGAAGCCGGCGATCAGCAATTCCGGGACCGCTCCCCACACCACCGCCTGTTCATTGAACAAATCGGCTTCGGCCTCCTCGGCGAAGCTCGAGGCGATGAGCCCCGCGCGCCCGCAGCCGATCGCGCGGCCGTAGGCGAGCGCGATATCGCGCGCGCTGCCGGTCGCGTCCTGCGCGATGGCCCAGACCGCGATCATCCCTTTCCCTTCCTGGTAAAGCGACCGCAGCGCGGTCCCGGGTCCCTTGGGCGCGATCAGGAAGACGTCGAGATCGGCGCGCGGCTCGATCAGGCCGAAGCGGATCGAAAGGCCATGGCTGAAGCCGAGCGCGGCTCCTTCCCGAAGCTCCGCCTCGATCTCGCGATAGAGGGCGGCATGGGTTTCATCTGGCGACAGCATCATCACCACGTCGGCCGAGGCGACGGCGTCGCTCACCAGCGCGGTTTCGAGGCCGGCGGCCTGAGCCTCGACCGCGCTACCCGAGGCGCCGCGCAGGCCGACGACCACGTCGATCCCGCTGTCCTTGAGGTTGAGCGCCTGCGCGCGGCCCTGGTTGCCATAGCCGAGGATCGCCACGCGCTTGCCCGCGAGCGGTGCAGGAGAGATGTCGGCGTCGCGCAGCAGGTCCATGCCCGCGCGCCTAGTCTTTCGGCGCGAGGAGAGCCAGCGCTTCGCCGAGCCGGTCCACGTCGAGCGCCTCCTGGAAGCGCGGCCAATCGGCGGGCGGCTGGTGCGCGAACCAGGTATATTGCCGCTTGGCGTAGCGCCGCGTCGCCTGCTGGCCGGCGGCGACCGCCTCGTCGAGCGTGGTTCGCCCGAGCAGGTATGCGGACAGCTCCGGTACGCCGATCGCACGCATCACCGGCAGGTTGGGATTGAGCTTGCGGGCAAGCAAGGTTTCGACCTCCGTCACCGCGCCCTGGTCGATCATGTGCGCAAAGCGCTCGTCGCAGCGCGCATGGAGCCATTTGCGCGGCGGCAGCAGGATCAGCGCGCGCAGCGCGATCGAGTCCGCAATGCCGCCTTCCTTGTGCCGATGCCACTCGCCCAACGGGCGGCCGGTCGAGAGAACCACTTCCAGCGCGCGGCTGACTCGCGCGCGGTCGCCTGGTTTGAGGCGCGCGGCCGATTGGCGGTCGAGCGACTGGAGCTTTGACCAATTCTCCTCGAGAGTCGCTTCGCGGACCCGCGCGCGCACCGCCGGGTCGATCGCCGGCACCGGCGCGATGCCGTCGAGCAAGGTGCGGAGATAAAGGCCAGTCCCGCCGGCGAGGATTGGCGTTCGGCCGCTGGCGTGAATGCCGGCGATCTCGACGCGCGCCATGTCGGCCCATTCGGCCGCCGAGCAGGGGAGGGCGCCGTCACGCACGCCGTAGAGGCGGTGCTCGGCCAATCTAAGGTCCTCGTCGCTCGGGGCGGCGCTCAGAACGCGCAGGTCCCGGTAGATTTGCGCGCTGTCGGCGTTGACGATCACGCCGCCGATTTGCTGAGCAAGGGTCAGCGCCAGTGCCGACTTGCCGCTCGCGGTCGGTCCGGCGATGACCATCAGCGGAGGTTTGGGCGAAGACATGGCAATCGCGACGCTGATAGCAGCGGGACGGCTCGATGACAGGCTGCTCGATCGCGTGCTCGGGCTGCTCCGCGAGATCGATCCGAACGCGGGATTTCTCCACTGGATCGATGAAGGCGATGCGGCCGACCTGCGATTTGGCGGCGACGGCAAAGGCGCGCGCTGGGCGCTCGATTCGCTCGAAGGCGTCGATATCGTCGTCCAAGCCGAAGAGCCGCGCTGGAAGCGGCTCCTCGTCGCCGACATGGATTCGACCATCATCGGCCAGGAATGCATTGACGAACTCGCCGATTATGCCGGCCTCAAGGACAAGGTCGCGCGGATCACCGAGCGCGCGATGCAGGGCGAGCTCGACTTCCCGGCCGCACTGCGCGAACGCGTGCGGTTGCTCGCCGGGCTCGACCAGCAGGAGCTGAGGCGCTGTCTCGACGAGCGCGTGCATCTGACCGGCGGCGCGGAGACGCTGGTGCAGACCATGCGCGCGGGGGGCTCGAGCTGCCTCCTAGTCTCGGGCGGCTTCCTGTCCTTTGCCGACCCGGTCGCGAGGCGAGTCGGCTTCGATCGGGTGCGTGCGAACCGGCTGGTGTTCGCCGGCGGCAAGCTTTCCGGCGAGGTAGGCGATCCCATCGTCGATGCGACCAGCAAGCGCGATGCACTGATCGAAGCGCGCGACCAGCTCGGGCTGAAGCGCGAAGACGTGGTGGCGATCGGCGACGGCGCTAATGACAAGCTGATGATCGAGGAGGCAGGGCTGGGGATCGCCTTTCGCGCCAAGCCAGCGCTGGTCGCTGTCGCCGATGCCGAGCTGCGCCACCACGGGCTCGACGCGCTGCTGTGGGTGCAGGGCGTGCGTCGCCGCGACTGGTTCAGGCGCTGATTACTTGGCGGACACCGGGAAGCACGCGCTGCCGACCGACCGGCACGCCGCTTCCGCCGCGGCACGGCTTTCGAACGGACCGACCTGCAGGCGGATGACCGAACCGGCCGGAACATAGACTGGCCCGCGACCGGCAAGCGCCGCCTTCCCCGAAACGCGCTTGTAAAGCGCCTCGGCCGAGCCCCGCTGCGAAAAGGCCCCAAGCTGGATTCTCCAGTCGCCGCGCGCTGGAGACGCCGCGACGGGCTTGGCTACTGCCGCCCTGACTGGCTTCGTCGGCACCGGCTTCGGCTGCGCCACATGCGCGGACTTGACCGGCTTGGTTGCCGTCGTGGTCTCGGCCTTCGGGGTCGCCTGGGCGAGCGCCAGCGCTTTCTTCCGGTCGGCCGGCGCGAGTAGCCCATCGAGCTGCGCGAGGGTGTCCTTGGCCGGGCCGAGACCTTGCGTCGCTGCGCGGCTGACGAAGGAGTAGCCGAGGATGCGGTCCTGGGTCACACCGTCGCCGTTGTATAGCGCGGTACCATAGACCAGTTGTGCACGCGGTTCGCCTTGCTCGGCGGCGCGCCGCAGCCATTTGATGCCCTGTACCTGGTCGCCATTCTGGAACAGCAGCAGGCCGAGCGTGGTCTGCGCGTCGAGATGGCCCGATTCGGCGGCGCGTTCGAACCAGGTTTTCGCGGCGCCAAGATTGATCGGAACACCGCGCCCGAGGCGGTAGGCCTGGCCAAGATTGAAGGCCGCGTCGGCGTCGCCGCGCTCGGCGAGCGGTCGCCAAATCGCCACCGCGCCCGAATAATCGGCGCGCTGCCAGGCTTCGATTCCCGCCTTTACCGACTGGCCGGAAAGCGGCGCGCTCACCAGCGCGGCGAGTGCAGCGGCAACTAAGTATTTGGGACTCATGCGTTAACCCACCCCGGTGCTCATTAGCCGACACATCCGAAACCGCAAATGGGTCGTATGGTTGTTAACCAGATTTTAGAGCCTCCGGTGTCACTCCGCTCGCTGAACTGACGTCAATTCACGCGAGGGGAAAAGCATGCGCGTCCTGGCAATGGCATCGCAGAAGGGCGGGTCCGGTAAGACGACCCTGTCCGGTCATCTTGCGGTGCAGGCGCAGCTGTCGGGGGCCGGTCCGGTCTGCCTGATCGATATCGACCCGCAGGGCAGCCTTGCCGACTGGTGGAACGAGCGCGAAGCCGACATGCCGGCCTTCGCCCAGACCACGGTTGCGCGGCTCGCATCCGACCTCGAGGTCCTTCGCCAGCAGGGCTTCCGCCTTGCCGTCATCGACACGCCGCCGGCGATCACCATGGCAATCCAGAGCGTCATCGCGGTGGCCGAACTCATCGTCATCCCGACTCGCCCGAGCCCTCACGACCTGCGCGCCGTCGGCGCCACCGTCGATCTTTGCGATCGCGCGGGCAAGCCGCTGATCTTCGTCGTCAACGCGGCGACTCCCAAGGCCAAGATCACGTACGAAGCCGCGGTTGCCCTTTCGCAGCACGGCACCGTCGCGCCCGTCACGCTTCACCACCGCACCGATTTCGCGGCCTCGATGATCGACGGCCGCACGGTCATGGAAATCGATCCCAACGGCCGCTCGGCCAAGGAAGTGACCGAGCTGTGGGATTATATTTCCGACCGGCTCGAAAAGAATTTCCGCCGCACCGTGTTCGCGGCCCCGGGCGCCGCGCCCGGCATCGGCGCGGCCAGTCCGCGTCCCGTCGGTGGTTTCGGCCGCCGGGTCGTCGGCCAGTAAGGGGGCGTGCAGGTGGCCAGCGAAGCCAAGCCTTTCGCCTCTCTTTCCTCCGGACTCCTCGCCCGCAAGGGTGCCGCCCGCCCGGCCATGCGGCCGCAAGGCTTTGGCCAGGTCGGCAACGGCCTCGAGGATCTCGGTTGGAACGACATGGGGTTCGAACCACCCAAGCCGGCGGAACCCGCGCGTGACGCGACTCACGACGCGTTCGGCGAGGAAGTCATCGAGCATCCGCGAGCGCATCCGACCGGCCTCACGCCGGTGCAGTCGCCGGTCCATGACCAGCAGGCCGAGATCGCGCAGCGCCTCAGCGCTGACGATGAAGCCGGCGAGGACGAGCCCGACGACACCGTCGAGGCCGTGGAGGCGGCCCCCGCCGCCAAGACGCCGCTGAGGATCGTCGCGGCGCCGGCCGTGGCCGCGCCGGGTCCGCGCCGGGCGCCGCGTCCGCGCTCCGCTCCGGGAGGCAAGGCAAAGGCCGCGTTCACGCTGCGCCTCGATCCCGATCGTCATTTGAAGCTCCGGCTCGCTTGTGCCGTCGACGGAAGGTCGGCGCAGCAGCTGGTGACTGACGCGCTCGACCAGTTGCTCGAGCGCATGCCCGAACTCGACGGGCTCGCCGCGAAGGCAAAACGTAGGGGGTAAGTTTTATGAATCAGCCGCTCCGCATCAGTTCCGCTGCGTCGCTCATCGTGCTGGGTTCGATGATCGCGGGGTGCGCGGGGCCGCAGGCCGAATATGGCGCGGCAACGCATTTCGGCGGCAAGGCCGACGCGGATACCGCGCTCGCCACACGTGCGCTTGCCGCCTTGAACTCGAACAACATCCCGATGGCGATCGATTTTGCCGAGCGGGCGGTCGCCAAGACGCCGAACGACGCGGGTTTCCGCGCATTGCTCGGCAATGCCTATTTCGCCGCCGGGCGCTTCCATTCCGCGGAAAGCGCCTATCGGGACGCGCTCACTCTCTATCCCGAGCAGCCGCAGGTGCTGCTGAAGCTCGCGCTGGTCGAGATCGCGCAGGGCAAGAACAATCAGGCGGTTGCGGTGCTGAATGCCGGCCGCGGCATTCTCGATGCGTCCAATTACGGCCTTGCGCTGGCGCTCGCCGGTCGCCCGACCGCGGCGATCGCGGTGCTGGAGCCGGCCGCTCGCGACAAGGACGCCGGCCCGACCGTGCGCCAGAACCTCGCGCTCGCCCATGCCCTTGCCGGCGACTGGACCGAAGCGCGCACCATCGCCGCGCAGGACGTGCCCGCCGGCCAGCTCGACGGGCGCATGCAGCAGTGGATGCAGCTCGCCAAGCCGAAGCATGCGTCGGACCAGGTCGCCAGCCTTGTCGGCGTGACACCGGCCGTCGTCGATGCCGGCCAGCCGGTCCAGCTCGCGCTCAACAAGGCCGACACCCAGCCGGCGCAAGCGGTTGCCGCCGCGCCTCCAGCGACTCCAGCGGTGAAGGCTGCGCAGCCTTCCGCCAAGGTCGCCAGCGTGACCCAGCCTGCGCCTGCCGCGCCGGTGGCGGTTGCGACGATTGCCGCAAGCCACACGGTCGCCGCGGCTCCGGCTCCGCAAATCGGCGCGCCAGCAATGGCTGCAGCGCCGGTGCATGTCGCGTCGCAGCCGCTGGTCGCCCATCCGGCCCCGGTCGCTCCGGCCCCGACCATCGCGTCGATGGCCGCGAGCGTCGTTTCGACCGCCAAGGCGGTTCTCGCCTCGGTCGTTCCTTACAGCCACCCGGCTATTGCGAAGCCGGTCAAGCCGCATGTTGTCGCCGCCGTCGCCAGGCCGCGCGGCGGCAAGTCGGAAACGGTGGTCCAGCTCGGCGCCTATGGTTCGCCAGCGCGGGTGCTTGCCGCCTGGAACGGCGCTTCGCACAAATATGCCGCGCTCAAGGCCTATCTGCCGATGAGCGCGCGCTTCGCCAGCCCGAAAGGCACCTTCTATCGCCTGTCGGTGAGCGGCTTCGGTAGCGTCCGGGAAGCGGACGCGTTCTGCGCAGCGCTGCGCGGCGAGGGCGGCAAGTGCTTTGTCCGTAACTTCGCGGGCGACGCGCCGGTGCAATACGCGTCGCGCTAGGCCCCTCCACCAGCTACGCTGGTCCCCCTCCCCTGCAAAAGCAGGGGAGGATTAGGCGCCGCCGACCACCAGTTCCAGGCACGCCATGCGCGTGGCGACGCCCATCTCCACCTGGAGCGTGATCAGCGAGCGCTCCGGATCGTCGGCGATATCGCTCTCGATCTCGACCCCGCGGTTCATCGGGCCCGGGTGCATCACCACGGCATCGGGTGAGGCGGTCGCAAGCCGGCCGGCAGTGAGCCCATAGCGCTTCAGATATTCTCCCGGCGCATCGCCGAGCTCGGCCTCGAGCCGCTCGCGCTGCACGCGCAGCATCATGACCACGTCGGCGCCGGCGATCGCCTCGTCGACGCTCAGCATCGGCCCGTCGCCCGGCATCAGCTCGGGCGGGCCGGCGAGCCGCACCTCGGCACCCAGCCGCGGCAGCAGCTTGGCGTTGGAGCGCGCGACGCGGCTGTGGCGGATGTCGCCACAGATGGCGATCTTCAGTCCCTCGATTCGGCCGAGGCGCTGGCGAATAGTTGCCGCGTCGAGCAACGCCTGGGTGGGGTGCTCATTGGTCCCGTCGCCGGCGTTGAGCACCGGCGCTTCCATGATGTCGGCGACCAGCGCCGGCGCGCCATTGTCGCGGTGGCGGATGACCAAAGCGTCGGGGCGCATCGCGTTGAGCGTTCGGGCGGTGTCCTCGAGAGTCTCGCCTTTCTTGACCGAGCTATGCTCGACCGACAGCGCGATCGCCGATGCGCCGAGCCGGTGCGCGGCGGTCGCGAACGACATCGCGGTGCGGGTCGAGTTCTCGTAGAAGAGGTTGAAGATCACCCGCCCGTGGAGGCGCTCGTTCGAGCGGCGGCCGCGGTTCCCCGAGAAATAAAGCTCGGCGCGGTCGAGGATCGCGCCGATCTCGGCGTCGCTCAGCGAATCGATTGAGAGAATGTCCACGAACGCCTCGATTATTGCGGTCGCGGAAGGTTCGCCAGTGCGTCGATCGCGCCCTGGAGGATGTGCGCCGCGGCGAGAGCATCTACTTTCTCGGCCCTTTTGGCGCGGCTGACATCGGCCGCGATCATCGCGCGCTCGACCGCCTGCGTCGACCAGCGCTCGTCCCACAGCAGCAGGGGCAGATCGAGCGGCGCGAGATTGCGGGCGAAGGCGCGCACCGACTGCGTTCGTGGCGAATCGCTGCCGTCCATGTTGAGCGGCAGTCCGACGACAAGGCCCACGGCGCGCTCCTGCTCGACAATCCAGCGAAGGCTGGCGAGATCCTGCGTGAACTTGGTGCGGCGAATCGTCTGCGACGGCCCGGCGAAGTGCCAGTCCGCATCGCACAGCGCGAGCCCGATGGTCTTGGTCCCGACATCCAAGCCGAGGAGCTTGCCGCCATTTGGAAGCGCCGCGGCAAAGGCCGCCGTCTCGGTCGTGATCAGCGTTTCCACGCGGCGAGCCTCCGCTCGGCATCGCGCCGGATCGCGCCCCAGAACAGGGCATAATCATAGACGTGGTAATTGTTGCCCGGCAGCACGAACGAGCCGAGCGCCGGCGGCGCGCCGTCGATGATCAGCAGCCCCTTGTCGCAATGGGCGCCGAGCAGCCCCGGCTGGAGCGACGCCGACCGCAAGTCCGGAGTGGGGATCAGCGTGCCCGGATTGGCTTGCGGCGGCGCGGCGCTGTTCTCAACCCCGCTGATCGGATTGACGCACAGCATGTCTTTCTGTCGCCGGTCGCCGCCCGAGTAGCCGGACGTCTTCTCCCATTCGTGCAGGATCACGTCTGGATTGGGCGGATCACCGAACGTCATCCAGGAGAGGATGCAGCCTGCCTCGTCGGACGCCGTGCAGCCCGGGAGGCCGAGGGAAGGGAGGTCGGCGGTGGTGCTGATCGGCCAGCCGACCACATAGGCGGCGACGACCCGCTTCGCGATCGGCTTGCCGGCGATCTTGTCGCGGATCAGCCGTTCGAGGTGCAGCGCGCCCTGGCTGTGGCCGGCGAGGATGATCGGCCGGTCGCCGGCCTCTTTCACGAACTCGTCGAACGCCGCGGCGACGTCCCAGTAGGCGAAATCGAGCGCGGCTTCCGCATCCTTGGTGTCGAGCAGGAAGGCGCCGTAGGCCGCCTGGCGATAGCGCGGCGCCCAGATTTCGCCGGCGCCGTTGAAGGCGCTCGCCTGGCTCTGGACGAACAGGCGGGTGCGGAACTCGGTCTCGCCGCCGACAAACAACGGCGCATTCCAGCGGTCGCGCTCAAGATAGGTGGTCGGGTGAATGTAGAAGACCGCCGCTTTGCCCGGCGCGGTGTGCTGCGCGCCGTCGGGCACCCAATCGGACGGGTTCCCGGCGATGCCGGGGCGGGCGATCCAGCTCGAATCCGCCGTATAGTCCGGGCCGCTGCCGGCTTCGGCGGCCTCGAAATGCCCCTTGGGGACCGACTGCTCGACCAGCACCCGGCCGCCCCATTGATAGATCGCGAACGCGCCGGCGACGACCAGCAGCGTGAGGACGACGATGATCGTCAGGAACCGGCGCGCGTACATCGGCGGGCGGTTAGGGGAGCGGGCGAATCCGGGCAAGGCCATGGCAACAGCCGTTGCAGCGGCTCACAGCGGCGGGCGTTTAACCGGCAATCGCTTGGCGGAGTATCGCGTGGGTAGCGCCTTCCATCATGTGACCGCTGCGCTGGCGCGCTTCATTGGCCGCCCGCTGATGATGGTCCTCTGCCTGGTGCTCGCGATCGGCTCGATCGCCGCTTACGCCAGCCACGACAGCCTGCTGATCGACGGCACCAACCTCGCGATCAATGTCCTCACCTTGCTCTTCCTGCCGATCCTCCAGGCGACCCAGAACCGCGACGGCGCCGCGCTTCAGGCCAAGCTCGACGAGCTGATCAAGGTCAACAAGGAAGCCCGCAACGATCTCATCGGCATCGAGGACCGTGACGAGGAGGAGATCGAGGAAATGCGCGCGGCGCCGGAAACGGTGACCGATCCGCATCCGCACAAGGAGAGCGTCGCCTAGCCTATCTCGGACAGCGCGGCATGGAGGCCTTCATCCATTCCGCTCTGCGCCTGTGCATCGACTCGAGCGTGAATTCGCTTGCGAGAACACCGAGCGACGTACGAAGCTCTTGTCGCTGCTTGGGGTCCATCATGATCAGCCGCTCGAGCGCGTGCGCTGCAATATCCGATTGTCCGCGACCATAGAGCAAGCGCTTGTCGAGGCCGAGTTCCGAATAAGCCGCCGAATTCGGGCACAGAAGCAGACAGCCTTGTGAGATCGCATCGAAAATCAGCCGCGGCTGCTCGTCGTTCAAGTTCGTGAGCAACACGATGTCGACCGTCTGCAGGTACGAAAAGAACTCGTCTGGATAGGCGAGTTGACCGAGGAACCGCGTGATCTCCGACACGCCCTCTTTCTCGACAAGTTCGGTCAAATCCCCGAGCTCAGGCCCTTCCCCGACAATGTCGAAGCGGACATTGTGACCAGAATTCGCGAGCTTCGCGATTGCGTGAACTCCGACCCGAACGCCTTTCATTGGCTCAAGCCTGCTGGCGCAGCAGATTCGGATAGGACCGCCCGCTTGTGACCCTCGCTCGACAATCTGCTTTGCGTCGATCCAGCTCGCGATACCCACGTGAACATTGCCGTTTGGACGGGCCAGATGTCTGATGCCGGCTCCGACGACGAACACTCCAGTGCTCTTGCGAACGAGGAATCGCTGCGCGGTTCGAACGTCGAGCCATCTCACCATCGCCTTCGCCGCGCCGAGAACGCTTTTTCGCCGGTTGATCCACGCAGTCTTCGCGCGGTCGCTCGAGATTCCGACGAACGCTGGCTTGTCCTGTTTGATGGCGAGCCGCTGCAATGTTCGGGGGACGCGGCTTGGTCGCCAGCCGTTATTCCCTGGCAGCTGAACGAAGTCGACGTTCCGGATCAGCTCGTCCGCGTTTTCGGTCCCGAGCCGGACGACGTTGATCGCACGTCTCAGCGGAGCGGAGTCCGGCGCGCGAAACTCTTCAACCGGGCACAACAAGGTCACCGAATGATATTCGGCCTGCATGTTGATATCCATGGCCCAGCGACTGTCGGTTTCGAAGGCGCCGCCGGTTTCGTGGACAGGAATCCCCGAAAACACCAATGCTTTCGGCTTGATCACCGTGCCGATTGCTCGATCTTCGGGCTTGATCTCAGGCTCAGTTCAGCGCTGCGTCGAACGTGCGCAGGTTGCTCTCGGCCATCATCGCAAATCTCTCCGGCGGAAATTGATTGAGATTCTGCCAAATGTATCCGAGCGCCGCGACAAGATAGATGCGCGTATGTTGGAGCGAGCAGCAGAGCCTCTCCGCATGCGCGGAAAGTTCGACGCGCAGGGCGCGACTTGTCAGGCCGGCGCTCTCGGCGAACTTTACGAGATCGAAGATCGGAAGCCCGTCGACGCTTGATCCGCCCCAGTCGATGATCATGAATTCCCGCGTCTTCGATGGATCGAGCATCACATTGCCGAGCCACAGGTCGCCGTGCATCACGCGGGAGTGGAGAAGGAACTGGTCGGCCTGCGCCTTCGCTAGCGCGCGCTCGGCGGCTTCTTGCAATAATTCGAACGGACAGGCTGTCAGGGCGCTCAAATAATCAGCGGCATTCTCGTTGATCCCGCGCTCGATGCGTGCCACCTCGCGCAGCCAGCGGAGAACCAACGGCGTGATTTTCTTCCGCTGGGCCAGCCTGATGAGGCGGTTCGACGAAATCGGGGCAAGCTCTTCGAACAGCCCACAGCTTACGCCATGGGCTTTCCATTGGTCGATCGGAACCGGGATGCACGCCCCAAGCTGCTCTCCGAGTACCTGCCTCGCGAGCGTCGCCTTTTCGATCATTTCCTCGATAACGTTCGGATAGGGCGGCGGCGAAATCTTGAGCACGGACGATCCGCCATGATGCACCAAGTACACCTTGGTCCCGTCGGCGGTACGGGGCGATGACAGAACTTTAAGCCGTGCGGACGGCGACGCTCGCGACCCGAGCAACTCTATCGTTCCCATAGCTTAACTTTAACTAACCTATCGAACGTTAACAAGGTTTGAATCCGAATGTGTCCAGAACGGGACAATTCTTCCGGCTGGCCGGTCGTTTCAGAGCCGACCTGAAACTGCGCGCCGCTTGCCGCTGGATTGCCCCGCCGCTATCCGCCGCGCGCAATGTCAGTCACTTCTCAGCAGGTTCGGCACATCGCCAAGCTCGCGCGCATCGGCATGAGCGACGCGGAAATCGAGGCGATGGTGCCCGAGATCAACAACATTCTCGGCTGGGTCGAGCAGCTCGGCGAGGTCGATACCGACGGCATTGAGCCGCTGGCGACCGTCGTCGACCAGAAAATGCGGCTGCGCGACGATGTCGTCGATGCCGGCAACATCCGCGACGAGGTCCTCGCCAACGCGCCGGAGGCCCAGCACGGCTTCTTCGCCGTCCCCAAGGTGATCGAATGATGGGTGTCATTGCGAGGAGCGCAGCGACGAAGCAATCCAGGGACGCGGCGGTGGATTGCTTCGCTTCGCTCGCAATGACGAGAAACGTATGACTGAGCTCACCTCCAAGACCATCGCCGAGCTGCGCGACGGGTTCCGTTCGGGCGAATTCATGGCGCGCGAGATCGCCGAAGCATTCAACGCTGCCGTAAGCGCCGCGAAGAGCCTCAACGCCTACACGGTGGAAACGCCGGACGACGCGCTCGCCGCCGCCGACGCCGCCGACAAGGCGCGCGGCTCGGGCGAGCTTGGATCGCTTGCGGGCATCCCGCTCGGCATCAAGGACCTGTTCGCGACGCGGGGCGTCGATACGACGGCGGGCAGCCGCATCCTCGCCGGGTTCAGGCCCTCCTATGAAAGCACCGTCACCGCGAATTTGCGCAAGGCGGGTGCGGGCATGCTTGGCAAATTGAACATGGACGAGTTCGCGATGGGCTCGTCGAACGAGACCAGCGCCTATGGACCGGTGATCAGCCCATGGCGGCGAAAAGGCAGCAATGTGGCGTTGACTCCGGGCGGCTCGTCGGGCGGCTCGGCCGCGGCGGTCGCGGCGGACATCGCGCCGGGCGTCACCGGCACCGACACCGGCGGATCGATCCGCCAGCCGGCCGCCTTCACCGGCATTTGCGGGATCAAGCCGACCTACGGCCGCTGCTCGCGGTGGGGCGTGGTCGCCTTCGCCAGCTCGCTCGACCAGGCGGGCCCGATGGCGAAGAGCGTGCGCGATTGCGCGATCCTGCTCGAGGCGATGGCCGGCTTCGACCCGAAGGACTCGACCTCGCTCGACCTCCCGATGCCGCGGTGGGAAGCGGGATTGTCGAGCGATTTGAGGGGCAAGCGCGTCGGCATTCCCAGGGAATATCGGATCGACGGCGTCCCCGCCGAGATCAACGCGCTGTGGGACCGCGGCATCGAATGGCTGAGGGACGCCGGCGCTGAGCCGGTCGAAATCAGCCTGCCGCACACCAAATACGCGCTCCCGACCTATTACATCATCGCTCCGGCCGAAGCTTCTTCCAACCTCGCGCGCTACGACGGCGTCCGCTACGGGATCCGCGTCGACGGGTCCGACGGGCTCAACGGCATGTATTCGGCGACCCGCGCGGAAGGCTTCGGCGCCGAGGTCAAGCGGCGCATCATGATCGGTACCTACGTGTTGTCCGCCGGCTTTTACGACGCTTACTTCACCAAGGCACAGAAGGTGCGGGCGCTGATCAAGCAGGATTTCCGCAAGGCGTTCGAGCAGTGCGACGTGATCCTGACTCCGACGGCGCCGTCGGCGGCGTTCGGCATCGGCGAGACCACCGATCCGCTGGCGATGTATTTGAACGACGTCTTCGCCGTCCCCGCGAGCCTCGCCGGCCTGCCGGCGATGAGCGTTCCCGGTGGCCTCGACGCGCAGGGGCTTCCGCTCGGCCTGCACCTGATCGGCAATGAGCTCGACGAGCAGACGGTCCTCAACGCCGGCCTCGCCATCGAGGAGCGCGCGGGCTTCACGGCGCGCCCGGAGAAGTGGTGGTAGAGATGGCAGACGCAACCGCACCGTTCCGAATCAAGGGCGAAACCGGCGAGTGGGAGGTCGTGGTCGGGCTCGAGGTCCACGCCCAGATCACCGCGACTGCGTCCAAGCTCTTTTCGGGCGCCGCGACCGCGTTCGGGGCCGAGCCGAACACCCAGGTCAGCCTGGTCGACGCGGCGATGCCGGGCATGCTCCCGGTCCCCAACCGCGAGTGCATCCGCCAGGCGGTCCGCACCGGCATGGCGCTCGACGCGAAGATCAACAAATGGTCGCGCTTCGACCGCAAGAATTATTTCTACGCCGATCTGCCGCAGGGCTATCAGATCAGCCAGCTCTACCATCCTTTGGTCGGCGAGGGCGAGATCGAGGTCCTTCCCGACGAGCAGGACGAGGCTTCGGCCAAGCGCATCGGCATCGAGCGTATCCACGTCGAGCAGGACGCCGGCAAGCTGATGCACGATCAGCACGCGACGATGAGCTACGTCGACCTCAATCGCTGCGGCGTCGCGCTGATGGAGATCGTGTCGCGGCCCGACATGCGTTCGCCCGCCGAAGCCGGGGCTTATCTCAGGAAGCTGCGATCGATCCTTCGCTACGTCGGCTCGTGCGACGGCAACATGGAAGAGGGCTCGATGCGCGCCGACGTCAACGTCAGCGTGCGCAAGCCCGGCGGCGCATTCGGCACCCGCACCGAGACCAAGAACGTCAACTCGGTGCGCTTCGTGATGCAGGTGATCGAGCACGAGGCGCGGCGCCAGGTCGAGCTGATCGAGGGCGGCGGCGAGGTCGTGCAGGAGACCCGCCTATACGACCCGGACAAGGGCGTCACGCGCTCGCTCCGCTCCAAGGAAGACGCGCACGACTATCGCTATTTCCCCGATCCAGACCTGCTTCCGCTCGAGCTCGACGAGGCGTTCCTCGACGAGTGCCGCGCGTCGCTTCCCGAGCTCCCCGGCGCCAAGCGCAAGCGCTATGAAGCGCTCGGCATAACCCCTTACAACGCCGGCGTCTTGACCGCCGAGGTCGAGACCGCGCGCTGGTTCGATGCGCTGCTCGAAGCAGGCGCCGAGCCCAGGCACGCCGCTAACTGGGTCGTCGCCGAGCTGTTCGGCGCGCTCAACCGGCTCGGCAAACATATCGATGAAAGCCCTGTGTCGCCGGCGCAGGCCGCCGAGCTGCTCGGCCTGGTTTCGGACGGCACGATCAGCGGTACGATCGCCAAGCAGGTGCTCGAGATCATGCTCGACAGCGGCGAGGGCGCGGGGCAGATCGTCGAGAGCAGGGGGCTTAAGCAGACCAGCGACACCGGCGCGATCGACGCCGAGATCGACAAGGTGCTCGCCGCCAACGCCGACAAGGTTGGTGAGTACAAGGCGGGCAAGCAGCAATTGTTCGGCTTCTTCGTCGGCCAGGTGATGAAGGCGATGGCCGGCAAGGCCAACCCGCAGGTCGTCAACGAGCGGCTGCGGACGAAATTGTCATGAAGTCGTCATTGCGAGGAGCGTAGCGACGCGGCAATCCATGAGCCCCGCGAGGCAGCTGGATTGCTTCGCTGCGCTTGCAATGACGGAGTCGATTCTTGCGTAAATTCATGCTGGCCGCCGCCGCGGCATTTCTCGCGTTTCCCGCGACCGCCCAGCCGACGCAGCCGCCGAAGCTGCTCGTCGTCATCAGCGTCGACCAGTTCTCGGCCAATCTGTTCGACGAATATCGCCCGCAGTTCACCGCCGGGCTCGCGCGGCTCGCGTCCGGGACGGTGTTCCGCAACGGCTATCAAAGCCACGCGATGACCGAGACCTGCCCGGGGCACTCGACCATCCTCACCGGCGACCACCCCTATCGCACCGGCATCATCGGCAACACCTGGATCGACCAGGCAATCGAGCGCAGCGACAAGACCATCTATTGCGCCGAGGACGAGACGGCGCCGGGCACCAGCTCGACCGCCTACAAGGTCTCCCCGAAACATCTGATGGTGCCGACTCTGGGCGAGCTGATGAAGGCGCGCTGGCCGGCCAGCCGCAACGTCGCGGTCTCGGGCAAGGACCGCGCGGCGGTGATGATGACCGGCCACAAGGTCGATCAGCGCTGGTACTGGACCGGCGCCAAATATGACACCGACCTCTCCGTCGCCGCCGCGCCGCCGGTGGTCTCCAAGGTCAATGCGCTCGCGGCGGCCGGCCTCGCGACCGCGCGCCCGCCGCTCGAATCCACGCCCTACTGCCAGGGCAAGGCGCGGGAAATCGCGGTGACCGGCGGCGGCAAGCCGGTCGGCACCGGCCGCTTCGCGCGCGCTGCCGGCGACCAGGCCGGCTTCCGCGCGTCGCCCGAGTTCGACGGCGATACGCTAGCGATGGCCGCGGCGCTGGTTGACGCGATGCAGCTCGGCCGCGCGGCCAGTCCCGACATGCTCGCGATCAGCCTGTCGGCGACGGATTATGTCGGTCATGCCTACGGCACCGAAGGCGAGGAGATGTGCCTCCAGCTCACGGAGCTCGACCGCGAGATCGGCGATTTTTTGAAAGTGCTCGACAGCCGCGGCATCGATTATGCGGTGACCCTGAGCGCCGATCACGGCGGCAAGGACATTCCCGAGCGCGAGCGGCTCGCCGGCGTCGCCGACGCCGCCCGCGTCGATCCGGCCTTGAACGCCAGCGTCATGGGCAAGAAGCTGGTCGCCGAGCTCGGGCTTCCCGGCGGCCCCGGCCTGCTCGGCGACGGCAGCTTTGGCGACATGTACATCGACAAGCGGCTGCGCCCGGCCGAACGGACGAAGCTGCTGAAGGCAGCCGTCGCCGCCTACAAGGCGCATCCGCAGGTCGAAACGGTGTTCACCGCCCGGCAGATCGCCGCCACGCCGGTTCCCAAGGGCGCGCCGGAGAACTGGAGCCTCATCCAGCGTGCGCGGGCGAGCTATTACCCCGGCCGGTCGGGCGACTTCTACGTGGTCCTGAAGCGCGACGTGACACCGATCGCCAACACCACCCGCTATGTCGCGACGCATGGGTCGGTGTGGGACTATGACCGGCGCGTGCCGATCCTGTTCTGGCGTCCGGGCGTGGATGGAACGACGATCGAGCATAGCGCTGAGACGACCGACATCCTGCCGACGCTCGCCGGCTTGATCGGCCTGCCGGTCGCCGCCGGCTCGGTCGACGGCCATTGCCTCAAGGATGTGCCCGGAGTGACCTGTCCCGCCCCGTGAGCGGGCGGCTAGCCGACGGGCGAGATCGGCGTGCTCGGGGGCGGCTGCGTGCCGGGCGTCGGCGGGGAGGGGACATCGATGTTCGGCGGTTGGCCCGGCTCTTCGGGCGGAGCGTGCGAGGGCTGTCCGGGCTGCGACGGTTGCGGCGGCGGAGTGACCGGCTTTTCGGGGATCGGCGGCGGCTGTTGCATGAAGCTGGCTCCTCTTGGCGAAGGAACGCCTTGGCGGAGGTGAGGGTTGCCGCCTTCGCCGGGTTGCCCAACCGGCGCCGCCTGTTATAGGCCGCGCACCTTCAGGCGTCCGCGCGGGCGTGGCGGAATTGGTAGACGCGCTGGATTTAGGTTCCAGTATCGCAAGATGTGGGGGTTCGAGTCCCTTCGCCCGCACCAATCCGTCATCGCGCAGTACGGAAATCCGCGCCGCCACGTTGTTTCTAATCTGGGATTTTGGACCGTGATCAAGACTGTCGAGACCGAGAACGAGGGCCTCAAGCGCGCCTTCATGCTGACCATCCCCGCCGAGGACATCGAGGCCCGCGTCGAGCAGGAAGTGAAGCGCATCGCGCCGCAGATCCGCATGCCCGGCTTCCGTCCCGGCAAGGTGCCACCGAACCTCATCCGCAAGATGCACGGCGATTCGCTGCGCGGCGAAGCGCTCCAGGGCGCCGTCCAGGACGGCATCCAGCAGCTGCTCGACGAGCAGAAGATCCGCCCCGCGCTCCAGCCGCAGGTCGAGCTCGACGAAGGCTATGCGCCCGGCAAGGACGCCGAGATCAAGGTCAGCCTCGAGGCGCTGCCCGAAGTCGGCACTCCGTCGATCGACGACATCAAGCTCGAGCGGCTGACGGTCGAGCCGGACGAGAAGGCGGTCGACGCGCAGATCGAGCAGCTCGCCAGCCAGAGCAAGAATTGGCAGGACGCGCCGAAGAAGCACGCCGCAGCCACCGGTGACCTCGTCGTCATGGACTTTGAAGGCGAAGTCGGAGGCACGCCGTTCGAAGGCGGCAAGGGCGAGGACATGTCGATCGAGCTCGGCTCGGGCCGGCTGATCCCAGGCTTCGAAGAGCAGCTCGTCGGCGCGAAGGCTGGCGACACGCGCGAGGTGAAGGTGACCTTCCCGGCCGATTATCCGGTCGAAAATTTGAAGGGCAAGGACGCCATTTTCGCGGTCAGCGTGAAGGCGGTGAAGACCGCCGGCGAGACCAAGGTCGACGACGAGTTCGCCAAGTCGCTCGGGCTGACCGACCTTGAGCAGCTCAAGGGCCTGATCCGCGACCAGCAGGTGCAGGAATTGAATGGCCTCACCCGCACCCACATGAAGCGCCAGCTGCTCGACCAGCTTGCCGAGCGCCACGACTTCCCGGTGCCGCAGTCGATGGTCGATGCTGAATATGAGAACATCATCGCACAGCTGAAGCACGAGGCCAGCCACGAGGCGGACCCCGACGCCGCGCTCAAGGAAATCGAGCAGGATTCGGCAGAATATCGCCGCATTGCCGAGCGCCGCGTTCGACTGGGCCTGCTGCTCTCCGAAATCGGCGGCGCCAACGATGTCAATGTGACGGAGCAGGAGATGAGCCGTCTCGTCATGCAGGCGGCTTCGCAATACCAGGGCAAGGACCGCGAGACCTTCCTGCGCTACATCCAGCAGGAACCGATGGCCGCCGCGCAGCTCCGCGCGCCGCTCTATGAGGACAAGGTGGTCGACTTCCTGTTCGCGCGCGCCGCGATCACCGACCGCAAATCAACCCGCGCCGAGCTCGAGGCCGACCTCGAAGCCGAGGAAGGCCATGTCCACGGGCCGGGTTGCGGCCATGACCACAATCATGACCACGGCGCCAAGCCCGCGAAGGCTGCCGCCAAGAAGAAGGCTGGCAAGGCCGAAGCCAAGGAGGCAATCCCGACCAAGGCCAAGGCCGGCGCGAAGAAGGCCGACATCGTCGACAAGGATGAGGCGCCCAAGCCCGCCAAGCCGGCCAAGAGCGAGCCGGCCAATGCGTCGGCCGCCAAGCAGGCGGACAAGGCTGAAAAGAAGGCGGCCCCGAAGAAGAAGGCGCCGGCCAAGAAGGCTTGAGCGTTCGCGAGATCGTCTGCGAGGACCTGATTGGCGCGATCGAGGATCTGCGCCGCGAGGGCTTTCGGCTCGATTTCATCTACCCGGCCGACGATCCCAAAAGTGCGGAGCTGAGCCGCGCTGGAGAGACGGTCCGCATTGCCCGCTCTGACGCGCCAGCGCTACCCGACGGCCTGCCGGAGTTCGTGCCGGAATATGTCCTGACGCGCGCCGGGGCCGCGCCGGCGGAAGGCCGCGCCGGCATGCTCTATCGGGATCTCCTGCCCAGTCGGCTCGGCGGCCGCTACATCGCGTCACACATTACCATTCCGGGCGGCGGCACGGTTGCGGACTGGGTGCATCATCATCGCGTCGCGCTGCAAATGATTTTCGTGCGCCGCGGCTGGGTACGCGTTGTCTATGAGGACCAGGGCGAACCGTTCATCATGCATGAAGGTGACCTCGTCCTTCAGCCGCCCGGAATCCGGCACCGCGTGCTCGAAAGCTCGCCGGGGCTCGAGGTCGTTGAGATCAGCGCTCCGGCACTGCACGCGACCTATGCCGACCATGATCTGGCGCTTCCCAACGGCGAGCGGCGAGGACGCGCCTTCCGCCGCCAGCATTTCCTCCATCATGTCGCCGCCGCAACCGGATGGACGCCGTTCAATGGCGCGGAAGCGCGGGAGACGATGATGGCCGAAGCAAGCGCCGGACTGGCCGATGTCCGCACGATCCGTCGCGGCAACGCCTCACGGATGGAGTTCGCGCCGACCGATGGCGAGCTGGTGTTCGGCTTCGTTCTCGAGGGCGAGGCGGAGCTCGACGGCTCGGCGATCGCACCGGCGGACGCGTTTGCGATTCCGCCGCGGCAAGCCTGGGCGATCGGACCCATGAGCAGCGATTTTCGACTGCTCCATGTCACGACCGAACGGCTCGACGCCGCCGCCTAATGGCCATTATAGCAGCGGCATCTGCCGGGGGGGTCCGCTTGAACATCGCTGCGTCGCCGAGAATTGCCGTGCTCCTGCCGTGCTACAACGAGGAAGCGGCGATCGCGGCGACCGTCGCGGGTTTTCGGGCGGCGCTGCCCGGAGCCACGATTTACGTTTATGACAACAACAGCCGCGACCGCACGCGCGAGATCGCGGCCGAAGCCGGCGCGGTCGTCCGAAGCGAGCGCCAGCAAGGCAAGGGCCATGTCGTCAGGCGGATGTTCGCCGACGTCGATGCCGACGTTTACGTCATGGCCGACGGCGACCTCACCTACGACCCGCAGGCGGCGCCCGCGATGGTCGACCTGCTGCTCGCCGAGCAGCTCGACATGGTGGTGGGCACGCGCCGGCACGAAGCGAAGCAGGCCTATCGCGGCGGCCATGTGCTCGGCAATCGCCTGTTCACCGGTCTCCTCGCCGGCCTGTTCGGGCGCAGCTTCAGCGACATTTTCTCCGGCTATCGGGTGTTCTCGCGCCGGTTCGTGAAGAGCTTCCCGGTCCTCTCCTCGGGGTTCGAGATCGAGACCGAGATCAGCGTCCACGCGCTCGAGCTCAGGATGCCGGTCGGCGAAGTCGAGACGATCTACGCCGCGCGTCCGGAGGGCTCGGAATCGAAGCTGTCGACCTTCTCCGACGGCTGGCGGATTCTCAGGACCATCGTCACTTTGTACCGGGTCGAGCGCCCGGCTTTGTTCTACGGGACCATCGGCGCGCTACTGCTGATCGCCGCGGTGCTGCTCGCGATCCCGCTGGTCGTCACGTACATGCACACCGGCCTGGTGCCGCGTGTCCCGACCGCGATCCTGGTCACCGGCATGACGATCGTCGCCGTGCTGTGCTTCTTCGCCGGTCTCATCCTCGACACCGTCACCCGCGGTCGCCGCGAAGTCCGGCGCCTCGCCTATCTCGCCCTGGCCGCGCCCGAATAACTGTCACTGCTTTGCATCAGCCGTAGAGAATTGTGTCGCCCGTGCGACACTCGGCTTTCGCGGAATCCTGACCTGAGTTAGCTTTCCTCCACCACAGAACGCCGCAATGACGGCGGGCAAAGGGGGGAAGATGAAACGGACCGAGACCATTCTTCGTGCCGGCGTAGCTATTTCGGCGCTCTGCATCGCAGCCGTCGCGGAAGCGCAAAGCACGCAGCCGCCCCCCGACGTGGCCACCGGCCAGGCTCCGCCGGCGACCACTTCGGCCAACGCGCCGGACAACGAAATCGTGGTTACCGGTTCGCGCATCCGCCGCAGCCCGCTCGATCTGAATGCGCCGCGCGTGTTCGTCGATCAGGCGGACATCCAGAAGACCGGCCTGAACTCCGTCAACGATGTGCTGCAGCGGCTGCCGAGCGCCGGCGGCGGCTTCAACAGCCGCATGAACAATTCTGGCAACCTCGGCAATCCTCCGAACGGCGCGGGCGTCGGGGCCGGTTCGGCGTCGGTGGATCTTCGCTATCTCACGCCGGTTCGAACGCTGGTGCTTGTCGATGGTCTGCGTTTCGTGAACGGCACTTCCGCGAGCGGCGTTCCCGGGACGGTCGATCTCAATGCAATCCCGGACGCGATGATCGAGCGGATTGAAGTGCTCCAGGACGGCGCATCGACGATCTACGGATCGGACGCGATCGCGGGCGTCGTCAATATTATCACAAAAACGTCGCAGAAGGGATTCGTCGCTTCGGCGCAGGTCGGCAGTTATCTCGACCACGACGACGGCTGGACCCAAAACTACCAGTTGAGCTGGGGCAACGGGACGGGCCCGACGCAGATCGTCGTCGGCGGGGACTACATCAAGGCCACCGGCGTATCGTCGGGGTCCCGTGCGATTTCTGCCTTCGGGAACTTCCCCTACTCGACTTCGTGTGCGTCACCGCCGGGCGCCGTCTGCTCGAGCTTCCCGTTGACGGGCCGCTTCGCGGGCCCGATTTTCGGGACCTCGCCGACGGACGGTACGTGGACGCTCGCGAACCCGATCACAACCACGCCGAGTTTCCCCGCCGACTTCCGGGGTTTCACGCAAGCGGACCGGTTCAATTTCGCGCCGTATAACTTCATCGAGATTCCGCTGAAGCGCTATGGCGTTTTTGCTAATATCGTTCAGGAGCTCGGCGGCGACACGCACCTTCGGGTGAAAGCTGTCTGGAACCGTCGCGATTCGGTCAACCAGGCCGCTCCGATCCCGCTCGGCGTCGGACCCGACGTCGGCAATGGCAATCTGCTCGACCACGTGACGATTTCGGCAACCAACCCTTATAACCCGTTTGGCGTCGACCTCATCCCGACGGATGGAAGTCCGGGCGGCAACTATGACCAGATCAAGCGCCGTGTGATCGAAGCGGGGCCGAGGCACTTCGAGCAGAAGGTCAACACCTATTACGGCAGTGCGACGCTCGACGGCCGATTCGGTGGCGAATGGTACTGGGATGTCAACGGCATCTACGGTCTCAACAAGGCCAGGCAGACGATGTTCGGGAACATCAACGCGCTGCACGTCCAGCAGGCGCTGGGACCGGTGGCGGACTGCGTTGGAAAGCCCGGGCTTGACGGTATCGGCACCTGCGTACCGCTCGATCTGTTCGGCACGCCGGGCGCTATTACGCCTGCCATGCTCGGTTTCATCGGCTTCACCCAGCACGACAAGAGTCAAAACAAGATCTGGGGCGCGTCCGGCAACATCACCGGCAAGTGGTTTGACGTCGGCGGCGGTCCGCTCGGGGTCGCCACGGGCGTCGAATATCGCCGGCTGACGGGCAGCTTCACTCCTGACCCGATCGTCCAGGCAGGGCACAGCTCCGACATCCCGGCGGTCGCGGCCAAGGGCGGCTACAAGGTTGCCGAATTCTATGGCGAGGCCAATTTCCCCTTCGCCAAGGATCGTCCTGGCGCGGAGTTGTTGGAGCTCGACCTTTCGGGCCGCTATTCGCATTACAAGACGGATCCGATTACGACCACGGACCCGCTGACCAGCACGGCGGTCACGACGCCGAGTCAGACGTTCGCGCACACCACCTTCAAGGCCGAGATGAACTGGAAGCCGGTCCAGGCGGTCCGGTTCCGGGCGTCCTGGGCCGAGGGTTTCCGCGCACCGTCGATCGGCGAATTGGCAGGAGGTCCGTCGCGGTTCGATTCAGCAATTGACGACCCTTGCTCGGTCCAGAGCGCGCAGGCGCGTAATTTCACGAACGACGCGACGGTCCATGCGAACTGCCTTGCGCAGGGTGTCCCGGCAGCCGGCGCGCAAACGGCACCGAGAGACCAGCTTTCTGTCATTACCAGCGGCAATCCGCGGCTGAAGCCCGAGCTCTCGACCAGCGTGGTGATCGGCGGCGTTGTCAACCCGATCCCCGGCTTCACGGCGGAGATGAACTGGTACAACATCAAGATCAAAGGCGCGATTCAGGCCGTTTCGGGCGCCACGACACTCTACCGCTGCGTTTACCAGAACGATCCGCTGTCCTGTGGCAGCGTCAGCCGATCGGTGGGCACCGGCAACGTCACGCGGATCGACGCGATCCTGCAGAACATTGCCGCAATCCGCACCTCGGGCATCGATCTCAACCTCGCCTATCGCCGGCCGCTTCCCAGAATGGGCACTATCGGCTTGACGTGGAACAACACCTTCTTGCAGAAATTCGATGTGATCACGCCGTCCTCGTCCGGCTCGCAAGTAGAGAAGCGTGCGGGTCAGGAGACGGATAGCCCGAGCCAGGCGTATCCCAGGTGGAAGTCGATCGGCTCGATCGATTGGGACGGCTTCGGCTTCGGTGCGACGCTCACCGGCCGCTACATCTCGCGGGTCCGGGAATTGCAGAACAATGAGAGCCCGCTGAAGGCGACCTTCTACACCGACGCGCAGCTGCGTTGGTCGCCAAAGTTCAATTTCATCCTGCATGACATCCAGCTCGCGGTCGGCGTGAACAACCTGTTCAACGTCAGTACGCCGGGTTGCGTCGCTTGCGACACGAACTTCATGGACCCGACGACCTACGACACGCCGGGCCGTTACTATTACGCGCGTATCGGCGTGAAATACTGAGACTAAAGCTCATTGCACAGGGGGAGGGCGGTCCGGATATCCGGGCCGCCCTTTTTCTCCTCTTCCCCGAGCTTGCTCGGGGAGGGGACTGGCGCAGCCTTGAGGGGCCTTGTCGTGCACGTCGTCCGAGGCGCCGCCTTGAACCTTTCCGATTTCGCGCCGATGTAGATGCGACCCAAAAAAGAGGATCCGTTTCCCGTGATTGATCATCAGGACATCGCCAACCAGCTCGTTCCCATCGTCATCGAACAATCGACCCGGGGCGAGCGCAGCTTCGACATCTATTCGCGGCTGCTGCGCGAGCGCATCGTCTTCATCACGGGCCCGATCGAGGACCATATGGCCTCGCTCATCACCGCCCAGCTGCTCTTCCTCGAGTCCGAGAACCCGAAGAAGGATATCTTCATGTACATCAACTCGCCGGGCGGCGTGGTGACGGCCGGCCTCGCGATCCACGACACGATGCAATACATCCGGCCCAAGGTCAGCACGGTGTGCATCGGCCAGGCCGCCTCGATGGGCAGCTTCCTGCTCGCGGCCGGCGAGCCGGGCATGCGCGTCGCGCTGACCAACAGCCGCATCATGATCCACCAGCCCTCGGGCGGCGCCCAGGGCATGGCCGCCGACATCGAGATCCAGGCGCGCGAGATCCTGAGGATGCGCCAGCGCCTCAACGAGCTCTACGCCAAATATACCGGCCAGCCGCTCGAGGAGATCGAGAAAGCGATGGACCGCGACAAGTTCCTCGAGTCCGACGAAGCCAAGGCCTTCGGCTTGATCGACGAGGTGTTCGACAAAAGGCCGGAGCCGGGCGAGGACGCCGGGACTGGAGCAGGCGAAGTCGTTCCGACCTGATCCCGGGTTGAGCTGGGCGACGCTGCGGTGGGCGCCGCCGCAGGCTCGTCGAACTTGAGACCATAAGCAGCGAATGCTTCGTCGATCTTCGGAGAGATCTTCCGGGCGGCCGCGGCATCCTCGGCGGCGCGCTCGCGGTCGCCTTTGCGCCAATAGACGAACGCGCGTCCCATCAGCGAAGCGGCGCGCCGGTTGTCGGCAATGGCCCTGTTGTAGGCCTCGAGCGCTTCGTCGAGCTTGCCCAGTTTGAGCAGGGCCATGCCGAGGCTGTCCTGGTACTGGCTATTGCCCGGATCGGGCTTCAGTGCGTCGCGACAGTCCTGCACCGCCGACTCCAGCATGACCCCCGCAGTTGCCTTGTTCCAGCAAAGATTGTTCAACTGCCCCGGCGATTTCATCTCTCTGCGGACTTCGGCGAAGATCTTCTGCGCATCCGCGGTGCGGCCCGCCTTGGTAAGGACGATGGCGCGCTCCAGCGCGGCCCCGAAGTCCTTCGGATCGGGTTTCATCCGGTCGAGAACGGCGAGGGCGCCGCTATAATCCTTCCGGTTGCTGAGCAGCCGGGCCTTGGCCGCGAGCGCGTCCGGATTGTCCGGCTCGAGCTTCAGCGCCGCATCGAGGTCCGCCATTCGGCCGCTATAGTCGGAAGGCGGGCGCACCGCGGCGCGGTTGACGTAGATGTACGCATATTGCTTGATTGCCAGCGCGCGGCTGAACGCCTCCATTGCCTGGTCGCTTTGGCCGAGCGCGGCGTAGGTCTTGGCCGCCGCCACATAAGCGTAGTCCGAAGCCGGATTGTCTTTGATCGCTGCAGCCGCTTCCGCCGAGACAAGATCGCGCTTGCCCTGCTTCATGAAGATGTTGGCGCGAAGCACGCGCATGTCGATCCACCTCGGATTCGCCTTCAGGGCCAGCGCGGAATCCGCGAGGGCCCCGTCGGAGTCACCCGCGGCATAGCGTGCAGACGCACGGCGCCCGAGTGTCCACGCTGCATTGGGATCGCGTTGGAGCGACGCTGTGTATGCTGCGATCGCTGCTTTGAAATCTCCCTTCTCTTCGGCGACGAGGCCGCGCGCGCGGGCGGCCACCGGATTAGTCGGGTCGATGGCCTCGGCGGCCGCCACATCCTTGTGGGCCGCGTCACTGTCTCCCTTGTGTGCGTAGGCGATCGCGCGGTTGCTGAACGACCACGCATCCTTCGGATCCAGCTCAATCGCGTGGCCGAAATCGGCGATCGCTCGATCTAATTCGCTGCTGTTGAGGAACTGCAGGCCGCGAGTGAAATATTGGGCCGCGGTGCTGGGCGTGTCGGCGGCGCGCAGCTCGATCTCCGCCGCCGACAGGCGGTAGGAAGACGGCATCTGCAAATAGACGTCGTCGCTGTCGAGCGCCTTCAGCCGCGGCGCCGCCGCAAGCGCTTCCTTGTACGCCACTTCGGGAACCAGGCTGCGCTCGCTCGAGTCGACGGTAAGGGTGTCGCCGCTGAGGCTCTCGCTGCGGGTATATTGGACGCCGGCGAGCGTCTCGTGCACGGGCGCGCTCAGTTTCTGTCCCGCAGCAAATCCGGCGGGCAGGCGGATCGTCGCACGATCCTTCACGTTGCGCGGGTGGTTGATTGCCCACGGAACGTCATGGAGCGGACCGGCCGGCCGATCGAAGTCGGGATCGAACGCGATCGAGGAGGTTGGAACGTATAGCCAGCCATCCTTCCAGTTCAGCTTGGCGTTGCCCTTGATGCTGATCCGCAGCTCGCGTTTGTCCTTGTCGAACTGGAACGACGACCCGGTCACTGAGAATTGGTCAAGAAAGCTTTTGGCTTCCTCGCGCATCGCCTCGTCGCGCTGCTGCGCCGTCATCGCCGAATAGACAGTGTTGAGGGCGACAGCGGTGTCGCCGCGATAGGTTTCGTCCAATGTTGCCGGGGCCGGAGCATAGACTCCGTTGGTCGCGTCAACGCTGATGTGCCGCTCGAGATTGGGAACGTCGAGCGGCGCCGGCACCATCCGCACGAGCTTGGCATTGGCGACGAGCGGAAGACCCCAACCGAAGTCCGGCACCTCGATCAAATCGAGGTTCGTGTCGCCGGTCCGTGTCCCGTCGAGCCAATAGTCCTTGCCCGCGATTTGCGCGCGCACCAGCACGTGATTGAAGAGGGAAATCATCGGCAACCGGTCGGCAATCATGTCGCCGATCCTGGTCTGGACGAGCACCGGATCCGCCTCGATTCCGAGCGAGTGCAGAGCGCCAAGCAGCAACGCAGTCTTCGCCTTGCAGTCGCCGAAGCGCCGCGACCAGGTCGATTCCGCCGATGCTGGCACATAGCCGCCTTGCCCCATCAGCAGCGCGACGTACCGAACCCGGTCCTGGACCAGCGCGAGCGCCAGTTCGGCCCGCTTCTTCGGGTCGGGAGAGGCCGCGCGGATCTTTTCGATCTCGTCGTGCAGCGGGCCCGATTGCGGGATCGCAGACGCCTCGCGGAACAGCGGCATGAACAGGGTTGCGACGTCCGACCACGAAGCAAAATCCGTGGCTTCGGCGAGCCGCCCGATCTTGAACCGGTCGGGCGCTCCCTTGGGCGGCACGAGCGGCTCGACATTCTGCGCCGATAGCTCGAACAGGTTGGAGCCGTTGGCGGACGATTTTTTCGCGGCGGGAAGGTTCGGCGTCGCGCGCACCTGCAGGCGCATGGCGCTCGGCCAGCGGACCGTCGCGTGCGCCGCCTCGATTGGCAGTCCGTCCCACGCGCCGAACAGGCTTTCGACATGGCCTTTGAGTACCGGATCCTTGCGTTCGCTTGTGGTCGCGAAATCGATGATATCGCCGACCTGGAGACCCTCCGGCTGGATGGTCGCGGTCAGGGTTCCATCGAGCGTCGCGGCATCGAGGTTCGTCTCCCGCCGCAGGACCGTGAACGTCTGACCGCCCGCAAGTACATCGATGGTCTTGTCGCCCCGGAGGATCTGCAGCTTGTTGATCGTGACGGTGTCTGTCGCCGGTTGCCAGACGATCGACAAATTGCCCGCCGCGAGCCCCTGGGCGTTCTCGATCCTGATCGCGGCGTGGCTATAGGTCGTGCTCTTCCCCGGCTCGAGCGCGATCTGCTGATCGTTGAGCAGCATTGAGACCGGGGCTTGTGTCACCTTAGCGGCGGGAACCGTCTGCGGGACCACCCAGGCCGGCGGCTTGCCGAAACTCAGCGCGTCGGCCGCCTGGGCCGCCGCGGAAGAAGCGAGAACGGTGCCGGCAAGCAATATCGTAATGACGCGCATAAGACTCCCCCAAGCCGAGCGGAGTAATCGTGGCACGGTCGGGAGTCGCCGCGCAAGCGCCGCATCTTTGGTGTGCCGATTCTGACTGTCCTACAGCCCCCTCAATGCGATAACTGGCGCGCCTCCTTTTGCACCCTTGGAGGCACAATGACAGCACATCCCAATCTCCCGGCCCGCCGGCCGCGCCACGACGGCTGGACCGCCCAGCGCCAGGAAGCCTTCTTGAAAGCGCTCGCGGCCTCCGGCTGCGTCACGCACGCGGCGCGCTCGGTCGGCATGAGCCGGCAATCGGCGCACAATCTCTACAATCGGCCGTCCGCTTTCGCCTTCCGCCGGGCCTATGACGCGGCGCTCGATTGCGCGTTGCGCCTGGTCGAGGATGAAGCCTGGTCGCGGGCGATCGAGGGCGTGCCGCGGCCGATCTTCTTCCAGGGCGAGCAGGTCGGCGAATATCGTCACTATGACGAAAAGCTGACGATGTTCCTGCTGCGCACCCGCCGCCCGCACCGCTATGCGATGCCGCTGAAGCTGGTCCCGCCAGCTCCGCCGGCCGGGTGCGCGGACGAGGGGGGCGATCCCGACGAAGCGATCGGCGCACTCGACTGGAATCTCGGGGAGCTCGAGGACGAGGCGGACCTGCGCGACTTCGCGGCGGAAGCCGCGACGATTGATGGCGTCAACTTTGACAAGATTGAGCTGAAGCAGCCGGATCGCCCCGGCCCGGATCCGGGGACAACCCGATCGACATCACGGGATTCACTGTCGTGACGTCCAGCTGGCGACGTTGCGGGCGTTCCCCGTCGCGGCGAAGAGCCGGAGGCGACCCGGCAGTTCAGCTGGCTCCTGGATGGCTTTGTCGCGCTCGCGATGACGGTCATTCGTTCTCTCCTTGTTCTTCCGGAACAAATAGGATACGACGATGTCTCAGGCAGGCGGTGCTCGGCCGCCGATGATGAAGCGAATGACCGCTTGCAAAGACGAGGGAGACAGGGGACATGGCAGCGCAACTGAAAGTCATCGGCAGCGGAGTGGACGTGCAGAATTCGGGCATCGACCGGCAGAAGGCATTGGAAGCGGCGCTCGCCCAGATCGACCGCGCGTTCGGCAAGGGGTCGGCGATGAAGCTCGGCAGCCGCGAGAAGATGGAGGTCGAGACGATCTCAACCGGCAGCCTCGGGCTCGACATTGCGTTGGGCGTCGGGGGCCTGCCGCGCGGCCGCGTGATCGAGATTTACGGGCCGGAAAGCTCGGGCAAGACGACGCTGGCGCTGCACGCGATCGCCGAGGCGCAGCGCGGCGGCGGCACCGCGGCGTTCGTCGACGCCGAACATGCGCTCGATCCGGTCTATGCGAAAAAGCTCGGTGTCGACATCGACGAGCTGATCGTCTCGCAGCCCGACACCGGCGAGCAGGCGCTCGAGATCGTCGATACTTTGGTGCGCTCGAATGCCATCGACGTGCTGGTGGTCGACTCGGTCGCCGCGCTGGTTCCCCGCGCCGAGATCGAGGGTGAGATGGGCGACAGCCATGTCGGTCTGCAGGCGCGGCTGATGAGCCAGGCGCTGCGCAAGCTTACGGGCTCGATCAGCCGCTCGCGCTGCATGGTGATCTTCATCAACCAGGTGCGGATGAAGATCGGCGTCATGTACGGCAATCCGGAGACGACGACCGGCGGCAATGCGCTCAAATTCTACGCCTCGGTCCGGCTCGACATCCGCCGCACCGGGCAGATCAAGGACCGCGACGACATCGTCGGCAACACGACCCGCGTGAAGGTCGTCAAGAACAAGGTCGCGCCGCCGTTCAAGCAGGTCGAGTTCGACATTATGTACGGCGAGGGCGTCAGCAAGGTCGGCGAGATCCTCGACCTCGGCGTCAAGGCCGGGCTGGTCGAGAAATCGGGCGCCTGGTTCAGCTACGACAGCGTGCGCATCGGCCAGGGACGCGAGAACGCCAAGACCTACCTCAAGGAAAACCCCGACGTCGCGCGGCGCCTCGAGAATGCGATCCGTGGGCGTACCGAGGAAGTCGGCGAGGCGCTGATGGTCGGCGCCGGCCCCGACGACGACGGCGGCATCGCCGCCGAATAAGCGCTCCCCCTTCTCCCTCTCCCCTTGCGGGTGAGGGTCGGGGAGAGGGCCCGCCCCATTCCCTCTCTACCCTGCGGGGAGAGGGCGGGGTGAGGGGGCCGTTGTCGTTTGGAGGTCAGGCGAGGTCTTCGGGCACCGCCGTCGACTCCCGCGCCGCTTCCCGTTCGCCCGGATCGGTGTCGATCGGCGCGAACAGCCGTCGCGGCTCGGTCAGCACGAGCGCGACGAATCCGCCGGCCGCGCAGGCGGCGGTGCCGATCAGATAGGGCAGCACGGTGCCGTCGAACTGGCGCCCGATGACGAAGCCGAGCACCGCGCCGCCGATGGTGCCGATCATGCCCTGCACCGAGGAGGCGGTGCCGGCGATCGGCGCCATATGCTCCATCGCCAGCGTGCTGAGGTTGGACGAGGTGAACGCGAAGGCGCACATGGTCAGCGACTGCAGCAAGATGAAGATGATCAGCGTCTCGCAACCGGCAAGCGCGATGCCGACATGCACCAGCGCAATGATCGCAAATGCCGCCGACGCGCTGTGCCCCACCCGGCGCAGGCCGAACCGTCCGACGACGCGCGAATTGGTCCAAGACGCGAGTGCCATCGGCGCGGCGATCGCGGCAAAGACGACGCCGATCAGCCGCGGCTCGCCGAACGCCTCGAACACGATTTGCTGGATTGAGGCGATATAGGCGACCAGCGCGCCGAAACTGATGGTGAGCGCGAGCGTGTATCCGCGCGACTGCGGCTCGCGGATCGTCTCCCATACCGCCGCCGCCATGTCGCGGCCCTTGAGCGATCGGCGAAACTCCGGGTGCAAGGTCTCCGGCAGCCGGGACCACGACCACAGCAGCATCACCAGCGCATAGGCGGCCAGCGCGATGAAAATCCCTTCCCACGGCGCGAAGACGAGGATCGCAAGGCCGATATTCGGAGCCAGCACCGGCATGATCATGAAGACCATGAAGACCAGGCTCATCACCCGGGCCATCGCTTCGCGCTCGAACAGGTCTCGGACCATCGCCACCACCAGCACCCGGGTCACGGCTGCCGACGCGCCCATCGCGAAACGCGATGAGATCAGCACGAGGAAGCTCCCGGCGAAGGCGCAGACCAACGCGAACAGGCCGTAGAGGACGATCCCCGCCGCGAGGATCGGCTTGCGTCCGAAGCGGTCGGCGAGCGGCCCCCAGACGAGCTGGGTCGAGGCGAAGCCGATGAAATAGGCGACCACCACCAGCTGGCGGTCGTTCTCCTCCACCACGTGGAGCGAGCGCCCGATCGCCGGAAGCGCCGGGATCATCGCATCGATGGCGAAGGAGTTGAGGCCCATCAGCGCGGCGAGCATGATCGTCATCTCGCGTGGGCCTGGGCGCCGCAGCGTGCCTGCCGGCTGGTCGAATGCGAAGGCCATCAGGCGGCGGCTGCTGGCGCAGCGGGCCCCGTCATGCAAGAGCGAAGGGACGATGACGGCGAATCGCGACTGGTCAGGTTCGAGCGGCGACCTGTGGGCGCGCCGCTGGCGCGACACGGATCGAGCCTTGCGCGAGGTTGGAGCGGCGCTCGACTCGGCCGTGCTCGACGCCGCGCCGAATGGTCCGCTCGCGGCGCTCGACGTTGGCTGCGGCCCGGGGACCACCGCGCTTGCGCTGGCGGCCGCTCGTCCCGACGCTTCGGTCCTCGGATGCGACTTGTCGCAAGCGCTCGTCGCGCTCGCCCGCGATCGCGCGGCGGGAATTCGCAATGTGCAGTTCGTGGCCAGCGACGCCGAGCAGGTAGCGCGCGAGCATGGGCCGTTCGACCTCATCTATTCGCGGCACGGCGTGATGTTCTTCGATAATCCGGTCCGCGCCTTCGCCACCTTGCGCAACGCCGCCACCGGCGGGGGACGTCTCGTCTTCTCCTGCTTCCAGGACTGGGAATTGAACCCGTGGGCGTCCGAGTTCGCCGCGGCGGCAGCCGGCGAAGCGATCGAAGCGCCGGGCCGGGAGCCGGGACCTTTTGCCTTTGCCGATCCCCAGCATGTCCGTCGGATTCTTGCCAGCGCGGGATGGATGCAGGCTGAGCCGCGCGCGCTGTCGTTCATCTATGTTGCCGGCGAGGGCGGCTCGGCGGTCGACGATGCCTTGAGCTTCATGGTGGAGCTTGGCCCTGCCTCGCGGCTTCTCGAAAGCCGTCCCCTCGGCGAGCGCGAGGCCGGGATCGAGCGGATGCGGCAGCTGATCAGCAGTCATGAACGCGGCGGCCGGGTCGCCTTCCCGGCAGCCGCGTGGATCTGGTCGGCGCGGGCGGGTTAGGCGATTTGATCGAACGCGAGCGGCTCATTCAGGCCTGCGAGCGGCAGAGGGGGGAATGATGATGATGACGATCACCAGGCGGGGCCTGCTCGGCGGGGCGACGGCGTCGGCGGCATTGGGCTTGACCGGGCTGGCGCGCGCCGCCGTGCGCGATGCGGAGGCTCTTCCGCACATTCCGATTCCGCCGCCGATCGGCGTCGCCGAGCGGCTGCAACGGCTCGCCAAAGCCCGCGCCCTGATGGCGGCGAACGGCATCGGCGCGATGATCGTCGAGGCCGGCCCGAGCCTCGACTATTTCACCGGCGTCCAGTGGTGGCGCTCCGAACGGCTGACCGCCGCGGTGATCCCGGCGAGCGGCGATCCGATCATCGTCACGCCTTTCTTCGAGAAGCCTTCCGTCGCCGAGACGCTCGCGATCCCCGCCGAGATCCGGACCTGGAACGAGGACGAGGAACCGCTGAAGCTGGTCGCCGCCTTTCTCGGCGAGCGGGGCGCCGCTCGCGACCCGGTCGCGTTCGAGGAAACCGACCGCTTCTTCATTCTCGACCGGCTACGCCAGCAATTGCCCGGCCTCCGCGCCGTCAGCGGCAACCCGGTCGTGCGCGGCTGCCGGATGATCAAGTCGCCGGCCGAACTCGCGCTGATGCAGGCCGCCGCGAACATCACCGTCGCTGCCCTGCGCTATGCCGGAAAGCGCACCCGCGAAGGCATGACTCCGGGCGACGTCGACGCGCTCATCGCTGCCGCCCACAAGCGCATGGGCGGCGCATATGATGGCGGGCTGGTGCTGATCGGCGAGGCCTCGGCCTATCCGCACGGGTCGCACAAGCCGCAGGTCGTGAAGCGCGGCCAGGTGGTGCTGATGGACTGCGGCTGCTCGGTCCACGGCTATCAGTCCGACATCTCGCGCAGCTTCATCTTCGGCGCCGATCCGAGCCCCGAACAGCGAAAGGTCGCTTCTCAGGTGCGGCGCGGCCAGGACATCGCAATGGCGGCGGCGAAGGTGGGCGCGCCGGCCGGGAGCGTCGACGACGCGGTGCGCCGCGCGTACGAGAACTGGGGATATGGGCCGGGCTACAAGCTTCCGGGAACCCCGCACCGCACCGGTCACGGCATCGGCATGGAAGGGCACGAGCCGGTGAACCTCGTCCATGGTGAAGCGACGGCGCTCGCGCCGGGCATGTGCTTCTCAAACGAGCCGGGCATCTATTTGCCCGGCAAGTTCGGGATCCGCTTCGAGGACTGCTTCCACATGACCGCGGCTGGAGCGAAATGGTTCACTGTCCCGCCGCCGAGCCTCGATCAGCCGTTCGCGTGACGATCAAGTCTCCGGCGGAGGCGTCGGCATGTGCGCGGGCGCGGGCAGGGGCTCGATATAGGGTGACTGCTCGGGATCGAGCGTTCCTTCCCAGCGCGCGACCACGGTCGAGGCCACGGCATTGCCGACGACGTTGGTTGCCGATCGGCCCATGTCGAGGAAATGATCGACGGCCAGGATCAGCAGCAATCCCGCCTCCGGGATGCTGAACATCGGCATGGTCGCGGCGATCACCACCAGGCTCGCGCGGGGAACGCCCGCCATGCCTTTCGAGGTGACCATCATGACCAGCAGCATCGTGAACTCCTGCCAGACGGTCAGATGGAGCCCGTATGCCTGCGCGATGAAGATCGTCGCATAGGTCATGTACATCATCGAGCCGTCGAGATTGAACGAATAGCCGAGCGGCAGGACGAAGCTCGCGATGCGCGGCGGAACGCCGAAGCGGTCGAGCGCCTCGAGCGTGCGCGGATAAGCGGCTTCCGACGAGGCGGTCGAGAAAGCGAGCACCACCGGGTCGCGGATGTAGCGGACGAGGTGGCGCGTCCTGCCGCCGACGATCACGAAGGCTGCGCCGATCAGCAGCGCCCAGAGGACGATCAGGCCGAGGTAGAAGCTGCCGACGAACTTGCCGAAGGTGAAGAGGATCTCCGGTCCCTTTTCGGCGATCGAGCTGGTCACCGCGGTGAACACCGCCAAAGGCGCGAAGCGCATCACATAGTCGGTGACCTGGAGCATCACCCGGACCAGCGATTCGACGCCCTTGACGATGGGCCGTCCGGCATCGCCGATCGCGGTCAGCGCCACTCCGAAGAAAATGGAGAAGATGACGATCGGGAGGATCTCGTTGGTGCTCATCGCCTCGAAGATCGAGGCTGGCACCAGGTGCGTGACGAAGTCCTTTAGGTTGAAGGCCGCAGTCTCGACGCCGCTTCCCGCCGTCACCGGCGGCAAGGGCAGATTGAGCCCGACTCCCGGTTGCAGAGTGCGCACCAGGATCAGGCCGAGCGTCAACGAAACCAGGCTGGCGAGGATGAACCAGGCCAGCGAGCGCAGGCCGACGCGGCCGAGTGCGGCGACGTCGCCCATGTGCGCGATGCCGGCGACCAACGTCGAGAAGACCAACGGCGCGATGATCATCTTGATCAGCCGCAGGAAGAGCGCAGTGACGATGCTCAGATAATCACCGATGGCCTTGAGCTGTGCGGCGCTTTGCGGCGTGCCGTCGTCGATCGCGGCGTTGATCGCCCAGCCGGCAATAATGCCCAGCACGAGCGCGATCAGGATGTATTGGGTCAGTCTCTTGGCCATTGGGGTCCCCTCGGTCGCGTGGACCCAAGCGGGTGACGGGAAGCGCGTCAAGCGCTTGCGCAGCGCGGCGCAGGCTCGCTAGGGCGCTGAGCGATGGCCGCGGACAATCCTTCGCCGGTGAGCATGCTCGAGTTCGGCCGCGCGATCCTCCATGACGAGGCCCGCGCGCTCGATGCGCTCGCCGACAATCTCGGCGAGCCCTTCGAGCAAGCGGTGCGGCTCATTTACGGCTGCAGCGGCAAGGTCATCGTCAGCGGTCTTGGCAAGTCCGGGCACGTTGGGCGCAAGATCGCGGCGACCTTCGCCTCGACCGGTACGACCGCCGCCTTCCTGCACCTTGCGGAAGCGATTCACGGCGACCTCGGCATGGCCTCGCGCGGCGACGTCGCGATCCTCATTTCGCAGAGCGGCCAGACCACCGAGCTCGAGGCGGTGATCGATCATTTCGACCATGCCCAGATCCCGATCATTGCGATTACGGGCCATCCTGGAACGATGCTTGCCAACGCGGCCACCGCTGCACTCGTGCTGCCGCATTGGCCAGAGGTGGGACCGGAATCAGTCGCGCCGACGACGTCGACGACGATGACCCTCGCGCTCGGCGACGCGCTGGCGATGACAGTCATGCGGCTGAAGGGCTTTACGCGGGCCGATTTCGGCCGGCTACATCCGGGCGGCTCGGCGGGAACGCGGCTTCGGCCGGTGCGGCGGTTGATGCACGGCGCCGCGTCATTGCCCCTGATCCGCGACAGCAGTTCGATGCACGACACGGTGGTCGAGATGTCGGCCAAGCGGCTCGGCATCGTCGGCGTGACGGACTCGGCGGGGTATCTGATCGGCGCCATCACGGACGGCGATCTTCGCCGCAATATCGAGCGGGGCCTCGATCACACAGCGGCGGAATTCATGACCGCCGATCCGAAGACGGTCGGACCCGACGACCTCGTCGACGATGCTCTCACGCTGTTCGACGAACATCGCATCACCTCGTTGTTCGTGGTCGAGCACGACGGCACCGGCAAGAAGCCGATCGGCGTGCTGCACATTCACGATTGCCCTGTCGCGCGGTGAGCCGGCTCAAGTGAACACGGTCGTGCTGATCCCGGCGCGCTACGCCTCGTCACGTTATCCGGGAAAGCCGCTCGTTGGTTTGAAGGGGGCCGGCGGCGCGTCCAAGCCGCTGATCCAGCGCAGCATCGAAGCCGCGCGGCGCGTGCGCGGCGTATCGGGTGTATTCGTCACCACGGACGACGAGCGCATTGCCGAAGCTTGTGCTGGCGTGGGTGTCGGCGTCATCATGACCGCGCCCGAATGCCGCAACGGCACCGAGCGGTGCGCGGAAGCGCTTGGCTCTTTGCATGCACCGGACCTGATCATCAATTTCCAGGGGGACGCGCTGCTGACGCCGCCAGCCCATGTCGAGGCGCTGATCGCGCGCATGCGCGACGACGAGGGGGTGCTGGTCGCGACGCCCGCGATGCGCCTCCGCAGCGCCGAGGTGCGGGCGCTCCAGGCCGAGGAGGCCGCGGGTCGGGTCGGGGGCACAAGCGTCGTGGCCGGTGCGGGCGGCAATGCGCTCTATTTCTCCAAGCGCCTGATCCCGCACCTGCCCTCCGGAGCGCTCGACGGCGACATGTCGCCGGTGCGTTTGCACGTCGGCGTCTATGCCTATCGGCCGGAAGCGCTCGAGCTCTACGCCGCCACCCCCGTAAGCGAGCTCGAAATGCTAGAGGGCCTTGAGCAGCTTCGGTTCCTGTCCGGGGGCGTGCCGATCGCGGTTGTCGAGGTCGAGTCGCCGCCATTCGCGGTTCGCGAACTCAACAATCCCGGCGATGTCACGGCGATCGAGCAGGCCCTTGCCGAGGCTGGCCTCGAGTGAGCGTACTTGATTCGCTAGATCCCAAGTACCGGCTGATCCTGTGCGACATCTGGGGCGTCATCCACGACGGCATCGAGCTGCTTAGCGGTGCCGAAGCGCGACTGCGGCAATGGCGAGGCGAGGGGCGCTCGGTCGCGCTGATCACGAATGCGCCACGTACCGCCGCGTCGGTCGAGGACCAACTGGCGCGGATCGGACTGGCGCATGACGCCTATGACTTCGTGGTGACCAGTGGGCAGGCGGGGATCGAGGCACTGCGGGCGCTGGAACGCGCGGTGGGCTTCCTCGGCACGCCCGAAGACCGCGCGATTCTCGAGGGGGCCGGCCTGCGGATTGCCGTCGGCCAACGGTTCGATGCGCTCGCCTGCACCGGGACCCAAGTCGGCCGTCCCGACCCGGAGCAATATCGAGCCGAGCTCGAGGACCTGGCCGAGCGTGACGTCGAGATGCACTGCCTGAACCCCGACCGCGTGGTCGTCCGGGGCGGCGTGCCGGAGGCCTGCGCCGGGGCGATCGCTGACATTTACGAAGGCCTCGGCGGCCGCGTGGTCTGGTACGGCAAGCCGCATCAGGCGATCTATCGCCACGCGCTCCATCGCGCCGGCAATCCGCCCATGGGGCAGGTGCTTGCAGTTGGCGACGGGCTCCAGACCGACATGCTCGGGGCCGCCCGCATGGGCTTGGACGCTGTTTTTGTCAGTGGTGGCATCCACGCCGGCGAGCCGTTTCCGGAGGATTTTGCGGCGCGTCACTGGCTTGGTGAGTGGCAGCCGATTGCCGTCGTCGAGGGCCTCGGCTGAGCGCATCATCGCCGGCGAACTCGGTGATGTTCCTTGCGGAGCTGAGCCATCATCATCCCGGCATTCGCGACATGCGCGAGAACGAGCGCGATGGCGGCGCCGATGACATCCCATCGCCATGACAGTGGGGCGATCGCGACGAAGAAGATCGCGCTCCCGAGCAGCTTCGCCTTGAGCGGACTGTCCGATCGCCCGAGAGCGTAAAGCATCGGCGAAAGCGGGAAAGTGAAGACGCCGATGAACGGGATCGCCATGAGGATGAGCAAGGGTTCGTACGCGCCCAAGAATTGCTTGCCGAAGATCAGGGACATCAGCGGCTTTCCGCCGATTACCATGATGAGAATGGCGAGCAGCGCGATGGTGCTGACCAGGGCCGTTCCGCGCAGCATCAACTTCCACGGTGTCTTGGAACTCAGGTCCATCCGGATCACCTCGGGATAGAAAGCCTTGGCGAGCAGGTCCGCGGGCTTTTGCGCGGCATCGGCAAGCGTCGAGGCGACCCGGAACAGCGCCGCGCCGGCCGGACCGAGCAGACCGCCGACGACCAGGCGGCCGACTGGCCCCCATATCGCGTCCACGCTGAGCGTGAGATTGACGTCGATTGCGAAGCGCCACGCGCCCGGCAGCACGCTCGGCCTGAGCGTCGGGCGGATGCCCTCGAGCAGTCCGTTGCGCCTCAGCTCGCGCCAGCCGAGATACCAGGCGTAGAGGTTGCCGAGGAGATCGGTCGCGAACCAAATCGCGACATAGACCGGGAGGCCCGCATTCGCCGCAAAGGCGATGCCGGCGAGGATCGCTCGCGCGATCGGATTGACCGTTCCCTGCCAGCTCATGAGGTCGAACCGGTCGAGTACGCGGAGCACGCCGTCAGGCGTCGCGGCGCCCATAATCGGAAGCAGCGTGCAATAGAGCATGCCGAGCCAGAGATACTCGGGGCCGATCCCGACCCAGCCACCGATGAATGGCAGCAGCGCGGCCCCGATCAGCATGCCGGCGATGCCGCTCATCATGTCGAGCGCGAAGGCAAAGCCGGTGGCAATCTTGAAATGCTCGGGATCGCCGTGCGCGACGCCATGGCCGCCGTAGCGGACGATCAGCTGCCACGACTGGAACTTGGTGATCCCGCTTACCGCTTTCACGTAGCTGGTGATGAGGATCAGCGTGCCGAACAGGACAACGCCAAGGCCGCGCCCGGCAAACGCCAGCGTCGCGACGCCGCAAAGCGCCGCGACGATCTTTGACCCGCCGAGATAGCTGGTGTTCCGCAGCAACGAGCGAAAATGCTGGTCTTTGAACCAGTGCTTCATCGTGCTTGGTCTAGGAGAAGCGAATGCGGCTGTCGCGCCGAAATGCCGCGGGGTTGGAAGGCCGGTTTGACCCCGCCCGCACCAAAGTGATGGCGAAATTTGAGCCGCTTCGAAGCGGCCTTTGGCCCGTCCCAATTCTGGACCGCGGAAAAAATGCAGTAATTCCCGCGATTCGCAGCGCGGTTAACCATCCGCTAACCAAGAAAATGGCAGTTTTCTCCCGATCCTGCACAGTTTCGGCAGGATTCCTGTGTCAAGGGTGATTATTTCAACTTCGTGAAAAAACGGCACTTGCAAGCCGCGGCGGACAATCTCAGAAAGGTCTTTCCAGGCGCGAATCCGCGCTGGGGGCAAGAGAGAAAAGAACCCCATCGCCGCGACTCGCATCGCCGGCAACGGGAGAGCTGTGCCTCTTGGACGGGGGCGTACACGTGGGAGGCGCAAGGCAGTGCAGGCGGGTGGGGTGAATTCGTCGGTGGAAGCAGCGCCAGCGCCCGTCACGGCGCCGCTTGAGGCCGCCTGGGAATCGATTCGCACCGGACTTCGCCGTGACCTTGGCGCCCGCACGTTCGATGGCTGGCTGAAGCCGGCTGAGCTCGGCGCATTCGAGCCCGATAGCGGCATGCTCGACATCGTCATGCCGAGTCAGTTCATGGCCGACTGGGTGCGCTCGCATTTCGGTGAGCGCCTGACGCTCGCCTGGAAGACCGTGCTGCCGGTGGTTCGCAACGTGCGCGTGATCGCCGCCGCTGATGCGCCGCGGCCAGCGCCGCTGCTGATCCTCGAGGAAACGCCGGCGCCCGCGGAGCGCGATCCCAATGCGCCGAACTTCGACCCGCGCTATCGCTTCGAGACCTTCGTCGTCGGCAAGGCCAACGAAGTCGCGGCAACCGCCGCGCGCACGCTCGCGACCTCTCCGACGGTCAGCTTCAATCCGTTGTTCATCCATGGTGGCACCGGGCGCGGCAAAACCCACCTGCTGCACGCGATCGGCCATGCGTTCCTCGCCCGCAATCGCGGTGCGCGCGTGGTCTCGATGTCGGCCGAGAAGTTCATGGTCGAGTTCATCCGCGCGCTGAAAGAAAACGACACGATCGGGTTCAAACAGCGTCTGCGCAGCGCCGACCTGCTGCTGATCGACGACGTTCAGTTCATCGCCGGCAAGGATTCGACGCAGGAAGAATTCTTCCACACGATGAACGAGATCATCACCGCCGGACGGCGGCTGGTGATCACGTCCGACCGCGCGCCGCAGGACCTCGACGGGATTGCGCCGCGCATCCTGTCGCGCCTCTCGTGGGGTCTCGTCGCCGACATCAATTCGGCTGATTACGAATTGCGCTTCAACATCATCGTCTCGAAGCTCGAAGCGCTTCCTGGTGTCGAGATGCCGAGGCCGGTGATCGATTTCCTCGCGCGGCGGGTGACCAGCTCGATCCGCGAGCTCGAAGGCGCGCTCAACCGCATCGGCGCTTATGCGATGATGACCGGGCGGCAGATCGACGTCGCGTTCGTCGAGGAAGTGCTGGCCAACGTGCTCCGCGCCAACCAGCGCCGCATTTCGATCGACGAGATCCAGACCCAGGTTGCCGAGCATTACCGCATCCGCAAGGCGGAGATGACCTCGGCACGCCGCGCCCGCGAGGTCGCACGCCCGCGGCAGGTCGCGATGTATCTATCGAAGCAGCTGACGCCCAAGTCGCTGCCGGACATCGGCCGGCGCTTCGGCGGCCGCGATCACACGACGGTCATCCACGCCGTCCGCCAGATCGAGAAGCTGCGGGCCAGCGACGCGGAGCTAGACGCGGATATTCGCTTGCTTACCCGCCAGCTCGAAGGCTGAGCGCTGAGCTAAACAGAAAGGGCCCGCGGGATTTCTCCGGCGGGCCCTTTTTTTGTTGTCCGGCTGAAGCTCAGTACCGGGCAGGTTGCCGGTTCGGCCCGGTCGGAATGGTGATCTTCACCGTCTCGCCGTTGCGTCCCGGGAAGCCGGTGAACATCGCGTCGACCAGGCTCGGGATCAAGACATCGAGGCGGTTCGTTTCCGAGCGCGCCTGGGCGCGGCCGTCGAACAGCGGCGCATTGGTGCCGGCCTGCCGGATGTGGAGCTCGACCTGGCTATGATATTCGACATAGCTGTCGATCCCGCGGCCGTACCAGAACGGATCGTCCCAGCCCCAGCTATAGCCCCAGCCGAAGCCGAACCGCGGGCGATAGAACCCCCACGGACCGAAACCGAAGCCGCCGCCGATCGGGTCGGACTCGTAGCGGACCTGCCCGCGATCGACGCCGTAGCCGAACTGGACGATCATGCTGGCGCCCTGCGGGTTGGCGGCAGGGGCGTAGCCGCGCGCTTGCAGCTGCTGCGCGACGATCCCGGCGTAGCGCTGGAACTCGAGTCCGCCGTTCATTGCCATGCCGCCGCCCGGCTCCACGAAGAAGGTCTGCCCTTGTGGCGCCGGCATCGCCTGGTAGCGGGAAACGGTAGTGTTGAGGGATTGAGCGCAGGCTGAAAGCGCAAGCGCTGCCGCGCCGAGCGCGAGAGCGGCAGAGAACTGGCGGATACGCATAGTCACACCCCCTGATCGGGACCGTTGAACAGAAACATTTCTGAGCATCAACGAAATAGGCACGCCGCGTGAACGAGCGATGAAGCGAGCCAGCACTGCGGCGGGCCGATGAATGTGGCTCAGTGCGAACCCGGCCAGAGGTGCAGCCAGGAAGCGGCGTAGGTGAGGGCGAGCACGCCGGATTCAATGATCAAGGCGTCGATCACCAGGCTCGCGAGCGACGCGAGGATGGCGAAAATCACCAGCACTCCGTCGCGATAGATCAGGGCCAGGCCGAACAATGCGATGCTGGTCGCCGGCGCATGATGGAGAAGCGGCAGCGGGATCGCGATTATCAGCGCTAGCAGGAAGCAGGCGATTCCGATCAGCCGCGCCGCCGTGGCGCCGGTCAGCACCGATAAGCGCGGCTTGAAAATGCGTTCAACCCGACGTTCGAGCCAATCGATCTTGCCCGTCAGCCGCTCGAGCTCTTGCCTGGTCACGCCGCGGCGATCGAGGCGCGCGGGGAACCATGGGGTCTGGCGGCCGATGATCATCTGCGCGGCCACCAGCAACACGGGCATCGCAAAGAAAAAGGTCGTGCCGGGTGGCAGTGGAAGCACGTTGATCGATGAAAAGATGAGCAGCAAGGCGCCCCATGCGCGGTAGTGCAGTTGTGCGGCGAGGTCGGTGAACGACAGCCGCTCGGGGTTCTCCTCGATGATCTGCGCCAGCCGTTGTGAAAGTGCGAGGGGCTGGATCGGCTGGCTTGCGGGATTCACTTTGCGCGGCTCACCTAGCCAAGGCCAACGGCCGACTTGGCTTTCGCCAGCACTGGTGCACCGATGTCGCTGGCGCGAGCGGCGCCTTGCTCGAGAATATGGTCAAGCTCAGCCGGGTTCTTGCGAAGCTCGCTCAAGCGCTGGCGGATGGGGCCGATCAGCGCGACCACCGCCTCGGCGAGGACGGGCTTGAACGCGCCGAAGCCCTGTCCGGCAAAGCGTCCGAGGACCTGCTCCGTCGTATCACCCGTCACGGCCGCGTAAATGCCGACCAGGTTCTTTGCTTCGGACCGGCCGTCGAGGGCTGCGGGGTCATCCGGCAGTGGTTCGGGATCGGTCTTCGCCTTGCGAATCTTCTGAGCGATGAGATCATCGCTGTCGATCAGGTTGATCCGGCTCATATCGGAGGGATCGGTCTTCGACATTTTCGATGTGCCGTCGCGAAGGCTCATGATGCGCGCCGCGGCTCCGCTCGGGATGTACGGTTCTGGCGGAACGAACAGATCGACGTCGAAGTCCGTGTTGAACTTGAGCGCGATGTCGCGGGCAAGCTCGAGGTGCTGCTTCTGGTCTTCGCCGACCGGGACATGGGTCGCGAGATACAGCAAGATATCGGCGGCCTGGAGGACAGGATAAGTGAACAGGCCGACCGACGCCCCTTCCTTGTTCTTGCCGGCCTTGTCCTTCCACTGGGTCATGCGGTTGAGCCACCCCATGCGCGCCGTGCCCTGGAGGATCCAGGTCAGCTCGGCATGAGCGGGGATCGCGCTCTGGCGGAACAGGATCGACTTCGCGGGGTCGACACCGCTGGCGATCAGCGCGGCTGCCATTTCGCGGTTGCTGGCGGCGAGCCTCGCGGGATCGACGTCGACAGTTAGCGCGTGAAGGTCGGCGAGAAAGAACAGGCATTCGGCCTCATCCTGCATCCGCACCCAGCGCAGGATCGCGCCGAGGAGGTTGCCAAGGTGCAAATCGCCGGTCGGCTGGATTCCAGAAACCACTCGCATCTGTCGTTCGCTAGTCATGCTTCTCGTACCCGTCGCTTCATCAGAAGTTTCACATCGTCGAGCACGAACGCGCCGGTCAGGAAACAGGCTGCCGCGTACACCGCGGCGCCGGCGCCGACGAGGACAATCAGGCCGATGCCGCGGCGAACAATCGACCCGGTCAGATACGGATCGACGGCCGGTGTCAGCCAGAACAGCGACGCGCCCATGATCAGGGCGGCAAGGGCGAGCCGCGGAACCCGCCGGCGCAGCTGGCGGTCGCTGTGGAAATGACCCCGCTTCCTAAGCGTGTGGTACAGCATCCAGACATTGACGGTCGAGGCGACGGCCGTCGCCAGAGGTGGCCCGACATGGCCGTAGCCGAAGCGGCCGAGCAGCGGGATCAGGATCAAATTGCCGATGAGGTTAATCCCCACCGACCAAATCGCGTAGCGGACGGGCGTCTTGGTATCGTGCCGTGCATAATAACCCGGCGTCAGCACCTTCACGAGTACGTAGGAGGGCAGGCCGATCGAGAAGGCAGATAGCGCCCAGCTGCACCGCACGCTGTCGATGGCGCTGAAATGCCCGTGCTGGAACAGGCCGCGGATGATCGGCTCGGAAGCGATGACGAAGGCGATGGTCGCCGGCAAGGTCAGGAACAAGGCTAGCTCGACACCGCGGTTCTGCGTGTCCATCGCTTCGCTGTCGCGCTTCTGGCTCAACTGCCGCGAGACTGTCGGCAAAAGAATGGTGCCGAGACCGATGCCGATTAGGCCCAGCGGCAACTGATTCAGCCGGTCCGCATAATATATGTACGAGATCGAGCCGGGATCGAGCAGGCCGCCGGCGAGCGCCGTCGAAATGGCGAGATTGACCTGGACCGCGCCGGCGCCGATCGCCGCGGGCAGGATCAGCTTCAGTAGCTGCTTGATGTCGTCGTCGATCCGCGGCCGCCGGATCGCCAGGCTGACGCCAACCTGCCTGCAGGCGAGCATCAGCCAGGCGAGCTGCAACACGCCACCAACGCTCACCGAAATCGCCTGCGCCCGCGCCGTCTGGTACGGATCGTGGCCGTGGAAGAACCACAAGGCGGCAATCATCGAAATGTTGAGCAGGATCGGCGCCGCGGCATTGACCCAGAATTTGTCGAGCGAATTGAGAATTCCGCCGAGCAGCGAGGCGAGGCTGATCAGCATCAGATAGGGAATCGTGAACCGCGACAGCATGACCGCGAAGGCGAACTGCTCCGGCGTCGGGTTCTTGAATCCGCCGGAGAGCCCCCAGGTGATGGGCCAAGCCGCGATCAGCATCGCTATCGTGAACAGCACTAACACCGGCAAAAGCACGGCAAGCGTCTGCTCGGCGAAACGCAGGCCCGCATGCACGTCGTTCGCTTCGCCGACCTTGCGATTGAACATCGGGATGAAAGCGGCCGAGAACGCGCCCTCGGCGAAGAGCGCGCGAAACATGTTCGGCAGTCGGAAAGCGACGAAAAAGGCGTCGGACGCGAAGCTCGCGCCGACATAGCTTGCCTGGAGCGTGTCGCGGACGAGCGCGAGGACTCGGCTGACCAAGGTGAGCCCGCCGACCGATCCTAGCGAACGGGCGAGATTCACCGGCCTAATCCCGCGCGGGTTGCGGAAGGGTCAGGCGTTGCCGGGCGCGGGCTCGCCGGGTGTTCCCGCATCCCCGCCTTGCTGCTGCTGCGCGGCTTCGAGCTGCGCCATGTACGCCGACGCGAAGTCGATCGGATCGAGCATCAGCGGCGGGAAGCCCATGCTCGACACCGCCTCGGAGATGACCTGCCGCGCGAACGGGAAGAGCAGGCGCGGCGCCTCGATCAGCAGAAACGGCGAGAGCGCTTCGGCCGGCACATTCTGGATCGCGAACAGCCCCGCGTAGGTGAGATCAACGACGAAATGCGTGCCGTTGTCCGACCGCGCAGAGATATCGAACTTGAGCGTCACTTCGTGGACGCCTTCGCCGGCGTTCTGAACGTTGAGATTGAACTGGACGTCGAGCTGCGGCTGCACCTGCCAGGAATAGACCTGCGGGGCGCTCGGGTTTTCGACCGAGAGGTCCTTCACGTATTGAGCAAGGATCGAAACCTGCGGCTGGGGGCCGCTGTCGCCTGCGCCATTGCCGCCGGGGCTGGGTTCCTGATCCGCCATTAGTCCTGTCCTTACAAAATGTTGAGCTGTGCTGGAGCCGCGAGGGGTAGTGCGGCGTTGCAGGCGAAGAGCGCCTAGCAGCCGCATTTATGAGGCGCAATGGCGCCCTCGTGCGTTGGTGAGTGTTGGAATCTTTACGATAAGCACACTATGTTGCGGGTTGAGACACATAGGATCCAAAGTTGACCGTCATCGTCATCCTCGCACTGGTTGCACTATTCATCGGCCTTCGCCTCTACAGCGTGCTCGGCGAGCGGACCGGGCATGAGCAGCAGCCGATCCTGAAGCCCGCCGAATCCGACGCCCGAGCGGCGCCGCAGGTGACCCAGCCGGCAGTGACCCAGCCGGCGCCGGCCGACAGCGGCGAACTGGCCTTCGTGCCTACCGCCGGGCCGGGCGTGCGCGCGATCCTGGCGGCCGACCCGAGCTTCGACGTTGCCCGCTTTCTCGATGGCGCGAAATCCGCCTACCGGATGATTCTGGAGGCGTTCTGGAAGGGCGATCTCGCGGATGTTCGCGGGCATGTCGACGACCATGTCTACGATGCCTTCGCCAGCGCGGTGGAGCAGCGCAAGCAGGGTGGATTGACGCTCGACAATCGGCTGGTGACGATCGACCAGGCCCTCATTTCCGAAGCGACCCTCGAGCGCGGCGTGGCGATTCTTACGGTGCGCTTCGAAGCTGACATTGCCGCGATCACCCGCAATGCCGAAGGGCAGGTCGTCGCCGGTTCGCTGAGCGACGCGGTCCAGACCCGCGACCTCTGGACGTTCCGCCGCGACACCGCTTCGCGCGATCCGAACTGGCTGCTGATCGAAACCGACGAGGAAGAGTGAGGTTTCTGAAGCGCGCGGCCGTCGCCGCGTCCCTCGCTCTGCTCGCCGCCTGCGCGACCCGGCCGGTTCCCCAGCCTCAAGCGCCGGCCGCTGCACCGCCGGCTTCTGCGCAACCAGCAGCACCAATCGTTCCGCCGCCGCCGCCGGTCGGCCGCAATGCGGTGGAGACGGGGATCAAGCTCACAAGCCCGCAGGTGCTCAAGGCCGACCGCGCGAGCCGCGCGCTCGCCGCGTTTCGCTTGAGCTGCCCGGCGGTGAGCAGCCGCAAGGATAGCTCCGGGCTCACTCAGGCAGCCGACTGGCAGCCCTTGTGCAGCCAGGCCGCAACGCTCGACCCGAGCTTCGCGCC